>Ga0078972_1009259_pt1 | contig 19619 bp, 21 predicted proteins | sample YelNatPaOPGAMG01_FD_67568 | JGI IMG/M metagenome (GOLD analysis project Ga0078972, IMG submission 67568) | Hot spring thermophilic microbial communities from Obsidian Pool, Yellowstone National Park, USA - OP-RAMG-01 (SPADES assembly) (version 2) | ecosystem: Environmental > Aquatic > Thermal...
AAACCTGTTCAGCTTAGCTAAATTTCTTAACTTTGTCGTTCCATCTTATCCCCTTGAGCCTCCCCAGAACTATAATTGGATGCCCCTCAGCGCTTTTTGGACTGCTGTACTACTTATTTTGTTTGCTATGTCGTTCGTTGTTAGCTTTTATTCACACCCAAGCTTCTTTATGGTCGTATAGGGTTTCTTGTTTGGGTTCGTGTAAAAGTTATAAAAGTTATAAATAAAAATAAGATAATATTGGTGCGAATTTTGAAGTTTGTTGTTCTCCGTTCCTAGAACGTATGAGGCAGGCATGTGTAGTTTTTAAGTTTAAAACCTTGGGTTCATGTCGTAAAATAAAGGTATTCTCAAAACTCAGTGCGGGGGGAGGGATTTGAACCCTCGAAGGCCTACGCCAAAGGATAACCCATCTTATGGATCTTGAGTCCTTCCCCTTTAACCTGGCTAGGGAACCCCCGCCCAAAAGAAAAAATGTTCAAGGGATATTTAACTTTTAATGACCGGAGAAGAAATAAGACAACAAAAGAAAACCAACCATCGCTGCGCCCATCAATATGAGAAATACATAACTCATTTTTTGCTGCTGCTTGTAACGTTTTGCCTCTGATTCGTATTTTTTGGCACACTCTTCTGAGCAGGTCTTTTCACCCTCAGGAATCGCATTTCCACATATAATACAGTGTGTATGTGGACCCCACTCCTCTTTTTTCTTCGACATTGGTTACACCCTTATGGCAACACAGTGGTGCCTATCTTCTCACCCACAATTGCCCTTAAAATATTCTTCGGATCTTTGCCATTTATGATCTTTGTCGTAATTTTTGAGCGTTGAATTATCCTTATTGCAACCTGATCAGCTAAATCGTATTCGCCTGCCCGCGCTCCTTGCGAATCCAGCACACGTTTCAGCTCATCGATTTTTATGCTTTCGTAAAGTTTAGCAGAAGGATCTTTCTTTGGATCTGCAGTATAAACGCCGTCCACATTAGTTGTGTTAATAAATAGTTTTGATCCGGTTCTTTCGGCCAGGACGCAGGATACGGCGTTTGTTGACTGCCCTGGCTGTAGACCGCCCATTACAACAATTTTTCCAGTTGAGAGAGCCAGCTCTAACTCATTGAAATCCTTGGGGACAAATGGACAAGCGACTTCGCCGAGGGCATGCGCAAAGATCTTGGCATGTAAATTTGCGATGGTGATTCCTATTTGATCACAGGTGGACTCGTCAGCCCCTTGCTCCCTTGCGAGTCTTATGTAGTAACGGGCTGGTGCTCCCCCGCCCACGACGACATAAGGCGAATGCCCAAGAGACTTTATCTCCTTTATCACATCTGCGTACGGTTTAAGATTGGGTTGAACTTCGAGGGAAGGGAAGAGTATGTGACCGCTGAGCTTTATGGTGACCTTCAACCCTCACACCAAGAAAAGTTAATAGTGTAAGTTATATAAAGGTTGAACGATTGCATAACCCGAGGCTGGCATAGTTGTCAGAGGTAAAGAGGAGTTCGCTTGAGCTATACAGACTTAAAAAGCTCGTTGAGGAGCTGGAATCTAAAGAGGGAAAGGCAACAGAGTTGGTATCACTGTACATACCTCCTGGCAGGCAGATCTCGGACGCCATGAACAACCTAAGGGAAGAATACGGGACAGCCGCAAACATAAAATCAAAGTCAACAAGAAAAAACGTCCAAGATGCTATAGAAAGCATAATGCAGAGGTTGAAACTTTTCAGGACGCCCCCTCCAAACGGGCTTGTGATCTTTAGCGGAGCTATTCCCAGAGGAGCACCCGGATCGGAGAAGATCGAAACTTATGTTATTGAGCCCCCAGAGCCTATTAGTATATATTATTACAGGTGCGATTCGAAATTTTTCCTTGATCCTATAAAAGAAATGTTGGTGGAAAAGGATGTGTATGGATTAATTGTCATGGACAGGAGTGATGCCACTTTTGCGCTTTTAAAAGGAAGAAAAGTGGAGATAGTTGAGACAATAACTTCAGGAATACCAAGCAAGCATGACGCTGGTGGGCAGTCCGCCAGAAGGTTTCAAAGACTCATAGAGTTGGCAGCTCATGAGTTTTATAAAAGGGTTGCCGAACATGCAGAGAAAATTTTCTTGCCTATTCAGAATCTTAAGGGATTAATAATAGGAGGGCCTGGACCAACCAAGAACGACTTTTACAATGGTAATTATTTACACTACCAGCTTCAGAACAAGGTTCTGAGTGTAGAAGATCTTGGTTATACCGAAGAGCCTGGAGTTTATGAGTTGCTGGAGAAGGCGAAGGAAGTTTTAAAGAATGTTGAGTTTGTTAAGGAAAAGAGGCTTGTGCAAGATTTCCTTAGCATGCTAGCAAAAAATCCGAACTATGTGACTTATGGGGAAAAAGAAGTTCGTGATAAACTTGAGAAAGGGCTGGTCAAAACACTTTTGATCTCGGCAGGTATTGAAAAATATAGGGTCAGGTTCAAGTGCCAGAGTTGTGGAGCTGAAAAAGAATTAACACTCGTGAAGGAAGAGATGCTTGCAAAGGGTGGCAAGGAAACGTGTGAGAAGTGTGGTGGAGTTATGTATGAAGAGGAGTCGAGGAGCATTGTGGATGAGCTTGCGGCTTTGGCAGAAAAGACGAATGCCCAAGTCGAAGTTATATCAACAGAGACTGATGAGGGAAAGATGCTGTTGGGATCCTTTGGAGGAATAGTTGCATTGCTCAGGTACGCGGCGCAGGAGTAGAAGCAGAAGATGCCATCTTCCTTGATTTTTCAATTGCTGCCGAAATTGCCTGAGAAATGATCTCTGCAAGCCCTTTTGAGTCCATAATTTTCAGGGCCTCTTCTGTTGTACCCCCTGGCGACGCCACAGCGCTGATCAGTTGCTCAAAGGACTCTTTGGATATCAAAGCCATTTTGCCAGATCCTTTGCAAGTTTGAGCAACCATCCGTCTGACAAGATCTCGACTCAAGCCATATTTTATACCGATCTCTTCCATTATCTTCATTAGTAAAAAGAAGTAAGCAGGTCCACTCCCCACTATCCCAGTTACGACGTCCAATAAGGATTCGTCACGCACCATAAAAGCTAAGCCAACACTATCTAAAATGGATTTTACTACCACTAGATCTTCATCGGTGATTTTATTGCTAGGTACAAATACTGAGGCGGATTCGTTTACTGATGCGGCTATGTTCGGCATTGCCCTTACTATTCTTGAATAGCCCCCAAGAGCGGATTGCAGAGTCGAGAGACGGACGCCTGCAGCTATCGATACAACCAAAGGCTTAAAAGTTGGATATGCTCTCATTACTGTTCCGAGATTTTCCAAGAGTTGAGGCATATCTTTGGGCTTCACAGCCAGTATTACTACATCGCAGGATGCAATCTCTTCGAGCGAGCTTGCTGTCTTCAAACTTTTTTCTCTTGCAAGTTCGGATCTCTTCGCATCAGTATCGTAAATCAGCACTGAATCAGGTGAGATCAAGCCTGATCTAATAGCACCATCAATTAGGGATGAACCCATTCGACCGTATCCAATTATCCCGATTTTCAACTTTTCATCTGATTTCTTAACTGGATTAGCTCCTTTCATACCAATCTACACTCTGCCAAGACGTTCAGTCCAAGCATTTTCTAATTTTTTGTGGAGGAATGGTTTCGCCATTTTTCCTATGTAATCAGAAACTTTCTGACCAGAGCCTAACAGGATGTACTTTGTAGTTACCAGCCCTTCGAGCCCAACAGGACCCCGGGCATGTATCTTATTTGTGCTTATTCCTACTTCTGCGCCCAGTCCATATCTATAGCCGTCGCTGAATCGGGTGGAAGCGTTATGGATGACGGTTGATGAATCAACCATAGTTAAGAACTTCCGGACTGTTTGCAAATCCTCGCCGATTATGGAATCCGTATGATGCGACCCGTATTTATTTATGTGGTTTATTGCCTCATCAACCCCGTTGACCACTTTGACAGGCAGCACGAGATCCAGATATTCAGTCGACCAATCCTCTTCTGTCGCAGGCTCGGCAGGGATCCCTGATGAGAGTAGGATTTCCAAAGTTTCTAGACATCCCTTAATCTTTACTTTACTTTCCACAAGGCGTTTCGCAATTTCTGGTAGCATAGATTTGGCAACAGGTCTGTCAACGAGCAGGATCTTCATAGAATTGCAGGCTGCAGGATATTGCACCCTTGCATCGTGACATATCTCTATGGCTTTGCTCTTATCGGCAGAACGGTCTACATAAACGTGACATATCCCCGAGGAGTGCCCTAATACTGGAATCCTGGTATTTTCCTGAATGTACCTTACAAATTCATTACTTCCGCGGGGGACTATCAGATCCACCAAACCCTCCATTTTCAATATTTCGTTAATAGCTCTTCGATCTTCCACAAGTTGGATGCACCCATCGGGAAGACCCTCCGAGAGAAAAGCATCCCTCATTATGGAAAACAAAGCTGCGTTTGAGGATTTTGCCTCTGAACCTCCCTTCAGGAGCACAGCATTTCCAGCCTTTATGCAGAGTGAGGCGATTTGAGGGAGAGCGTCGGGCCTGCTCTCAAAGATTGCAGCGATTACGCCGAATGGAACTGTGACTTTGTAAAGCTCTAGTCCTTCATCCATTTTTATGGAGTATAAGTTTTTACCGACAGGATCCTCAAGATCTGCTACCTTCTCAACCATCCTGGATATCTCTTCTATTTTCGATTCATCGAGTTTGAGGCGATCAAGGAGCGGTTTAATTATCTTGCCCTCCCTCAGAAGGGATTCCCCAGCCTCCAAATCAACCCTGTTGGCACGAAGTATTGCCTCCTTATTTTCAGTTATGGATCTTGCGGCAGACCTTAAGGCTCTATCTTTTACCTCTCGAGGGATGTTGGCTAATTCCAAACTTGCTTTTTTAGCTTGTGCGACCTGAGAATATAGATCCAAGTCAGTCACATCACTCCCCCTCCTGCAATGAATAATGTCCCCACTCTATCTCCATGAAGAATTTTTTCAAGAACCTTATCTGTTGAGCTGTTGGCTATCACCATTGGTATTCCGGCTGACATCACTATTTTTGCGGCCTTGAGCTTTGTTGCCATCCCCCCAAAACCGCTGTGGGAAGTTTGTACTAGGCGCTCTATATCGGGCGTAACATTCGTGACACATGAGATAAGTTTTGAGTTTGGATTATTTGGATCGCCCGAGTAGAGACCATCTACATCAGAAAGAATTACTAGGAGATCGGCTTGCATGTATTTTGCGACTAGTGCAGACAGGGTGTCATTGTCTCCGAATTTTATTTCATCGACGGCAATGGTATCGTTCTCGTTTATTATAGGAAGAACCCCCAATGAGAGAAGAGTGTTTATCGTATTCATTAGGTTTCTAAGCCTTCGCTTATTCTTGAAGTCGTCCCAGGTAAGTAAGATCTGGGCGACCTTGTGACCTTTTTCAGCCATAGTATCACGGTAGGCCTCCATGAGTACAACTTGCCCGATTGCTGCCAAAGCCTGCAGGCTTGGCATGCTCCCATTTTTGTTTTGGTCTCGCATCAATGCCCTTCCTGCCTTTATAGCACCGGATGATACCAATATGACATCTACGCCTTTGTTTCTTACGGCAATTATCTCATCACATAGTGACTTTATTTTTTTAATGTCAAGAGAGCCCGATTCGTCTGACAGAGACGAGGCTCCTATCTTCACAACAATGAGCTTAGATGCCCTCAGGTCTCGTCTGCATTTTTCTTCTTGCTCTAAAGTTCCAAGAGCCGAGGACATAAAATCACGACTTTAAAGGTGCAGCACAAATATATAAGATTTAGAACTAGTTTTCCGCATTTGGACGCGGTTTTCTAGTGCGGAAACGGGTATAAATACTGGACGCAGACTGTCAAGGGATGGATTATGGTTGTAAAGAAAAGTTGGCGTGACAAGTTACTGAGGAATAAGGGACTCTCGAGGGTGGAGCCGATCCCTGAAAAAATGAGAAAAATGTGGGGGAAGGGACTCTCGTAATTCCTTCACCCCTAGAGGTGTATGAGATGATGGCAAAGGTTCCTGAGGGCAAGGTTGTTACCATAAGCGAGATAAGGTCAGCGTTGGCAAAGAAGCACGGTGCGACGATATGTTGCCCGCTCACAACGGGCATCTTTGCATTGGGTAGCTGCAAATGCAACCGAAGAAGAGGCGGCGGCAAAAATGAAAAAATGCCATATTGGCGTACTTTGAAGAGTGGCGGTGAAATAAACGAAAAATACCCAGGTGGTATTGAGAGGCAGAAGCTGTTACTTGAAGCCGAGGGGCACAGAGTTCTCAAAAAAGGCAGAAAGTATGTGGTGGCTAACTTTAATGAGTCGCTTTATCAGCTTTGATTTCTAAGTAGTTTTCTGGTTTGCGATCTAACATATTTTTAAATTAGATGATATAGAAGAGTATTGCTACACCAGGTGAAGACAATGAGTGCTTCAGAAATTTTCGAGTCCGCCTCAAAGAGTCTACTTCTTAAAGATCCATACGTCGAAAAAGTTTGGAACCTGATACAGGACAAGAGCCTTTATGAAAAATCACCAGATCATTTAAGTTCATTGCGTAGGAGTTTACTTAAGGAGTGTCTTGATTTTTTCTCGCGCCGTAGCGATTATTACCCACAGCTCTTCGAGAGGCTAGGAGTATCTCCTAGAAATGCTGAACTAGAAGATCTGGCAAAATTAGCCATCCCTTCTGACGTTCTTAGAGGCGAGGGGCATAAGCAGTTTTTGATCAAGGATGTTGACCAAGGTGGAGAGAATTTTATGTCAAGCGGGACCACAGGTAAGGAGCCCGTGAGGGTCTACAGGAGTCCCTTGGATTTAGCGATTATGATAATAGCAAACACTATACTCTTCGAGCATATTTACGGAGATTATTTGGAGCCAGGTAGAGGGATAGCCCTATTTATGGCAGCTCCGGAGCTCAGGCATAGGTTAAATTTCGTCGCGTTTGTTCATCTGACCCTCGAGAACAAGAGGATTCCATTACTGTATGGTATGAATTTAGTGCAGAGTTCGCAAGGGGGAAGCGCATGGCAGAAACTTGAGCCAAACAAAGAGGCGCTCATAAAATTTCTGAAGAGTAAAGAGGAGCCAAAACTTTTTTTCACGGCACCAGCCGGTGTCCACTTGATGAGCCAACGTTTTGAAACAATGAATCTGATAAATAGAATTATGTACAAGCTATTGACAGGGGCCCCCCCTGTTAATCTCGGTAAAGGAGGGGTAATAGTTACAGGGGGAGGGTCAAAAGGGTACGACCTTCCAAAATATGATGTGATTGTTGAGAAAGCAAGGAGATACTTCACTGCAAAAAACAAGAACGGCGAAGATTTGCCAGTTCCGTTCATGGATGTTTTGGGAATGACTGAGACATTGACGGCTTTGATAGCCAAATTTGGGGCACACGGTATGATTCCCACACCACTCACCGAGGTATTCTTATTGAACCCCAGAACATTTGAACCCTTAGAAGAAGGTTCAAATGAAGGGGTTTTGGGCATATTTAATCCATTTGTAACTTCATGGTTTGAGTGCTTTTATCCTGGAGATATAATGCAGGTGAGCCCTTGGGATGGATATTATGGAAGGCAGTTCCACTACGTGAGGCGCCTGACAGTTGAAGAGGGCTGGGACCTTCAGAGAGCATGCGGCGGAACCCTAGAGGAATTGATGCGAAGAAAATAGGCGAAAAATTATGCGTGTGAACCCAAACTTCGTTGGAACGCTTGACACGGTGGTTAGAGTCTTAGGAGACTTAGAGGTTCAAGAGATAAGCGAGCTTGGTATTCAACAGCTTTTTTCAAAGGCGCCGGATGTTCAAAGAAAACTTTCTGGATTGAATGTTGAGGATAGGATACAAGTTTTTGAGGATATGGGCAAAATCTGGGAGGAAAAACTTAGAAAAGGTCAGTTGAACGCACTAAAAAAAGTGCTTTCTGGATCTACTGGCTACAGTGAGTCACTAATAGAACAAGAATTGACACTTGTGCGTTCAGTATTTAATGGTGAGAGTCTTAGGAGAAGCCTCGAGGCTTCTTTTGGAAATCTTGAGGCGCTACTGAAATTTGTTGAGATCTCTAAAGGCGAGTACAAGAGGTATTTTCCGGCAGGTCCGGTTTTCATAATAAGCTCAGGGAATTCTTTAATCCCTCCGCTCATCCCTACGACAATATCGCTTTTAACTGGAAATATGACGATTTTGAGGCCATCTATTTCTAACTACCACGGGGTCATTGAAGTTTATAATACCCTTAGGACCATGAACTCGGACAACGCAAGGCTGATGTCTGAGGGGCTCGCAATAAGCTACTTCACACATGAAAGTCCCTCCCTTAGGTATTTACTTACAAAGGCTAAGGTAGGTGTTGTAAATTTCTGGGGAGGTGACCCCGCCAGGGTGGAGGTCAGTAAGTTGGTCTCTGAGAACCCGCACCGTCCCCGCTTGATTGTAAACGGACCCCTTACAGGTTCTGTTATCATAGATGAGGTTTCGGCAAATGAAACAGTAGCAGACGGTCTCGCAAAAAATGTTGTGCTCTATGATCAGCAACTTTGCAGTTCGCCCACATCGGCAATTTTTATAGGTTCTATTGAAAAGGCAAAAGAATTCGTAAATCATATGGCTGCATCTTTGAACAAGTATGGTAGCATTTACAATGCCAAATTGAGTGAGAGTCAGATATATTTACTACAAAGTGCTCGCAGGATCTTTCAAATTAAAGGGTCTATTGTCTATTCCTCTAACGACCCACAAAATATGTGGACAGTGGTGCTATCAAAAGGTAAGAGAGTTCTGGACGAAGTTGTTTCTACGGTTACCGGCTTTAACATTTATTTCCGAAGGAGGTTTATTGAGATCGTTGTTGTTGACAAGTGGCATGATGCGCCCACTTTTATTAGGGAATTACCTTACTGCAGAGCTTTTACAGGAGTGGACAAAGTGCAAACCGTTGGGCTCGCGGTTTCGGATGAAATTAAGCATGATCTTTTGGAGGATTTGGTAAATTGCGGCGTCTACCGGATTGTTCCTGTTGCGGACATGTACCTGAGGAGCCCGCTGGAACCCTATGACGGTTTAAACATCCCATCGTCCTTTACATACATTATCTACATGAGAGACCGGACATTAGACTTCAATGTGTGATGAATTTTGGAGGAGAGGCTTTGGCAAAGGTAGATTTTAGAGATGCTAAGGTTTTAGTTACTGGTGCGTCAGGTTTTTTGGGGACCCACCTCGTCAGGGAGTTGGTAAGGCAAGGGTATTCAGTAGTGGGAATGGTAAGAAAGACAAGCAACATCAGAAGACTTGAAAACCTAGGGGTGGAAGTTAAGTTTGGAGATCTTACAGACAGTGCCAGCCTCGTCGAGGCAACAAAGGGCATAGATGTTATAGTGCATCTTGCAGCATACTACACATTTTCTGGAAAAAGCGAACTCTACATGAAGGTAAATGTGGAAGGCACTAAAAGTCTATGTGAGGCGGCAGTAAAGAACGCGGTTAAGAGGATCTTTTACTGCAGCTCAACCGAAGCCATAGGACCAGTTAGCAGACCCCCAGGTGACGAAAACACGCCACCAAATCCACAGTACGAGTACGGAAGGTCTAAACTCATGGCAGAGAATATTGTGAGATCGTTTGCTGTGAGGGGGCTCGAATATACAATCATAAGACCGACTGGAATTTATGGTCCAGAAAATGTCGACGATGTCTCTTATTGGTTTATAACTTCTTTTGCAAAGAAATCATTGGCAACCCGTATTATAGTGGGAGCCGGTCAAAACCTGATACAATTTGTACATGTTCAAGATGCGGTACAGGGGTTCCTTTTAGCACTTAATAAGTTGGATACATCCAAAAATCAGACCTATATTATCAGCGAGGATAGGGCGTATACATATAATGAAGTCTATAAGATACTCTCGGAAATATGCAAAATCGATCCACCGAGCGTCCATATTTCACCTCTTCTTGCAAAGCTTCTAATCGCGCCTGTGGGATTTGTCAAGAGACTTCTCGGTGACGAGAACTTCATGTGGCGAGTGAGCACCATCGACTCTGTAACCACTAATCGTGCTTACAAAATAGAGAAAGCCAAGAAAGAGTTAGGGTATGGACCAAGATACGATCTAAAAAAGGGACTGGAAGAGACCGTAAAGTGGTACAGGGATAAAGGGATGATTTGACAATAGTCCAAATAATGTAAATTTTCAGGAACACTCAGAACAAGAGTAAGCGAGTCCTAAACGGCATGGAAGCTTTCACTTAACCTCAAATCTCCATTAGAAAAGGATTCATATGGAGGCATAAAAATCATTGCCATGAATTAATTTTTCTTGAATGCCTTATTTTAATCTAAGACACAAAGTTGTCAGTCCATCTAAACATAGGGGAGAAAGTTCGCCGATAGATTCTTCTTTTAAACATAAAACCTGCAAATCACATTTTGGACATATTTGCTTTCTCATATCGTTAATGGTTAAATCCAACATTCCCTTATTTCTTAAGATTTCATAAACAAGTTTCAAATATTTACCTTCGGCGATTCGAGGAACTCCATATTTAGCACCATTTAGCCCCTTTTTAATGGTCCATAATTCGTAGAGCCTTTTTGATCCCTTTGAGGAATTGCATTTAGAACATATCCAAACGATGTTCTTCTCATTGTTCGGTCCATTTAAGGAACGCGGAAATAGGTGATCTATGGTAAGGTTAACCTTTGAGCCGCAGAAAATGCATTCGGCTTTCTTCTCCCTTTCTTTCACGTATTCTCTTATTTCGTTCCAGAAGATCTCACCAATCCGAAGTTGCTTGAACTTTCTCATTATGAAGCCCCAATTTCTTTTACCCATGCCAGCAGATTCTGCAATGATTTTTGCATATTGCCAAAAAAATCAAATCTCTGACAGTTTTAACCGCAAGTGGGGGCATTGTTCTCCCCAATTTTGAGAGGTGCTTATGGATATTTATCAATTGTCTAATCACAACATTTTAGACGTTTTAAATTAGGTATCAACAGATGCCGAAGTGCACCTACTTCAAAATGGGCGGAATATCATCGGAGAACTCCATGGAAGGTTTTAGATATAAAGTCAGAGGAAATATAGGAGTATCGAGGAAGGAAGGAGAGGTTTATGGAAAAAATTGAGAGACAGAAGTGGTTAGTGGTTAAATGTTGGTCAAATGACAATATTGAGTGTGAGGTGGATGAAGGAGACGCTTTGGAGGTAATGGAGCGCCAGGAACACTATTGGAACGATGTAGCCTTAATTCCTCTGGAAAAAGTGTTGGAGGCAATTAGAGACTACCAAAGGACCAATAAAAATCCAAAAGATCCAGTTCAGCGAAATGAGCGTTAGTCTGTAGAAGAAAATTATAAAAAAGTAGAATTCCAAATTTTGAGGGGGTTATTTTGTGGATCTTTACAGCTCAAAATTTTTAGGTAAGTGCAAGTTCCAAGGAAAAGTTGTGGCAGTTCAGATTTTGAACTCTGGACTATTATTGAATAGCGCCAGGTACAGCTTCATAAAAAGATCTAGGAATTCGTGGGCGGCATGTGTAGTCGAAAAGGAGGTTCTGTCGCCCTCGTTCATCCGAGAGATGTAACCTTTTGACTCCAGAAAGTTAAGGTATTCTTGGCCTATCTTTGAATTCAGGTCGCAGCGCTGGATTATAGAGGTAAAGAGTCTCGGAGTTTTACAGTATGTCAAGATCTCCCAGAAGATCTCATACTGGGTTCTTTTGCCGCGCATTTCATTTGCCCTCCATTAGAGAGGAGAGCTCTTTCTCAGCGAGAGTGCTGCCCTGGATCCGAACTTCCCAACAGGAGGAGTATTTCTGAAAAGATCGGGGAATATAGAGCCCTATCGCTCCAATCCCCAAATTTATTAGAGCCGCAACAAGGGAGGTTGCCAGTAATAGGCCATCAGCCGGCATGTTAAGGGCTAGTTGAATCAACATAAATATTCCGTTTATAATGAAGCATATCGCGGCCACCTTGCACAGTAAAATGAGCTTTGATATTGTGGATTTCTTGGCACGGTACTGAGCCATCGTTCGGACTATCAATGTTGTTAGAGCTTCGCCATTTGCGCCTTTTTTTACTTTGGAGTACTCGTCCTTAATTTCGTTTACGCCGTCCATGATTTCCACGCCAGACAAGAGCCATTTGATGGTAAAAGGAAAAGCCAAAAATCCTATACAAGCAGGTATGAGGGATACAGGAGACCATTGGTTAATAAATGTCAAGATGTTGGTCACGCCAAGGGCCACTGAGAGTCCCATTGCTATAGCGCCGAAAACCAAGCTAATGAATGTTAAGGAGTAGAAGCTTTTTAGCTCCCTTGCAAATTTAATCTCGGCATTTCTTTCCATTTTAGTTACCTCAAACCATAAATGGCGGGTATTAAAGTAAAACTTTATGAAACATTCTTACATACATGTTTTACACATACGTATTCTAAGAGTTTTTCTAAATTCTAGATCTCGTTTTCCTCAGATCCAACATCTTAACAAAATGTATAAATCACGAAATTATTTTAATCCAAGCGAGGGCACACTACAATGAGTTTCACCGCAGTATTGTTAAACATTATAGTCAACATAATGGTTATAGCCCCCTTATTATGGATCTCCGGAAGGTTGCTTGTAGGAAAAGAGAAGGCAAAATTCACGGATGCCATCTCTGTTGTTGTTTTAAGTGTGATTCTAAGCGGCATCGTTAATTTTTTTGTGGGTGGCTTATTGGCTGCACTGATCATGTTTATAGTTATATTGGCACTTATCAAGCACTTCTTTGACTGCGGGTGGTTAAGAGCATTTGCTATATCGATCTTTTCAGCGATTATATTCTTAGTTGTGCTTACAATAATGGCTATAATAGGAATTGGAGTATTAAGGCTGTTACTCTAGAATTTAACAAATTTACGTTATTTTTAAATTCATGGTGCTGTTCAATTGCAAGCTAGAATTGTGCCGTGAACACAACTCCATCCCCTCCTTCAAGTAAAAGCCTTTCCATGAACTCTTCATAACGCACCGGCTCTGTGTACCTCACCAGTACCAGAGTCAGAATGCTCCTCAACCCCTTCTCTGACCAGCGCATCCACCTGTTCTTGCTCCTCTTCGATACCTCAACCATAAGCCTCTCTATAACATTCGAGGAGTATGGGATGCGCATACCCTCCATCGCCATCTCCGCGAATGTGACCATCATCCTCGCGTTTTTCATTATGAAGGAGACCGCATTGCGGTAGCCTTTGAAGAAGAGCGTTTTGGCAAGCCTCTCCAGCTCCTCAATTGTTCTCCTGATCATCCCTCTAGCTCCTCTCCCTCCAACCCTCCCTTCACCGCATTCATGTGAAGAGGGCACCCTTCATCTTTTTCTTTTGCTTCTGCTCGGTTTCGAGCCTCTCCCTCCTCCCCATCCATCCCTTCCACAGCTCATATGTGACGAGCCTCACAGCATGGAGTATGCAGAGTTGCCTCCTCTCTGCGCCCATCCTGTTGAGCTCCCTGTCCCCGTCGGAGACCAATACACTCATCTCTGAGCCCTCCAATTTACGCCAACCCAAGTTTACGCCCATGTGGACCAAGCTCCTCTTCCCATCACTCCATGCCACCGCCACATCCACCTGTCATCTCCCCTTTCCTGATCTCCCTTAACCTCGGTCGAGTCCGCAAAGGTTGTGCCCTTGCCGGCACCATGAGCCTCCATCAGTATCCCCTGCTCTCCGAACGAAAATGTGGATGCCCCCCTTAGGGACATACACCCCTGTCATTCTCCTGAACTGCTCGCTCGCATCGTGGTATGATAGCCTCGTAGCCAGGTCGGGTCACCTCGCTACAACGACCATTGAGTACTTCCTCCCATTAACCCCTAGCTCCTCTCCATCGCAGATTCGAGCGGGGTGGAAGCCTATATTGCTGGTAAAATCAATTCTCATAGGGGCTTGCTCTGCCTCCTTTCTTGTTTTGGTTCACAACACAAGGAGCGGGTAAGCTCCTAATCTAGCCTACGACTGAACGCCAACAATTCTTTAGATTCAGCGATAAAGTCCCAGATCAATGTGGAGATACATTGTGTAAAGTTCATTTTTCCTACATCTTTCGGTATTTTTTGATGTGGTTTGTTTGTCCAAAATCTCGAATGACTCCAAACCAAGATAGGCAAGAGTGGTTCTAGCGTTTGACATAGGGCTTTCTCAAGGTTCTGAAACATAATCCCAAGTCTCGTATGGGATTGCGTTAACGGGGTGGTGGCTTATAAACTGTCCTTGCAGATAGTCCCTGAATGATGGAAGGGTGAACACTAAAACAGATGTACCTCCGAGCGCTGAAGGGGGCTGTGCGTATAATCTCCTGACTTCAGTCGTGGAGAGAGCCAAGGGAGGCTACTCTATAATCCTCCTGGAGCTTGCCGAGGCGATAACGAACATCACGGCGTCGAAGAGAGCTATGGCCGCAATATCGAGCAGAAGGTTTGATAGATCCCCGCTGATCATCAAGCCTCTCACGGCGTCCACCCCGTAGCTCATGGGGTTGAAGATTGCAATATAGTGTACAATAGGAGGCATCATTGTGATGGGGTACAACGCGTTGCTGGCAAAGAAGAGGGGCATGACTATAACCTGGCCTATGCCCATGAATCTCTCCCGGGTCTTCATGAAGGTGGCTATGACAATGGAGAGAGCGGCGAACCCTCCAGAGATAAAGAACACTAAAAAGATCGCCAAGGTAAAGTACAGAGGGTTGGGCAGAAATTCGACTCCAAGAAGTAGTGCAATCGGAACAATTATTAGGGCTTGAAATATTCCCCTGATTCCTGCAGCCATGGACCTGCCTACGATAATGGAAAACCTTGAAGCTGGTGTGGCATAGAGCTTCTTCAGGATGCCGGACTCCCTCTCCCAGACCATTACCAGACCATAGAAGATCGATGTCATTATGACAGACTGCATAAGCACGCCTGGAGAGATGTAGTCTATATAGGGTATACCACCTGTGGGTATTGCTCTGACGTTGCTCATGATGGTCCCATAAATTGCCAGCCATAAGATTGGCTGAACTGCCCTAGTGTATAACTCGGTTCTGTCGTGCCTGATCCTCCGGAGCTCAAGCTCCATCATAGCCCACATGCCCCTTAAGGAAGTTGCCATATTTTATCCCCTCCCAATCCTGCGCCTTACCTGCCTGACATCCCAAATATTGGTGCCGGCCTCAAGTCCGGTTCTGGCATACTTTAAGAAGACGTCGTCCAAGGTCGGCTTGGTTGTGGAGATCTTGGCGACAGGAACGCCCTCACTTCCCAGAGCCTGCATAACAACGGGTAATGCGCTTTCCGCGTCCTCCACAACCACGACGAGATCTGAATTTCTTATCATTATGTCCTTCACATGGCTTATCCCCCTAATTCTGTCTAGAACATCCTCAGCAATGGCGTAATTTTCAACGGTAAAACGAATGACCTCCCCACCAACAGAATGTTTTAGCTCTTCAGTAGTGCCTATCTTGACGATCTTGCCGCTGTTGATTATGGCTATCTCATCCGAGTAGAGGTCAGCCTCGTCCATATAGTGCGTGTTAAAGAACACGGTCGTTCCGTATTCGCTCCTAAAGGATGTCAGCCTCTCCCAAACGGCCTTTCTGGCAGATGGGTCTAGACCTATGGTGGGTTCGTCCAGAAACATGATCTTTGGCTTGGTCAGCATGGCACACGCGATCTCGAGCCTCCTGATCATACCGCCTGAATACGTCTTAACGAGGTTGTTGGCAACCTCCCTCAATCCCATGGTTTCTAAAGCATCCTCAACAATATCTCTCCTCTTGTTGGAGGGGACCCCGTAGATTTTGGCATATATGAGGAGGTTCTCGAAGCCACTGATATCGGTCCAGACGCTCATCTCCTGTGGAACATAGCTGGCAATTTTCCTTATTTCAGCACCCTCCCGGACAACATCAAACCCGAAGACGTGTGCCTCGCCGGAATCGGGCCTGAGCTGAGTGGTCAGGATTCTTATCAAGGTGGTCTTGCCAGCACCGTTGGGACCGAGAAGGGCGAAAACTTTGCCAGCCCCAATATTCAGATCGACGCCGTCCAGTGCCCTGATCGTACCATCATAGGTCTTAACAAGGTCCTTAACCTCGACTGCTAACATATCGAAATTTTAAAGTCGGCAAGAGATAAATTCTTTGTCCCTCGTAACCCTTCAAAGGATCGAGTCTGGCTAATGAGGCAGGAATTGCATTACTCTGAAAGGGGAAAGGCTTCCGCAAAACGCTCCCCGAGCAGAGCTATGATTGTGTTGCTGAAATGGAAGGAAAAGCGGAAGCCCGTGGCTTACACCATGGGAAAGGGTTACAGCTGGAACTTTTTGAAAACCCAATATTTGACGGGCTCTATAATCCCAATCGTGAACAGAGCTGAAAATCCTATGGCAAAGAGAACCTGATAAGGCGAGAGTGATGGAATGATTACGCCGTAGATGCCTAACAATGTAAATCCAACTAGGGTAGCGATAATGGAGATGACGAGTTCTTTACTTGGTTTTGAAGACCAGAAATGCCTTCTTTCTCTTACAATGTATACTCTGAATACGCTGTAGAAGACAAGTATTAACATTGTAAAAGTCTGGAATCTTTCCCCTTCTAAATTAAAATGAATCTTTCCTATTACAAGCGCGAGTAATCCTCCAATGATCATTAGAAAGCCGACAGCAAGAGACGCCAGCGTAATGTTCTTAACGTTCCACTTGTTTGGGTTGCTTGTATGCTTCACGTTATCTGTGGCTAATGATATTGTTGCAAAATCGTTTGCAAAGACAAGCAATGTCATGCCCAAGAGGCTGAGGATGATGTCGTGCGACCAGAAAAAGCCTATGACTAACAAACCAATGAACTGTATCACTTTAGTGACTTTGTTTATAACCCATGTCAGCATTCGCTGATATATTTGCCTACTAATCTTTATTGCACTGACTATCACTTTTACACCTTGTTCGGTTAAAACCACGCTAGCAGAAGCTTTCGCAACATCAGTCGAGTTGCTCACGGCGATTCCCATCTCTGCCTGTTTAAGGGCTGGCGCATCATTAACGCCATCGCCTGTCATTCCTACCATGTGCCCATTAGACTGCAAAAGTTTCACAATTTCATATTTGTCTTCGGGATATACTTCGGCGAAACCATCATATGTTTCAACAACTTTTGCTTTATCTGTTTCGTTTAATTTTTTAAGTTCCGCGATGGGGACAATTCGATCGCCAATAGATGCTTGACGGGCTATTTCTTTAGCAATGCTAATGTTATCGCCTGTAAGCATCATAGGCTTTATCCCAAGCCGTTTAATCTCCTCTATCATAATTTTTGAGTCTGGTCTTATTGGGTCAGCTAAAGCCAAAAATCCAACAAGTTGGATGTTGTCAAAATTGTTTTTTTCGGATTTGGCAACAGCCAAAGTTCTATACCCTTTTTTGGATAACTCATCCAATATAACGTTTGCCTCTTGATAGGCCACATTGCCTTTTTTGCATAAGCTTATAATTATCTGTGGTGCACCTTTAATAGCGTTAAAGCGCACTCCTTCGGTCTCAACAACAGCTTCTGATCTTTTTATAGAAGGATTAAAAGGCGTAAAGGAGATTCTTTTATATGAATCTAGATTAACTCCTAAAGATTTTGCATAATTGATGACCGTTAGGTCTATTATGTCTTTGTTCTCCTCTTCAGAAGCCAATGCAGCCATCAGTACTACGTCTTCTTTTTTATATCCAAAGAAGGGGATCACTTCTACAACTGATAACTTGTTTTGAGTTATTGTGCCTGTTTTATCCAGGCAAACTATGTCTATGGAAGCCGCGTCTTCAATTGAATCAAGCCTCGTCACGAGAACCCCCTCTTTTGCAAGTTCCATTGCGCCAACAGCCTGCACTATTGTGAGCACAGCTGGCAACGCTACTGGAATGGCACCCATGAGGAAAATGACAGCAAACGTCAAAATTGACAAAATCCCCATGTTCAACAGCAACGCATATGCCGAGGTTAATATCAACGCTGCCAAGCCAAAATACATCATGTACTTGGTTATAGCCATCATTATTTCTTCTTGATGAGACTTTGGTTTAGCCACCTTGACCAGCTCGGCGGTCCTTCCGAAATACGTGTTCGCACCAGTGTTAACAACAACACATTTAGCTTCTCCCCGCATAACAATGGAGCTTGAATAAACAATGTCTGAGGGGCGCAAATTTACCGGTAAAGATTCTCCTGTTAAGGCTGACTGATCAACTGAGAGCTCTCCGCTAACGATCTTGGCGTCTGCAGGTACCAAGTCACCTAGACCTACGAGTATAATGTCTCCCGGAACAATTTCTTTAGCATCCTTTACCATCCATTTCCCTTCACGTAGAACCTTAGCTTTTATGGCAAGCCGATTTTTCAGAAATTCAAGCACTCTTTGTGAGTGACGTGAGTGTGTGAAGCCTATAACAACATTTATGGTGAGCAAAACAAAAATTATGACAGCCTCAACATAATGCTCAAGCACACATGAGAGCAAGATCGCCAGCTCCAGCAGCCAAGGCATTGGACCCCAATAGCGTGAGAAGAATTCAACCAAAGGATTTTTCTTATCTTCCGCTATCTCGTTATATCCAAACTTTTCCATTCGATTTTTTGCTTCAGATTCTGTAAGCCCAAGCATGGAAGTTTCTAAAATTTTGAATGTTTCTTCGATCGAAAGCTGTTTAAAGTCTGATGTACTCTTTATCCTAGCTGACATATTTTTCCAAAATCAGTGTTGTAGCAGTGTTATAAATATTTGACCTCCGTTATCTGTGAAAGATTATTTCTTTATGATTCAACAGTTTGTAGAAACGGACATTAAGAAGAGTTACTAAAAAAGCGCTAACGCATAGCCCCAGACAAGGCTTGCGAGATTCCAACTCATTTCTTGCGGGTCAATCGGGTCTACCATCAACGACTCGTTCCTATCTAACCTTGTCGTCTCCATCTGGATAATCCTTGTCTACATACCCGTGGCGGCAGTCATGATAACGCCCCTCGGCAGGGTCGGCGACATCTACGGCAGGAGCTGGATATTCAGCGCCGGCTTCGCCATCTTCATCATCGGCTCCGCCCTCTGCGGCCTCTCCCCCCAGCATCTACTACCTGATCGCCTTCAGGGGCGTGCAAGCCATCTCCGGGACGGGGACGTCTATGTTCTTCCCTGCCAACAACAACGAGATAATGGTCCACGCTGGGACCGGCCCCTACAGCAGTGTCTCGGGTATCCTCAGGACCGTCCAGAACATAGGGATGCTCGAGAGCTTTGTCCTGGCCATATCCGTGGCTGCGGCCTCGATCCCCCGCCAGATCGCCTTCAAGATTTTCATTGGCACCTCAAATCTCGTAGGTGGGATTGCCCAGAGCTTCATTACCAGCATTGACTCGGCGCTTTACAACCTTTCGGCGAGAAAGCCCACGGTTTTAACCGTGGGATGAATCGCCAATAATTTTAAATAATGTTATGGCTACTAATGTAGTTTGATGTAACATGTCCATGCCAGTCCGGATAAGGAAGGACACGATAGAGGAGCT
>Ga0078972_1009263_pt1 | contig 19614 bp, 22 predicted proteins | sample YelNatPaOPGAMG01_FD_67568 | JGI IMG/M metagenome (GOLD analysis project Ga0078972, IMG submission 67568) | Hot spring thermophilic microbial communities from Obsidian Pool, Yellowstone National Park, USA - OP-RAMG-01 (SPADES assembly) (version 2) | ecosystem: Environmental > Aquatic > Thermal...
CCTTCCACCTTAAATACATTAAATTCAATCGCAACATTATTACAAACTGATACAAATAGTATTACATCAATTACAAATAATATGGTTGATTTATCAAGTAATCAAACAGTTGGCGGAATTAAAACATTTACATCATCACCTCAAGTACCGACTCTTTCACAAGCAAATAATACCACTTCAGTAGCATCTACAGCATATGTTGATACAGGTTTAAATACTAAACAAGCTACTTTAACTTATGATTCTGCACCAACATCATCATCTAATAATATTGTAAAATCAGGGGGTATTTATACTGCTTTGCAAAATTATATCCCTACAACTGGATCATCAAGTATTAGTAATAATATTAGTTTTACAAATGGAATATCAGTAACATCATTATCTCTAAATGGTACTGATTTACAAACAACCTTAAATGGAAAACAAGCTACTTTAACTTATGATTCTGCACCAACATCATCATCCAATAATATTGTAAAATCAGGTGGTATTTATACTGCATTACAAAATTATATACCTACAACAGGTTCTACAAGTGTTTCTAATAATTTAACTTTATCTGGTAATGTAAATCATACAGGTCAATTAATTGTCAATGATTTAATTGAAAATATAACATCTGCTACTGTATCATCCAATGCATTAAGTATCAGTTATACAAGTAATAATGCAATTTTATATATAAGTCCATCTTCATCAAATAATATATCATTGACTTTATCAAATATCCCAACTTCTTATTCAAATGCAAATATAAATTTAACATTTATTATAAATACAAGTTCATATAAACAATATATAAATTCAATAAGTATTAATGGAACAGGTTACACAATGAAAGCATCAGGTGGATTATCTAATATATCAGTTAATTCATCAGCAAATATTGTAATCCAAAATATAAATATAATTTTTATATCTGGTTCAATATCGCAAGTTCTTACTTCTGTTAATTCATGGTATTAATAAAATATGTATCATAATTATATAAAAAGAATGAATTCATTGTCTTCAATTCAGGGAATAAATAACAAAGGTTTTACTGTTTTTGTGCCACCAATTATTACTGTTGCAAATGGTGCTTTTACTAGCCCTAGTGTATCATATAATGGTACTACATTTGTTGCATCACGAACTGGTACACCTTACACATCTAATAATTCTGCGTTGCCAGGTTGGAATTTAAGCATTACATACTCAAACTCTTCACAATACGTGGATGTATTTACAAGAAGTAATAGCTCTGAATTATCAACCACATATCCCGATTATTTAGGGGTTGATTACGTTGGAACTATAGGAACAATTACAATATCACAAAGTATCACAATACCTAATACAGGTACATATCAATTAAGTTTTTATGCCTTACCATCATCTAATTATACAACTGCATTGACAATTTCAGCATCATTTGGATCTCAAAATATGTCTGCTACATCATTAAATCCAAGTGCTACAAGTTGGGTTCAATTAACATTAAATAATTCAATTACAAGTACAGGTAGCTATACAATTAGTATTACAATGTATAATGGAAATAGTGCAAATGTTCCTAGTCTGTATATAACTAATGTTCAAGTAACTTATTTACATGCATAAATTATTGTTTAAATTCTTTTTTCAAAAACTTTTGATATGCTTGTAAAACAACAGCTCTCATTTTTGGTTCTGATGTTACTCTATTAACAGAAGTTTTAGTTATATCAATCATAACAGGTTTTTCATGTATTTCTTCTTTTTGGATTATTGTAGGTTCAGATTTGCCATATATTTCATGTAATTCTAATTCTTTTTTTATTTCTTTAGGGATTATTTCAGCTTGATTTAATTTAGTGATAGATTTTGATTTTAAACCTAATCTATGATTTGCTTGTATTTCAAATTTATTCATTTATTATAAAGTAGAATTAGAAATTTAATTTTGTAAAGTATGATTTCAGAATTTTATCATTGTTTTTTTGATCAATCCAATTAAATAGTTTTTGAAATTGTGATATTCTATTTCTAATTGTACCATTCATTCGGCTGACAAAATATAAATATAAGATACAAAAATAGCCACATAAGATACTTTTCATATCTTGAATTTGTATATTAGAATAATAAATATTTTCATGATTAGCTTTAAATATATCCAATTGATTTTGCGGCATTACTTCACCGAAAGGATCAAAATAATAAATACAATTCTTTGATTTAACGAAACAACACCAGTGAGAACCTGATTGATTGTGATTTTGTAAATTAATTATATAATTTCCATCTTCTAAATTAGAACTTAATTCATCTTTCATAAAAATACCATTTAATTTAACTCCTATTCTATTACAAATACTAGCAATATCAAAGTTAGTCAATTCTTTTTTAAAATTTAAATTTTTCATTATATTAAATATATATTAACATAATAAAATAAAAATAAAACATTTGAGTGTGATTTTACGATTAATTACCACCCAAAGGTGCAAAGGATCCCCCTTGCTTTGCATTTCCTCTGAAACTTCTAACATAGGCCATTTTCTGTGATACATTATTTGAAACTGTCATATTGTTTCCACCTAGGCCTATATCACCACCTGTATGGAAAAATTTATCAATATTACTTGTAATAACACCTCTTCCACGTTTCTTCATTCCACTCCCAGAATATGCATTTAATCCTACATTTGTAACATCTCCAGCTAATTGTGATCCAGTTTTATCAGCTACAACTTTACTAATTGTTGGTGCTAATTTATTTACAATATTTTTAGTTGTTTTATCTGTTATAACTTTTTTAACAGTGTCTAAAATTCCTTTTCCTATCTTTCTTCTTAATCCTGATCCAGATGAATTTGCATTTAAAGCGGCATTTGTTACTTGACCAGCTAAAAGTCCAGCCTGTGGATTATCTGTAGCATAAGTTGTTCCAGCATTGACTAATATTGGTGCAACTGCTTTAGTAATTGGATTTGATGCAACAGTACTTATTCCATGACTTATCTTTGACCAAAGAGAACCACCATTATAAACACAATCTGTCATATGCATTGGACATATCCGTACCCCTTTTCCTTTCATTAATGCATTATGCACTTTTTTAGAATCTTTTAAATGATCATAATGTAATTCAACCAAATGATTACTTGTATCATCATGTTCTTTCTTAGACATATTGAAATTCTTTTTTTTCTTTAACATATTTAAATGTTTTTTTGTGACTCTAAGATGTAATTGTGGCATTGATAATAATAATACTATTACACAAGAAAATATTAATTATATTATATTATTATTATTATAATTACAGAAACATTATGATGATTATTATTATTTTATATTTTACACCTAGTTTTAATAAACAATCCATAGTTATTATTTGATTGAAACTATTATAATTTTGTATTATTGGTATTTGATTTTCAATAGTATTTTCAATATAATTTATTCCAAAATATTTAATTAAATTTAAGTAGTAGTTTGAGTTGGTGCAGTTGTTGATAAAGTTGTTGAAGGTTGAACTACATTTACTGATGGATCTGTTGTAGATGGACTTACAAGCGATACTACAGTACTTTTTAATGCTGACAATAAGCCTTTTTTTTAATTAATTTGTTATCAGTTATAAAATCAAGTTGTGCTTCAATTTGTGTAATTTCTGTGTCTGATAATTTAAAAACATTTTTTAACACTTCTGTCAAAATAGCCTTCACATCAATTTTACTTGCCAAATTCTTTTTTATTTGTGCTATTTCCTCATTGATGCATTGTAAAACATAAGTTGTTAGTTCAGGATTCATTTTTAAAGATTGATAATTTTCTATCTCTTGAATTTTGTAAGAAATTCTTTTAATCAAACCAAAAATAAAATTGTGTATAGCTAAAGAGTTTTTGAATTTCACTGTGTTCATTTATATATCTTATAATAGAAAAATATTTCTCTATTTATATATTTCAAAAAAATTATTATATACAATTCAATGAAATACCCGCAATTTAATAAAGTTTTATTTGAAATTCAATGAATTGTATTATTTTCTCTCATTAATTATATATAAATGTCCAACCGAGATTATTTAAAGAAAATCAATAGTATAGATTTATCAAATATTGAGTTACTTAAAAAAAGATATCAACAATTAGCTAATCAACAAGGTGCAAATGCAGATGGAACAACAGGAAATATTACATCAGCTAACCTATTAACTGATTTTGAAAAAGCAATTAAATTAGTTGATATTGATAAAGATGTTGATTATCAAAGTGAATTGATAAATTTATTATTTCCATTTCTGAGAGATAATCAAGCAACCACAAATATTGTAGAAAGTTTGCCACAAAATTTACAACAAGTATTAGTAATTAATTTTAATAGCTTTGTTGTACCGAAGTTGAGAGAATTGGAAGGACAACGAATTACTAAACCAGCTTTTAAAAATGTTTTACTTTATATAGGTAATAAATTATTAAATAAGGTATATACAGGATTACAAGAAGGATATCATACAAAACTAGCAGATAAAGATACACCATTGATAGACTTTAATAATTTAGAAGAACCAATACAAGGTAAAAACTTATTTGCCAAAGAAGAACAAGAAGAACAACAATCTGATGAAGAACAGCCACCAGAACCAGGTGAAAAATTACTTAATGAAAACCCACCAGAACCAGAATTGAATTTTGAATCAAAAGAAGAAAACCTTGATATTTATCAAATAAAAAGAGATATAAATAATTCAGAGAATCAATTGAAAGAATATGAAACTTTTACAAAATACTATCCCGTAGATAAATTAAGGAATATAGAATATTTTAAGGCATGGGCTAATAAATTTTTTGAAGTATATAGTGTTTACTATTATAGAGCTTCTCAATTGCTTGAATTATTTGAGAATGCTTTTCAAAACAGTAAACTTAAAGATGATCAACCAGATTTAGATATACTTATACCAGGTATTATTAATGCATATCAAAAAACGAATGGAGATTATTTGACGTCAACACTTATAAACACAGTTTATGCAAAACTTAATAGAAACGCAATGCGAACATTTAATGGCTTTATCAATAATACCATTATTCCTAGAATAGAAAAGGATGTGAAAGACTATATTGATAACCTTAAGAAACAGTTGAAGGATATAGAAACAAGAGAAGAACCAATTGGTAAGGAAACAGGTACAGGTTTAAAATCAAAACATGAACATCATATTAATAATAAAAAATATTTTATCAATATGAAAAAACTAAATAATAATGTATTGGAAATAAGATATTCTAGTAATAGACATTTAATTCCAATCAAATCACAATATATTTCATCTAATGTTAAAGCTTGTATTATGGATGCTATGAAAAAACATACAATTGATCCACAAATATTTCAAAAATTAACATCAGTGGAGAAAAACTTAATTAGGTCATTGTTAAAATATTTTGATATTGATGATGAATTAGACAATGATGAAGCATTTAATAAGCGATTTGAAGTAATTAGAGGAGAGATTCTTGCTGGAAATAATAATATAGCATTAAAAAAAGAAGCTAAAGAATATTTATTACATGCAATGAATACATCAAAAATATCAAGGCAAAATTATATTAATGCTATTCAAGAATTAGGAATTTAAAATTTAATTTCTAACTTTAATTATATATAACAAAATGAATACATCTCAAGTAAAACCAAAAACTGTAAAAAGGCAATTAATTAATATTAACACATCCAATTATGTTTCAGGTAACAAATATTCTTATAAATTTCCAACACCAGTAAAATTTCAAAATTGTTCAGTAAGTTTATATCAATTCAATATGTACAATTCAACTTACAATATTAGTGCAGCCCTTGGAAATAATACTTATTCAATTAATTGGTTAGGTACTACATACAGTTTTACAATTTCCGATGGATATTATGATATTTCTCAATTAAATTCAGCTTTTCAATATAATATGTTATCCAATAATTTATATGTCACAAATTCAACAACTAGTACTTATGTATACTTTTTTGATGTACAAACTAATAGCATTCAGTATAAAACTCAATTGGATATTTATTATATTCCAACATCATCAGAAGCAACAACATTAGGATATACATTACCAAGTGGTGCAACATGGGCATTTCCAACTACAGCAACATATCCACAAATCACATTATGCTCAGGTTTATGTACATTACTAGGTATTACAAATCAAAGCAATAATCAATTTCCAACATCAACTAATGCATCCAGTTTAACAAATTTATCATTCTTATCAAATACATATCCAGTTCTGTCACCAGTATTTGCTTATGTTATTACATGTAATTTGATAAATTCTGACTTTTGTGTAGTACCTACTATCCTACACCAGGTTCCCTTGAATGTATCTTATGGTAATTTAATCACATTAACAAATATTCCAGCAGGTAATTTAACTGTCCGAGATTCAGTTTATACATCTATTGAGATAACAATATTAGATCAAAATTATAATACTTTATACTTTCAGGATCCAGAATTAATACTAAGTTTATTAATAGAAATGCAAGAATAATTATTATTTAACGAAATCCTTGTTTATTCATAAATTGTTTGAATATATATTCCTCATTTTTGTTGACACAATTTACTACTCTAATAAAAGCATCTTTATACATTTGTAAGTCTTGTTTAGTATAGCAATCTGCACATTCTTCTAACAATATTATTTCATAATCATCATTCACCATAATTTCATATAATGGTGTATAATATCCTTTATTTTCACAATATTGATTATAATTATATCTATGATTGGCTAACTTTCTTTCTAATGTATCACATGTTGCACCAATATAACGACTTTCATTGGTATTGTCAACAATCATATAAATTTTTCCATTTCTGTATTTTGTAAGATTTTCCATGATTTCTATATATAATCTATATAGAAAATAATTCTTTAAATCTATTTTTATATTTAAAAAAATAAATTAATTAAAATTTATTTTTATAAAATTAATTTCTTACTATAAATTATAATTATGACAAATTTAAATTTTACAAAAAGCTATACATTGAAAAAATTAGAGAGTGATATAAATAAAATAAATAAAGATCTAGAAAAATTTGAAAAAAGTATTAAGAATCATGATGTAGAATTAAAAGATAAACAACAAAAAGTAACCAAACTAAAATCAGAATTAGAACAACTATTACAATTACAAAAATGTTTATAATTTTGTTTTCCTTGTTTTCTTTTTAATTGTACCTCCTAATGTTGCATCTGAATTATTTCTTGTAATGTTAGGTGATACATTGATATTATGTTGATGTATGAAATTTAGTAGTGCTTGATTTAATGCCACAATTCTAGTTCTCATATTTCTTAAATCTTCTATAACTTGCGGTAAATTAGTATTCGTTCTTGGTTCATTACCCCCTTCAAAATTAGCATCTCTCAAACCTAAAAATTCACGAGATAAGTTTGTAAATTCTATTGTGATAGCTGCAAATGTACCATCTCTTATAAATGAACTGTTGTAAGCTCTTATTGCATTTGCTTCGCTATTAAAGTTCATCAATAGATGTAAAACTAAATTTAATAATTCTTTACACTCAGATCTATATCTAGCTTCCAAATTTCTAGTTTGTTCGTTTAATGTTGATGCACCACCTCCACCTCCTTCTTTTATTTCTTTTGATTTATCAATAGTAAAATAATCAATAAAATTACGGCTGAATTTTTGATTTAATGGACATGTGGTACAATCTATTTTAAAAAAGGGTAAATCATTCTGATCAGTTTTCTTTGTTGCTTCTTCATATAGCTTAATAAGTTCTTTTGTATCTACACCTAATGAACTATAATCTTTACAAATTAAATTTAAGTCTCTTGCACCTCTAATTGAACATAATAAAACATAACTTATTTGTTTTCTAATAAATGTTGATGTATCAAAATATGATTGTGACAAAAAGCATAATGTAATAAATTTCTTTCTTCCATATGTAAAGTATTTGTCTATTTTATTTAATGCTTTTGAATCTGTATCATTTATACAATCATCAAATATAACTAAAAATTTATCTGGTTGTTTTTTGGTGTTTTTCTTATTAGTGTCTTTTTTAGGTTTTTGTTTTGGATCATCTAATTGATCAGAAAAAGTATCAACATCTGGAAATTCTTGTACAGATTTATAAAAAGATACTTGATCATCAGTTAGGGATTCTCTTAAATATTGATAAAATGGTTCTTCTGTTTTGTAACATACAAATATATGTTTATATGTTCCATCTTTTGGTATTGATGTTCTGTGAATATAATTTATCATTGCATTTGATTTACCTGCTCCTGTACTTCCACAAATTAAAAAATGCTTAAACAATTTCATTCCTGTGTACTTAACTTGCTCATCTTTAATATCTGGTAAATACTTTTTCATCTTTTCTATTGTATAAAAATTTATCACTTCATCTTTCATTATTTAATATATATTTATATTATATAAAAATCCTGGATTATTATAAATAATGGCATCATATCCTGTTCCTAAACAATATCCTAATAATTCAATTGATAGTGTTTTTAACATAAATGATTTTAATAATTATGCTGGTAATGCAACTTTAGAAGATTTATTAAATTATGCAAATTTATATAACTCTAATTTGTTTTATGCATCTAACTTTTTTACAAGCATAAATTTTAGTGATTATTTAAATGGCATATCACCAACTGTATTTAATTGGATTAATAATTTAGCTACTTATTATTATGATACTACAACAAGTGATGTTGCAATTGGTTCAAATGTTGCAATATCTGGTTCTTTAGCAACTCCTACAGTAAATACAAATTCTGTTTTAACTCAAGATTTAGTTTGCAATAATATTTCTGTAAACACTTTATCTTGTAAGAATTTATTATCTAATAATAATTTAGTTTCCTATTTGTTCAATAATAATATTACTTATCCTATAACTAAATCTGGATTGTTAAGCAATTTGACTAATTTAAATTTATCTTTACCAATTTATATTACATTGGCACATAATACTACTTTCATTTTGTCAGATGTAAATGGTATTGTATTGTTTAGTTTAAGTAATACAACAACAGATTATATTTATTATTCAACCATATCTTACAGTTCATTTTATACACCTTACAATTTTCAGCTTTTTAATAATTAAACTTTATTTTATATAAGATTATTATATTATGTCTTTAACAAGTGCAGGTAATTTAACAGTTTCTAATAATTTAATTGTAAATGAACAAACAACTTTAGGGGGAAGTTTGATATCATCAAGTAGTATTCAAGCAGAAGAATTAGTATCAACAGGTAGTATTACAGGTGAAACTTTATCACTTACTGGTAGTTTATCATGTCCTAATTCATCACTTACATGTTCTAATGTTAGCTCAAGTGGAACAATTTCTGGTCAAACTGTAACTTCTTTGGGCAATATAAATGGTTATGGAGCTTTAAATCTGACTGGAACATCTGGATCTACATCTCAAATTGTTCAATCTGGAACTACTGGTACAAATGTTTTAGGATCATCAACAATACAAGGAAATTTGATTGTTAATGGAAATATTACAGCAAATTCAAATCAAGGTGCATATACAATATCAGATGGTGATAATATAAATATGACTGGTGCAGTTGTAACACAAAGCTATACTAATTCATCTAACTCATCTAATTATTCATTAAATAACACATTATTAGCTAGTCAATTTTTAGGCTCTATTACTCAAACTCAAAATAATGGTTCTTCCAATAATTCAAATTCTTTGCAACAAACAACATTTAATGGTACTGTGACAATGCTTTACAATTTAATTGTTAATTCAACATCAATAAGTCCAACTGTTTTATCATATTTGTCTGGTTTATCAAGCAATCTTCAAACTCAATTAAATAATATTGTAAATACTTTTGCTAGTTATGCAAATTTATCTTCAGCAAATACTTTTACAAATACAAATACTTTTAATAATCAATTATGTATCAGTGCAAACTCTCAATCAATTCCATCTCAAACATTTGGCCTTGTTGTTTCAAATAATTACTTAACGGGTTTAGAAGGGACAGATTTAATTAATACTGGATATAATAGTTCTAATGGTTTATCAGTTCCTGCTTTTAATTTTTATCAGAAAATTAATTCATCAACTATGAATACACTCATGACATTGTTAGCTAATGGAAATTTAAATATTAATGGCAATCTTTTAATTAGTGGGACAAATATAAGTTCTACATACTTAACTCAAGCAAATGCAAGTTCTACATACTTAACTCAATCAAATGCAAGTTCTACCTATTTAACTCAATCAAATGCAAGTTCTACCTATTTAACTCAAGCAAACGCTATTTCAAATTATGCAAACTTATCTTCATCAAATACATTTTCTAATTTTAATCAATTTAATAATCGTATAAATGTAGCTAATAATTGTAATCAAACAATTCCATCAGAAACATATGGATTATCTGTTATGCAAAACTATATATTAGGGCAAAATGAAACTGATTTTGTTAATACTTGTACTCAATCATCAAGTTCTCCTTCTTTTGTGTTTTATGAAAAGTTTAACTCAACTACAATGAATCAATTATTGATGATAAGAAACACTGGCGATTGTGAAATTAGCGGAAATGCAAAAGTCTCTGGAAATGTTTTAGTAAATGGTACAGATATTGCAAATATTTATTTAACACAATCTAATGCAAGTTCAACATATTTGACACAATCTAATGCTAGTTCAACATATATAACACAATCCTATGGTAGTTTAACTTATGCACCAATAAATAATACAACTTTAACTGGAACAACAAATATTGCTAATTTAAAAGTCAACTCAATACCATTCTACTACGGTTTCTGTGGTGTATATATGATTGATAATAATCAAAACTATAGGGCTTTGATAACATCATTATCAAATAGTTACATTTCTACTACAAGTGTAAGTTATCCATATCTTGCTGGATCTTCAACTACTATTTTAGGTTTTTCATTTAGTGATGATGCGGGTTATTTAATATTACCTAACTTTGGACTTCGTGTTTGGGACAATACAGATTACACGGGTGATGTAACACTATATGTAATAAATAATACTTCTGTTCCAAGATTTTATGCACCAACAAGTTCTACAGGTCAATCGTGGCAAGTATTTTATGAAACAACACAAATATAATACGCTTTACTCTTACCATAGTAAATGATAGCTTAAATATGCTGGAGTGAATTTATCAAACGTTTTCCATTTCTTATTGCGATTTAAGAATCTTTGTCTTCTAATATCAGAATTATGCTTCAACCAATCTTCAAATCCCATTTGACCAAAATATATTTTTTTATTATCATGAAAAAGCATGTACTTTTTTGTTGGCTTATCTGACAAAAATATTTCTGTATTTTTAAATCCTTTTTCATTAGCTATTTGTCTTAACTTTGATGGATTACTATATTTCCATATTTCATTATTTTTGTCTACATTTTCTATGTTTATTAATTTCATATTTATAATATTATTTTTTATATTTTTTAATTCCTGTATAATTTGGATATTTATGTTTTTTTAAATCTCTGAGAATTTTACAATCTAAACAAATGTCAACAAAATAGTATTTAAGTTCAATTTCTTGTATTTCTTCTTCATTAAACTTATTATGTTTACAATTATTACATACTGCATCTGTAAAATATTTTTCCATATATATTAATTCTATATTTATATTTTATATCATAATTTTATAATTATGAAGTCAAAACTATTAAATCAAAATGATGATATAAATCATTTTGTTGATGAAATTGATAAACCATTAGTAAAAGATAAAAACCCTAAACCAATTTTGATGAAGAAAAATGTTAAAAAAGAAAATAAACCATTTCAAACTGTATTAGATTCATTTCATATTGATGAATACTTAACTAAGCTAGATTCAAAACAAAATGAATTCAATTCTTTTCTCAATTCTGTTGTACCAATAAAAGATTTTAATTATATGTCAGATTTATTACAATTACCAACTACAACAGAAGGATACAAATATCTAATTGTTGTTGTTGATTTAGCAACAAGTTTATTTGATATTGAACCATTAAAAGATAAACAAGCTAAAACAACACTAATGGGTTATAAAAATATAATCAAAAGGAAAATATTAACATTACCAGAAATATCATTTAAAACAGATAATGGAACTGAATTTAAAGGTGAATTTAACAAATTTTTAGAAAAGAATAAAATTTTGCATAAGTTTAGTTTACCATACCGGCATAAGCAAATGGCAGTTGTTGAATCATTGAATAAAGCATTATCTAGAATATTAATGAATTATTTAAATAAAAAAAGCACTGAGTTAAATGTAAAATATAAAAATTGGACTGACATTTTACCTCAAGTTAGAACTGAATTAAATAAATTTAGAGAAAGAAATTTAGAAAAGCTAAAAGAATATCAGAATCAACATTATTTTAATCCAACATCTGAACCAAAGTATAAAATTGGTGACTCTGTACATTTTAAGTTGGAACATCCACAAGATTTTAGTGGTAATGTATTACCAGATTCTAAATTTAGGTCAGGAGACAGAAGATTTAGTATTCAAACTAGAAAGATTACTGATGTTTTGTTCTATCCAGATGAGCCATACTATAGGTTTAAGCTGGATGCTATGCCATCTGTGAGTTATTCTGAGCATGAATTAAAGCCTAGTAAAATTAATCAAAATACCTATATAATTAAAAAAGTTATAGGCAAGAAAACAGAAAAAGGTAAAGTTTATTATTTAGTTTGGTGGAAAGGGTATAAGAAGGATCAATCAACATGGGAAAGCAAAGCAAAATTGATAGAGGATGATTGCTTAGAATTTATAAAAGCTTTTGAAAAGGAGCAAAAAGATAAAAAGAAGAAAAAATAAATTTATTTGCAACATTCATGATTTTTATATATTTCATACTTCATGGATTTTTTACATTTTTTACAATAATGTTCATAAAAATTAATATTATAAAAAGTCAATTTACCAGTTGTTTTCTTTTCACTTAATGGATAATATTTTAAATTCATACTTTCAAAATTTACTTTTTGATTAAAAACTATTCCATCTGTATGAATTCTAACTACTTGATCTTGTAAATTATTTGATAATATTAAGTTGGTAGTATAATTTCTTGCAAACTCAGTAAGAAATACTTTCATTCTTGTCAAATTATACATATATGCATTATCGCTTTTAATTAATACAAAAATATCACTGCTACAATTACGAACATAATATTCATATGTTTTTTTATCTAAATTTATTTCATCTAAATCATAACAATCATAATTACGTATATCATTTTTGCTAACATAGTGTTTTTTGTATTTACACATGTTACCCCATGCTGTTGAACATAGTAGTTTCACCAACCAATTACTGCTTGAACATGTTTTTAATAATTTGTCAATAATTTTGAACCATCCTGAAAATAGTTTCTTAAGTTCTATTGTTTCAGAATAATAATAAAAGTTATAATCATATATTCCATCTGGTTGTAATAATTCAAATATGATATTAAAATTATCTTTGTATTGATATAATGTTTTTAATGTGTTATGTGTATAATGATTGTCTTTGTTGAAATTAAAACAGTTATTAAATTCCTTGTTAAAACATATAATTTTAACTCTATAAATTCCAAAATTTAAATTTGTAAAGTCCAATTCTTTTATAATCTGTTTTTTACCTTTTGTTATTGGTATTCTAATTTTTCTCATCATTTCATAATAGTATTTCTTATGGTCATAACCAAAACATTTTGTCTTTATGTTTAAATATTTTTCATTCATGCTCATTAACCCTGATGTTGTACAATTTTCAATTATTCTAAATTCTTGAGAATCTATTTCATCCATAGCATTTATTATTTTTTGATCAGAATTAATTATTGCAGTATCATAAACCATTTCATTTATTGTTAGGTAATTAAAGGCATCAATTCTAAAACAAGTTTTATCTTTATTAGCAAAAAGTATATTTTTAATTTCATCATTATATTCTTTTAATTCTTTTCTAAATCTATATAACTCTGCATCAGTTGCTTCAAAGAATTGATTTAATCTAAAGTTCCTGCACCTATTTATATTTAATTCATTTTGAACTATAATATCATTAGAATCATCGTAAATGCATCTATAAACTTTTGTATTGTCTTCTGTAACAATTGAATAATAATAGCAATTTTTTTTCTTATTTATAGTATTCATTTTTATATATAATAGTAATATATAATTATTTCTTTAAGTATATTTTTTTTATATTAAAAATTATTTTTTTTTAATTAAATAAACTTTTAGGACTTCCTTTTATTAAAATTTCAATAGAGTAATATTTTCCTGATAATTTCTTTTGAACTTCTCTTGGCACTGAAGACATATAGTCATCATCAACATATTTTAAATCATTTCCTTGATAATCAAAAGTCTTTATTGTTCTAAATCCACCATCTAATGGTTTTCCATAAATTAATATATTTCCTGCTTTATGTTTCCTTAGTAAACTTTTGTACAGTTGATTTATATCTGCAAATCTAATCCCTTCTTTTTCATTAATTCTATTGGTAATGATAATATCCTTTCTAATCAATTGTCCATTTTTATTTTTAACTTCATCTTTCACATGTGCTTTAAGTTGATCCATATATATAATACTATATAATATTATTTCTTTAAATCATATTATATTAAATAAAAAAAATAAATTCTATATTTTTAAATTTTTTCTGAATTTCGTTTTAGTTTATATTGTCTGTTATATTGCCTTATTTTATCTAAATGATTTTGTCTATATTTTCTATGGTATTCATTAAATGCTTCTTTTGCTTTTGCATCTTTTTCAACTGGAATAGGTTTATCTGTATCATCTTGACTAGGCTTTTGTTTTTTTACATAATAGTTTTTATATTTTTCTTTGTTTTTAATGTAGTATTCAGAAAAATATTTCTTTTGCTTCTCATTCTTTGGTTTACTCTTATTTTCACCTAATGTATTTAAGCAATTTTCATCAGCTTTTATTAAATTTCTTATGGCAGTCGTAGCTCTATTTCTTGATGACTGTTGTTGTACTTCTTCAATTTTGTAATTGTTATTCTTAAGTATTTCAAATACTATATTGTACTTTCCATTTTTATATTTGTAATTATCTTCTAAATGTTTTAACTTTTTTTCCAACTCTACTTTTGTAAAATCAATATAACATTTTCCATTTGATAAATCTGTGATTTTAAATATTTTGAAATTTGGTTTTTCCATTTATATATTAGTAATAGAAAATAATCTTTAAATCATTTTATTTAATATTAAAAATAAGTATCCACAAAATCATCTAATGATGATATTTCAATTTGTACATTTTGTTGTGTCATGTCTTCATCCTCGGCTATATCATTCCATAATTCTGGTGTTTTATCTTGTAATGGCTTTAATTGTAATTCTTCTATATTAATATTTGATTTAGGTAGTTTTTTGCTTTCTTTACGAAGTAACTTGATAGTTGGATCTATAACTAATTGTTTTTTAATTACAATTTCTTCTTGTTTACTATTAATTTTCTGTATTAATTCTTCCATCTCTTTTTTCAATAATTCAATTTCTTTTTCTTTTTCTTCTTTTATTTCATTTAATTTTTCTTTTAATAAGATATTTTCTCTTTCTAGTTTAGCATATACTTCACCTTTAACATATACTGCTTTATCATCTTGGTTTATGTAATTTACTTTATAAATACCATCACTACTTTGATTTTCACTTTGTTTTAGTTGAACATTAATAAAACTGCCTTGAATTCCTTTTGTTCTCTTCTTTCTGTCATACTCTATACCTCTCAATTTTAATTCTTGTGTGAGTTGTAAATCTGTAATATGTCTATTCGGATAAACATTTAGAAACAACTTAAGCATTTCATTTTTTCCAATTCTATCTCCATCATACTTTGTCTTTTCTAAATAACCATCTATAAAGTCTTGAATGTGATCATTACTTTCTAAAATTGCATTAGTACATGATTTGAATTCATCAGGTAATACGATAGTTTTATCTTTCAACCATATACTAGCATATTCTAATAAAATGTCAAAAAATGCTAATTTCATTTCTATTGATTCTGAAAATATTGTTTTAAAATCCTTATTAACTAAATATCTATGTTTTGCTTCATCAACACTTTTAATATCATCAACAAATTTTGATGTGTGTTCATAAGCCCTAACACGACGTTGTACACCTTCATTTACTTGAATATTTGGCATATTGTTCGCTGATAATATTGTAATACTGTAATGTTTAAAATCATGTGATCCTTCTTGATACAACTTTTCCGCATTGCATTCACCATCAGACCATGATTTAATAAAAGTACTATCAAATTTTCTATCTTTAGGTTCATTTAACCATGTAATTCTAATGTATGGACTACGCTCATATGTGTTTACAATTTTATCAGTATTTTTTCCTTCAATAAATGTATCTGGTTTAATTTGTTTAACATAAATTTCTGTGGTATATTTTGCTAATTCTAAAATAGTACTTTTTCCTGCTGATGATATTCCAATTAAAAATAATAAATATGAATCTCTTACTGCAAGACCTGTAATAGCTGATCCTAAAGTTAATAAAATTGTTTTCATAACATTTTTATTTGGATAAATTTTACTAATTTCTTTGTATAGTTCATTTCTTTTTTCTACTTTAGATTCATGATATTCATACGAAATACATTTTGTAATATAATGCTTTCCAATTTTTCTTTTTTCAAATGTTTTAGTTTCCAAATTCATATATCCATTTTTAAAATGAATCTCTTTGAAATATAAATCAAACTTAATATTGTTATTTGTTAATTGTGTTATTAGTTGAGGTATATATGTCTTAATGTAAGCATTTTCAAAAATTTTATTGTATAGTTTTATTTCTTTAATGTCTTCTTGATGTGTGTTGCTTAGATTTTCAAATGAATCTAAAATTAGTTTTGATGTTATAGATAATAAAGATCCTTCCTGTTTTGAAACAATAGTATATATCATTATATCTTCATTTAATGAATAGCAATCATCTCTATTAAAAATAATTTTATCTAGCAAATATTTCTTTACTATATTAGCTCTTTGATCTGGGGAAACTGAACGAATCATATTTTTAAAATCTGTAATATCCATTTGTATAATTTATATATAGATAATAATTCTTTAAGTATATTTAATTTATACTTAAAAAAATAAAAAATAAAAAAATTTAAAAAAATTTAAAAAAAATTTAAAATCTATATTACAATATTTTTTCCAATAAAAATAAGAATATATATTATTTGTTGCCATTCATGAACATCTCTAACTATTACGCTGCTTGTTTCACTAATTTCAAATCGTTTTACATATGTATAATCAATTATCTTTTCTTTGCTTAAATATGGTTTTTCACTGAAATATTTATTTATATCATTCACAAGGTTAATATGAGTTTTAATAAAGCTTTTTAACTTATATTCAAATTTCTGTTTAGGTCTTGTTTTACTTAACCAACGTTTTATAAGTTTTAATCTTTTCTTACTTTCCTCTTTTATTTGTTCAATTTGTTTTATATTTTTATCTATTTCTTTATCTATTTCTTTATTTCTTAATGCACATAATACAACCATACTATATAATAACTTTATATTATTTATTTGTTTAAGTATATTTAATAATATTCAAAACTTAATTAATTTTGTTTATCCATCATTTTGATTATCATTTCCATCATCCTTAATATATCCATCATCATTTTCATTTTCATTACACTTTTAATTTCTTCATCTTCATTTAGTGTTGTACATTCTGTATCTTCATTATCATCTTTGTATTCTTCTTCTGAATCATCCTTTTCTGCTGCCTCATCTACTTTTTCATCTTCATCTTCACTTTCATCTTCATCTTCACTTTCGTATTGGTCTTCCTCAATTTCCAATTTTCTTTTTATCCAAAGATCTTGTAACTCTTTTAACTTTGGATCTATTTCATTATTTTTACATGAACCTATCATTTTCATTCTATATATAATGTAAATATAAATAATATTGAAAATTAATTAATCTTGTTTATTCATTGTTTTGATTCCAAAAACTCTATAAATCTTGTTTGTTAATATTTTACAAAGTTTCTCTTTTTCTAATGCTTCAATTTCTGATTTAAGTCTTAATTGTTGTTCTTCTAGATCTTCAATCGTTACGTTTAGATGATGAACTTCTAATTTTAGTCCTCTATTCTCCAATAACAGAGTTTTGTTTGATTGTACTTTGGACAATGCTAAATTGCCATCTTCATCAAGAGAAATTAATGATCCTTTAGTTTCTATTTCTTTAATTTTCAAGTTATTGTTACTGTACGTATCGTATGAGAAAGAAAGAGCATTGTAACATGGAATGTTGAAAAGATTATAAATTTGCAGATATACGTGAATATCGGTTTTACCGTAATGTATAAAATGACCAAATTTGAACTTTTCTTCATCGTAATTGTCGCATTGATGCATATGGTTTTCTTTTATATTTTCTAGATTAGGCATTATTATTTCCCATTTGGCATATTTTTCATCATATTCAATGACATGATTAAAACTTAGACCATCAGTATGTTTATTTAACATATCTGTTTGATCTGGTTTTTCTTCTTCATCTGCATTTTTATCAATTTTTAAACTAAATTTCATATAATTATAATTCAATGTTTTTAATTTTTCGTTAATTTCTAACATGTCTTTTATTTTAATGAGTAGCTTATTGATATGTTGAAAGTTTGCTAGCATAAATTTTTCTTCTTCAATTTTCATTTTACTATATAATAACTATATATAATTATTTCTTTAAGTCAAACAAATTAAATTATAATAAAATAAATAATGTAGAAAATAATGTAGGAATAAGTAGAAGATGTATTATGATTTTACCTTCTTTTCTTTCCTTTCCTCTTTCTTTCTTATCTTTCTTTCCTTTTTTCTTTCCTATTCTTCTTTCTTATTTTCCATTCTATTTCCCATTTTATTTCCCATTCTATTTCCCATTTTATTTCCCATTCTATTCTTCTTATGCTTAAATTTATTTCTCGGGGCGGGGCGGGGCGCTATTTTTTCATTTTTTCTATCTTTCTATAAATTTTTATATATCAGAAAAAATCGTGTCCCAGGCGTCCCAATGTCCCAGACGGCTCTTGGCCCACTCTTTTCTTTTTTCTTTTTTAAAAAATTATTTTATTATATATAAATATTTTTTTTAATATATAGTTTTATTTTTTTCCTAACATATAGTTTTTATTTAATTCATTAAGATATTTTATAAAATTGTAACCTTCGGCAAGTTGCGACTCGCGTGAACGCTCGTCTTTATTGTATTATTCAATAGGATTTTTATTTAATATTTTTTCTAATTCTTTTTGGCATTATTATTTTCAATCCTATGTGAAGCCGCTCGCGGCTTTACCAACTTGGACAACCGGAGAGAAAAGGCTCTGCCTGCCTCTCCCGTGTTGTCTGTGTTGTTGTTGATGGTATCTGTTGCTACATCATAGTAAAGGAAATAATACACAGGTCTATTACAGAACGTTCTAAGAG
>Ga0078972_1009264_pt1 | contig 19612 bp, 25 predicted proteins | sample YelNatPaOPGAMG01_FD_67568 | JGI IMG/M metagenome (GOLD analysis project Ga0078972, IMG submission 67568) | Hot spring thermophilic microbial communities from Obsidian Pool, Yellowstone National Park, USA - OP-RAMG-01 (SPADES assembly) (version 2) | ecosystem: Environmental > Aquatic > Thermal...
TATGTATACTATACCACAGGGACTGGGTGATATAAATGACAAACACATACACAACCAAGCCACCATTTGATTATATCTTTATTACATATTACCCAGATAAGTTGGTCATTACTTACACAAACACAGGGGGCGAATAATAGATGGGAGATAGGTATTGGGTGGGCGGAACAGGTTACTGGAACGATACTGCTCATTGGTCTACAACGTCAGGAGGTTCAGGTGGTGCGTCTGTGCCTGCCGATGGTGATAATGTATTCATTGACGCAAATTCTGGTTCTGGCGATTTTACTATCTACATAAATACAAACACCGCAAACTTATATCAATGCATAATAACATATCCGTATGCTTCAGGTGTGCTCACAATTGTTCAAAGTTATAACTCTGCTCAAGATAAAAATTATACATTCAACTGCTATTACGGAACATTATCTGGTGATTATAAACATGGTGGGTTGATTTCTGGGACTTCTACATCTAATTATTCACGAGTATTATGGAAAAAAGGAACAAATGGAAAGACAACTGAAATGCATCTCACAAGATTTGAGTTGTGGGGTAAGAATGCAAGCGGTGATGATGGTTTTACATTGGTTAGTGGTGGAAATAACGACCCATTTGATGTGCATGTATACGGAACTTACATTATAAAAGCATCACGGTCATGGTCATATAAAATGAATTTGCACATTCATACACCAAAAACTGTAATGAACGACCATTATGTGGATTATGGCGATAATTCAGGCACTTGGTATGGATGTGATTGCAGTTATAGTCCCTGGACTATTTCTGTATGTAAATTGTATATTTATGACAATGCTAAACTCGTTTGTGATTTATATGCCCACGCAAATTATTGTCCATCACGCTATGGAATATATATCAATGCACTTGACGGTACGACTTCAGACCCGATAATTATTTATGGCACTGGCGAATTGGATATCGGCATAAACTACGAAGTAGGTAGAAATGGGTGGGTTCTTAACCCATTACCTGTATATCCAAGATTTTGTAGATTTCAAGGAGAGTCATTGATTTATGTAAATGGTGATATAAAAGTTCAGGGCACATACGCTTCTTACATGTCAACAACAGGTCCATATGCAAGTGTTTTAGCATATATAGATATGCAGGGACACGACTTATATGCACCAAAAGTATTAGTTGGACCGGCAAGTATCGACACGAATGATATTGCCCCTAACAGAAATTTTCCATATGGTTCAATGTTACGAAATGTTGGAACTATTTATGCTAACAATATAATTGTTGTAGATAGTTCAAGCACAAACAGTTATTCAAAAATTTACAATGTAAACAACATAACAGATTATAATAATACTGGAACTGGTGCAACTATCACTTTGTATTCTGGGTCTGCTGTCGGTGGTATTTTAGATTTGACAAATACAACTTCTGCGGTATTAAACACATTAGATATGTCAGATACGACATACTCACAACCATCACAATTCTACGCACCTACCACTGGAACTTGGGTTCAGAAAGGCAACATCAATTTCGGTAGTAAAGCACGGTTTTTCAACAACGGAGGCACGATGACACTCGGAAATAATATTACATTCACAAACACATCTACAAATAGCCATTTCAATAAGATTAACTTCGGGAATTATGTATTAACTGTAAATAATAAATTAGAATTCTACGGCAGTAATGTATACGATACTAATCTCAATATAGCAAGCGGAGCATGGGCTATATGTAAACATCCATTTAACGAGACAGGTAGATACTATGTATGGGGCACACTTAATTGGTCTACTCCACAATCATATCCTTTGATATCTTCACTTAATCCAGCAAATGGTATTATACTTACTATATGTTTACCTTCTACAGGGTCTACATTATTTACATTTAATGTAGATAATACAGGATTAAAATATATCAATGTAAATACAGGAACACAATACAGAGTAGCAACTGGTGTAGATGTATACTGCATGGATATGATAGATAACGGAACGAGAGTATCTGGAAGTGGTTACTACGGCTATATCTGGGTAGACGGCATACCGCTCTATTCTAAATTACTCGATAAGCGTATAATATTTGATATGACACCATTAGATTACGCTTCAGAACTACTGTAAATAATAAATAAAGAGGTGATAAAGAAATGAAATTAAAAGAAGCATTGGAAAATGATAGCGTAGTGACAAACTACATGGAAGACCTTGCAGGAAAGATACTACTCCAGAAATACGGAGCAGATTACGAAATAGGAACTTTACAAGATGCAAAGAACTTGATTTACAAGATACTACATAATCTTTAAATACCGTCAAGTAATTACATATTACTAATAGGTGATTAATTATGGTAACTACAACAGATACAGGCTGGCAACCGAGAACAATAAAACAGAATAAAGACAGACGCATTAAAATAACTGATATTGCATTGACTACGAGTAACCAAGTAATTACAATTATAAGCGATGTATTCGCTAACGAAGGTTCGGTATTCTTTTCTAATCAGGACACTACAAATAACGCAACATTCAAGATATATGGAACGCTATATACAGCAGACGAAGCAGGTAATCCTATAAATAACCCGGAGAATTGGAAACAAATAGGTAATGATATCACACTTGCTACAGCAGGTGGGCCTACTACACCAACAACGGAATTACAAAGATTTGAAGGTGGCTATGTAATGATAGCGATTACAGGCGTATCATCTGGTACTAACAACAACACAAGAGCATTAGTATATATCTGGGAGAGGTGATTAAGACATGGCAGATATACTTATCACATTAGCAATTGCAATTGGCTCTGCTATTCTCTACGCTCTTATAGGATACTTCACTAAATACAATTTCACAGATAAGGAATTCCCGGATATCGATATAGATAAACTCACTAAAACAGTAATATCTGGCATAATCGCAGGTGTAATACTACTCTATCTTAACTTACCGATTACATTAGATAATGTAAATTACATACTCTATACAATAATACCAACAAATATATTTTTAGTATTTATAATTAATAAAATAAGCAATGTAATAATAGAACTACTCAAGAAATACAAGATAATAAAAACAGATAATAAGACAGTGAGTAACGATGACAGTAAAAACAGCAATCAGTAATAATAACGAGGATTGCTATGTTAATATCATTAAGAAAGAATGGCAAAGACGAGAACGATTATTTAAAATACTGTTCAGACAATACGGGATACAATACAGAACCCGACAACAACCATGCATCAATGAAATTATTACTGAATTACTTAATACAACAAAACCAGCAACTAACAAAAATCATTTCACAGAATAACAAAGCAATGCTAAAAATCATAGCAACATCTGTATCTATATCCACTACCGTATCGGCACTAATAACATTACTACTCAAATTAATACTCAAATAACATAAAGAGGTGATAATAAGATATGTCATATACAACACCCGACGATGTACGGAAACTTCTTAATCTCCAATATACAGATGTATTCATAATGATAGATGGCGGGACACAAGACCATGCTATTAAGACACTATCCAGATGGTGTTCTAATTCTACATTATCAGAAGTAAAATACATCAAAGCACTTGACGGCTCTTCTGAAATCCTATCAGTAGGTGTAGATTACATATTCATATACCCGAATTCAATTCAATTAGCAGAGCCATTCGTTACTAATCCAAATGATAAGTTAATAGTTACTTATGCAACTGATGTTACGGATACGCTTATACAGAACAATATAGATTTAGCAGAAGGCAAAGTAAATACATATCTATATCCCTATTACGATACACCATTTAAAGCAGATATTCCAATGATTAAGACAATAACTACATTCATCGCATCATTCTATCTTGGTATTAAATTATACACACAGGAAAACCCGTCAGTAATGGAGAGCTTGAAATTAATGTATAATGACGCTAAAGAAATGCTACAAGCACTTGCAGATGGCAGATATACACTAACAGATACTAATGGCAATGTCATATCTCGTAAAGTGCCTGTAATTACAAATACAATTAACGAAGAACATTACATACCAGAAGTAGGAATAGATAGTGATAGTAAGATAGGTAAATTATTCAGGAATGATGAGACATGGTGACAGTAAGTTATTCAATTAATATATCAGGAACTCTATCTATGCGTAGACATATGGAAGATATAACATTAGGATTACGAAATACTACACCGTTATTAGACCAGATAAGTAGAGCAATTCTCAATACCATTACGAATAACTTCCTATCAGAAGGCACGATATTCCAAGCAGGTGGCTGGCCACCATTAGCAATAGCTACATTACAACACAAAACACCTATCAAAATGGAAATGAAATTCACACCTGAAACAGGCATGGAAACACCTTCAAAGCGTATTGAATTACTCAAATCCCGGCAATTATTCGTTTCGTTACCGACAAGATACAAGCGTAGAATACATTATAGAATGACACAACACGGCGTATCAGTAAAAGGCTTAAAAGAGATAGGAATTAAATATCCTGCACAAAAGAGAATGATGATAGAAACAGGCAACTTAATGGGTTCCTGGATAGTAATACTTGACGCAATTAAAAACGCAGTTACTATAAGAAATACCGCAATGAATAAATACGGCGATTACTATGCAGAATTCCACCAGCAGATGTATGGGACTTATAGAACTAAATCAGGCAAGCCATATCCACAACGCAAAATCCTACCTGATATAGAGAAAGACGGCTTACCACAAGACTTACAAATCCAAATCTATGATTTAATTGAGATTTACTTACGCTCATTGGGAATTTATAGAAGGGAGTTCAGATTCAGACCCCGTGCTACATTCTACTGGGATAAATATTCTGTATATACTTCTGCAGAAGTCATGCCAGAATTACAACAAAGACAAGGAGGTGTATAATAAATGGGAATACCGTATATGGATATAGTATATCGCATAAAAGAGATAATACAATCCAAATGCCCGAATATCCAAGCAACTGAATTAATAGTAATCGGCAATCCTGCGATAAGACCACCGAAAGACACAGATAATTCCATCATCTACATATCACCAGTATCCGATAGTATAGCAGACGAAGGCGTTCATAAAGTAAGACATCATTTCGAGATATCTATTTACATTGTAGATAGAGGTTATAATAAACCACAGCAGACGGAGATAGTAATAACTAAAGCAAATGAATTGAGATGCTATATACACCAACACCCGCATTTAACATTAGCAGATACCGAACAGCCACCATTTCTGGTAACCAAAGCACGAGTGAATAGAATTAATTTCGCATATGACGAATTCTTCATTACAGCAGAAGTAAGAATAGTAGCAGAATTCTGTACTGAAGTAGCATTCCCAACTACTTAAATACATAAATCTTAAATATCATTAAATCATTACGATATACAATAAGAAGAAGAAAAAAAAACAAGGTGAATAGAAATGCCGAATTATATAATAAGCACGCCATTATCTGGCTACGAGACTGGGTTCAGATACGGATTTGAGCATGCATTCGGAAAGATACCAGTAACTAAAGACGATATAAATCAACGCTATAATATCACCGAGAACCTCTATTATCCCGGCATGATTAAAGAATGGCGAATTACACCAAATCCACATAAAATAACCGAGAACGGTATTTACGCAAGAGATAAGCGAGCATTTACTACTACATATTTCGAATACGATTACAGAGATACATTAGAAATAGAAGATTACGATATATCAGATACTACATTTCACGGCACGAATTCTGGTAAATTATATCAGCTATGGGATACGCTGTTATTTGCATTCGGGACTTATAGACAGACAAATGACGACGGCAACGACGACCCGTTCGTAAGTTCAGCTACTGATAATATACCAACATTACGAAACCACATCCCATCTATCTGGGGATTAGTTAATATAGCATATAATCAATCTTACTCAAGCGGATTAGACGCTTCTAAATACACTTACGCATTACTATGTGGTATGAAATTAGATACATTAAGAATACAAGCGGAGAAAGGCAGAGCAATACAAGTAATAAGAGACTTCAAAGTGCAGGACTTGGCATTAGCAGGCTCATTTACTACTGACGGGATTTCATTCAATAAGAAATTCAATGACAATGCATTCGGTGGTGGTGCTACTGGCATACCATTCGGCTATACTGTGCATCCACTTACGGATATGAGTTACACATCTATACTACTCGCACCTACTTACATCACTACATACGGCAATCCATCACCATATAATAAACAATTGCTTTCAGGACAGGATATTGATTTGGATTATTATTTCACGAATGTAGCTGATTTAGAGTATACCGCTATTCAAGATAGTTCATGGATACGCAATATACATATATTCTCATGGGATTTCGAATTGAATAACCACCTGGATACCAAATACGGAGCAACATACGCTAATCAACGCTATGCAAGTCAGCTTATAGAGAATAACAGAGATATCATGTTAAGATTACAATTCGAATTAATTAGAAATGACGAATTGAAGGAGATAGCAAAACACGATTTCTGCTATATCAGAATTAATTTCAAGAATAAATTCACAATATTTATCAGGAATTTACAATTCACAGAAGCACCTGCATTGGATATCGCAGAGACGAAACAGATAGCGTATAGAATGCAATTACATCCAATTAGAGTATCTGACAAACCTGTAATCGAAGTAATCACATAATTGAGGTAATCACATAAACCTTAATATACTTATAATGCATATTACCATTCATGAACTACTACATCAAGAAACTTAAATTCACATTCGGCTATCCGAAAATGAAGCGTAAACTCGAATTAGAGTATAATATCTTAATGGAATTATACAACACTACTGGCATATTCTATACATCAATCGACCAATACGCTACGGAATTCAATAATCCAAATACCAAATTAACTACTAAACAGAAACTGAAAGTAGCAGATATACTCAATAAATACCAACGAGAATTAATTAAATTATATATCATTAAACCAAGATTTGATTTTCTCAAAGAATTCTACTTAAATAGATTAAATGAGAGAGATTATCTCAAGATACTACAATTAGTAATAACAATTCAAGGCGGATTACTGGAATTAGAACAGGAATTAAGAACTAAAATAGTCAATGAAATAGTAAGCAGAGGATTTAGCACACTCGAAGAATTCGCTACATTCCTCTCTACTACTGATACTAATAAAATGACAGAATTTGACGCAAGATTAAAAGCATACATCAACGAAGGCAAATACAAATACGCTAATCGCATTACCAAAGAAGTAATAAATAAATAGATAAGGAAGTGATTAAGAAATGCCCGGCAATATAGAACCTGTAGAAATAACAATTCAAGTAAATACCGTAGGTGCGGATACTTCACAAGAAGAAGTAGATAGAGTAATGAGCAAATTAGACGAATTACAAGTCAAGCAGGCAAGTATAGAACGCCAGATGGAGATGGCAAGTATACGCCAGCAAATGATTTATTTACGCATGACGAATATGGCAGTCTCATCTGCAAATGCAGCTTATCATGCTACCGCAGCATTAACGGATATGGATAAAGAAACCCGTAAGCATATAGAAACGGTATTCGCATTTATCTCATTAATGCAGGTAGTATTGAATATCTATCAAGAAGTATTATGGGCAAGAAGAGCCCATTATCACGCATTGCGAGAAGAACAACTCGCACAAGAACAATTAATCGTAGGGCGTAATATTGAGATAGCACAAACAGGTAGTGTAATCAGTTCTAAAGCAGGAGAGACATCAGCGAGAGTAGCGAATACAGGAGCTTCGATGGCAGAGAATAGTATGATAACTTTCGGGACTTGGCTACCGATAGGGATGACAATACTCGCTACGATTATAGGACTGATAGGCACATTCGCAGTTGCATTAAAACAATTCCACGAAGGCGGTGAAGCAACTAAAGAAGGCTTGGCAATACTCAAAAGAGGCGAGATAGTATTACCAGCGGAAGTAGCAGAGAAGCGACCGCTACCACTTACTACTCCTGCTACTACTAATTACCCGGGCTCGTATATTCATAACAACAACATCAATATCAATATCCAAGCAGGTGGTATCAATAACCCACAGGAACTGGCAAGAATAATTGCAAATGAAGTAAGAGACAGCATAATAAGAATAGGCGGTAATCCATATGAGCAATGATACTACTATTAATAATGTATATCCTAAACTCACAATAGGTATAGCAAATACAATAGACGACTTATATAAAGAAACGAATACCTATAAGAACATAACTAAATACATAGACGGATTTACATTAAAACACGGCATACGAGAGACGACATCATTAGCATTAGCATTAACTAATAAATTCATAGCAACGGAGACTTATACAAATAGAAACACATTACCATTTAATGAAGGCGGTGATTTAGATATAAGTGATAAATTACTTAAATTGGATGTGGAATTACCCGTTACTAACGATACATGTTACGATACATTACGACTACCTGGCTATTATAGATTAAGATATTACGAGAAGATAAACGAGTTATTCTTGAACCAGAAACTACCTAAAGATTACGATTTTCATATTATAATACACTGGAACGACCGCGGTTATACAGGCGGAAGTTTAATGGATAACCAGATATTAGATAGCAAATACGGGACTTTGACATTATCACCACAAATAGGACATCAAGTAATTGAATACATATTAAGAGACAAATACAACAATAACGCTAATTCGGAAGTAACTGCATATCTACTTACATATAAATTCCACATCAAGCCAAAAACACAAGATGTCTGGCCAGCATCATTCGAGACAATATATATATTTGGGCATAATCAAACATCAAATGAGGTTGGCTTTATTAAGGTTATATATTCTACTGGATTTGATAATAACACTAACAAACAAACCGCAGAATTAACAGTTACAATCAAATCAAGTGAATACGGCGGGACATGGCAATGGGATTTAGGTAATGATAAGGCATTAGAATTACTTACTACGCCACTGGAGAAAGAGCATACTCTTACTGTATTCGTTAGATATATTTCAGCAGAACAACGCTACTATGTAAATATCGATTTAGATGACGGTTGGTGGCATGCAGAAGGTTATACAAATATACCTATTAGTCATATATCTAATCGCAATAAGGAACAATTCAGTTACGCTTTAGATACAGTAGATATACGAGGACATGAGCAATTATATTTCTACCAGAAATACTTCAATGTAATTGGATTTACAGATACAGAATTACAGGGATTAAGTAATACAATTAAATTAAACTTATTCACAGGCAGAGTAGAAAGTATAGATTACAATACTACAGAAGGTTATAGCAACATCAATATCAATATAAACGCATACGATTTGAAACAGAATTACACTAAAGCATATACAGATAGTTTTAAAGAACAGTTATTCTGCGATTACAAGCCCCGTATTACATTACATAATCTACTAGATATACTCACGAATAGAGATAGTTTAGGTGGTTCGAATAATATCGACGGATTAGGCAATGGAATACATAGTATTCTTTATTACATATTCGCATATAACACTGGAGATTTGAGTTATGTAATAGACACATACGATAATTACATGCTAAATAACGGCTGGATACCATTAGATGACAACACTTACACACCACTAACTAAAGTATACATACCAAATTACAAACCACACAGAGGCAAGCAGATATATCAATGTCTCGATGAATTAACTAATTACTGCAATGCAGATTGGGATATAATCCAATACTACAACGCCATAGCAAGGAGTAATTTAATACCTGCAAATGTCTGGCGTAATCATTTAAGAATAATTGATTTAACTAATCTACCGACAATCACAATTAATCCCATACATACAGATGTAGTAAATTTAAAGAGAACTGGGATTTATAAATCCGAGAAAATAACCGACAAAAACGGCATATTAGAATACCCAGAACCCGACGAGAGCGTATCTATTCCATCTGTATATCCTACTGATATAATCAAGACACCCACATCTAAATCAAGTGATGAAGAATTAATTGACTATACGGACATAGAAAGCACATTACATTACGAATACGATAATAAATACACTAATCCTACCAAGACAGAAGGCAAATTCAGTATTATATGCGATTATAATCCTGCGAAATACATACCATTATGCAAGCCGTATTGGAAATTCCAATTCGCATACGATAGCGTATCAGCACCTGCAATAAGTAATATATTCAAATCCACATCTACACCGATACCTATCAAGAGGACTACATTAACATACACTACGAAACCCGGCAGTAAATGTATATGGAAATTAGATATAGAACCAGATTTAGGAATGATACAATTAGGCAGGCAGTATTACTCAACTAATCTCAATCCACAAGTAGAATTAAGAACTACTACGAAGATAGAGACAGGTTATAAAGACACCGCACCCACGAGGATATTACACGGCTTCTGTAAAATAGCAGATATACCATCAATGCCAGGTTATTTAAGTAAGAATGTATCTAATCTCCGCTATCCTGCTATTACCGTATCAAACCCCACAATAGATAGTTATATAACTAAATTCATAATTGACTATGATAGTATTGATACATTATACTACACATATAACGGCACTACATACACATACGATATATGGTTAGACGAAGCACATACACAGAAATACGGCACTGGCAGTAATAACGGCGGTATATTCACAATTTACAAAATAGATAGTTCTGGTAATAAGATAGTATTAATAGGCGAGATACGACATTCACAACTTATTACTACTAATTTCTATGGCACAATCACATTCAATACAGATATAAGCGGAGGTAAATTCCTATGGACTTAAATAATAATAAAATAGGCAATATAGAATTCGCAGATGTGAATGTAAGAATACAGGTATATGACGGAGATATAGGTAAAGGCTACTTAAAAGACGAGATTTGGCTACATAATACTACACATATCAACGCAAGGCGAATAGCGAAATTAGTATTAGCAGGTTATTTATACGGTGGTGCATTCCAGATAGGTGTAGGCAAAGGCACAACAGCAGATAGCGAGACATTCGACGCTACACTTATAGACCCGCTGGGTTACGAAAGCGTAATGAGTTCTAATTACAACGGCAAGTTATACACACCGATAAAAGGTTATACAGATACCAGAACTGGCATGTGGATAGAAGATGCAGTAAGTAACTCATTACAGAATTACATTATTCCATCTGGCTTGAGATACATACCAGGCAGATTATGTATAGGCAGTGCACATGCAGATTATGTTACATTAAGCACGGATTTAAATGATAACTGCGAGAAACTGATTATTACTAAATTATTCCCAAGCCAAGACCAGGTGAACCACTGGCTGGGAACGAACCCTACAGAAGTAATGAAGATACTGACATACACATACGAGCAATACGGCGACCCGACAGCAAATCCACCACAAGCAGGCACGGATGCGGAATTCAATGTAGTAGACGAACCAAATACTATACCTGCTATTAATATGGGCAGTGATACTATTAATAGCAATTACATTAACGAGATTACATTATTCACTTCCGAATTAACACAACCCGCAGTAGGTCAGAATGCGAATTTAGTATCCGACAGCACATACTTAAATAAATTACACGGCATAAGGCGTTATAGAAGAACAGTAGTTACTAATGCAACTCAAAATACACCTGTCAATTTAAGATGGGAAGAAAGCAACATACCAGCAGTAATTAACACAACAGGCGAGAGCAGATATATATTCGGAACTGCAAATAACGACTTATGGATGTTCTTTTTCACTAATTTACACGGCTATTTCGGGAATTTAAGCGACCAGCCCGCGAATATCTACAATATAATATCCAGCGACTGCGGTTATTTCTCAATTCCACAATCAGGAGATACATATCGTAAATTAGGCTATCAGAAACTCGATTACTGCAAGATGGGCGATATACCAACAGCAACTGGCAATTTCACAATCGGCTACAAAGAGTATTCTACAAGTTACGGTATCGTACCAAGAATTGGTTACGCATGGCAATACACATACCCAGCAGAGAGCCAACAAACATATGCAGATAAGCAGTATATAATATCTAATACCTACTATCCTATATACACATACTTACATAAGCTAACAGGACTTGCACCGAGTAGTGATACACACACAACCAACTGGCATACCAGACAGTTACTTGCAAGGGTGAGACTGCCACAAACAAACACATTCGCAAAAGGCGTGAATGACGCATTAAAAATAGACTGGATACTCAAATTCACTAAACCAGCATAAGTTTAAATACTATAAATAAGTTTAAATACCACTTTCACTATAAGGTATACTGTAAATCACATATCACAATGGCTCCCATATAATAGCACCTACCATGTTTTGCCTCCTATCCCTCAATCTTTTATTTTTTTATAATATAACTTAAAAAAACAAACTCGGAGACCCCTTCATAATCTTTTCTTACTTTAATTTTAAACCCTTCTAAACTCAACAATAAAAGGATTTCACTACTTACCCTATGTAATTTCCCTTACCTCATTCTAAAAACCTCTTAATTTAATTTTATATAAATCCTTTATAAAAATACTTAATTCTATTCTCAATCTCAGGTAATAGGTTACTAATATAATCAGGATTACTACTCACAGGACACTACTCATAACCCACACCCCGATTGTTAGATAACATACCACAAGCACATAGCGTGAGCAAGCAATAGGTAATAGTAAGCATGTAGTATTATCAAGCAACAAGTAATAGTAGGCAATAAGTAATAGCAAGTAGTATGCAATAATCAGGAATATACGATTACAAGCAATAAGTAATAGAAGTAATACGGCGTTAGACAGTATATGGTATTTACTATAATATAATATAGAGATATAGTATTATATAATATTATAGGATATAATAGTATATGCTAACAATATATATACTATATATACAATATCTAACTTTCTATATATTATATTTATTCTTTCTATTATATTTTATTACTATTTATATAATATTCTTCTCAAAACATTTAAATATTTCTATTCCATCTTTCAATTAATCTCACGCGGGGCGTGGGATAGGAGGTAATAAAATGGAACAAATAGAACAGAAGAACGGGAATGACCTGAGTGCACCCGCTCAGGTGGGAGGAAAGCAGGGTGGCAAGATACAGCTGGAAAAAACCAAGAAAGGATTTCCTGCCCTCTGGGAAGAGGGTGGGGGCATGTCCAACACAGGGCATGCCAGGATAATCGCCGATTCGCAAGGACAGCGAAAAAAGCCAATTTTCATACGGACAGGCGGACATCTGGCACTTGGAGAACACGCCCTCTTTATAGTGCAAGAGGGCGATGTTGTTATTGATATATATCGACATCATTCTGACTACGACATAACAGTGAAAAGAATAGCAAAGATTAAGACAGACAATGAGCAACTGATAGCGGAATTGGAGACACTCGCCCACTTTGACCAGGGCGAGTGGGACCACGAAGATGTTGCAAGGAAATTCAATGATGCAATTGATGCTGCCAAGGACAAATCACGGTGTTATCACTGCCGAGAACCACATTATTTTACTGACCATCCAGAGTTTAGGCAAAAGATGACAGTTAACTTAAAAGACATACAGTCAGTTCAAACACTCTGCAGTTATGTTGACTATCAGTTAGAATGCAAACTTGAAACTGAACGCAGGTTTTTCTTTGATACCGATGACAAGCAGAGAAAAATTTCATTCATATACAATGAGGACACAATGGACGTCGAAACGTTGATGGTGGTTAGACATCTCGAGAACATCGGATTGCTCGAGATAGAGAAATTAGATAAAAGTAGTTTTACAGCGATTATACGGTTACGCTTTGTATCTAATAGGTGGTAGCAATGACAACAGAGGATTTGGGCAAGGTAGGATTTAAAGTGGTATTAGATGATAATACGGAAGTAGACATCTGGGTATTTTATTATCCGGACAGTGTTACAGTGGAAATCTATAAAGACGAAAAAGAAGTGTTCTTGGAACATGCATACAGAAACAATTACGAAGAAATGAATAACCTCGCAAATGACACAAAAGAGAAAATATCAGAGCTACTTTCAAAGCAAAAGATTATCAGATACAGAGTAGAAACTAAACACACGCTTGTAAACTACGATGAATGTAAGAACGCATATATTAATCTACTAAAAGCAGTGATGTATACCTTGGATACGCTTTATATCTGATGAGGTGATAGACATGGAAACAGAGATTAAAGAGATTAAATATGGAAGGAGGATAATAAATGGTGAACTTCATGGATACGCATGCTACAAGGATGAACAAGGAAATACAATAGAACTAATATCTCCGCCTTACGGAGACCTAAAGAAATTAGTAAACGGAAAGCCAAGTAAAGTGAAAACAGAGGATATAATGACATGGACAAGAATAGCAGGTTGGATTGGGACGGACGAACTTTTGAATGCGTTGAGAATAAAGAGGGAATGAATATGTATATCAAACGAAGAAGAATACAAAAGATATGCAATACGCTACTGATATCAATACCAAAACACATCAGGAAAGCACTATATCTCAACAAGGGAGACACAGTTCAAATAGAGTGGGATACGCACAAAGATTACTTTACAGTAAAGAAGATACAATAACATTCTTAAATAACAAAATAATAATATTTTATCTTTTTCATTTTTCATAATTTATGTATTTCTATCCAGTGCTTACATACCCCCCATACCCCTTTTTAGGACACCCCCGAATTTCTATAAAATCTATAAATTCTATTAGAGGTTTTTATAACTTAAAATAAATATTATTATTTTGGTAGTTTGAGATTAATCTAATACTTAACACTTGCATATACATGCGGATATTGAATAGTCAGATTTATATAACACATCTACATTACTATATATCATGAATAAATTAGAACCATTCATTAGAACAATACAGAATACACCGAATAGCCATGTGTCTACTCATTATGTTATATGTCCTCAATGCCATAAGCCAACCGCAAGTGTTAAGACGGGATTAGTATGGGGAACATTCAAGCAATGGCTCTACTGCTCAAATTGTGGCTACACTAAATCTATGTATTTGCCTGAAAATAAATTCTCTGAGATTACTGGCTCATTAAAACAGACATTAGAACCGAGATGGTATCAGCGTATGGTATTTGGCAGACATGTAGCATAAGACATTCTCAATTTATTTAAATATTTTGCTCACACAATAATTTAAATTTCCTGTAACAATATATATATTCTTCATTCTTCTCTATATATCACACACAAAGGAGGCAAAACATGATAGAAGAAAACACAAACAGCCCGAATGCACCTGTTCGGGAGGAAGCAACAAAAAAAGGTGGTAGGATGAACAAAACGAAAAAATACTATGTAGAGTTTACAAATGGAAAATACAGAATGGACGCACGAATTATCATGGACGAAGACGGTGAAGAAATCCAATGGTTCCATCCGCATACTAGACAGATATGCCAGGATATCTCACAAGCACTATATGGCTGGAGATGTATTCCAGAAAGGGAACACAAAGAATTTATGGAATTCATACAGAAGTTACGAGACATACTATGCGATGTAGCATACTACGAAGAAGTCATGGGAATGGTAAGAGACGGGTTCTATGAAATCAATATACGAGAATTTGAGAGGTGAATAACATGACAACTACTAAACAACTGATAAAAGCAGTAAAAGAACTCGAAGATGGACTATACACAAAGAAATACTATGTAAAGAAAGAAGCAATCGATGAGCTATATGAGATATACAGCGATATACAGGTATATATATACAATCCTGACGAGACAGTTATCAGCGTATTAGCAAAAGAGACATGGGACGAACTTAAAGAAGATATCGAAGACACAATATACAAAGTGATAATTGAGAAATACGACAACAACGCATTAAATATAAGAATGTTCGAATACGGAGAATAAATAATAAGGAGGTGAATACATGGCATACGATATAGTAGTAAATTACATACATAAGAAAACAGGTAGAGAATTGCATTTTAAACTATACAGCGTAGTATCAGGGATATATCAGGCAAAGATATGGGCGGTGCGGGAGTATATCTTGCATGCATATAACGACCCGAAATCTGAATACTATATGCAAGATGTATACATCGAGATATTTGATAAAGAAGAATTCAGACACAGATATATTTTCAGTGCAATTGAATTCTTAAACAACGAACAAGGCAGAAAATATAACATGATAATTCATAGATACATGGAAGAACATAACGCAGAATGTTTAGCTCAATTGAACAGGGACAAATTATACGAACTCGCAGGTAAAGTAGAAAAGCAAATGTATGACGATTACATAGATTTATTCCAGCAACCACAGGAACATGATGGCGAAGAAAATAACACAAACAGGGAGGTGGAATATACTCCCGAGATAGAAAATATTATGGAAGACACAGTCCATGAACACATGGATAAAAATATATAAGAAAGGAGGAATGAAAATATGGCAACAAAGAAAAAAGTAGAAGAAAATAATAACAACAACATGGAGCCCGGACAGAACACGACTACCACAACAACAACGATACTAGCAGGAACAATACTGAAGGAAATAGCGGAGTATTCCAAGAGGCTTGGAATAGACGAGAATAAAATAATGGAAGAAGTGAAAAAGGAGATGGCGAATACTACCAGTCAGAGAATTGCTCTACAAAGAGCAATAAAGAGACTGCAGTTCCAGGTGATATCAGAGACAGAAATCAAAGAAGGATATCTTATTAGGAAGCATACAAGGACAGGCAAGAACGATGAAGAAATAGGGCAAGCGTATGTATTCTTGATACCAAAAGATACAGAAATATTTACATTGACATCAGATAAGGAACTACCAGCAGGAATTATAATAGGCAAGTACTACAGAATACAGAACATTACACATGCAGTAATTAAGGCGAGGAATAACACAGAGAAAGACAGACATATCTATATGACAAACGAGAATACAGATATAACAGAACTACAAGAGAAACCGATTATCTTCATAGAGGACGACATTACACAAATAGCACAGGAAGATATCAGACAGGCAAAGTATTGTGTAGTAGCAGGTATAATACAGAAAGTAAATTCAGTATTCAAAGACAATCAGCCGATACAGCTCTTCGACTTCAAGAACCAGCAAGTAAATATGAAATTCGCTTGCAAAGACAGAAACGGAAATCCATTCACAGTAAAACTCGACAGCCAGCCAATGGAAGTATACATACCAGTATTAGCAGAGCATTTAGTATGTTCAGAGAACGATGTTCTAAAGATGAAAGAACAGGATATCAGGAACGGAATGCAGGGACTGGAAGTGCTATTCGTAGGCAGACCCGCAAAAATGAACAGAGACGGAACAGATTACTACTTTATACTCATGGACAACAGAAGCACAATACTGCCGAACACTATATCACTATGAATAATATCCCACACCTTCTTTATTTTTTTATGATAATATAAGATAGGAGGTAAGAACATGGAAGAAACATATAATGAGAAAATAAAGACAATGACAGTAGAGGAACTATTAACAAAAGAACTACCAATCGAAGCTTTGATAACATTAAAACAGCTGATAACAGACGAGATTAACAAAAGACAGCAAATAAATACTCAGCTATTACTATATACACATAACTGCAAAGGATGTTCGAACCATCATAGAGGCAAATACAAGCATTGGGCGAAGATAGTAAAACATGTGGATATATCAAAAACAAACGGCTACGCATTCGAAGGCGAATTCATATCACCATGGGCAGAACACAAGCTCCCAGAAGGAACGATAATCGTAGAGGTATGTGCTATAACTATAAGTGCATATCGCTTGAAGAAAGATGTAGAGGGAAACAAAGAATTAATCGGCGAGGCAAAGACAGACAGAATGTCGGCTCTAATAGAACAACTGGCAAAAATAGTAAATACATAATTGAAGAGGTGATATAATATGATAAAATACTATAATCCCGAAGAACAACAGGAACAAGAACAACAAACACAACAACCTACAACAAAATCAAGCGATAAGAAGATTAACTTTCAGACGAGTATAACACAGACACCGCTATGGCGATTGAAACCCATACCTACCAATATACCACGCTATAACACTAATCTAAAAGCATTCGATAAGGAATTCAGGGGGCTAACCTATGGATTAACGATATTCATAGGACAGGAAGGCACAGGCAAATCTAAATTAGCAAAACTAATAGCAAGTAAGACAAAAGGCAAATGCTTATATGTAATCTGCGAGAGTATCATAGACGCTCCGAAATCTAATAATGTATTAATCGCTAACTATACAAGAAACTTACCACTATGGCAGAAGGCATTACAAGAACTCTACGCTCTATGCAATCACATACAACCTGATTTAGTGGTGATAGATAGCATAACGGAATTCTTATCTAATACCACAAAAGCGGTATCAGAAGCGGATATACGACCAGGTGCATTCGAGATTTCTAAAGCATTCGAAGAACAGAAACTACCAGTAATCGGAATATCGGAAGTAAGAGGCACAGGCTATAACGAGGCCCCGGCAGGTGGCAAAGCCATAAGCCACGCAGGACATATGATATTCCAGTTTACTAAACGACTAATAGAAACGCCATGGGAAGAAGAACGCTACGAGACACCGATAGGAAATTACGCATGGTTTATCACATGTATTAAAGACAAACAAGGACAGGCAAATCAAGGCAAGCAATTTAGAATAACATATACGCACAATGAACAGGATATAGAATTACATACAGCGAAACAACATGTAAATAAGAACACAAATAACGAACAGCAGGAGGTAGAATAACATGGAAGTAAATATGGATAGAGAAACTCTAATAAAAAAATACGGAGATATACAAATGGAATTCGCAGAATACTATAAATACAGTTTTACATATTGTTCAAAAGACAACAAGATAGTGATTACAGTAGGCGGAGACCCTGACGATATATACAGACTGTTTTTAGAGAAATCAATGACATTAGGAGAATTGCTACAATCAACAGAAGATTATGAGATAGAAAGATTTGAAATTGATAATAACAAGGAGGCAACAATATGACAGTAATAACTAAACAAATCAAATTAAAAGACATACTATCACTAAAATATATCAGATACAGAAACAACGAAGGCAAACTAAAGACATTCGGGGCATTGGAACTCTATGACAATACAGAATACAGAGCAACTAAAAATGCAATTACGCAATTACTTAAAATACTCAATCTCAAGATATTAGAGATTAACAGATTAAATAAAGAGGACTATAAATACACTGATAACTTGATATTCAATACACTACGAGAAGCAAGTAAAACAAATGAGAATACATATATTCTACATATCATAGCAGAGAATAATACAATATACGCAATTACATCAGAGGATTATATCGCGATACCACACAGATACATATTAGACACAGTAAGAAAAGTATTCAATTACGAACTAAAAGAGGAATTCACTACGAATA
>Ga0078972_1009268_pt1 | contig 19607 bp, 8 predicted proteins | sample YelNatPaOPGAMG01_FD_67568 | JGI IMG/M metagenome (GOLD analysis project Ga0078972, IMG submission 67568) | Hot spring thermophilic microbial communities from Obsidian Pool, Yellowstone National Park, USA - OP-RAMG-01 (SPADES assembly) (version 2) | ecosystem: Environmental > Aquatic > Thermal...
AGAAACGAACCTTAAGGGCATTCTTGGATATACAGAAGAACCCTTGGTATCTGCAGATTTCAGAGGCGATGCTCGTTCCTCGATATTCGATGCGCTTTCTACCATGGTTATCTCAGATAACTTGGTAAAAGTAATTTCTTGGTACGATAACGAGTGGGGTTATGCAAATAGAATGGTTGACATGATGGAACTTGTCGCCAAGAAACATTAGTCAAACTAAAAGTTCTATTTTATTTTTTAACTTTATGAATATCTTTATTTTACGAATGGCGATAAGAATTCTGGAATTATTAGAAAACTTTTAAGCATAAATGACAATTACCCCTGGGAAGTGGCTAAATGGCATCTGTCATAGTTACGAAGGGTCAGAAAAATACTTTCAGCGATTTTGCGAAGATCAGTGTAAAGTTGACGAAGGCAGCAGAGGTTGCGGTCAAAGAGGTTCTTGCAATTAAAAAAGATGAGAAGGTTCTCATAATAACAAATCCGGTTAGAGATGTGTTTAATATCTCCCAAGCCTTATATGATGCGGTAATAGATGCAGGGGCATATCCCACTTTAGTTGTGCAACCCAAAAAAACACAACTTGACTTTGCGGAGCCTGCCACAATAAAAGCGATTGAGTCCAAGCCGGACGTTATTATCTCTATTTCTGCAGAGAAGTTAGGTAAAGATGAATCTGCATTAAAGACACCTATAATTGTAAAAGATAAAGAAGGGAAGACAAAGAAGTACGACCATATTTTTACTTATTTTCTGAATGAAAAGCAAATAAGAGCATTTTGGTCTCCGAGTATATCTGCAAAGATGTTTGCCGAAACGGTGCCTATAGATTACAAGGAATTGAGGCAAAACTGTGAGAAGTTACAAAAGCACCTTGATGACGCTTCTGAAGTGCGGATCCAGACAGAAAAGGGATGCGATATAACAATATGCATCGCAGGAAGAAAAGCCAAATGCGACGATGGTAATTTTACAGAACCTGGTAAAGGAGGGAATCTTCCTGCAGGTGAAGTTTTCATATCACCTGAAGTTGGAAAATCTCATGGGACTATTGTTTTTGATGGTAGCATCTCATTATCAGAAGGAGAAGTTGTATTAGAGAATCCAATAAAATGCAAGGTTGAAAATGGGTATATTACCGAAATCACAGGTGGACCTGAGGCAAGGAAATTAAAGGAAACATTAGAGATAGCGCGCGAGAAACCGATGCTTCTTTTGCGCGAAGGAAAGATATCAAAAGAGACTGCAGAAGAATATGCAAAGAACACATATCATTTAGGCGAACTTGGTATAGGGCTGAACAAATCTGCGAAAATAGTAGGAAACATGCTCGAAGATGAAAAGGTATATAGGACGTGCCATATTGCAATAGGTGCAAATTATGATGAAGACGCGAATGCGCTCATACATCTTGATGGACTAATAAAATCGCCCACAATAACTGTAAAATACCCAGATGAGAGTGTGAAAAAGATAATGGAGAATGGGGAACTTCTATAAATTATGAACTATTTTATGAAAATTGAAGTTTTTTTCCTCTTTCAAAATTACCCACTTTCAAATTCTTCCTGAAGGTCCATCATAAGTTGTTCTAATATTTCTTCGAAAGAGTAACTTCTATATTCTCTAAGTCCCCCCACTTCTGTCTGGACTCTTGCAATATACTGATTTGCCCCTCTTGAGATTTCTATATGGCATAATGCTTCTTCCATAATCCCCACCATTCTTGAAATCGATACCCCAATCAATTGACCCCTATATAATATTTACTAATCTCAGGACCGCTTGTAGTATCCCGAAATTACTTCCTCTCGGAGAAAAATAAAAGTTTTCATGAGATGAGGAGGCAACTGAACAAGAGAAAAAGTATGGTAGGTCATAAACGATAGAGATATGGAGAGCAATCGGTGAGGACAAGTGCAAAATGACCCTATCCCATAAGAAGTACAGAAAAAGAAAAGAAAGATTGGAAACTCGTATTCTTGAACGGAAGTAAGGGTGACTACAAATCTCTTTTTTGCATGAGAAAAAAATTAATTGTATAAAGAGACAATTTTAAGATAAAAATGAGAAAAATATATAGCATGATAAGACTATTTTTAGGCATAGAGCGGATAAAAATGCTAGAAATTGAGGATAAAATTTCAGATTTTATCACGAAATATGAAAAAAGCATAAATCATAATCTCGATGAGGAACAAAAAAGAGCAATTGCTCATGGAGAAGGTCCTCTTTTTATAATGGCAGGTCCAGGTTCAGGGAAGACAGAAGTTATAGTTGCGAGAACTTTAAAATTGCTTCTTGTAGATGGAGTAGAGCCATCTTCGATATTTCTTGCTACCTTTACCGAAAAAGCAGCAAGGAACATGAAAGATAGAATCTCAGATAGGTTATCGAGATTGAATGCGAATGTTTCGGTAGATAACCTCCATCTTGGAACCCTACATTCTTTGTGCGACAATATTATGAGAGAATTTAGATACGACGAGTATCATGACAGAAGATTGCTAGATGAGATAGAACAAAGGTTCTTCATGCATAAATATCTCAGAAAACATATCAATTCTATACCTAGGGAATTCTGGGACGATTTTTCATTTTTAGGCAGATTCTGGAGTAGAGAATATGGACCAAATACTTGGCAAAAGATAGAAGCAATGTGCACTTTGGTAAACAGAGCGATAGAAGAAGATGTGGACTTAAAAAAATTATCAAAAAGCAAAGAGCCGAGTTTGGAAACCCTTGCTGAATTCATTAAAAAATACGATGAAGAATTGAATTCACAAAGATACACAGACTTTTCACATCTACAAGTTCAGTTTCTATCATTCCTAAATTCTAAAGTGGGCGAGGTTTTTATCAAAGGTTCGACTGATAGAAATATTCATCCATTAAGATATGTCCTTGTTGACGAATACCAAGATACTAATCCGATACAAGAAATGATATATTTCACACTGGCAAGACTAATCGGCGGCAACATATCTGTTGTTGGAGACGATGACCAAGCCCTATATAGATTCCGAGGTGGCACCGTCGAATGTCTTGTAAATTTTCCAAATAGATGTAGAGATATTTTAGGGATTGAGCCTAAGGTTGTTCAACTTATGACAAATTACCGGTCTGTATCTGAGATTACAGATTTTTGCGATTGGTTAATCAATCGTGTACCTGAAATGAAAAAGCCTAATGCTCGTGCGCAAGGAAAGCAAAAAATGATAAGTAAAAGAGGTAAAGCGACAGGATATCAAGCTGTATTAAAAATCATGGGAAATGATAAAAAAGAGGCTGCAGAAAAAGTTGCTCAAACAATAAAAAATATGTTAAAATCAAAGATAGTATCAGACCCTGCTGAAATTGCAGTCTTGTTCAGAAGCACAAGAGAAAGCGAAAAATATGCAGGACCCTTAGTTGAAGAGTTAAAAAATTTGAAAATCCCTGTCTATAATCCTAGATCAAAATCATTTTTAAAGACAGAAGAAATAGAATGCATGCTCGGCGCATTAATAAGAATACTAGATAAAGATTTGTATGTTGCCGAGAAACTTAAAGGAAGAGTTAGCGATTCAATCTATAATTGGTGTGAGAAATTCGATGAACTATGCGTAGAATATCCAAAATTAAAAAAATATGTAGATGCGGTTCATAAAGAACTTAAAACAAAGAAACCAGACGAATATTTGCAGGTTGGGATATGCGATATCTTCTACAGAGTCCTTTCGTTAGAACCTTTTAGCAAATGGCAGGAAGACCCGAACAGAACGTTCAGGCTTGGACAGTTATCTTCTATATTAGAGGCATATACAACAATCGAAGGTATCTATTCATTAAAAGTAAGTAAGACAAATCCAGGTTATTTTTCATTTGAAATGCTTTACCACGCATTTTATCCTCGATTTATACAGTTTCTACATACTAAAGATTTAGACGACCCTGAAAATGTAGATTACGAAATCGTGCCTGGATACGTTCAAGTTATGACTGTGCACCAGGCTAAGGGCTTGGAATTCCCCATTGTTTTTGTTGACTCTCTAGATTCCCGTTCCGACCCTGAAGAGGCTGCATATATCCTCGAAGAAATATATGTTCCATTTTCAAAAAATCCAAGAAAGTTGCATGATATAGAAGACAGAGCAACTCAAGACACTGTAAGGTTTTACTATGTTGCGTTCTCAAGGGCGCAGAACGCACTCTTTCTATTCGGTGATAAACATCAATTCAAATCTTTCATAACTGAAAGATAACTGAAATTGGAGGGGTTTTATGAACGATAAAAGTATGTTGAAAAGTATATTGACTCTGCCCGAATACAGCCTTGAAGAGATAAGCATGATGCTATCAAAGATGCAAAAAACGAAAACTAACTTTCCGAAAGTAAAAAGGAGATATAGCGTTGTGGGCGATATTTTAGCATATAACCATTGCAAACGTCAATATGGGTTCTTTGTTCGTAGGAAATATTCTGCTGCGCAATCTGCGCAACTCTTCTTTGGGTCTGTAATCCATGAGACGCTTGATAGAGCACATGCACATTATAGAGGCGAGATTGCAGGCATTCCTAAAGGAAGTATACCCACAGATGAGGACATAGAAAGATATTTCGAAAAAGCAGAAACTTCGCTGCGTGCACAAGGGATTAGACCGCTTAGTAAATCGTCTAGAGAGAAGGCTCTTGAGTATGTAAAAAAGTTCAATTCGAGCCAAGGTCCTAAAATTTACCCATGCGTGGTAGATACAGAACATAGGCTGGAAATGGACAAGGGAGAATACATTCTAAGAGGAGTTGTTGATGTCATTGCAAAGAATAAGAATAGTACGACCTGGAGCGATTACGAGATTTGGGATTATAAAGGTGCAAAAGTGCCAGAAAAGGGTTCACGAGAGATGAAAAATTACGAGTTCCAAATGCGCGTGTATGCTCATCTTTACGAATTAAGGAACAAGGTAAAACCAGCCAAAGCAGTGTTGTGGTTTTTAGCAGAAAATGACACAAAAAAACAAAGTGTCGAGGTAATCCTAAATGATACACTTATACAACAAGCAGTAAACCAATTTGAAACCACAGTTGCTAAAATCGAAAACTCTATAATTACAGACGATTGGAGTAACATATCAAGAAAAGACGCCCCATCTGAAGATACTTGCACCGCATGTGATATTCGTTGGAACTGCAAAGCAAGACCCTTCAAAATTAGAGCATTAGACCAGGTATGTAACATTTGAGATATACAATGAATTACAATAAAGCAATAATAGTTAATAAATAATAAAACCATAATAAAATGAAAAACAAAACAAAAAGCATCATGATTTCATCATCGTTTGTCTATAAAATCCTCGAGAAATTTCTCAAGTTCAGCACGATTCTTTATGTTTGTAACAATCTCATCAATCTCCTTTCCCTTCTCAGGTTGATTTGCTATATACGCACTTGCAATCTTTGTCATGATTTCGGGCGCACGTCTTCCAAATATAGAATAGATTTTTTCTGATGCAAGAACAAATTTTAAGGGATTTATCCCCGCAGAAAGAAGTCTTAAACAACCACGCATAGTATATATCGCAAGTTCATGCGAAACCTTTGATGAAAGAGATAGTCCATTCAATATTTGCTGAACATCCAAGCCCTTGTCTATCCCCTGCATTACTATATCTACAACAATCCCAAGATGCTCCTGAAAATCATAATTTGATACACATCTTGTAAATAGAGATTCTGAGAATGCATAGAGAATCTTATCTTTATCTTTAACACTCCTTAACTTGTCAAGTGCCCCTGCAATCGCACGAATACTTTGCTCAACTTCATAAGAGGTTCGAATAGCCAAGTTACCTTTTATAAACAATTGTCTTAAGATAATCTCAGATACCTCCTTTTCAAATTCGTTCATAGAGTTTAGGGATTCTATGCAAAACTTACATCTTTCCACAAAATCATCAGGATTTTCACATACTCTTACAAAAAACCTTGGTATAAATGAATATCTCTTTTCAACAGATGATGTGAACGAAAGTACCTTATGCAGACATGAAGACATAACGCATCTCTTTCCCCCGCTTATTTCTCTATTTCCCATTTCAGATATTAAATTGCATTTGCATTCTACTACATACCTCGAAATATCAGGGATTTCATTACATACATGCTCGGCACTTATATGCTCTTTAAACAACCTAGCAAGAACATCCATCTCTTCTGCACTTTTACATACTGCAAGAGATGTTCCAACAGAAAAAATATCGCATTCATTCATACCTTTATGCATCATCATACCCGAAAGTTCATTAAGTACATGTAAGTAAGTCGAGAATAAATCTAACTTCTCATGATACGAGGCATATTTTGAAATTAGAGAAGTAGAAACAAGATAGGTAGGCACATTCTTTGCTTCCAAAATTCTATCTAAAAGAAGGACTGCATGCTCACCATAGTTAGTTAACTCAAGGACTTGTCTTGCAAGTTCAAATACATAGTATTCATTCTTGTTCTTTCTTCTGAAATTTATACATCTCTCGAATGCCTGCAGAGTATTTGAAAAGTTATGAACATTCATTCTTAATACAGAATATCCAATCAGCATCCTATCTTCTTCGTTTGTCTTCAAGAGAACTTCTTCAAGTTGAAGTAATGCCTTATTTAGAACTTGAGGTTCTTGATTTTTCGATTGGTTTATTGATAGGTTTATGGCTTGGCTTGTCGATTGGATTACGCTTAATGGAAGAAGTGCAATCGAGCCTATGGGCATACAACCCATCTTTGATAGCCTTTCAAACCAAGATGACATAACATTCATTATTCCTTCCTGTGCCTTTCCCTTAATCCCCTTTTTACTCAAATACGATGAGACAACTAAAAGTTCTCTTACCGCGTCAATACCTGCTTCTCCAAGCCTGAGACTCTCTTTTAATGCCTGCCTCATCTCGATAACTCCAAGCCGACTCGACGTTTGCATCGCTATTGCAAGAACTTTAGAATCGATTGTTTCACAAGAGAGAAGATTAAAAAAGTTGTCAGCATCGTTAGCGTCAGATATCCTTTCGTATGCATTAGAAATTAAAGAGATTGGCAATCCCTTTTTCTCGCAGATGAGAATAATCTTTTTGAAGACATTTTCAAAATCCTCATATTTTTGATACAACTTAGCTAGAGCAAAACCAAGCCTTAAAACGCCATCTGACTTGTTGCTCTGAGTTTCGTCCGAAAGTTTACATAGGAACTCAAGAATCTTTTCACATTCTGAGATATATATTTTGCAAAGATGCCTTGCAAGTTCATAATTTACAAGAGTCGGATGCTCTGCGCACAACTTACCAAATTTTGCAAGAACCTGCGAAGTTTCATATCCTTGCGTTTTTGAGATATGCTTCCATATCTCTATATATGAGGCAATTGCCCTCCTGCCATACATCCTACTTTTCATTTTTCCTTCATGTTTGTCTGCTCTTAAGCACTCCATCTTTATAAAAACCTCATTTAACGCAGTGAGTAAAGAAAAAAAAGTTGTTTCGTTTTGTATGTCTGATGAGGAAAGACGTTGACACAACATTGTAAGAATATCTGAATCAAATTTCGAAAGTTTTTCACAAAGGCTTGGAAGTTCTGATAATTTTCTGTTGAGAAGATTAAGTTCTATTGGTAAATAATAGTTCAAACTTCTAAGAAAAATATCACGCGAGCCTATTGAATTAAGATAATGAAATACCTCGTTTAGTTCTGAAAATTGAGTTATGTTTAAGTTAGATGCCAAATACAGAACTTCAGAACTTATACCCCAAGTGCGTATCTTTTCAACTAGATTTGAAAGTTGTTTCACTCCCAACTCAAATTCGTTCCAGTCTTTGGTAGCCCTCCCTAGCATGGTTATGCCATATTTAAAAGCACCTCTTGATTCTGCTTCTCTTCTCGAAGTATCTTCTTCCTGCCCTATCGCTTTGCACAATGGCGAAACAACCAAAAGTTTGTCAAATTCCAGGCTTGGAACCGAATTCGGAATGTAGCACATGACCCAATATGGATTAATTTTGTAATCATTCAGCATCTTTTGCGAAAAAAGAAGTAAATCGTCTCTAAATTTTGGTTCTCGGCAGGTTCTTAATAACTCATCTACTCCCTTAATAAGCGCCCAAGAATGCAATCTATAATCGGGGGCTAGTTTCTTTAAATTTATGGTCATGTCAGCAAGAAGAAGGAACCGTTTTGCAAATTCTGTCTCGCCGTTTGTTGCTTCGCCACCCTCTTTATTAATAAAATACAAGTTCTCTTTTTCGCTCTCTATACTCTCGATACTTTTAGGTTGCTCGCTCCCTTCCACATAACTTGAAGAAAGATAATCTGAAGATTGCGCCATTTCTATCTCGCGTCTATGTGGATAATCAAGTCCTAATTCGTATGTCTTTCGTAAAACTGCATTCGGATTCATCCCCTCTTCTATCAGAATACACATTTTTTTCAAGACCTTAACAGCATGCTTTTGTGAATTTCTAAGTACGCTTCTGATATTATATGCTAAGTTCATGGTCTCCTCAAAACCCATCTCTCTCATCTTTGGCATACAATTGGATAATGCATTGAGGAGAGCGCGTCCATCTTCGCTTGTAAGTTTCTCGAGGCTTGGAAGTAGTATATCGACAAAAGTTTCAAACAATTTTAACTTATTCACAGAAGTTTCTCTTTCGAATTGCGGAAGAACAGAAGAAAGAAAATCGAATTTTGCACGAATATGCAATGGAAAATCAGATGTGTCAGAATTCTTTACATTCAGAACAGGCTCAAGCATAGAAATTGCCATTTCAAGAAAGGCATCTGAGGATTCGAAAAATAAAGAGATTGTCTTTGAAAAGTTTTCAACTGAAACCGAGATTTCCTCAAGCGCATCTTCTCTTTTCTGGTCATCCATGTTACTTTCCAATAGTTTCGTCTCGAGTATCTGAAGGAGAGTATCTGATATGTCCACACATGAATATTCTCCAAGCCTTCTATATATCTTGCTATTATCATGCCTTGCGATTATCTTGCGGAACAACTGTTACTTAATTTCTGTTAAGTTCTGTGTCCCGAGTTTATGTTTTGTAAAGATTGCAATCTTTTTAATCTTGTAAAGTAAAAGTTTTTTAAATCAGTTTAAAATTGATTTCGAACTTTTCGAAATTTCATCAAACAAAATTATTCTTTAATATCCTTCCTTTTAATTTTTATATTCGAAGAATATGTGGGTTTTGAGATAAAATTAAAATTTTCTCAAAAAGTTCGTACACAAACAAAAATAAAGGCTCCTTGAAAGACCCCGAAATATATTTTGTATTATATATAATTAAGAAAATATAAAAAATGGAATTTGCAAAAATTACAAAAGTGCGCCTTCTATCTCATTTTTATTTCATTCTATTTCATTCTTCGTCTATACGTCCCGTAATCAACATACTTCTTATGTGTCAGTTGTGTTTCCAAACTTACCAAAGAACCTTTTTTCTTTGCTACGTTCTCAGTTGTCTTGAATACATAAGATTCAGAATGCGCGCCCAAGCCGTAGGTAGTCAATAGCACATACTCATCTGGTTGTGCGCGCTCTAATGCATATGCTAACGAAAGCAAGACCGAGGCACTACCACAATTACCTATCTTTGCATTCAACTTCGTGGGAACCATCGCATTTTCGCTAAACCCGAAAATCTTTGCAAATCTCATGCAGTTCGAAGTTACGGGATTGTATATCGCAACTTGCGAAATATCCTTTCCTTCAATCTTTGCATACTTCAATGCTCCCTTTATCGATTCTGAGATGTGTAGGAAATACGCAGGTTCTAACGCAAACCTTCCTTGTGAAACCAGTTCTCTATCTGGTAATCTCCAACCGTCTGGCGAATCTGTAGAATATACAGCATGCGAAACAACTTCAGCAATAACATCGCCTTTGCCGAATAGAAATGCCGCAGCCCCTGCACCCGATGTCTGGTTAAGCGTATCGCTTTCGGGCGCTCTTGGAAAATCCGCCCCAACTACAAGAACATTATCTCTTAACCTAACTCCACCATCTTCTGCAAGTGCCGAATTCTCTCTTTTCTCGTATATCATATTTGCAGACGATATGGATATGGAAGAAGATATCGTCGATATCGCATCGTAAAAAGCATTTGCTGCACAACCGAACGAACCATCTAAATCCTGCACCCTTACATTAGGCGTTGCACCTATCGCTTCTGCAATCGTTATTGCGCCGCATTTTATAGAATATGGTCTCGTGGTAGAACCGAAATATATCGAAGAAAGACTCGTTCCATCTACGCCCGCATGGCACATTGCCCTTAAACTCGCATCCACTCCCATGGTTATCGAATCCTGGTCGTAGTTAGGTACCGCTTTCTCTTCAACGCCATTCCCTTTCTTTATTCCTTCTGCATTTGCACCAAGCGATTTTGCAACCTCTTCTATTTTAACACGATATGCAGGCAGGAAAGACCCAAGCCCTATAATCCCTAATTTATCTCCTTTACCACTCAACTTACCTAAACTTTCATTATTCCTTTTTTCAAAGGTTATGTTTGTAAAGTTTATATTCGTAACTTTTGGTCTGAACACCAAGCCGTAATCTATCAACCCCTCACGGCTTTGCCTTAATCTCCTAAATGTAGGCTCAAGTTCCATACCTATCTTTAATTCTGAAGGTTCAACATCTGTAATCCTCGATGGTATTACCGCACCTCCAAGTTCTATATCTGCAGGCGCTACTATATCTCCATCTTCGTTACGCCAAGTATATGAATGAAGTTTCGCAATACCATTCGCAGAAAAATATCTAAAAGAATTGCACCCACATACGCATCTTCCCTTCGGTGGAAAACTCTTTTTACCGCATTTTGTGCATTCTCCCATAAGTAACCTGTATCTTGCCTTAATACCTCTATGGCTTTCAGGCACGCTTTCGCTGTTCCTCATCTCTTTCATTACATCGCCTCCAACACATGAACAGTTATTGTAGAACCACTACCACCTATACTTTGACATAGCCCTACCCTTGGCATCCTTCCAAGATACTTATCTATCGGATGGTCTGTCTTTCCTGTAATCTGTTGATACAATTCGACTGCTTGCCTTACACCTGAGGCTCCTACTGGATGACCATCTCCTTTAAGACCTCCCCCTGTATTAGATATCTTCTCCCCTTTCAAGGTCTTATAAACTATATACTTTGCATTCGCATCAAAAGAATCTTCAACAATCTTAGGCGCTTCGCCATAATTAGCCAAGCCGAGTTCTTCCAATGCAAGAATTTCCTGGATCACAAAAGCATCATGGAGTTCGAGCAAATCTACCTTTTCTATGCCAAATCCTGCTCTTTTGAACGCATCTCTTGCTGCTAATCGGGTTGCTTTTACCTTAACTAAAGATTCGCGGGCATATAGACCAATAGTATCAGAAATCATGCCATATCCCGATATTTTAACTCCTTTGTCCTTGTATTCTTTCTTAGCCCTTTCTTCAGAAGTAAGAACCACGGCAGCCGCCCCATCAGATACAGGCGAACAATCAAACAACCTCACTGGATATGATATTATGTTCGCGTTCAATACAGTTTCGATAGTTATCTGATTCCTTAAATGTGCAAGTTTGTTACCTGCCGCATGCTTATGGTTCTTTACCGATACCATTGCAAATTGTTCTCTTTTTGTCTTCGGATATTCGTAAAAGTACCTTTCTGTCATTGCAGCATTAAGTCCTGCAAAATCAAAACCATATATGTGCTCCCAAGGATTTGCAGCAGCCATATATGCACTCCTTGCATCTCCATCAGTGCTCTTTTCTGCACCTATCGCAAGGACGTTCTTGCAACCCCCTTTCACGGCACGTATCGCATTGTAGATCGCAGCACCTCCAGAACCGCATGCAGCCTCAACCCTTGTTATAGGTATGTTAAGGCAAAGTTCTTCTGCAATAAGTGCAGGCAGATTACCTATGTTGTTTATTATTTCGGGTATGAAACTTCCAATAACAATCTCGTCAATATCCTCCCAAGCCAAATTAGCATCTTTCAAAGCATTGTTCGAGGCTTCTGTAATTAGACTCATGAGACTTCTATCGAACAACTCGCCGAATTTTGTCCTTCCTGCGCCAATTATGGCAACTCCCTCGCTACTCATCTTATCACTGGCAAAGCCATTTTTATTCATATAGATAATCTTGTCGATTAAAAGTTCGTCTTTTGCCGATTTTATCGCGCTCACCATATACCTACCATATTCTTATCATATTCCTACCACCTACATACCACATACTTGAAGTTCTCAAAATAAAATCAAAAATAAAATTTAAAATAAAACTAAAATTAAAAATACTTCAAATCATTCCTTGACCTTTTCCTCATCTCCTTTTTTCTCCTCTTCGTCTTTATCTTCGCTATCTTCTTTGTTATCTTCGGTTTCTTCCATCTCATCCTCTTTTTCTTTGTCTGTATCTTCCTTGCTCTCTTCCTCATTAGTTTCTGGTGGAGTTTCTACTTCTTCGGTCTCTTCTACTGCATATGACTGCCTTATCTCGCTCTCTTCTTTCTTTCCAAAGAGCCTGTTGCGGAAGAGCACTATTACAATTATAAGAGCGATTATTGCTGCTATCGCACCTCCAATTATTATCGGATTTATTCCTTCTTCTGAACTTCCTACACTCTTAACAGATATTCCTCTCGAGGCAAAATTGTTTGCTTCATCAAGTTCTATTACCTTATTTCCAGAATCTACCCTTACAGTTAGTTCCCTAGCACCTGCTTTGGTAAGTTTACATGTTATCGCAACTTCGGCTGTTTCGCTACCTTTTATTTCTGTTATAGTTTTTGAACCTAATGCAGTATTTCCATCGAACAACTGCACTGTTATGTTCTTTGCAATACCTTGACCTTCGTTTCTAACTGTGATAACTACTGTAATCTGTTCGTTTGTCTTAGGTGCAGTTGGTGTTATTGTTATATCCTCGCTTGATACCACAAGGTCAGGTCTGAGAATTGTTACTGTAATCTTTCCAGATGCGTTCACGGCGCTATTCATCGAATTTGCAACGATTGTAATGTTGTAGGTTCCCGCAGATACTCCATCAGGAACGACTATGTCAAGAAGGACAGTTCTTGTTTGCCCTGCAGGGATTGTTTCTGGGAATGCATTTGCACTCCATCCCTGTGGAAGGATTGTTGAAATCGTTATCGTATCATGCGAGTTTCCTGTATTTGTAATTTCGAGGTTTACCCTAAATGTGGTCGCAATTGCAGGGTCGAGAGTAATAGAGTTCATCTGTATGTTCATGTTTATTCCAAAGGTCGAACCTACGATTACACGCACAACACATGAAGATACTTGCGTGGGGTCGCCAAGAGACTGAGCATATATCGTAAGATTGTACTCGCCAGAGGTAATTCCACCAGGCACTTTAAGATGTAGATTTGCAGTTGATACGCTTGTAATCTGTGATGAGGGCAGATATACTTGAGAAACGTTCAGGCTTGGAGCCCATGTCTCAAGACCCGTAAAGGTAAGTGATACAGTATCAGAAACACCATTTGCAAAACTTGTAACGAATATGGTATAGTCCAACTGCGCGCCTGGAAGTGCAGTTTGTGGCGCCGATGAAGATACCGAGATGCTATATATCGGTAATACAACAGTTGTTGTAAGAATCGAGAACTTCCCTTTCTCGCTTGTCCCATAAAGATAGATGCTTCCTACAGTATACGCGCGCGCGTTCGTTGGCGGTGTTACATTAAGATAAACAACAGAACTCTCTTTTGGTAAGATTGTGATTGGTCCTACAACAGACCTTATTATGTCCCAGTTCGCAATAGCAGAATTTGACAGATTAACAGATGCAGTTTCGCGTCCTAAGTTCCTAATTGTGATTTCAAAAGAGGCAGTCCCCCCAGGTCTTACTTCTTGATATGCTGCCGAGCAGTATGCATCTATCTTTGCAAAGTTAGATATTATTCTTTCAGTTAAAAGTGCTTTTTCTGCAGATGTTTCGATAAATGAAAATTCGTATGCAAAGAATACAACATTGTAAGTTCCGGAATACGATATTGCAGAGTAATTACCCTGCACGCTTGATAAATAAACACCTTCCGCATCTTCTGTAGGCACTAAAGCATCGGGCAAATCAGGGAACATCTTGTTGGCTGATATGTTAAGGTTCAAGTCGTAGGAGATTTCGCTTTCTTCCAAGCCGGTAAGAACTTGACATGGTGCAACATTTGTTGTGTAAGAATCAACATGTAGATAATCCCTAACAAAGTTGTTCGAGCCTATGTCCGATAAGAGGTCTTGTCCTATTATCCAAAGATTTCCTCCACCTTGTAGGTACCTCGAAAGCGCATTTATGTCAGAAGATGTGAGCGTGTGGTCGCTTGATTTGCCAAGTAACCAAATTACAATCTCATATCTTGAAAGTATCTCGTAGGTAGGACCATCCTGCCAGGAATCGACTAAATAATATGCATATGAGTAAGCCCCTGCTTCTAAGGATGAAATTAAATCACCTTCTACATCGGGCAAAGTCCCGGAATTTCCCAAGCCATTATCATCGTCAACTACCAAAATCTTCCCTGGAACTTGGACGTTGATTGTGAAGTTTGCATAGTTGTTTGCAAGGTCAAAGTCGTTCTCTATCTGCACTCTTAATGAAATATTTGTAAGTCCTGGATATTCAGGTGTCCAATTGAATGATTGCAATATGCTTTCACCATGATACAAAGGAGTGGATATTGTAACATTTTGTTCTTTAGTGATACCTCTTGCATTTGTTGTCAAATATACTTTATAACCTGCCTGTGGTTCAAGCCCGTGATTTATTATCTTGTATGAAATTACAGTTGGAATACCCACTTCAAAGAAATTAGTATCGAACCTGACTTCTGAAATGGCAAGGTCTCTAGCAGAGGGTTGTGTAAGTGAAACGTCGTCGATATACCAACCTTTTGCGTATATTATAGAATCAGATGCGAATCTGAACCTAATCTGAACAAAGTTACCTTCGTAATCAGACAAATCAAATGTCTTTTCTGTCCAATCTGTATCTTGACAGAACGCATATTTTCCAGCAAGAGGATTTGAGAAGTAGGGTGAGATTCGCGCGTCATACTGTCCTTGTGAATTGTCTGCGTCTAGTTGGGACCATGTAACTCCATCTGTAGATATCTCTAAAATACCACCATCGTAACCATTTTCAAAATCTGCCATCATGTAGAACCTGAAACCCAAGCCGGGGGAGACAAAGAAAGGCGGAGTGATTGTCCAGGCATGTGCATAGTTTGTATAATTGCCTGTCTGGTTGTTCCCACACCAGAGTGAGTTCGGCTGCGAGCGTGAATTTGTGGAAGTAACCTGCCATTTTGTTTCGCCATTATTCGAATAAAATACCCAATTGTTAAGGACGGAATCGAAATTCTCGGAAGTCAATGGAGGACTTGCAATTATCGAAATGGACCTGAAATCGTTTTCGGTATCTAAATCGCCTGATAGGATAACTTTTGCGTTTATTGTATATCTGCCTGAATTTTCAAGGTAGGGGACTGTAAAGATGTAGGATGCTTCTTCGTTGTAGGATATAGTTGCATATAGGTCTAACGTATTTGAATATACAGAAATACCCTCTTCATTTGTTACGTTCAAGTTAAGAGAGTATGTGTTCTGAGATGAGGAGCCTAAATTCTTTATTTTTACAGTAACGTTTATTGCTCTGTTTGTAAGGACAATCGTAGGCGAAATTATATCAATAACAGCAAGGTCGTTCTCAGGTGGGTATTCTATGCAAATGTCGTCGATTGCCCAACCTTCGTAATTTATTATGTAATCAGATGCAAAATGGAATCTTAAAAATACAGTTTGTCCCATGTAAGAGGAGAGGTCGAATGTGGCCTTTTCCCAACCATTAGAAACACCAGAATAAGCAGGCATGTCATCGAAAACATATACATAATCTACAGGATACCCCTCTTCAGGTATAATAGGTTGCCAAGTGTTTCCGTAATCTGTTGTAATTTCAACTCTTCCGCCATCCCATTCTTCTTCTATACTGTAGTTATGCCAGAATGTAAATTTAGATATGTTCTGAACTTTTATAGGTTGTGTTACTAAATATTCGTCCATTTCACTATCGTAGTAGAGATACAGTGGGTCTCCACAGTACCATGAATGTATAGGCGAATGTGAGATGATATCTACAATCTGCCAAGTTGCATCAGTATCAGGCGAGTTATCTATCACGCTCCAATACCTTGGTCCTGTTTCAACATCGTCATTTTCAAACAAAGGCAGAATGTAGAAATATTTAGATAACAAATTATTGTTTGGCACTTCGTCGTTTTCGCACGATACGTTTACAATTACAAGATAGGTTCCATACTCTGTTGGTGTGAAACTCCAAGTGAATACCGTCGAAGAACCTACTCCGAGATTAGTTACTGTCTGCACGGGGAGTGTTGCAACGTCGTTACCCGATGTTGCGTTGATTATCCTGCAATACGCAGATACACTTGCAAGGTTCTCTCTGCCATTGTTTCGAACATTTGCGTTAATCTGTCTGTTTTCGTTGATAAGTCCAATTCCTGTGTTTAATGATACAAGAGATGCATCAAATTTTGGTTTTATATCTCCGAAAAGAACTATATCATCAAAGTAAAGACCAGAATAGTTTATGTCAGAATCCGAGAAGAACCTAAACCTTATTTGCACTTTTCCTCCAATGTATGGTGTGAGATTTATATCGCATAGAGTTTCATCTAAAATAGATAGCCAATAATAGGTATGGTCTCCTTCAAAATACTCTGCATCAAGTTCCCAATAATCATAAAGGACATCCCAATGTATACCGTCCTTACTTGCTTCTACACTAAAGTTATCGTATTTTTCAATCGAGGTATTAGCCTCAATTTGACCCATGAACAGAGCATTAAACGATGCACTTGAATAATTAGTAAGGTCAAACCAGGGCGAGTAGAGCGCATCGTCCATTTCGTTCTCGTAACCTACCCCATCTATACCGCAATAGAATGCATGCGGCGCCGAATGTGCAGTGTCATCTGGGTCTATCAAATAATCAACCTCTGCAATATGCCAAAGGTCATTTCCCTGCATTGCAGAACTTGTCCAAGACCCCAAGCCTGATTCGCAATCCATGAGATACGCAGCAACTATCGCATATCTTTCATAAGTGTTGTCCCAATCATCTTCATCGTTAGGAAGTATCGCATTTGCAATCATAGAACCATGAGAATACCATAAACCATAGTATGCATCTTCAGAAGTGCCCATGGGCTCTAATGGCGTCCATTGCCAACTTACTGTTTTTGTCTCTGAGATATTGAGCATGATATACTGCGTCTGGTTGAATATTTCAACACCATATTGATTGTATATTGCAAGATACACTGGTAATGAGTTTATATTCACATTACCATAGTTTCGCACGTTCGCATTTATTATCGCAGTTTTACCAACTAACATAGTTCCCCAGGCGTTTGCATTCGTATTCCTCAAAGATATAATCCCAATATCATACACTGAATCTATCAGGATGGTAACATTCTTCTCATCGTTTATCGTCCTTTCATCGCCTGAAAGAACACAAGTTACCCTTATTATATAATGATATAATTCATTTGCAGGCGTAGTCCATATAAAATCAGTTAGGTAGGTTTCAGATGCGTTAAGATATGGAATTACAACAGAATCTTCAAAGGTGTAGCTAATGTCTTCAACACAAGAAATATCCATTTTTACCACAACATCGGTCTGGTCTGCAGTCCCCACGTTCTTTATCTTTGCTTTTACATGGACAGTAGTATCTGCGCCTAACGGAGATTCAGGGTCCATAATCGAAATAACAGCAACATCCTTTGTCAATGTTATATTCGAAACGTAATTTAGACTTCTGTTGAGAATTTCTGCACGAAGAACCCTTGAATTTACAGCATCGAGCGCAAAACTAAGAAAGACACATTTCCAGATGCCATTATCTATTCTCAAACCTGCATATTCGCCTACAAGTTCGTTTGTCTGATTGCGATATTCGAAACAGGCGCTTGCATATTCGCAAACAGGCGCAATTACATCCGAAGAATAGTAAAATGTGCCATCTTCTACTATTGAAATCTCCAAGCCTGAACCTACTGGGTCGCCCGGCAGTCCACTAATATTTCCATTTGTATCTGCGTCATCTGCAACATATTCGGTATATAGATAATTTGTAAGGAAAAAGCCATTGTCATCATCTGCAAGGTCGTATGCAATCTCGTATCCTGTTAAAATCAACCCTTTTCCGTCTTCGAGAAACGCAGAGAGCGCATTAGCATCTGATGAGGACATTGCAGTGTAACTTTTTCCTGCATACCATACTATGTAATCGTAAATGCAAATATCTTCGTAGGTAAGAGTATAAACAGAATCGCAATCGAGTGTATCGAAAACCAAGCCAAGGTCCCAAAACATCTCGTAATACCTTGTAAGGTTTCCGGAATCCGAATAACCATCATCGCACACAAGGAGGATATGAGAATACGGTACAGAGATATCACTTTCTGCCTCTATAGGATAACCCGTATTCTCTTCCCAATCAACAACAACTATAATAGTATGATAGCCCCCTGTCGCAACCCAAGTTGCTCCTACAGTAATACTTTCACCTGCAGGTAGCTGAGGGACATTTACCATACCAAATCTATTGTCTGAGTATGTATCGTCCATATAGAACCTAACAGAAAGGTTTGTTGCAGGCTCAGAACCCGTATTTGTAATTGTTATGTTTACTATTACTTTATCTCCGCCTAGAGGGCTGGTCGTCGAAAAGGTAATATTGGAATCAAGAGCAACTATGTTTGGTTGTCGGCTTGGATTCTTTAAGTAGAACTCTCTTACTCTATTCAAATCTTGCATATCTTTCTTATACTCGTATTTATATTCGTCTTCATCTTCGATATTTGTCTTTTTTGTATTCTTCTCTCTAATATCTAACTTTTCTGCATTTCTCTTTTTTATTGATTCCATCTTTTCGATTTGCTCAATACGATTGTAATTATTCTCAGAAACATCATTTCCAAGCCCATTATCAACCCTTTTATCGACAACTTTGCCTTCTTCTTTTAATTCGTTAAATTCAGTGTTGCTCACAAAATTGTACTCATTCTTTTCTTCAGTTGAGATTTTTTCATTTATCTTTTCATTAAATCTGTCGTTAAATCTACCTGTTCCCATGTAGAAATCTGCCACTTGTGGCATTATCATACAAAAAACCATCGCAAGGCATACAACAATCTTCCAATTGAATCCTCTTCCTCTAACATGAGAGCCAACCATATTCTGCCCCCTCCAAGCCGTCAAACTTATTTCTTCGTCAAAATGGCAATTGGGCTATTTAAGGTTGTCCTTTTTCATATTTTGATATCTTTTTCATATTTCAATGTCTTTTCGTGTTTTGGTATGCTATAGCCGAGATAATATCAATCAAAGTATCAATCAAAGAGTTGATATGAAATCAGAAGAAATCAGAATGTTGTCCTGTCCTGAAATTAGTTCCTCTCGAAAAATCGAGGTCATGTTGAAACCACCTCTTTTGCATCTTTTTTAGAGAGAGTAAGAAA
>Ga0078972_1009269_pt1 | contig 19607 bp, 31 predicted proteins | sample YelNatPaOPGAMG01_FD_67568 | JGI IMG/M metagenome (GOLD analysis project Ga0078972, IMG submission 67568) | Hot spring thermophilic microbial communities from Obsidian Pool, Yellowstone National Park, USA - OP-RAMG-01 (SPADES assembly) (version 2) | ecosystem: Environmental > Aquatic > Thermal...
AAAAGTTTGAGAAAGTCTATCGTGAGCTTGAGCTTCATAACCCAAACTTGAATTATTTGTAGCATTATAATCTTGGTTAGAAGCTGTTAAATTATAAGTATCCGTAGCACATGACTTAAACAAATTATTTCTAGTGCGTACTTCCCCAGTCGCATATCTTCTGATTCCATAAGTGGTAAGACTGTGAAAAGTATTATTATAAATACAATGTAAAGTATTACTCCAATCAACGGTATAAATACCAACATCCACATCAATAAATATATTGTTGTAAGTATAAGTGTTCCCCGAATCATATGGAAGATATTTAACTGCATTGTCTACTGAACTAGTTCCTTTATAAAAGATATTTTTTGACACATACCATTTACATGCTTCTCCTGAGGCCAAGATATAAAAGTATAGAAAGTACTGTTTCCCACCTCCAGTTGTCTTAAACTGGAGACCCTCAATTCTTACATTTGCTTCAAGAATATATATAATACTGCTCTCCCAATCATTAATTTCCAATCTATACTTTGTACCATTCCATTTACCATCATGCCTATAATTTTCATTTGGGTCAGTCCATATCTTTATATAGTGTGTTGAGTCTGTAGTCCATCCATTAATAGTAACAGCAGTAGTATCAGCACTTCCAGATGTGCATCGACACTTGGCAGTAGCAATTCTATCGTTAGTAACTAAGTCTTGTTGTTCCCCAGCTTCCCAAGCTGAAAGAGAAGTATAGTCTGTTCCCGAACCGTTATCTGGATCAACAACCTTTATTACTTCTGTCGGCATTAGATTATACCTTCTTCAACTGCAACTAAGTCTTGTGTTTCTACAGTATTAGTTTCCATATTAATAAAGTACTGTTTAGCAATTGACCAGTCTATATCATATTTTGTTACAGAAGAAGTTGCTTTAATAGTAATAGAACCTTGAGAAAGTAATTTATTCTTGACTATTGTTGGCAATTTGTCTATGTCAATCTTCCACTTTCTACGTTGATAAGTCTCATATCGAGGTATTCCCCTTTCGTCAAGACCAGTATAAACTCTCCATTCTTCAATATACTTCCTAACTGTATCAGCAAGAACTCCTGGCAGCTTGATAACAAAGAATTTAGGAGGTCCCTCTTCTCTACCCCATCCAGGATGATTATCTTCTTTCACAACTACAGGGTAACCCCTCTTGTAACATCCTCTTCTATCTTTTTCTGGATCAGGATTGGTCGCATCTACTGCCTTCACTAATATCTCTGCCATTCTTACCTCTACTTCACTTGCTCAATTTGATATTGGCTGGGACTACAGGAGAAGAAACCACCGGTTTTACGAAGGTAAAATTTACAGCTGAACTACAAGCCCTCCCCCATACATCGTAATCTTTACAAGCCTTAACAGAAACAGTATGACTGCCAGCAGATACACCACCTATGTCGTACTTCAAAGCTTTGCCTCCAGTTACATCTACTGCTGGAGAAACGATAACTGAACCCCCATCAATTACCAGCTCAAAGTCGATTGGTTGAATGTCAGTTGACGGATACGGATCACAGACAAGATATGGAGCAGCAAACACTACACTTGGAAACAATATTGTCAGTAATATTAATAGTAGCTTCATTGTTCCTCCTTAGGTAATGGACTTTGCTTCAGGTAGTTAGACACACCAACAAGTGCTCCTATGGCAATAACCAGAAGCACATTACGCCAGTCTTTCAGCTTTTCTGTGTCCAGTAAGTTATTGAAATAAAGAAGCAATACTGTAGCTATACCAGATATTGCTCCAGACAGTAAACCTTTTAGCCAGATAATCATGTTATTATTCCTCCTTAAGAATACTTTCCTGCCTGTATAGAGAATGTCCTGTATACATCATCTGGTGTAGTATAGGGCAGAGCAATATACTTCTTACTCTCTAAGTCCTCTGGATCAGCCCAAGAAGTACTCAACTTCTGCTGATGGTCTGGCCACAACATAATTGTCGGAAGTCCCATTACAGTTCTAATAATACCAAGACCAGAAGAAAAGCCAATGTAGAATTTACAAAGTTTATGTACTGCACAGGCTTCTGGAAATGTCGTCTTGCCCACAAGGTTAAGTACTTTCCCATTGGTAATATTCTCGTATGGTAAGTATGCTTCCAATTCATCAGTGAGGTCATCCCATCTGCCGCCAAGAAGAACGATGTGATAGCCATCAGCCAAGAGACGCATACACAATTTAGCCCATGGTTCTAATTCCCAAGTGCTCCAAGCTTTAGAGCCCCGATAGGATGCAGCACTAATACCAATCCAGTAGGGATAGTCTTCCAGAACGGAAAAGTATCGTTTGTAAAACTTGCTCTGCTTTAAGTCGGGAATATTCAATGGATAGTGGTAACTGGTGTCCAAGTCTGGAAGATAATCTTTAAGTGGCTTACCAGCTTCAAGATGCTGATTAGGCTGAATCAAGTAACAACCGTAGCCCTTTAATCTAATGTCTTCCCAGGTGGTGTATGGGTTGTGATGCTCAAAGGCAATTATGTCGTCATAGCGGAATTGACCATAAGTAGCCTTTTTGCCAAGCATCTCAAAGTATGGAAGTGTTCTATACGGCCAGCCATCAGCAATCTCAAACTCCATCTCTGGCCATTCTGGAGCATTAATTAATTTAGATACTGCCCAACTGCAATCGCCCACACCCGATGGAAGACCAATCTTCAAGCTTTCCTCCTTAACAGTAGATTTCCAGTCCAAGTATCCTCAAAATAAGACCAGTCATAACCACCATTATTGTCATTTATACAAGCAAATGTGGCAACAATAACAGCTTGGTCTCTACAGTCATCCACAAGTATCCAGGGTGCTTCAGACTTAATGGCAAGTTTAACATCATTATAGGCATAGTCAAAACTATGGTTTCCATCAACATGAACTAAATCTGCTCTTGGAAGACTAGTTAAATTTTTAGTATCTTCTATAATAAATTTATAGTTAAACCCAAGTTTTCTCATCCATTCTTCAACAAATCCTGTAAAATCCCAACCATCAGCTCTGCACTTAGAATTATTATCTATACCAATGTATAGAGCTCCCGGAACTGCATGCATAAAAGCAAGAGCAGAAGTGCCAGCACCAATTCCAATTTCAACAATAACACTGGGTTTAATAATCTCTGCCACAGCATACTTAAAACATGCATAGCCACGCCTATACTCTTCGGTCATAAGATACTGATAGTCCCTATCCCTCTCTGGTAAAAAGGGACGATGATCATAGTCCAGAAAGGGATAGAGACCCCGTATCTTCTTGGAGACAACGACAATATCATCTCCAAAGATACAACCATTAACAGATGGCTTACGTCCCATCAAGTCAGCCATTAGCTCTGAGTCCCAACAACCGTTCCGTCAGAATCTTGGTCTGAAGGTTCTGCTGAATGAATTCTCAATTTGCCGTTACTATCAACCCAAAGCCAATAAGCTGCCTGAGTGCCAGAACCATCTGTTCTATAAAGCACCAAGCAACCTGGCTTATCATGGCCAGCATCCTCAATGACAAATTGCTGTCCACGAGGACCAGTAGGATACGGCGCTTTCAGCTTGGTTGTGCACTCCGTTCCATCACTAATTACAGCCATGTTATACCTCCTTCAGTTTCAGGGGTTAGAAACATTGTCTAACCCCTTGAAATCATTACATTACGTATTGCCGACATCGACTCCCCTCCAATCGTCGAACCCAACAACGAACCTCATCGTCACTTTGAATAATGCATTACCAGTGGCAAAGTCATCGCTGGAGTCGAATCTTGGTTTACGTCTCCAGAAGAACTTCAGGTTGTGCTGGTCAGCAAGCACACACCAGAAGGTAGTGCTGGAGAGGTAGTGGTTAACAAAGTAGCTTAGTCCCTCAGAAGCGAGAGCGTTGACTTCGTTCGTAGCTGTGACCTTTATACCCTCGGTTTCCCGATATTTATTAGGGGAGTAGACTATATCATCCCTTTCGGGGAAGGCACATAGTCGTTACACACGCCCAGAGTAACCATGTTACTCCTGCTTGGCTCGGTGTTACCATGCTCCAAAGAGTTTAGGCTTTCACCGAATTCGCCTTCTTTTTCACTTATGCCTCGGAAGTTGAGTCTCTTCATTTGTTGATATACGGCCTCATGGAATTCATGAATTTCTTCACTCCTGTATCTTCCACCTCTCCACAAGGTCTTTAGAAACTCAATCATTAATAATGCTTGTTGACGTTTTATTATTAGAAGTTCTACAATTCGAGGCAACAATTTCCGAAGTTCATGGGAGCATATATACCAGCAGAATATATCTTTTTGGTTTTTCGTTCTTCCATCAAATCTGTGAATCCTTCCAGCTCCAACAATAGATTTAATATATTGTAGAACTTCTAAATTAGTATTGGATATCTTCAGCCGGGCGGAGTAATAGGTTCTTCTCCATGAATACTGATGCTTTATCACAGAGAAATTCCCTTCTCCATCAATCATACCAGCTAAGTATCCTCTTTGAGCGTCACTAAGCATTAGCAACCCTTCCTACATCATAAGTGCCGCTATTTGCTAACGGTTTGTACTCGCTCTTTAGTATTTCGTGAGCGATGAACCTGAGGTCTGGGGGAACTACCAGTAGTTTTGCTCTAAGACCAGCAATGACACCATCCTGGTCAGGACACTTCTCAATTCTCAGCACTGCAGCCTGAAGTGTGGTAATTCCTAAAGCACCAAGGGTTGCTGGACGGTTGGCATAAGTTCCACCAGTAAATAGTACTGTATGCGATGTACTGGCAAGAGCTAAGCCATCGAATCCAGTATAGTAAGTCGTGCTAGTAGCATTGTTCAGCACACTCGCTGCCTGGACTTCAATAGTATTGGCTGCAGCCTTGGCCAAAGCCTTGGTGGCGTTCGGGCCGATAGTACGGTACAGGTCGTCTTCATACGCTTCCTCTGTGATGGCAAATCCACGTCCCCATTTCTTATGGGTAAACGTTACGGTATTGCCACCAACAGGATCAATGTATGTAATTTGCTCACCCTCACCAACTTCTGGAATACTCCCTCCCAACATGGTCATTTCGTAAGTCTTTTCGTAGTTTTGCTCGGAGGTATGGATGTTGAAGATTTTGTCATATTCCGTTTTGGCAAGGATGCCCTTATACTCGTTAAAAAATACTTTATTTAGCCCTGGATACAACAGGGCACTAAGATTAGCTGTTCTCGTAGTAGGCATAGTTTAACTCTCCTTATCCTTGTCAGTGTCAAACTCTATTAACCACCAGAAGTAGAAGACAACTGGCGGTAAGTTCCGATAACCCTAAGTAGCAAACGGCCTCCAGTATCACCAACTTGGTCACTACCACTAAGGCCGATGCAGATTAATCTTGGACTGGCTGAAGCATCAGCTGCATAGGTCATGTTATTGGTGGTGTCCCGATAGATGCCGAAAGTCTTACCGATATCGGAGTAAGCAGTAGCTTGTGCTACACCCGAAGTATTAACCTTGTTCATCTCCAAGATGGTATTGTCGCTGAAGACAGCAACTCCAACCTTGTATGCTCCAGCAGTACTATTATGAGCATTGTCCAAAGCCATCCCAAGAATTGCCGTAGGGTTATCACCAATCTCCATTACATATCCACTACTAAGGTAGACAAACTCGCCCTTGACAAAAGTCTGGCTGGCAGCCTCGGGGTAGTTAATTACCAGAGGCTCGTTACCAGACTCCGTCTTGGCAAGTACAGCTCTTGTTAAAGTAACAGTAGCCATATTATGTTAACCTCCTTATCGTCATTGTAATTATCATAATTGTAATTGTAGTTACAGTTATAGTTTAATCAGTTATAGTTTAATCAGACTTGTAGATACGAACTCCAGCTCGTCTGGCAGCTTCATGGAGTTCATCTTCAACCTTCCTCAGCCTACGTCTTTCCATCTCTTCTATAGCCCTCCGTTCTTTCTCGGCAATCTCCTTTGGTCGTTCCATAAGAATAGCATCACCAATTTGATACGTTCCATCTGGTCTACGGCCAATTGCCTTAATGTTGGGATCAGTACAAGTCTGAAACTTCCGCTGCATCGATTCCCACTCTACACTACCAGGTTGAGTAGGATTGGTACTACGAGCCCAGTAATATTCTTTGTCTGGTTTGCCTTCAACCTTGAACATATCAAAGTGCTGGTGGTCTATTGCTGCATCCTTAGCTTCCTTCGGTGTAGGATCAACAGACTCAATACGAACGGAAGACTTAAGTTTCTCCTTCTCCTCTGCCATAAAATCCTCCTTTATGTAGCATCTAGCTATAAATATAAGTTAATATCTAATAAGTTAATATCTAATACATCTAGTACTGTATCTAAAGTTCTTTAGCCTGCTTCCATTCAAGCCACTCTTCTTCGGTCATACCGAATTTAGCGGCGACACTACGCTCTTCGTCAGAAAGAGTCGGCTTGCTTGGTGCTGGCTTGGGAGCAGAGCCAGTCTCGGTAAACATACCAGACTTGGCTTTGACTTCCTTAAGCTGCTTCCTATACTCCTGCCCCAACACTATGTTGTAAGCAAGATCCCAAGTCTGGGGATTAGCCCTAAGCTCAGCAGGAACATTCTTCATAATCCCGTCTATCTCTTTCTCGTACTTATCAAAGTCCTCAAGTCTCTTACGGGCAAATTCCTTCTGCACTTGCTCCTGAGTCATGTAGAACTGACTAACCAGAGGCTTAAGCCGTTCCTGAAACAGCTTATTCTGAAACTCGATGGGATTAGCAAAGAATTCTCTTTCCATCTGAGCTTTAAGTTCTTCCTCAGACAACTGATGTTCTGGTTTGGATGTCTTAACCTTCTCCAGTTCAGCTTTTAGCTTTTCCAGCTCTAAGTTGGTCTCCAGAAGTTTGTCTACAACTTCTTTAGCTGGCTTACCTCTAAACGGCTCTGGAATACCCTCACCATCCAGAACAATCTCTGCTGGCTTCTGCTCTACAGAAGATTGTGATTGCTGAGATGTCTGTGCTTGTACTTGATCTTGCTTCTGTTCTTCGGGAGTATCTACTCCTACACCTGGAAGTTTTACTGGCGGCATATCTAACCTCCTTTAATCTTAGTCTATATTTCTTAAGTACTTCTGAGGAACTTCTAATTCCTCTAATTCACCAAATATTAGCGGAATAATAGAATAGTTTATTACTTCATACACCTGCCGAGCAGCGACAAAAGATTCCCAGTCTTTAGCTGCCATAGCTCGATCACGCCAATCGTCAGCTAACTCGTGCAAGAGAGCCAGGTAAATGTTATAGCCTGGATGGAGGCGGAGGTCCCGAAGGTCCTCCAACTCCTGTTGGTCCAGGAATCGGTGGTGCTCCCGCTCCTGGTACTGGTCTTTGTCCCGTAGGTACCTGTCCCTGTCCCTGTCCTTGTCTTTGTCTTCCACCACGTTTCATTGCCTCCTTCAGCAACTCCATCATCTGTTGCTGTTGTGCTCTCTGTGGGGCTTGAGCTTCAGCCTGGTTGATCAAAGCTTCAATGTCATCAGGTTGTAAGATCATACGTTCTTTGTCTAAGATTCCCCAACGATCTATGATGCGATCCATAATAAGTGTACCAGAAATAACCATCTTACCAACAAGGTCTCTTAGCTCTTTAGGTGCTTGTGGAGAAACGATAAGTTGGGCAGCTTCAAAGATACGGTTGTAGTAACCCATAATCATGTTGAGTAACTGCACCCAAGATTCTCTTTCCAGCATTTGGTTAACGTAAATATTGGAAGCAGTTAGTTCAAAGAGTAAACACCTGCGGATGTCTTCCTCACTAACAGCATTCCAAGTCTCTTCTATCAGAGCACCATCTTTGTCTAAGAGACTAAACACTAACCCAGTTGGTTTAAACTGGGAGTATAGACTGTATACTTGATAAGCAACATCTGACATATCCTGTCTGAGGTTTTTGAGTAGAAAGTCAAAGAGTCTCGAACCTTCTTGGATCAGAGCTAGTGTTGATGTTGCCGTAGCTCCACTCTTAACGATAGATGACTCCTTACCTAAGGAATAGTCACTAATGCCAGTTTCTCTTTCACATACGTCCCTTAGGAAGTTGATAATCAGGTTCTGAGAAGGATAAATGTCTCCAAGTTGAAACGAACCAATGTCGCCCTGGTTAGTTACAGGAATAACTTTACCAGGGTATATCTTCAATGGAGGCTTAATACCAGAGCCTTTAACTACTGTTATGCATCTGGTATTTGCTATGGTTGCATTATCAATAGCTTGGTTGGCTTGAGTAGTAATAGCTTCTTGCAGACGTTCAAGCTTCTGGCCGAAACCAATGCCGTAGATGCTGAATGGTCTGGGAAAACACTGGGTTGCAATAAAGGGACGTAGACGATGGTCAAAAGGATTGAGTATTGCTCTGAGAATGACATTGGCATCGAAGTTAATAGTGAAGACGCATTTCTCTTCTATACCGTCATCGTCGTAGTCGTAGTCACACCAAATTTCGTAGATTTCGTATTCTTCGGCAGTTTGAGAATGTTCAAGGTAACGAACACGTTCCATTTCTGTCTGTAGAGCATCGGCTCTAACTTTAAGTGCTCGTTCTACCTTGTCTACGTTCATATAGAAGCCAAGACGTTCACGTTCTTTCATCTGGGGGAAACGTAAACGGAAACGATGGGCAACCCAAGGTGTAGACTGTATGTCATTAGCATATTGTATTGGAACAATGAAGTCATAGATAGATATAGGAATGAATCTGGGCCCATCAGCCATATTCACCATGGTCTTGATAACATTGCCGTTGTCATCGTATCTCTTGTCTTCTTTGGTTTCCAGTAGCCAAGGTATTTTGGCAATACCAGTGCCGTAGAGAGCCATGTCGTAGAAGTAGTTGATGATGTTCCTAATGAGTTTCATTTCAAATCTCTGGGCATACTCTAAAAGTCGTTGAGTGGGAACAGCATGGTCTGTCCACTTCCTGTTGAGGGCAGTTACAGTCCAGAATGGTCGATACTGAAATAAACTATTAATCTGTCTGGCAATGAAGGCATTAATAGTAATAGAAAGTATGTTTATGACGACGTTACTTGCTCCTGGCCACGGGAAGGTTTTGGTTTCCTGTGATGGCTTGCCCTCGAACATACGGTACTGCTGCATCCAGTGGCGTTCGAGTTCTGCTCTGGAATGTAAGGCAGATTGTATCTCTTGGTAGAAGAAGTTGACAATCTGCTTCTGTTTGTCTTCGGAAATCTTGAGTTGTTTAATCATAGTGTTTATCTCTTCTTTTTCTTACGACTTAGACCAGCCTCCGAAAGCGCTATGGCAATGGCTTGCTTACGAGATTTGACTTTATGTCCAGATCCAGACCTAAGTTTACCTTCTTTAAACTCCCGCATAACTGTATGAACCTTATTCCTTGCTGCCTTAACTGATCTACTCATCTTTATCATTACCTCCACTTTGTAGAAGTTTAACTATGTCTTCCCCTCTGGTTTTTACTTGACTATACCACAAGGAGTCTCTAACTTCTTGGACAGCCTTATTCCAGTCTCTTTCCTTTACTACTGCTATTAGCTTCTTGAACTTCCTAAAACCAGCAGCACCTAAGTTGAATCTCATATCAGCAAGAGCTGCTATTCTGTCAATGTCAATAGTCCAAATGTCTCTACCGAATATAGACTCTAAGTCTCCATAGACTTCTTTAAGGTCATTCTCAAGCAGAAACTCAGCTTCAGATTGAGTAATACCTTTGTCTTCAAGATTTCTACCGTAACCAATAGTAAGTTTACCAACAGTATCTTTGTATGGTTTGAGAGATAATCCTTCGTGTTTCTTCACTAATTCTCTAACTGTAGTATAAAGACTCTTAGTATCCAATGTCAATATCCAGTAACCTTATTACGAGACTGCAGTATATATTCGTCGTAAATGTCAGAGTGTTTTCTTTCTTCTTCAGTCATTGGTGGTTGATGTATTTGTATGCACATAGATAGAGCATCGAGTAAGTCTTTGGTTCTACTGTTGGGGAATTCAATAAACTCTTGGTATAAGTCTCTATAAGACGGCAAACAGTAGAGTCTACCTTCAGCAGCAACCTGTTGTATGGCATCTCTAATTCTACTGTCCTTGGATTGTCGAGAGCTAACCTTAAACGGATGAGCCGATATCCAAGTGTTTCTTATCTGTGCTTCCTTCTGCACTAAGTCAATGTATATTCTTGAAAGTGCTACGGACTCGATACTGAACTTACGGGGATGCCATCTGTGGAACATGGTAAATATTTTGTCTAAGACGGCATCTACGGGATCTCGGGAAGCGTAGCAGTCGAGGATGGCTACCCTCTGCTTGTCATCCATAGCAGTGTAGACAATTGCTCGTCTGGAAGCTTTGGAGGATTCATCGACGCTGGGGTCGTATGCTCCAACTATATCAAAATTACGGATGTCCAGAGGCAGAGGGTCATCCTCAAACTTGATGAGCAGCTCATCATTCTTACCTCTCTGAAACTCAAACTTCTTAATCCACTCTGGCCGAAATTCACATCTGCCTGGATCAATGGGGTTATTACAGTATTGACTGTAGTAGTGGACAGGGTTACGCTCCCGCATTTGGTCTAATACTTCAACGGGATAAACTGTAGGGAAGATAGACTTGCCATTCTCGATGATTTCTCTGGTGTAAACTTTGAAGTTCTTATAGTTGTCCATAATATGCTGGTAGACATCAGTTTTCTTCCACCGAGTGCCGTATACTCTGGTAATAGAAGTAACTGGGGATACAACCAGAGAACGAGAGTAGTCAAACCACTCTATGGTCTTATCCATAATAGTCTGGGAGTCTTTAGCATTGTCACCGATTATATCATCGTAAATAACCAGATCATAATGGTTACCTTGGCTTGCGCCACCGACACCGATGGTAGTAACTGTTGCTTCTGGCCATGGAGAACTGCGCTTAACGAGCATTTCCTGTTTATTCCAACGGTTTCGTTCATTGGGAGCAGGAACTAAGTCTGGGAATAGTGTTTGGAATAGAGTGTTGCTTTCGAGTATTGATTCTATGGAAGCAAGATCTCGTTCGGCAAGGGTGGAGGTTTCTTTAGCCAGAAGGATGCGGATTTCTCTTCCAGGCATGTTAATTATGGGGACGTTGTCTTGAATGAGTAACCAGATAATAAAGCATATTGAGCCAAGGGTGGTTTTATAAGTGCCTCGTGGTAGAAGGATAAGTTTGTCCTTTTCTTCTGGTGTAATACGGGATATTTCCTGAGATAATGGCAAATGAAGTGGGGGATAAAGCTTGTGGAACTCCAAGAGATGAGCAAGATAGTAGAGACTGCTCTTGGCGTTTTCACGCATAGTAATAATCTGAGAATCTGTCAGTGTGTTACTGTTCATCACTATCAGTACTCGTATTCTGTACTTGACCTGTTATCTGTACTTGTTTCTTTTCTTGTTCGTATTCCTTGATAAGTTTCTCTACTTGGTTAAGTATCATGAGCTTATCAGAAGAGATGTAGATTACTGGTCTACTTTGTGAATCATCTTGAGATGTTAGACCAGCAGACTTAAGAAGTTCTGTAGCTCCTTTATTGGAAATAGACGGAAACTCTGAGTTTAATGAATCAGCAAGCTTGCTCACTGCTTTTGGAACCATAAGGGAGAGTAGCTTACGTCCAATGTCAGTAGATGAGTTTAGTAAGGAAGTGTAGTAGCTTACAGCCTCTTGGTATCTATGGGACGAAATGACTTTTTTAATCTGCACGGCAGTAAGATTCATCTTCCTGCGGATCATCTCTTGGTCATAGCCAATACTGTTAAGTGCCGCTGCAAGATGAAGCCGTTTGTTAAAAGCACCCTTTACACCAGCAAGACATATTGCGTCCTTGACACGTTCAATAACAGAGTCGGAGTCCCTAACCTCATCCACAGGAACAGCATCCCACTCATTAACCCGCATTACACTGGTATTGGTAGCAGGCTTCTTACTATCGTCGTTCCTGACATTCTCCCCATCCGCCAATAGTATCAACCCCATAACCACAAAATACATCCACCACCACAGTATGTCAAGAAAAAAATGTTGCAAAAACGACACATATATGTTGCCAAAACGACACACGTAGCAAAAACAACATAGTGCAACAGTGCAACTGTAGAATTTTCTAAGGTTTGTTTTACTGATATAAATGATCTGGGCACTTTGCAAATTTTCCCGAAGGCGTTTTCTCCCTCTTCCTGGGGTATTCCCCCGTGTAGTTGTATGGCTTGGTCTATGTCGAGAGTACGTAGAGCGGAGCATGGGAGCGTAGGGACAATGGGCAGAAGTATTGTCCACGGGGCTATTATTGCGTCTACAGAGCTGTTTATGAATTCTCCGTGTTCGGCTATCGAGTCCCCAGAATCTCCGCACTCCACTTCCGAGTATCGAGTATTGAGTATCGAGTATAGAGTATTGATATAGAGTATCGATATAGAGTATAGAGCACTGTTGCAAAAATGCCACACTTCTTCTAAAAATCCCCCCAAAATCAGTGTACAATTTTGTACAATTTAGGGGGGGGTGTAGCACGATTCTCTACTTTCGTGCTACCAACTGTAGAAAAGTCTACAGTGAATAATTTCAATGACTTATCGGATTCCTTAATAATTTCCGAACTTTCCAAAATGTATCAATAATTTCAACCACTTAGCGAGAAGGGTTGCCATAGGTATATATATATAAGTATATGAAAATATTAAAAGATTTTTTTTCCATAATAATATTATATACTTATTCTAACTTATTTATTTTATTAATATATATATATACTACTATGATTGAATTTTTGTAAGTTATTGAAATTATTAAGGAAGTTTGGAAGTCTATGAAATCACTCATCTTTTTTACCAGTCATTTTCTTGACATTGAATTGACAATTTGTCACAGGTATTAAATTTTTTAATAGCTGGTGCTTTGTAACATTATTATATGTGTCTTGAAGTTTTGAAGTTTGAAGTTTTGAAGTTTGAAGTTTGGCACTAACATTATTATATATAGACGTTCTCCGCAGTTTGTATTAATTCTTTACACAGTAAGCACTTGAAATTATTGTCGAATATACATTTTGTAAACTTTTCTGACAAAAGTGTTGCAGAAGTTTACACTTGTAACTTGCGGAAGTTACTTATGTTTTTGAAATCAGTGTAAAGTTTTATTACGGAGCTGTAAAGTATCGTTTACAAGTATTAAAAAAGTTTAAAATTGTGTGTTTGTGTAAATATCTGGAATTATTGCAGAAATTTTTTTTAGAATTTGGCATGGAGATTGCATTTTATATTTTTTAAAAACAAAAGAAAGGAGAGAAAAAATGTATAACAAAGAAAATTTCGCAGTAATGAAAATCACGGAGAAAAAATCACTAGATAAAAGATTAAGCAGTGTTTATTTCCATCCCCAATATACATTGTCCACAAACACAAAATCGTTAATGTTAGTAACTGCTCCCAAGAAAAACGTAAACGTAGAAGATATGCCAGCTCCCAAAGATGGAAGTAAGTTAACAAAACAATTTAAACCCTTTTTGCTCTCCGTAGATGATGCCAAGAGGGTAGAAAAGATAATTCCCCAAACAATTCATGCCTTATTGAATCACGCAGCCGTAATAGACCAGCTCGATAACGACAAAGTCAAGTTTTATGCTTCAGATTGCTCACTTGATAATGTTATATCTTGTGAAAAGGTAAATAGTGAATATTATTCAATATTTGAGGCATTCCCTCGCGGTACTCCCAAAATGACCATTAGGTTAGATATGGATTTACTGAAAGATCTTTTAGAGGCGATTAAAAAAGCGAAGGGTAGAAGTGCAATATCAGATATATATATAGACTTATATGGAGAAAATAAAGCAATAAGGTTTAGAACACAAAATAAGGAAACTGGGCAAAAAGTAGTAGCTTTATTACAGCCTATGATAAAATAATAAAAATAACATAATAAAAAGCCATACTTGGGTTAAATCTCAGGTATGGCTTAAATAATACTAGCAAAGGAGGAAAAGAAAATGAAAAAATTTTTACAAATAGCAAGAAAATCTGAAAAAATAATTGACGTTTTCTATATTAATGACGACGGTTATATTACAGCCCCAAGGATCAAATTATTGTATGATCCCGATGGGTATTACGCTAATATGAAAATAGGAGAAGAGAAACAGTTTACTGGACAAACATATCTTAAAAGAATAAAGTAAAAACAAAAGCAAGGGAGGTAAAAAAATGGATACTTACATAGTACCAAACAGAACGATCAATAGAATAATAAGTAATATATATTTTAAGAGAGAATTAAGGGAAATACTCGAGAAAAAAGGAATTAGACTAGTTCGAGATGATGAAAGAGAAGAATTTGGCCGAAGACTTTTCGAAATGAATATCAGAGCGCTTAGAGCGCGTTTCGGCAAAGAATTAGAAAAAGAAATTGAGAACTTAAGTTATAAATACGTTTTTTTGCTCCCAGACACCGATATTCAAGCCCTAAAAAGCTTAAGATGCTTCATTTGTCAATGCGCAGAAGGTGATATTCCCGATTCCGATCTTTACAAAACGTTAAAACTAGTTCATGATCAGCTTATGTTACAAATAATTGTTAATTTACCAGAGTATCAAGATGCCATATGGGGATGAAAGGAGGAAACCATGCTACAGGAAATACTATCTGACGTTATGCCGTTCTTGGTCGCTCTTCCGTGGGCGGCCTTAGTGGCATACGCCATATGGAAAATAACAATTAGGTAAAATGACAAGGAGGCCGAAAATGAAAAGTGATGAAAAAAATGAAAAGAAAATATTTTATAAAGTTGTTAGGGTTAGGACTAAACTGACTGAAAGAGGCGTACCAATAAAAGGCACTGAATCTTACGTTAGTGCAATTTGTGGCGGGGAGTCAGAAGTAAAATACGAAATCAATAAGAAAGTAAAACCGCCAGCTTGGCTTGGAAAGAAGGGATATGGTCTATTTGTATTTGATACTCTCGAGAAAGCTAAAGAATTTGCTTCTACATGTCCCAAATACGATCAAGTAATTATTTTTGAGGCCGAAACGGGAGAAGAATTACCACTTCCGAAATATCTTTCTTTACTTAAATTAATGTTCGGTAAAATAGAGCCTATGGGAGGCATATATCCCGATGGTACAAAATGCGTAAGCTGGGTTAAGTTAAAGAATATAGTATATGAAACACAAATATGAAACATAAGTATGAAACACAAAAGGAGGAAAAATATGAATACGAAAAAAGTAAAAACACTAAAAGAGCAGATTGAGGCATATACGGGAGTTGACCTGCTTAGCCTTGACGACGTGGAGGTCAGCTTCCCCCAGAGTCTGGAAGATGAACCCAAGGGAACAGTAAGACTCTGGTTTCCAGATGGGTTCATTGAATTGGAATATGACTTAACAATAACGGCGATATGGCCTAGGCCATTGAGTGAGATACTCTTCAATGGTCTGGAAGAGGCTCTTAGAAAAGAGCAAGAAGAACGTGGAGGCAAATATGGAAAAAGAGAAAATCATAAAACTTGATGATCTATATGGCAAAAGTGGAGCTAAAATCATGGACTGGGAGCTTTACGCCAAGGAAATAGCTCTCATGGTTCATGCTAATGACATTGTGATATTAACTGGTAAAGCGCCAATGTGGCTCTACTTAATGGCCATGGGTATATTGGTCGAAAGAGGAGTGCAGAAGGTATATTATAGCTCTCCCGTACTGAGTAAATTTACTGTATATTCAAGGTAGAAAAGAAGGAAAAATGAAAAACTTATTATTAATGCTGGCAGTAACTTTATTGATTGTTAGTTGGGGAAGACTGTTTTATATAGGTACAAGAATATTGATTGGGGGAATTAAATACAGCAGCGATTGGGGAAGCGCAGTCTTTGGTTTGATGATAATGATAGGTTCTTTGGCTGCGTTTTTCGGAATGTTATTGTTATTATTTTAATAGAAAGACAGAAAAAAATGAATAAGAATAAGAAACTGAATAGAAAAAGGAATAATAGAAGAAAGAATGGGAAAAAGTATTATTACAAATATTATTACAAATTAGTTGTAAGCGATGAGTATCCATCTTACTCATTTTACTCTTTAGTTTATCATCCAAATTCAATTGTATATTACCCTGGTGAATGGATTAAAGCTAATATTGGCAAAATATTTATATTTAAAAACATTGAGGATGCAAAAGATTTTAAACTTTGCCTGGATGTTGGTCCCAATAGAATAATTGAGATATGGCAGGTTGAAGCAAGGGGCGTTAAAAAAATGAGGCTTGGTCTTAGTCAAGATTTACTGTATGATGAGAAAGTCTTGAGAAAGTTCTGGAATCTAAAAAAAATACCAGTTGAGTTATTGTATTCTCCACCAAAAATAGGGTTAACTCCGCGAGGCACAATGGTAGCTTCAAGTGTTAGATTAATCAAAAGAATCGAATAAAGAATCGAGTAAAAAACGGAGGTAAAAATGGAAATCACCTGCAAAGAGTATAATCCACATGTTAAGCCCTGCCTGTATTATATCACTGGAGGGTTTTGCAGTCTGAAAACAAAGTTCAGGTGTGAAGAGTATGTAAAACGTAAAGAACCTGGTAGCTTACCTATTAAATCATCCAGTAATCCTTCAAGTAATAGTACACAAGATACTGAACATATTAGCTATTCTCAAATACTGCAATGGTCTACGTGCAGACTCAAGTGGCAGTTGTCTCAAGAATATGAGCTGGTAGAAAAGCCTCCAGCTATGTTTGCTGGAGACTTAATGCACCAAGTTCTGAGTAGGATTAACACTGGACAGGAATATCAAGACATATTACAGCCGTATTTTGAACCTGAAAATCCGTATTATTTGACTGCTAATTACATATACGAGTTAGCTGTAGTATACAAAGAGTTATATTCTGAGACTGTAACTAACGGGGAGGCTGAAAGGGAATTTCATTTGCCTCTACAGACTAGTCTTGGAACATATGAACTTGTGGGAATAATAGATTACTTGACTAAAGACACTATCTTTGAATTTAAGTATTCAGAATCTCCAGAGTTTTACCATAAGCTATTTAGTATTAAAGACCAGCTGACCTGTTATTTCTTGGCAACCAGTGCTAATAAGGCCACAGTAATAACCATCAGGAATCCTGCTCTAAGGCCAAAGAAGGATGAGACCGTCGATGGTATTCTTGAACGATTCAGAGAAGGGCTAAAAGCCAGGGGGCATTACTTCAGTCAAATGAGTTATTATAGGAATGAATTAAAGCTGAATGAATTCCTGAGTAATGCTCGGTCTATTATGGAAGAGATAATTAAAGCTAAGAAAGGCGAGTTAGCTATTTACCCGACAATAAACAAAATGACTTGTATGAAGTGCGAGTTTCTAAATTATTGTGAGACGGGATGTATTAATCCCGAAATATACAAAACAAAAGAGGAGGAAAAACTATGATTAAATTAGGAAAAGAAATACCGATAGGAAGAAGTTTTCTCATCTACGGTCCAACAGGATGTGGCAAGACTTTATCTGCTCTTACTTGCGAACAACCCATTTTGTTTATTAATACCGAGGGTAAGGATCCAAGAGTAGTGCATCAAGACTATATGAAGACTAATGATATAAGTGTAGACATAGATTATATTGTTCCAGAGAGTTTTGACGATATAGTCAGCTTCTTAGATGAATGTATCACTAATGCTCAGAATGGAGACTTTAGATATAAAACTATCTTCTTCGATGGTTTAACTTTCGGACAGACAAATTTGATTTTGGAAGTTGAAGATTCTCGAAGGCTCGTACGTAAAGCAACCAAAGGAGAATATCGAGGGTTGGTAGACTACGCTCGGTTTGAGAGACCAGATTGGGGACTACTCAATTCACTGATGGTGCGTATATGTAACTTACTCAAAAAATTGAGTAGTATGTTTGGTATTGACACGATTTCTACAGCCATTGACTCCGATGCTGTTAATAAAAGATACGGCGGCAAATATCAGATTGCTCCATACCTGCAAGGAATTGCCTTTCCCAAGACCATCCATGGTCTATTCGACTATATCGGGTACATCGTTAGCGGTCCAATGCTTAGTGAGGATGGCAAAGTAATAAGGCCACGGATAAGTTTTGTCGAACTGGAGGGAGACGAAATAGTTTTCCTGTGCCGTAACTCGAGCAATAACTTAGCTAAAGTGATATATGAGAAAGGTCCAGTGCCACTGGACTTCCAGTTAATTAAGAAGATTATAACGGGGGGCAAGTAAAATGAGAGCAATATTGATATTTAATTTACCGAAGGAGGAAAGCGACTTCAGGCTGGCTCTTGGTGCGGGTAGTTTTTATGACATAATTTATATGATCCATACTATGGTCAGAGGTTATCTGCGCGGGAAGAATCATGGATATAAGAATGCAGAAGAGTTGCTTGAAGACATTCTAAAAATATGCAGTGAAGTAGTATTTGATAAGGAAAATAAAGAGTAAGGAGGTAAAATATGGAAACAAAAAATAGGGAAACTAAATTAGTAGATACAAAGTTAGTAGATACTAAATTAGTAGAACTAGTAGATGAAATAGTCAAGACTTTAAATAGTTACATAGATATGAATAACAATAATATGAAGTTTATTCTTGCTAAAATGGATGAGTTGGATAAAAGACTAAAAAGAGTAGAAGAAAATCTTAAGTACATAAATATAAGAGAGGAGGTGAAAAATGATTACTGCTAAGCTGTTAGTAGCTGTTGCCATGTGGCTTTTATGTGATGCGATCTATTCCTTGTATACATACTTAGGAAAAGAAGGCATCAAAGAGAATGCCATAAGGATAGTAAGGGCTATTGCTGCACTGTGGTTGATTTATCTTGGCTTTACAATGTAGTAATGAATTTAAGAAGGGAGGTGATATACATGCCAGCAGGACATAGAAGAATGGGAAGGCCGAGGACTGAAGAAGAACGGAGAAAAAGACATAAGAGAATATACGGAACTGATAAAGTACCGCCACGAGGTACTGGTCTTAGAAAAAAGAAATAACATCAATAAATAAAAATTAATAATAAAAGGAGGTAAATACTATGGCTATTATTAAACCGAAGTTTGACATGGGATTTCCCATCATTGAAGAGGGGGTGCACATCTTTAGGTGTGTGGAAGTGGAGGTAGAAGAAAAAGAAAAGGGGCAAATGCTGAAGCTTACCTTTGAAGTAATCTCTGGTGACGAATATGATGAGAATGAAGGACTGCGGCACTTTGAATTTTTCCCATTTTGGCCGAGCGCTAAAGGCAGATACTTTGGACTTGAGAAGATGCTCGGCTGTCTTGTGGCTATGGGAGTACTAAAGGATAAAGAATATGATACGGAAGAGCTCCTTAGATCATCTTTTATCAACAAAATCACAGAAAGTATACTTGGTAAAGAACTGAAGATGGACATCGTTCATGATACTCAACCATCAACTAAAGTAGAAGGTAAGAGCATTACCATTACCAGATCAACAAAGTATATACCATACAAAAAAGAATCTTCATCTAAAGAATCTTCATCTGCATCTACCAAGACTAAAGTACAAGTCAAGGACGACGATGACTATTGGCAGTAATGAGCAAAGCTTAG
>Ga0078972_1009272_pt1 | contig 19596 bp, 21 predicted proteins | sample YelNatPaOPGAMG01_FD_67568 | JGI IMG/M metagenome (GOLD analysis project Ga0078972, IMG submission 67568) | Hot spring thermophilic microbial communities from Obsidian Pool, Yellowstone National Park, USA - OP-RAMG-01 (SPADES assembly) (version 2) | ecosystem: Environmental > Aquatic > Thermal...
ACTCGGGCATCCAGTGCTCTGGCTGCGGCGTGTCCAGATCGGCAGTTTGCAGATTGGCTCGCTGGCACCCGGGCAATGGCGGCGGCTCACGACACTTGAAATAGCCGAGTTGCAGAGGACAGTCGGTTTGGCAAGCAGAGGCGAGAATGTACAAGCCCAAGTCAATAGCGATTGACGGGCCAGCCGGCTCCGGCAAAACGACAATCGGCGCCGCTCTGGCTCGCCGCCTCGGCTACCTATTGTTCGACACAGGCGTAATCTACCGCGCAGCCACGCTTGCTGCCCTTCGCCAAGGTGTGCCCATCTCGGACGAGCGAGCGGTGACCCAGGTGGCACAATCACTGAACCTCGAAATCACGGCCCCGACAGCGGACGATGGCCGTCTCTACAGCGTGTTCCTCGATGGCGAGGATGTAACCTGGCAGCTTCGTGGCCCGGAGGTGGACGCCAACGTGTCCCAGGTGTCGGCCTACCCGGGTGTGCGGCAGGCGCTCCTCGAGCAGCAAAGACGCGTCGCCCTGCAGGGACAGGTAGTGGTGGTCGGCCGCGACATCGGCTCCGTCGTGCTGCCTGAGGCGGAGCTCAAGATCTACCTCGACGCCTCGCCCGAAGAGCGGGCCCGCAGGCGGGAGAAAGAACTGCGCGAGCGGGGCAGCGCAGCCGCCTATGCGGACATATTGGCGAACATAGTGCAGCGGGATTGCATAGATTCCGGCCGCGCTATCGCCCCGTTGCGTATGGCAGCGGGCGCTTACTACCTGGATACAACGGGCTGCAGCATCGAGGAGGTGCTGTGTCGCCTGGAACAGTTGCTGTGTAAGGTGGGGAATGAGTCCTCAAGAACGTAGCCGCTGGCACCGTTTCCTCAAACGCGTCCTCCGTTTCCTACTGCGCATGTGGCTGAGCATCGAAACGCATGGGCTGGAAAAGGTGCCGCCTCAGGGAGCGGTAATCATCTACTGCAACCACGCCAATTTCCTCGACCCCGTCGTCGCCTCCGCCGTGCTCGACCGGGACGCAGCGATCATGGGAAAGCAGGAGCTCTTCCGGAACCCGATTATGGGCCTTGTCTACAGGCTCTATGGTGTGTTCCCGATCCGCCGTGCCGAGGGCGACGTTCCGGCCTATCGGACGGCCCTCAAGTTGCTGCGCGAGGGTGGCCTGCTCATCCTGGCCCCCGAGGGCACGCGTAGCGGCACGGGCATCCTGCAGCGAGGGAAACCCGGCCTCATTGACCTGGCGCTGCGCACAGGGGCCCTCATCCAGCCGATGTCCGTAGTCGGTGGTTTGCCCATTTACCGCAATATGGCGAAACTACGAAGAACGAAGATAGTCGTACGCACCGGTGACCCGTACCGCCCTGCGGCCAGCAGCCGCAAGCCGCCGCGCGAAGAGGTGCAACGGCTGACCGACGAGGCCATGTACAAGCTGGCGGCGCTCATGCCTCCAGAGCTTCGAGGCGTCTATGCTGACGCGAGCATTGCAGCCGATGGCTTCGCGGCGCAAGGTGCGAACCGAGCTTGAGCGCTGTCGCTCTATGCTCGCCACACCGGCGTGTGCGGCTTCTTGGCATTGATTGCCGCTGTGTCACCGAGTCGTGTATCACCTAGAGGAGCGTCAGCATGAGCGCCGAGACACCACCGATACCCCTGGAGGCCAACTGGCGGGAACTCCTGCCCGCCCGCATCCTGATTGACGACACTACCCTGCGCGATGGCGAGCAGACGGCCGGCGTCGTCTTTGCCAACGACGAGAAGGTCCACATCGCCAGGCTGCTGGCCGGCATCGGCGTGGACCAGATCGAGGCCGGCATCCCGGCGATGGGTGGCGACGAGAAGAAAGCCATCTCCGAGATCGTTCAGCTCGGGTTGCCAGCCAGCATTCTCGCCTGGAACCGCGCGGTCGTGAACGATGTCAAAGAGTCAATTGAGTGCGGTGTTGATGCCGTTGCCATCTCGATCTCCATTTCGGACATCCACATCCAGCACAAGCTTCGCAAGAGCCGCCAATGGGTGCTCGATTCGGTAAAGGAGTCCACCGAGTACGCCAAGAGCTATGGGCTCTACGTCTCGGTGAACGCTGAGGACGCATCGCGTGCCGACATGAGTTACCTCATCCAGTTCGCCCAGGTGGCAAAGGCCGCCGGTGCCGATCGCGTCCGCTTCTGCGACACCGTGGGTGTGCTCGACCCCTTCGCCACCTACGAGCGCGTGAAGAAAGTGCGCGAAGAGGCGGACATTGACATCGAGATGCACACTCACAACGATTTTGGTATGGCCACGGCCAACGCCATTGCCGGCGTCCTGGCCGGTGCAAAGTACGTGAACACGACCGTAAATGGCCTCGGGGAGCGCGCCGGCAACGCTGTCCTGGAAGAGTTCGTGATGGCACTCAAGTACATCTTCGGCTACGAGATGGACATCAAGACCGCGCGCTTCCGCGAGTTGTGCGAGTACGTCGCCAACGCCTCTAACCGGCCTATCCCCACCTGGAAGCCGATCACGGGCTCGAACCTGTTCGTGTACGAGTCTGAAGGCCGCGCCGGTGGCGTCATTCATGACCCAACGACCTATGAGATCTTCGCGCCCGGCGACGTGGGCCTTTTGCGGCGCTTTGTGTTCGGCAAATACTCTGGCCCCAGTGTCTTGCGCCAGAAGCTGCGTCAGTACGGCCGCGACATTGATGAGGATCAGATACCGGAGTTGGTGGCCACGCTGCGCGAGAAAAGCATCGCTTTGAAACGCGCCCTGTTCGACGAAGAGGTCCTGCAGGAGTATGAAGACCTACGCCGACTGGGGGTGAACATATGGAGATCCTAGAGTCGCTCCAGCAGGACATTCGTCTAGTAGACACGACTTTGCGCGATGGAGAGCAGACGGCCGGCGTCGTCTTCGCTCGTCACGAGAAAGTGCGCATCGCCTCTTTGCTGGATGAGATCGGCGTGCCAGCGCTGGAAGCAGGATACCCTGTCCTGGGCGAACAGGAGCAGGAATGCGTCCGCGCCGTCGCCGAACTCGGCCTCAACCTCCAGGTCGGCGCCTTTTGTCGAGCCAGGATTGAGGATGTTGAGGCAGCGGCCCGCTGCGGTGTCTCATTCGTCGTCATTTCGATCTCGACTTCGGACATTCATCTGCAGCGGCAGTTCGGCAAGCCACGGGAATGGGCCCTGGAATGCATGAGTTCGGCGGTCGAAAGAGCCAAGGAGGCGGGCCTCGAGTTCACCGTCAGTGCCGAGGATGCTTCGCGTACCGACATGGGCTTTCTCAAGCAGTACTATGGCTTGGCGACAGAGTTGGGCGCCAAACGCCTACGTTACTGCGATACCCTCGGTGTAGACCACCCCTTCGGCATATACAGCCGCATTCGCGACCTAAAGTCATCGCTGAGCCTGCCCATTGAGTTGCACCTGCACAACGACTTCGGTATGGCCACCGCAAATGTGATGTCCGGCTTGCGAGCCGGCGCCGAGGGCGTCGCCGTTTCCATCGCCGGCCTGGGTGAGCGCACGGGCAACTCGTCGCTGGAAGAGGTCGTAATGGGCCTCAAGTACCTCTACGGGCGCGACCTGGGCATTGACACAACGCGTTTCCGCGAGATAGTCGAGTATGCCTCAGTTGCGGCGGCACGCGCTGTGCCTGTCTGGAAGACGATCGTCGGCACCAACGTTTTTGCCCATGAATCCGGCATCCATGTGGACGGAGTGCTCAAGGACCCGAAGAATTATGAGGTGTTCAGCCCAGAGGAAGTCGGCTTGGAGCGCCAGCTGGTAGTCGGCAAGCACTCGGGCTCCCACACCATCTACTACAAGTTCAAGGAGTTCGGCATCGAACTGAGCCAGGAGGACGCAAGCGCTATTCTGGCCATGGCTCGAGAGATGGCGGTGGACCTCAAGCGCGCCTTGTTCGACAAGGAGCTCATGTATATCTACCGTGACTACGAGAAGAAGAAGGCGCAGAAGCAACGTCTCGAGTGACATCCTTTGGCTCGGGTTAGCGCCGGCGTCATAGCTAGCTTGTCGCCCGGTTCGGTAGCTGAGAGACTCGGCCTCCGGCCGGGCGATCGCGTTCTGGCCGTCAATGGGCGTGCACTGGCCGATGTCATTGACTTTCGCTACCTGACGGCGGCAGAGCGTTTCCAGCTTCTCGTCGAGCGCGCGGGCCAGCCGGTTACCTATGACGTCACCCTGGGCGAAGGTGAACATCTAGGCATTGATTTCGAGCGCCCTCTGTTTGATGGCTTGAGGCGTTGCCGAAACGCTTGCCGCTTCTGTTTCGTGCGCCAACTCCCTCCAGGCTTACGTCGCTCGCTTTACGTCCGCGACGATGACTACCGTTACTCTTTCATCTATGGCAACTTCATCACGCTCACCAATCTCAGGCGGTCGGATTGGCAGCGCCTGGCGGAGCAGCGCCTGTCCCCGCTTTACATTTCCGTGCATGCCACCGAGCAGGAGACACGCGAGCGCATCCTCGGCGTCCGTGAAGAGCCGCCGTTACTCGCCAAGCTTGCCTGGCTGCGCGAGCATGGCCTGCGCTACCACGCCCAGGTAGTGCTAGTGCCCGGGCTCAACGACGGGCCCAGGCTTGACCGCACTCTGCACGACCTCCTGGAAGAAGGAGATGCGGTGATCAGCGTGTCTGTCGTCCCGGTCGGCCTTACTGCCTATGCACCGCCTGATCTGCGCACCTTCACCGCGGAGGAGGCGCATGGAGTAGTGCGCCAGATACGACGGTGGCGGCTTCGCTATGCCCGAGAGACTGGCAGTTCACGCGTCTGTGCCTCCGATGAATGGTTCCTCATGAGCGGTTTGCGCCTGCCTGGGACCAGGTATTACGCCGATTACCCACAGCTCGAGAACGGCGTCGGCCTGGTTCGCCTCTTTCTGGAGCGGTGGCGGCGGGCCAGAAGGCGCCTCAATCAAGTTCGGTTGCCACGTGAGAGCCGACTCGTCGTCTGCGGCCAACTCATCGCTCCCGTCTGGCGGCAGGTCGCGAAGGAAATGAATGAGCTTGGGGCGCAAGTGACAGTCCTGCCAGTGATCAACCGCGCTCTCGGCGAATCGGTCACTGTATCCGGCCTATTGTTCGCCCGGGATGTCATCGCAGCGGCCAAGCATGAGGTTTCCCAGTCGCATCCCCAGACGATCTTCCTGCCGCGCGCGATGTTCAACGCCGAGGGCACCCTTACGCTCGACGGGCTTAGCCCAGAAGCGATCGCAGCTGCCGTCGGTGTCCCGGTCGTAGTTGCGTCAGAGGCAGCCGAGGTGCTGGCCCAGCATCCCTAGCCGCCATGTGGTAGACTGCGCCCGCGTGTCCGGCTACAATTGCCACTCCATGATCCTGGAGAGACGCCTGCGCATCGCCATGGTCTGCCCTTTTGGGCTGAGGCCGAAAGCCACGGCCTCGGCCCGCGCCCTGCCCATGGCCGCTGCCCTGTGCGCGCGCGGCCACGATGCCCGGCTATTCCTCCCTCCCTGGGACGATCCTGACGCACCAACCCAGAACACATGCCAGCTGCAATCCGGGGTGAATGTGTGGCAGGCGGGCCGACGCGGGCCGGTTCCCATGTTCGGTGGGCTTGCCAGACAGGTGCTTGCCTTTCGGCCAGATGTGATCCACGTCTTCAAGCCGATTGGCTACTCCGGCGCCTTTGCCATGCTGGCCGAGGCCAGGCGTGCGTTTGGCAGCGGCTGCCCCTGGCTGCTCGACATGGACGATTGGGAAGGACCGGGCGGCTGGGCCGATGTCCTTGGTTACCCGGGCTGGAAACGCCGCATGGTAACCTGGCAGGAGAATTGGTGCCTGAGGCGGGCCGGCGCGGTGACAGTCGCCAGCGAAGCGTTGCGCATACTGGCCTGGGGCCAGGGTGGCGCTCCTGAGCGAGTCTGGCACGTGCCCAACGGTCTCGGTCGGCCCCTGGACCGCCCGGCCAGAGAGGATGTGGAGGCCAAGCGGGCAAGCCTCGGCCTCTCAGGCCCTTCAGTGTTGCTCTACACCAGGTTTGCGGAGTTCCCGCCGGAGTGGCCGGTTGCTTTCCTGGCGAGGTTGCGAGGCCTCGTGGCCGGGATACGCCTTCTCGTGGTCGGCGAGGGCCTGCACGGTGAAGAGGCCAGGCTCCTGGCGGCTGCGCGGGCAGCAGGCCTTGGCAGCGAGATCATCGTCGCGGGCTGGGTGGCACCGGCGGACCTGCCACCTCTGGTATGCTCAGCCAGCCTGGCTATAGTGCCTTTTGCCGATTCCCTGGTCAGTCGTACCAAATCATCGGTGAAGTTGCTGGAGTTGATGTCGCTCGGGACGACAGTCTTGGCCTCAGCCCTGGGTGAGAATATCCTCTATCTCGGCAATGGCACCGCTGGTCGTTTGCTGGAAGGTCTCGACGCGGACGTCTGGGCGCATGCGGCGGCGGGACTGCTGGGGGACGCAGCCGAGCGCAGCCGCCTGGGCGAAGCGGCGAGGCGCAGAGTACGCGAGCATTATCTCTGGAGTCACCTGGTTGAAAGAGTCGAATCGGCCTACGCCTTTGTCCTTGGCCGCTGAGGGCGAGCAAGCCTTCAGGCGGATGCGTACACGAGCGCTGCTCCTCTGGGCGCCACTACTCGCCTGGCTCGTCCTTATCTACCTGCTGTCGGCCCAGTCTCACCTGCCGGCGCCGAAGGACCGCTTCTGGGACGAGGTCTTCACCAAGTCGGCCCATTTCGGCGAGTACGCTGTGCTCGCCTTTCTCTCCTGGCGGGCATTCACCGATAGTGGCCGGCGTCCGCAGGCCATCTGGCGCCTGTCAGCCTGGTTGCTGTGCTTGCTCTACGCCGCGTCCGATGAGTATCACCAGACTTTCGTCGCCTACCGCTACGGCGACATCGGCGACTGGTCCGCCGATGCCCTCGGCGCCACCGTGGCGATCCTGTTGATGAGTAGCGCCAAAGCGGCTGCGCTTGCCAGGCGGGTGGAGAGGAAGTTGCTCACTCGCAGCCGCTGACCGGACTGTGCTCGCGATCCCTCAGCCGATTGCCAGGCTGATGTCGCCCTGTTTCACGCGGACCTCTACCTCCGCTGTAGCATCACCAGAAGCGCCGACAAGGCGCCGGCTGCGGGCCCCCGGCCGGCCTTGCCTGCCGACCGCTACGGCAGGCAAGGGGCAGACGATCTCGCCGGAGCCGGTGGCCAGGTCGAATCGGATGTCCTGCTCCTTGCGCAGAGCCAGATGAACGTTTCCCTTGCCGACGCTGAACTGGTGTCTCCCTGGCCTCAGCGCGCCCGCGAATTGGACTTCGCCCCTGTGCAGACTGACAAGGGTCTTCGCACAGCTGACGCCGCTCAAGTGCACCGGCCCATCGCTAAGCCGAATGCTGAGCGTGCCGAATTCACCGTCGCCCACGCTCACCATGCCGTGCTCGACTGATATCGAGAGGAGGTCACCGTAGAACTCGGTTACGTTGACCTTGCCTGCACCGCTAGCCAGCTTCAGTTCACCGCGGCAAGCTTTCGCCACCGCGTCGCCTCGCCCCAGACTGACCGTAATGCAGCCATCGAGATCGTCAAGCTGCGCGGCGCCCGCCCCCGTGCTGGCGATAATCAGGCCGCTCGCCCCGGACAGATGCAAGTCTCCTGAGGCGGTGAACACAGCCAGATTGTCGCTGCAGTCTGCGGCGACGCGAACCCCGCCGCGTTCGTTCTCAACGGACAGACGGCTGAGTTGGCTCGGCACAAGCAATGCCACCTTGCCTGGCGGTGCGTCACGCTGCGCCTCTGTAAGGCAGGGCGCCAGCCGCATGACCAACAAGGAGCCGGTCGCGTCCTCGTGCCGCGTCACGAAACATGGCTCAGCGCCCGCGCTCGTGCACCCCTCACTCCAGTAATGCAGGTGCATCTGCTCATCGCCAGAAGGCAGCACGTGAACGACCGTGTGCGGACCCGGGAGCGGGCTCGAGGCCGAGCGCACCCGCAGCGTCACCGCCCGCGCTGGTGACACGGCTAGAGCACAGCTGAATGCGGGCGGTTCGGAATGGGGCCCCAGTTCAGGGTCGGCTATCATCGGCCTCCACAGTCGGAGCCATCTTGGACAGCGCCGCCGAGAGTTCCTCGAGTTTCCGACGCACCGAAGGATAGGAAATCCCGAGTTTTCTCCCGACCGCGCGCAGGTTACCGCGACTGACGACGAACAGACGCAGGAATTCGACCTGCCCTGCGTCAAGTCCCTCCAGTGCACCGCGGTTGAAGGCACCAGTGAAAGTCGTGCCGCATTGCAGGCAATGCGCCTGGGTCACCGCAAGGTCTCCCTGGCAAATGGGGCAACGAGCCGGTAGCGCAACCACAGCATACTCCGAGCGAAGCATCGGCCCATTCTAGACAGCGGTGCATCAGCAGCAAAGTGCACCAGGGTGAGCAGACTCTTGCAGCGTCAGCGGTTGCGTGGCTAGAATGGGCTCATCACCGTCAAGGGGGGTCAGCGCCGCATGGAACTCCAAGGTCTGGTGCGCTATCTCGACGAGTACCTGGACATCGGCGGTTTCGCGGATCGTTCGAACAATGGGCTCCAGATCGAAGGGCGATCCGAGGTTAATCGGATCGGTTTCGCGGTTGATGCCTGCCAGGAGGCCTTCGACAAGGCTGCGGCCGCGAAGGTTGACATGCTGATCGTGCATCATGGCCTTTTCTGGAGCGAGCCTCTGATGGTCACCGGCTACCACAAGCGGCGCCTGGAAAGGGCTCTCCTGTCGGGATTCTCCGTGTACGGCGCGCATCTGCCTCTTGATGCCCACCCAGTCGTAGGCAATAACGTCGAGATGACGCGAATGCTGGGGCTGCAGGCCATCGGTGGCTTCGACAACCACCAGGGGCGCGATATCGGCATTGTCGCCAAAGCTGAGTCGCCCCTGCCGCTGGCGGAGTTGCAGCGCCGGTTAAGCGCCGCTTTGGGCGCGCCGGCGGCAATCTGGCCGTTCCGTCAGCAGGTGCAGGTAGTTGGCGTTATGAGCGGCTCCGCAAGGAGCGCACTTGCCAATGCCATAGCTGCAGGGCTCGATGGCCTGGTGTGCGGGGAGATGGATCACATGACCTATAACACGGCCAAGGACGCCGGCTTCGGCGTGGTCCTCGGGGGCCATTTCCTCACAGAGACGCTTGGCCTGAAGGCCCTGGCCCGACACCTTGAGAGGGAAAAGGGCCTGGATACAGTCTGGATAGACGCTCCGACCGGCTTATGACGCGCGGCTGGCAGCGCACACTGCTCGCCACAGCTTTCCTGGGTTGCCTGGCTGCCGCCGTCGCCTGCTCCAGTTCGGTTTCGCCAGCGCCCACACCTGTTGGCTCGCGTAACACCGCGAGCGCGACGGCTGTGCGGCGCACCGCTACGGACGCCCCCACCTGGACGCCCGAGCCGGTGACGCCAACCGCGACACCGACACCTACTGCCACACCAACGCCGATCGTGTACTCGATCCAGGCTGGCGACACGCTACTGGCCATCGCCGCGCGCTACAACGTCTCGGCCTCCGACATTCAGGAAGCCAACGGCATCACTGACCCGACCAGGCTGCAGATCGGGCAACAGATTGTCATACCGGCTCCCAGTTCGGGCGGCATTCCGAACACGCCCACCCCTACGCCAATGCCCGTGCACGTCGTCACTTTCAGCCAGAACCGCACCGCGGCCAACGACGTCATTGTGATGGGCGAACTCGCCAATGACAGCGACCGCCCGGTTGAGGAAGTGACCGTGCTCATCGAGTTGCGCGATCAAAGCGGCGGCATCGTCGCCAGCACTGAGACAGCAGCTCTGAGGGATGTAGTCGAGCAGGGGGGACGGGCGCCTTTTGGCTTCGTCTTCACAGCGCCGGGCGCCTACAAAGAGGTAAACTGCCGCGTGGTGCGCGCCGTCCCCAGCGCACCGGAGCGTGCTGTGCACCACGACCTTCGCGTCACCGAGGTGTCCGGCAGAGCGGCAAACGACCGCACCTTCGTCGTCCTGGGCAAGGTGCGCAACGACGGCACAGTGACCGCCACCGAGATCTATGTAGTGGCCACGCTCTATGGCAAGGATGGTACCGTGATCGGGGTCAGGCGGGAACCGATGTCCAAAGACCTAGAACCCGACCAATACCTGCCTTTCCAGATGTCACTGGTGCCGATTGCCTGGCCGGTGGAGAACTACGCCGTCTTTGTCGAGGGCAGGCAGGCCGCTGTCACCCCAACGCCTGAAACGAGCCAGACGCCAGGATAGGCCGTGACCGCTCGCCCGGGGAGTCGGCCGGCCCCTACTAGACCCGGGAAACGACAAGGCTGAGGACCAGGACAGCGAGTACTCCTAGCCCGGCGAGGGCATACCGCCACTCTCTCTCGGCAAGAAAAAGGATGACCGTCGTCACCAGGCCCAGAACCGGCGTCAGGATGAGCAGGAGCAAGCCGAGGTTGAGCAGCCACAACGGCGTGCCCATGTACACTGCACTGAAAAGCATGCTCAACCCGGTAACCGGCGTCTGAGCCGGAACATAGCCGCCGACGATCCCGGCCCAGATAAGGCCGGCCAGCATGATGGCAAAGGCGCCGACCGCACACACCCGAAGAACCGGAGACAGGTACTTCGCGAGGGAGTGCTCGCCCGACGAATGCAGATCAGTCATGGCTGCACCAACTCGTGCGCCCGGCGGCGATCCCGGATGCGTCTGTAAAGCAAGACGCCCCCTATGCTCAAGACAAGCAGTAGCACCGAGACAACCACCTGCTGGCTCTTGGTGAGCGGCAGCGCCTTCAGGATCATCGTGTAGGCCGTGTATAGGGCCACCACGCCGAACGTGAGCCTCAGGTAACGTGTGTGAACTCGCATGCCAATGCGTGGACCCACTAGCGCTCCCAGAAAAACGCCGCACGCGCATGCACCGGCCACAAGCAGGTCCATCATGCCTTTGGCGTAGTAAACAGTAACGCCAGCTACTGCCGTCATGCCAATCATATAGGTGCTGGTCGCCGCGGCGAGGCGCATCGGCACCCCCATTACCAGGCACATCACGGGCACGTTGACCAGACCGCCGCCTATACCAAGCAACCCAGAAAGCACGCCACCCACGAAGGCCAAAGCCTGACCAGCGCCCCAATGGTCCACCTTACAGGCTTCCACGTTGGCCACCCGCTGTTCCGCTTTGCCATTGCCCTGGTTCATACGGTAGGCCACGTATATCAGCAGGAAGCCGAAGGCAACCGAAAGCACCGTACCGTTGAGATGCGAGCCTAGCAACGCCCCGGCAATCGCCCCGATCGCTGAGCTGATCCCCAGCGTCAGTCCGAGTCGGACGTGCGCCAGGTGCTGCCTGATGTAATACGAGGCCGAGATGCTCGAAGTGGCAAGCACGCAGGCCTGACCGGCAGACACAGCGAAATGCATCGGCACGTGGAAAACGATGCTCAGCAGCGGCACCATGATGAAACCGCCGCCCACGCCCAGAATCGAGCCAAGTACACCTGCGGCCAGGCCCCCGAGGGCCATCAAGGGAAGGGTCAGCACGACGTCAGGCCCCCACTATCATGCATTCCGCCACTGCCTCCGCTTATTGCAAGACGAGATCAACCCTCTCACTCTAGCCGATAGGCCCGACCGCGGCAAGACCGTCCAACTGGCTGAAAGGGCTGGGCGAACGACCCCACGAGGAATGCACGTGCGCGTTGACACGAGCAGTCGCTCCTGCTATCCTCTTGGCACCCCGTCAGGCATGCGCATTAGCGACAATAGGAGAGAAACATGGCCAAGCCGCTCGAAGTGACTGACTCGACCTTCGCACAACAGGTGGAGCAGTCAACCACGCCGGTCCTTGTTGACTTCTGGGCGCCGTGGTGTGGCCCTTGCCTGATGCTGGCCCCCACGGTCGAGCAGATAGCCGAATCCGAGGCTGCGCGGCTCAAGGTGGTCAAGCTGAACGTGGACGAGAACCCTGAGACGGCCACCCGCTACCAGGTGATGAGCATACCGACGCTCATCCTGTTCAAGAACGGCCAGCAGGCAGAACGCCTGGTTGGCGTTATGCCCAAGAATGCCATAATGGCCCAGTTGAACAAGCACCTTTAGTCGGCGCGCGAACCCAGAAAGGATAGGGCCGGGAAAGGAAAGCCTCCCCCGGCCTCATTCTTCTCGCTGCTCAACTGAGGGCTGACGCTGCCGCCGGCGGCCTCACTCCCAACTCAGTGCGCCGCGGAAATCGCCATCGTATTGCTGGATCCAGGTGTGAAAGTCGAGCACGTCATCCCAGCCGAGGCGCCGCTGGCGACGTTCCGGCTCATCCTCACCGTCCTGGAGCACCACCATGATCGTCGCCTGATAGTCGCAGTTGGAGCAGACCGCGGTCAGAAGCCAAATGCCGTCGTGGTTCTCAATGATGGCCAGATCTTCCGGCCGATAGCTAGCGCCACAGGCACCGCAGCGGATGCTCTTCAGCACCCGGCGCAGGACCGAGCGCTCGGTGCTCCCTCCTTCTTGTGATTCCGGTAGCACCATGCCCTCCTACACGGCTTCCTCGACCAGGACCGAGATCGTAGCGGTCACTTGCGGCGCGAGGTGTATCTCGATCTGATGCTGCCCCAGTTCCCGAATGGGTTCCTTCAGAGCAAGTTTGCGCTTATCCACCTGGACGCCGGTCTGACGCTCCAGTTCCTCGACCACATCCCCAGCCGTGATCGAGCCATACAGCTTGCCATGCTCGCCAGCGCGTGCCTTGAACGTAAGGTTGGTGCCATCAAGCTGCTTTGCGACCGCCGTCACCTCGGCGGCTAGCTTAGTCTGGCGCCGCTCACGCGCCGCCCGGAGAGACTCGGCCTGCTTGCGGGCGCCCTCGTCCATCGGGATGGCCAGCTTGCGTGGGAACAGGTAGTTGCGGGCGTAACCATCGCTGACGCGCACGGCGTCCCCCGCCTCGCCGAGCTTGGGCACATCCTTGATGAGCAATACTTCCATGTCTTCCTGCCTGGCTCGTGGGTTTGGCGCTCATCATACACAAGCCGTTGCTTGCCCACAAATCGTTTTCGGACATTCCCTGGTGCCAGCAGTCGCCCCGGCGACAGGAATGGGCGTGACGGCTGGCCGGCTGCCTGCCGAACCCTCGGCGCCTGTCGGGCGTTTGGCTGCCAGGGCGCCTGTGCTATAATGCTGCTTCGTCGGTCCCTGACCCGGCAAATAGCGAATACGGCCTGTGGAGGAGTAGAGCGATGCGATTGAGCAGTGCTACCGCTCGCATAGGATTGATTGCGGCGGGCATCCTGCTGCTCGCCGGGTGTGGCCAGGCCACCGCCGCCACCCCGACCCCAACCAAGACGCCCAAGCCAACATACACTGCCACGGTCACCATGACGGCCACGACCGCTGCCACGCCCACTCCGGCCGCCACCGCGACGCCGACCTTCACGGCGACGCCCGTGCCCACAGCGACCCCGGCCGGAACCCCCACTCCGGCGCCCACGGACACACCTGCTCCTACCGAGACACCGGCGCCCACCGATACACCTTCCGGCCCGCCAACAGCTACATTTACACCGGCGCCGCCACCGCCGACGAACACGCCTGCACCCACGCCAACGCCGACTCAGCCGCCTGTGCAGTACAGCGGCAGCGTCATCTGGGATGCCGGCAGCGCCCAGTGCGCCGGCATTCAGATACGCAAGGACAGCACGATCACGGACAAGAGCGGGAGCCCGGTCAACGGGGCATGCGTTTGCGTGCAGCTATACGACCTTGTCATACGCTCGAACCCCAGCGGCCCTGCCGGCCATTACGATCCCGGTCATTACGATATATCCTGGATCCACCAGCCGCCTATGGACGTCACCGTGAATGCTTACGTCTGTGACTGCGGCACCAAAGCGAACCTGAATTCCGAGGTGATCGCTATTCCTTTCCAGACCGCCAATTGTGCTCCGGGCCAGGGCGGTCACCAGTCAGCCATCGTCAATTGGGTCAAGAACTGGTAGCGAGCACTCGACCCAGGAGGCCGGCCCCGCTGGGGCCGGCCTTTCTTGCCAGCGGCTTGCCCCTTGCCGGCATCACCATTCTAGCCACCGCAATACGTCTTACCAGCCTGAGTCGGCAGCCCCTCTGGTGGGATGAGGGCTGGAGCGTCTACTTCGCCAGTTTGCCGCTGAAACGGATGCTCGCCGCCACCGCGGTTGATATCCATCCGCCCCTGTATTACGCCCTGCTGCACTGGTGGTCTTCGGCTTTCGGCTTCTCCCCTCTTTCCCTGCGCCTGTTATCAGTCCTGTTCGGCGTTGGCACCGTGGCCGCCGTCTATTGGCTGGGCCGCCTGGCTCTGGGCCGCAGTGCCGCCTTGGCGGCTGGGCTCATCGCCGCAGTCTCGCCCATGCTGGTCTTCTATTCCCAAGAAGTGCGCATGTACGGGCTGGTCACACTGCTGAGCACACTCTCCTGGTGTGCCCTCGTTCGCTGGTCAGCGGAGGGCAAAGACCGCAATCTCTGGCTCAGCGCCTATGTAGCCACGGCGACGCTGGCGCTGTACACCGAATACTATGCTGTGCTCATCTGGCTCGGTCAGTGCCTGTACCTCTGGTTATCGTGGCGCAGGCGAAAGTCGGACCGGCCGCCCGTCCGCCGCTTCCTCCTCGCCGTCGCTTCTCCAGTTCTGCTCTACCTGCCCTGGTTAGCCTATTGCTTGCCCAAGCTGCTGGCCTACGTAGTCCAGAAGCAGGCTATCGAAGGCTATCGCGCCCTGGGTCCCTTGGCCTATCTTTGGGATTACCTCTCCGCCTTTGCCGCGGGGCACCGGGTGGCACCTGCCCACCCACCGGCGTTGTACACGGCGACGGCGCTCTGCCTGCTTATCGTCGCCGCGTTCGGCCTGCTCTCTCAGCCTCGCCAACCCGACGGTCTGGCACTGGCAGCTGGCTACCTCGGTCTTCCCCTGGCCGGTGGCTACGTGGTGAACCTCGTCTCACCCTTCACGCCCCAATTCTTCGAGCGCGTGCTCCTCCCCGCGGCGCCCGGACTTTTGCTGTTGGCTGTCGCCGGAATCGGCAGAGCCTGGCGGCTTCGCCGTTGGGCCGGACTCGGCGCCTTGTTCCTGGTCCTGTTGCCGGCCGCCAACCTGCCCTTTGTCTTGAGCCTGCCGCGCTACAGCGAACGAGATTACCGGCCTGTTTTCGCGGCCGTCCGCAAAGCCGCGTCCGAGCAGGACGTCATACTCTGCCTGCATCCTTGGCAGTACGGCTATGCCATCGCCTACCTGCCGCCGCGGCTGCGCCATCCCTTCCTGGCCCCGGTTGCAGAGTGGCAGGATGCGACCACGCGCCGAGACGAACTGCAGAACCTCCTCAGGCAAGGTCGTATCTGGTTCCCGGCCCATCAGACTCTTGGCCGCATACTCGAGGATGAGGTCACCACCGACCTTGACACGCTGTCCTATCGCGGTGCCGAGGGCTGGTTCGGTCAGGAGACACTACTGCTGGCTTACGCCGCGGCGCCCGGGCCCCTGATCGGCGGCAGCGTGGCGGCGTTCGAAGGAGGACCGCGCTTGCTGAGCAGCCAGTTCACGCCACAGGCTGAGAGCGGCAGCGGCGCCATCGCCGTCCGCCTGACTTGGGCTGGCATCGAGCCGGACAGCGGCCTACAGGCAAGCATTCGCCTCCTCGACGCCGCAGACCGCCTATGCGGCTCGCGCGATTTTGCTCTCGCCACCAGTGAGCAGCACGTGTCTCTCTTCGTTCCCTGGGGCACCCCCGCCACGAACCTGCGGCTTGTCCTGGTTGTGCGGCGGGGCGCAACCGAGTTGCACCCCGAAAGCGAACCCCCAGGCAAGTACGCTCTCACCCTCGGCCGGGTGAGCGTGACACCACCGGCAGGACAGCCGCCATCCCCGGCCGATCTGGGCTTGTCCGGCAGGCCGGCCGGGTCAGCAATGGGACTTGATCTGATTGGGCATGCGCCTGTCACCGCCAGTGTGGTTCAGGGGCAGGACCTTACCATTGTGCTCTGGTGGTCGTGCGGGAGCACGCCAGCGAAGGAGTACGTCCTTTTCCTGCAGGCCCTGTCTCGCGATGGCACGGTCGTCGCCGCTAGCGAAGAGCGGGTCACCATGGGGTCCTGGCCGATGACGGAGTGGCCACCTGGCACCATCGTGAGTGACGAGCATCGCCTGCTCATCCCAGCCCGAGCACCTGCAGCGGACCTTCGTCTGGTGGCCGGCTTACTTGACCCGGTGGACCGCAAGCCGGTTGATCTAGGCGGGCGCAAACAGGTCAACCTGGGCGCCGTCCGGGTCACTCAGCCCGTGCGCAACTTCACGGACCCTGGCGAGGCCGTCGTGTCTGGTGTCAGGTTCGCTGACCTCGGGACGTTGGTGGGATATGATGTCCAGGGGTGCACGATGGCAGAGGGCCTGTGCCGGCTGAACGACAGTCGCTTGCGCCTCAAGCTGGTCTGGCGCGCCGAGAACGAAAGCGGCGTTCGCTACCGTTCCTTTGTCCACGTCCTGTGCGACGGCACGATGGTGGCACAGTCTGATCACGATCCTGGCGGAACCCTCACCACCGCCTGGCTTCCGGGCCAGTTCGTCGTGGATGTACACGAGCTGGAGTTGCCGCCGGAGGACACCTGCCCGGGCCGCCTTACCCTGGCCGTAGGGCTCTACAACCCGCAGACAGGTTCCCGGCTGAGCCCGGCCAGTGCCGAAGCTAGCGATGGCAGGCTCCAGCTCTTCGCGCTCACCAGATGATCACGCGCTCTCGGCAGGCCGGGCCAGCGGCGCGACGCCTACAGGTGAAGGAACCAGTCCAGCCACTTGGCTAGGGCCGTCTCCGGCGGCTCACCACCGAACTCATACTCGAGGGCATAGTCGCCCTGATAGCCGATCTTGTCCAACTGGCCGATCACCCAGCGGAAATCGATCATGCCCGTGCCGATCCAAACCGTGTCCATCTTGCCATTGATCTCATAGCAGTCCTTTAGATGGACGTGGGTTATGAAGTCCTTCATGACCCAGAAAGCGCGCTGATAGTCAACCCCGGCCATCGCCAGGTTGCAGGGCTCATACAAGACGCCAGCATGCTTGCTGCCAACCTTGCTGAAGAGTTCAGCACAGGCCTCCGGGTTGCCCGAGATCGCCCCACCGTGGTTCTCGATGCCCATGTACACGCCCTTGGCCTCCGCATATTCGGCAGCCCGCTTGTAGTAAGGCACCATGCGGTCAATCATCCGTGGGTCCTCAGGCTGGCCCGGACGAGTGCGGATGGACCGCGCGCCGCAGAACGCCGCGGCGTCTATCACGGCCTTAGTGTCGGCGAGGGCCTTCTCGCGCTTCTCCTCATCATCACTCACGAAATCGCCACCGCAGTAGGAGCCGATGTTGGCGATGCGAAGGCCGTAGCGCGCAGCCGACTCCACCACTTTGGGGAAATCATAGCTCGGGCTGTTGATGTCGAAATGCGGCAGCCGGCCAAGCAAGTCCACCTTCTTGTAGCCAGCAGCAGCGAGGACCTCAAATACCTGCTCCGGCATCTTGTCGTGCATGGCTATGCTGCAGCAGGAAACACGTTCACGTTCCATGATTCGACCCTCCAGTATGGTTGAAGCCTCATTAAGAGCGGCCCAAAAGCCGCCTGAGGAGGAAAAAGACCAGGCCAGCCACAACTCCGCAGAGAATGGCCCGCCATGTGTCCAGCAGTGCCGTGACCTCGCCCTCGACATGGGGCGCCAGGACCAGCAGGGTGCGCATCCGCTCGCCGCGAACCAAACGGCCGGCTACGATTCCCACTGCGCCACCGGACAGCGTAATGCTGCCGCTACTGCTAGTCACCGCTCCGAAACAGTGCTCGCCGTTCACAGAGCCGGCTCTCAACAGGGCCGCGTTGCTACGCTCCAGGCTGGCCTCACTGGTGTCGAGACGGGCGACGAACCCTCCTCTCACCTCCGCTACGTTGCTCGTCACCCGCCTGGCATTGCAGCTTACCAGTTCAGTATGGGCTGACTGTACTTGCTCCACCAGGCTGTGGCTTATGGACGCTGTATCGGCATCCAGGTGCGTGATCGAGCTCCGATCAACCCTGGCCCGCTGGGCATGCAGGCTGGAAGCTTGAATATCGGCGAGATCCTGGCTCTCGCTTTCCACTAATGGCACTCGTCCCTCCTCAGAGACGCCCTGTGCAGTTGCAGTCGGTCAGAAGCGCACAGTTCTACGCCAGTACGAGCGGCTGGCCGAACGCCTCAGCGCTGAATACCTCGCCGAAGGCCTTGCGAGGCCTGGGAGGAGGCCACGCTCCTTTGGGCACCCCAATCGGTGTGACGGCGATCACTCGCGCCTCGGGCGGCGCTTTGACCACGCCTTTCACTGCTTCCTCATTGAAGGCGCCGATCCAGCACGTGCCCAGGTTATGCGATGCAGCGGCGATCACCATGTTCTCCATCGCGATGGCGACATCAACCATGTACCAGCGCCCACTGATCTCTGGCAGCCCAAGCGCTACCACCAGCGCTCCTGCGTCGGCCAGCCATAACTGGCCGTTGCATGCCTCAGCCAGGTCCCTTCTTCGCTCCGGATCGCGGACAACGACAAAGTGCCAGGGCTGCCGGTTCGCCGCCGATGGTGCCTGCCGCCCTGCTTCGAGAATCTCTAACAGGACCGCGTCCGGAATAGCTGCCGGCTCATACGATCGCACGCTGCGCCGGTGCATGATGACCTCGTGGACCACTTCATGGACAGGCTCACACATCAGTCTGCCTCCTGAGCATTGGTGCCTGCGATTTGCCAACAGCGCGTGGGCAGGTCACTACGCCGGCTGCAACTCATGCACGAAATACATGATGCACGATCCTGGGCTTCAGCGGCTAAGCGCATTACCAGATCGGGCTCGCGGATGAGTGGCCTGGAGAGGCTGATCAGGTCGGCCGCCCCCTCATCCACTACCGCCTGCATGACCGCCAGCGAACGCAGGCCACCCACCAGGGCAATGGGAAGGCGAGTCCTGCTCCTGGCCTGGCGTGCCCAGGGCAGGAAGTAGGCTTCGTCGGCCCGGCGCGTGATGCCAGCGCGAATGTTGCCATTGCCGGCGCCACCGCTTATCTCGAGCAGGTTGATCCCCATAGACTCGAGCATGCCTACGTAGGCCAAACCGTCCTCCAGGGGCATGCCGCCGGATATGAAATCGGCCAGGCCGAGCTTGACCATCACGGGATAGTCCGGCCCGACATAGCGCCGCACTCGTTCTGCGACGCGACGCAGGAAACGGGCACGGTTCTCTAGGCTGCCGCCCCATTCGTCCTGGCGCTTGTTGCTGGCCGGTGACAGGAACTGGCCGATCAGGTAGCCATGAGCGGCATGAATCTGGACAGCGTCGAAACCCGCCTCACGAACACGTTTCGCGGCCTGGCCATAGGCCTCGACCAGGTCCTCGATCTGCGCCTCATCGAGTTCCCTGGGAACCACCGCGCTCTCCGAGGCAGGAATAGCCGAGGGCGCGAGCAACACGCCTCCGTTCAGTTGGGGGTTGGCCTGCCGGCCGCCGTGGTTGATCTGCACAGCGATGGCGGCGCCCGCGCCGTGGGCGGCGGCCGCGATGCAGGCAAAGGCCGGCATCTGTTCGTCCCGCCACAAGCCGGACATCCCCATGCTGG
>Ga0078972_1009273_pt1 | contig 19595 bp, 18 predicted proteins | sample YelNatPaOPGAMG01_FD_67568 | JGI IMG/M metagenome (GOLD analysis project Ga0078972, IMG submission 67568) | Hot spring thermophilic microbial communities from Obsidian Pool, Yellowstone National Park, USA - OP-RAMG-01 (SPADES assembly) (version 2) | ecosystem: Environmental > Aquatic > Thermal...
CAATTGCATAGTAGAGTTCGCGTTGCACCATATCGAGAGGAGAAACAACAAGGTGATCTCTTAGATAGTCGAAACCAAACTCGTTGTTTGTGCCGTAAGTTACATCTGCAAGATAAGCTTCCCTTCTTGAGCAAGGCAAAAGTTTAGTTGTAAATTTTTCTCTATCGTCCCAATCAACAAGAAAGGCTTCTTCATGTTGGATTACTCCAACTTTAAGACCTAAGAACTTGTAAATGGGGCCCATCCACAGAGCATCTCTCTTTGCAAGGTAGTCATTCACTGTAACAAGATGTCCGCCGTGACCAACGAGCGCATTAAGATACAAAGGAAGGGTTGCAACGAGAGTTTTTCCTTCACCTGTTTTCATCTCTGCAATACCGCCATGAAAGAGGACAAGCCCTCCAAGAAGTTGCACATCAAAATGCCTCATATTAAGCGTTCTCCTTGCAACCTCTCTAACAACTGCAAATGCCTCTACAAGGATATCAGAGGTGGTCTCTCCTTTACCAAGCCTTTCTTTAAACTCTTCCGTCTTTTTTGCTAATTCTTCATTAGAGAGAAGGGAAATAGAAGTTTCTTTCTCATTTATTTTTTGAACTGTATCCCAGTATTTTTTGAGGTTCCTTTTAACCGGGTCTAAGAAATCTAAAAGCATATTATCATTATTATTGCGGCTTAATTAAACCGTAATTACCATCCTTTCTTCTATACAAAACATTTATCTCGTTTGTCTCTTCGTCTCTAAAGATAAAGAAATCGTGCCCTAAAAGTTCAATCTGAAGCATTGCTTCCTCTATACTCATAGGCTTTACAGGGAATGTCTTCACCCTTTTAATCTTTTGTAATGGTTCTTCTTCAACTGCCTCCCCTGTCCCCTGAAAGACTTCTTCCTTTGAAACTCTCTTTTCCCCTTTCAATCTGTCTCTTAACTTTTTTATCTGAACTTCAAGTTTATCTACAACATCATCAAGCGCTTCATCAATAATATCCCCTTTTCCAACTGCTCTCACTATCCTTTGAGAGGCATAAACTGTCGCTTCCACTTCAAAAATGCCCCTTGTCCTGCTCACCACTACATTTCCCTGCTGGATGTTGTTAAAATACTTTTCGACCTTTCCGATTTTTTTCTTAATTTCCTCTGATAAGTAGTCAGGTAATTTTTCAACGCCCTTTGCTACAATTGTAATCTCCATAATTTACCTCCTTAATTAAGTATATAATAATTGTTAGATTTTTCAACCATCTGGATTTATAAGGTATAATCCGCCTTATCCTTTTAATCACCTTAAAAACAGGAACCTTCTTCAATAAATGTATACTTCTACCTAAAAGATTCCATGGTATAATATTTTTAACCCAGAGGAAGGTTTTTGCCAAATATGTCTGTGCCAATGTTACTTTATTCATTTATACCATATTTCCCCATAAGAGTCCTTGCAAAATCACAACAAAAGTATATCATTATATCGTGAAAAAACGATGAATATATTAATTACAAATGATGATGGCATCGAATCAGAGGGAATAAAGGTACTTGCAAAGCACCTTGTAAGTTTAGGTAAAATTTTTATTGTTGCACCTCAAAAACCACAGAGTGTAGTGAGTCACGCAACAACACTCCACAAACCTCTCCGCATTGAAAGGTATCCGTTAGGGATTGGTGAAGTTTCTTCATACCGAGTTTCGGGAACACCTGCAGATTGCGTGCTTCTTTCACTTGATGTGCTTGTAAAAGAACAAATAGATATCGTGGTTTCAGGTATTAATAAAGGACCAAACCTTGGGGATGATATTATCTACTCTGGAACAGTTGCGGGTGCAAGAGAAGGTGCCATAAACAAAAAACTCTCCTTTGCAATCTCCGTAAACGATTTTGAAAATCCCAATTTTGAATTAGCGGCAAGTAAATCTATAGAAATAATTGATAAACTTGCAAAAGTAGTCAAAAATGCAGGCACCTACTTCAATATAAATTTCCCCAACAAGAACGAGATAAAAGGAATAAAATTCGCAAGATTATCAAGAAGAAGATATAAGGATAGAGTCCTTATTGGAAAGGACCCATTCGGCAAGGAGTTTTACTGGATCGGTGGTATATTGGTTGACCCATATGAAGAAGGAACAGATTCTAAATTTATAGAAGAGGGATATATTACAATTACTCCTCTTCTTATAGATCAGACTGATTATAAAACCTTAGAAGAAATTTCACATATATCGCTCTTTTAGAGAACGATTATCTCATGAGGTAAGTTAATCAGGTTTTCTACTGAATCTTCTTTTACAATTACTGTGTCCTCGACGCGCAAACCAAATTTTCCTGCAAAATAAACGCCTGGCTCTATTGTAATTACCATATTTTTTGAAAGTGTATATTTCGACTTTGCATTTACATAGGGCAGTTCGTGTATCTCAAGACCAACACCATGCCCGAGACCGTGTGTAAAGTACGAACCATATCCGCGACTACCGAGGAAATCCCTAACGGTTTTATCAACATCAGAAGCACGGACTCCTTCTTTTGCATACGACCTTCCTAATTCCTGAGCCTCCTTCAAAACTGTATAAACTTTTTTTACCTCATCTAAAACTTCTCCAATTGAGACAACCCTCGTTGTGTCTGAAGCAAAACCCTCAAAAAATACCCCAAAATCAAAAACGATAGGTTCGTGTGCCTTGATAAGTTTTTTTGATGCAACCCCGTGAGGAAGTGACCCTCTTTCACCCGATGCAACAATAGTATCAAAAGAAGGTTTTTCACCACCAAATTTCTTAAAGCGGTATTCGAGTTCTGCTGCAATATCAAGTTCTGAGATGCCCTCTTTTAAGAGTTTAAGTGTTTCAAGAAATGCTTTCGTAGAAATATCGCATGCGGTTCTAATCCTTTCAAGTTCCCAATCTTCTTTACTCATCCTTATTTCCTCAATAAAGTCAGTTGTCGCAACAACGACAAGAAAACCCAAACCCATAAGCATTCTGTAAAGATTAAAAGGAATTTTCTCCTCAATTGCAAGAAAGTGAACCTTCTCTTTAACAAGAACCGAACTTAACGCATCCTGAAGATTGGACCATTCAATGACTTCAACATTTTCAGTTACTTCTTTTTGCGCCTGCTCTGTAAAGCGGGAATCAACAAGCAAATAAATTTTAGGTGGAACAGCAACTGCAAAACCTTCTTCCCCTGTGAAGTGCGTTATGTACCTTACATTTTGAATTTTACTTACAAAAATGCCATCAACATTTGCATGGGTAATTTTTTCAAATAATTTTTCCACAAATGCCTCCTTATTCAAATGGGTTTTGCTTCCCCAGAGTCCCTTGTGGAGGCGCCAGGGTAGGTACCTGCAAAGTCCTATTATTAATTTGCTTATCAATAAACTCAATATTGCCTCTCTTAACAGGAGGAAGAGTTATATTCTTAACTTCGCTTACTTTAAAAAGAGAGGGCAAAATCCAATAATTCCATACAACAAATACTACAATCAAAACAAGAATTATAACGACAGTTCCTCTTGAAATCCTAAAAGGTCTTTTTGTTCTTTTTACTTTATCCATAATATCACTTCCTTTGAGAAAGATTAATTGCACCCTTCATATTCAACATATATTTCGATACGCCATTTTGCCCTACTGCCTTAGAAATCGAGAACTGTAAAATAGTGATTATTTGTGGATAGTTATCTTTTACAAGTTGATTAAAGAGTACGATATCTTCGTATTTAGGTGCTTCATAAGAAAGTGTAAATGTCATTTGAGCAGGCGATTGTGTTTGACCTGTCCTCTTTTCAAAGTTCAGGCCTGTAAGCGTTCCACTGCCTTTCTTTGCAAGCGCAACAAATTCTTCTGCAAAAAGAAATTCATCTGGTTGAGGTGGAAGCATTGATTTCAATACTGTTATCCTTTCATTGTAAGTGTCAATCTCCTTCTTAATAGAAGAAAGCCTCTCCTGTGCATACAAAAGAAGGTTCAAATGTTCCTCCGCCTTTGAAATTTTGTCATTTAACATCTTAATATCCTCGATCTTCGGCCGCACAATATAAAAGTAAAAAGCCGTTGCAGTAAGCACAAACAGGATTACTGCAACTACTACTTTTGTACTTATATTTATGCTTATCGATTTATTTAAAGTCCCTTCTTTCATTTACCCAACCCCTTCCATTGAAATGAAATCGTAAATGTTGCATAATTAGGCACATTAGGTGCTTTAACATATGGAATGTTATACTGAACAACTGTAAGATTAGAAATATTTGGATTCCCGCTCAAACCATTCACTGTCCAGGCGAGGTGCTGGAGGTCACTTGTATGACCTGAAATCTGCACAGTTTTTTTGTCAGTGTCTACATCGCAATGTTCAATAACTGTTTCTTTTGGAATAGAAGTTGCAATATCCACAAGAAGATTATTATAATCTACCTGTGCATTTACAAGTTTCTCTATAGTAGTTTCATAATAGAATACATCCTCTCCAAGTTTGTTTCTTAAGTTCAGTGTATCCTCAACCTTTTTAAGGGAAGCAATCCTTGCATTTAGATCATTTAAGTATGAATTCTTTTTATAAATTTGATAGTAAAGCCCTGCATAAATGATAAACATTAATAGCAAAAGGACAATCCCCATACTTATGATAAGTCTTGTTTCTCTATCAAGAGTCCTTCTGAATTTCTTTTTATGGGGAAGCAAGTTTATATCAATTTCGTAAATTTCTCCTTTTGTTTCCATACACACCCTACCTCCTTGCCTGTGTTTTTCTTTTTATCTGTGCAAGATGTTCTTTAAGTGCAAGGCCTGTTGCAACAGCAAACATCGGAGCCATCTCATAAAGGTACTCTTTTGTAAAAAGATTTGGGTTGTACCTGGCAATGTCAGCAAACAATCTATTTACAACAGTCCCAAAACCAGTTTTCTCTTCAATATAGTGGTCTATGTTCTTTGCATTTGCAGTGCCACCTTCTAAAATAATAGTCACATCCGACATCTTGCCCTCATTGTACTTTGCAAAATAGTAACTTATTGTTCTCTTTATCTCCAGAGAAAGTTCATTTAGTTCCTCTTGCACTGCTTCAAAAATTTGGGAATTTGTATTCGAAAGGTCGAGTTCAGTCTTTTTTTTCTCCTCTGCAGATTTCTCATCAAGGCCAAAATACGATGCTATTTTATCAGTAAGCTTCTTTCCACCCCAGGGGAAAATCCTCGAAAATCGCATAAACCCTTTATCTACCATATTGATTGATGTAAAATTGTGGCCAATATTGATAATCGAAAACAATCTTTCACTATCAGTTGAAACACTACCTAAAAATTTGAGCAACCTTAACACAGAAAATGCTTCTACCTCAATCGAAACAAGCTCTAAATTCAGACTCTTGAACAAATTTACAATTGTTTCTATCACTTCAAGTGGAGCCACTGCATAAAGGATGTACAATTTATCTTCCCCACCTTCTTTAACTCTACCCAGGACCTGATAATCAAAAGATATCTTATCAACAGGCAAAGGCAACACTTTTTCAACCTCCCACCTTATTGCTTCGTAAAGTTCCTGTGGTGGAAGGTCTTCAATAACAAGTTCACGCACCTGCACGAGTTTCCCGGAAACATTCGTTGCAACCCTGTTCCCAATGAAGGAATAAATACTCAAAAGATTCTGTATCACTTCTTTCAGGACATCGAATTTTTCTATTTTACCCTCAACAATTGTTCCCTCTTCAATTTCAAGCAGGCCAAAGTTTACAAGGTTGAGGTCGTTTCCCTTTCTTTCAAACTGTGCCATCTTTACATACCCAGAACCCAGGTCTACACCAATTATCGGTGTCTTTGTTTTTGCAAATAGTGCCATATATTCCTCCCTCTACATTTTAAACAAATTCAAATAAAAAGCAATGATAGAATTACCCAAAAATATAGAGATCACACTTCCTGTAGCAAGATAGGGAACAAAAGGAATAGCACTTTTTCTATCTTTTTTGCCAATAACCATCATAAGCATGCCAGCAACTGCCCCTATAAAGAAGGAGAGAAAAAATGCTATAATACCATACTTAACGCCAAGAAAAGCACCAATCATAATGCCAGTTGTTAAATCCCCTTCACCCATGCCACCCTCTTTATAAAAAAGTTTAGAAATAAGAATAATCAATGCAAATGTTACACCAAAAAAGAGTACTCCGAGAAGTGAATCTCTTAGCGTATGTGTAAGAAAACCACATATTAACCCAAGAAGCGCCCCGGGCATGACCATGGCATCGTAAACAATCCCGTAATAAAGATCTATAAAACTAACAGAGACTAAAAACACTACAAAAATTGCAAATTTAATGAAAAGGATACCCAGGTCAAACTTGAGATAAAGGAAGGCAAAAAGCAACGCTACCAATGTTTCGATGATAGGAAAAGGGATCTTTTTACCACAGTATCTGCACTTCCCCTTCAAGATGAAATAACTTACAATAGGAATCAAGTCCTTCGGCTCTAATCTATGCCCACAGTAAGGACAGTGAGAAGGGGGAGAGATGATTGATTCACCTTTCGGTACCCTATCAACAACAACCTCAAGAAAGGAACCAATGATTGCACCAAGTATAAAGCATAAAATTGCACCAAATACTCTATAGTAATCAAGCAAAAGAAAAATATTCCACATAGTTCTATTATACGAAAAAATAATTTTTAAAAAATGGTATAATAGAGAGAGGTGATATAAATGAACAACAGAAATTATTTTTATTTACCGTTTGAACTACCAGTATTATTGATACTGTTAATTCTATTTATTTTCCTTTATCCCATTTTTATCTTTGTATTTGCAGGAGGTATAGTAGAAGCATTTTCAAGATTAGGATTCAACCCTGTTACAGGAACATTCCTTTTTCTTCTATCACTCTTTGGGTCTCTTATAAACATCCCCCTAACAACCGTCACAACAAGCGCGCCTATTGTAAGAGAGAAGGTCGTATATTTCTACGGTATTCCCTATAGAATCCCCTTCTTAACAGAGGAAACTACAACTATTTCCATAAATATTGGAGGCGCTATCATCCCAGTTTGTATCTCCATCTACGAATTCATGCGTCTATTATACATAGGGAAACTTAATGTTGCCCTTACTTCAATTTTAGGTATTATAGTTGTTTCTATTATCATTCATCTCTTCGCAAAACCAGTTAAAGGTGTAGGTATCGCAGTGCCATTCTTCATCCCACCTATTGTGACTGCAATCGTTGCTCTTATACTCAGCAGGCAATATGCACCCGCAGTCGCTTACATTAGCGGAACAATAGGCACTTTAATAGGTGCAGATCTCATTAATCTAAACAAGATTGGGGAATTGGGTGCTCCTGTAGTAAGTATAGGAGGAGCTGGCACTTTTGATGGCATATTTCTTACAGGTATATTCTCAACACTTTTAGTTTAAGGAGAAGATATGGCAATAGGAGAACTACTTCAATCGGTTATTGCAGGTTTTATTTCTTTTGTTTCCCCCTGTGTCCTACCTCTCATACCAGCATATATCTCTTACATATCTAACGAGACTCTATCAAGCATGAAGGAAGGTACCGTAGATACCAAAAAACTCCTTATAAACTCAATTGCGTTTGTGTTAGGATTTTCCTTTGTTTTTATTATGCTCGGAGCAACCGCTACATATGTAGGCAAATTTCTTTCAAGGAACAAAAAAATATTTGAACTTATCGCAGGTGCTATTATTACTATCTTTGGCCTTCATACCGCACAGATCATCAGGTTTAACTTCCTTAACTATGAAAAGAAAATAAATGTAAAAAGTAAAACACCAACTTTTATTAGAGCCTTTTTAATGGGGTTTGCTTTTAGTTTCGGCTGGACACCATGCGTTGGCCCGATACTTGGCACAATACTCATTATGGCAAGTACCCATAGTGAAGTGAAAGAGGGAATAATTTTACTATCATTCTATTCGATTGGTCTCGGTATTCCTTTCATTCTTACAGCAATTGCAATAAACAAATTCTTTGAGACATTCAAATGGATTAAAAGATATTTTGGACAGATTGAAATGTTTGCTGGTATTTTAATCATAGGTATCGGACTTGCTCTCTTATTCCATACTGGAATACACTCAAATTATATTATTGCAATTATACTACTTTCACTTGCATTTTCCATGCTTTCCACAGGAGAAGTGAACCTTTCTATGATTTTAGGCGTTGTTTTACTTTCTTTCTCGATAGTGCTCATCACCAACATAAAATTTGTAGAATCAGGCATGGTAAATACAACTCTAATCTCCTTTTACATTCTTCTTTTTGTTAGTATAATTTCTCTGTACAGGGTGGGAAAACATGAGTGAATTAAGAAAACATAAAACTGAATCAGCAATTTTAAGGGAGGTCTCCTCCTATATGCATACATTAGATGATCCGTTACTTAAAAATGTTACCATTACACATGTAGAAGTATCCGAAGATTTACGGTATGCAAAGGTCTATTACACAATTATAGGGCATGAGGCTGAAGCAGAGGAAATTCGCTTGAGACTTATAAAAGCAAACAGAAGGATACAGAGAGATGTCGCCCAAAGACTGAAGAATATGAAATTTGTCCCACTTTTAAACTTCCACTTTGACCTTTCGATCCAGAAAGGAAACAAGGTCTTAGAAATCTTAGATGAGGTTGAAAAAGAACTAAAAGAAAAAGGAGCAGATGGAAATAATTAGTCACATCAAAAACACAATTGAAATATACGGAACATTCCTTCTAACAACACATATAAATGCAGATGGAGATGGGATTGGTTCTATGCTTGGATTTGGGAGGAGTTTAAAAAAACTTGGGAAAAAAGTTTTTTATCTTACCCCCGACACCGTCCCCCCAAAACAGTTTTCTTTCCTAACTGGATTTGAAGAAATCAACAGTAATGAAGTCTTTGAACAGATAAACAAAAACATAGAAGTGCTTTTTGTTTTAGATGCACCGAATCTTGACAGAATCGAGGGGCTTGATCTTAAAAAACTCTCCTTCAAGGAAGTCATAAGGATAGATCATCATAAAGGCATTGAGCCAACTGCAACAATAAATTATGTAAAAGAAGGCTATCCCTCAACAAGTTGTCTTATATGGGAGATAATAAAAAGTAGCACTCTCCCCGTAGATGAAGAAATTGCTAATGCATTGTATTTAGGCATTCTTACGGATACAGGTTCATTTAGATTCAACAATACAAACGAAATCGCCTTTCAAGTAGCAAAAGAACTCGTGGTCTACGGTGCAAAACCATATAAGATAGCAAGATATGTCTATGAGATGGAATCCTTAACACATCTTAAACTACTTGGTGTAGCACTTCTGAGACTCGAAATAGTAGGAAAATTAGGCTTCTCTTATTTAACCCGGGCAGATTTCGAAAAGTTCAACGCACAAGAAAATGATACCGAAGGTATAGTGGATTATTTAAGAAAAGAAAAGGATATTGAAGTGATACTATTCTTGAGAGAACTCAAAGAAGGTGGATATAAGGGGAGCCTCCGCAGCAAAAACAGCATTGATGTAAGAAGAATAGCAGAAATTTTTGGTGGAGGTGGGCATAAAGAGGCGGCAGGATTTAAGTCCACAAAAAGCAAAGAGGAAATCCTAAAGATAGTAGTGAAGGAGATAGAAAATGAAGCATAAAAGAGTATTGCTTGACCTAATTATTGTTGCATTAATAGGAGTTCTTTTTGTCTTTGCCCTTAAAGATAGAGATACCCTGCAAAGAGGAGATGTAATTGCTATTATCTATCTTAACGGCACAATAGGGGGCACAGGACAAAACACATTCAACGCTGATGATATAAGCAAAGTTTTAAACAAAGTGAGAGCAATAAAACCAAAAGGAGTTATTGTAAGAATTTCAAGCCCTGGTGGTTCTGCATATGAAAGTGACAAAATATACAACTTACTCTTGGATTTTAAGTTAAAGGAAAAAATTCCGCTATTTGTTTCGATGGCCGATGAGTGTGCTTCAGGAGGATATTATATTTCAATGGCAGGTGACAGAATCTTTGCAGAGCCCTACACCATTACAGGAAGTATTGGTGTTATTATAACGCTCGTAAATTATGAAGAACTTCTAAAGAAAGTTGGAATTAATGTAATAACTCTGAAATCAGGGCCTTATAAAGATACTGGTTCTCCATTTAGAGAGATGGGAGAGTATGAAAAAGCAATGTTTCAAAAGATAGTTGATGAATTCTACAGTAATTTTCTTCACATTGTAAGTAAAAATAGAAAAAACATAGATTATGACACCCTGGAGCATCGTATTGCTCAGGGGCAGATCTATACCGGAAGTGAAGCAGTAAAATTAGGCCTGGTTGACAAAATAGGCGATTTAAACAGTGTTATTGAAGAAATGAAAAATACACTTAAATTGAAATCAATCTCAATAAGAGAATTTAGAATTAAAAAATCACTCTTCGAAACATTCTTATCAACTGCAAAGGAGTTCTTTGATATTCAAAATGAGCCAAGCAAAATACTTATTGAATACAGAAGTAAATTTTAGGAGGTGCAAATGCTATTCACCTACATTATTAAGACTATAAAATCACCTAAATCCCTTTTTGAGGAGGAAATTCCTGGCATTGCAGTCATATTATACCTCATTATGAGTGGTGCTCTCCTCTATCTCTTTGCTATTTCATTTATAAAATACGGTTTAAATGAAAACATTTTAAGCGTCATTCCTGAAATTGATATCAACTCCATTAAAGAGGCACTTCAATCCCCATACCTCATTTATATTTCAATTACCTATCCTTTTGTTTCACTTTTCTTTATCACTTCAATCTACGAAATGCTTTCACAACTCTTATTCAAAAAGGGGAATGGCATAAAACTTCTTAAAAACCTTGCCTTCGCATCCCTTCCTCTTACCATTTCTCGTTTTCTATATACACTCCTTACACTCTTAAAAGTGAGATATCCTTTTGCAATAAACATTGTCTTTTATGTGTGGGAAGTTGTCCTTTTTATCCTTGCAATAGAGAAGACATACGAAATAGATACAGGAAGAGCATCTCTTATTTACTTCAGTCCTTTTATCTTCATACTCCTTATGCTCATCCCTGCTATAATATAGTTTATGATGAAAGAAAATTATTTAGGTGAATTAAACCCTGCCCAGTTTGAAGCAGTAACCTATATAGATGGGCCTCTCCTTGTCTATGCAGGAGCAGGCTCAGGGAAGACAAAGGTCATCACATATAAAATTGCCTACCTTATCGACCAAATTGCAATACGCCCATACCAGATACTCGCAGTCACATTCACCAATAAGGCAGCAGAGGAAATGAAAGCACGCACAGAACACCTTATAAAAGAAGATATAAAAGACCTTTTTATAGGGACATTCCATTCAATCTGCGCAAGGATTCTAAGGAGAGAAATTACACACATTGGATTTAAGGAAAATTTTACAATATTAGATGAAGAAGATGCAACAAATATTATCAGAGATATAATGAAAGAAAAGGGAATTGATACAAAATATATTAACCCTGATGAAATAAGGGATTACATCTCAAAAGCAAAAATGAATATGATTAAAGCACAGGAACTTGAAGAGGGAGACTATTTCGAGAATATCGTAAAAAAGGTATATATAGATTATGAAAAACTTCTCAAAGAAAATAATGCCCTTGATTTTGATGATCTTATACTCTTTACAATAGAGATATTCAAAAGATATCCAGAGATACATTATGCATACTCAACAAAATTCAGGCATATACTTGTGGATGAATTTCAGGATGTGAATAAAATGCAATACGAATTTATAAAACTCCTTACACAGTATACAAGGAAATTTACGCTCGTGGGAGATGACGACCAGAGCATATATTCTTTCAGGGGGGCGAGTGCTGAATTCATAGATAGAGTCTTTGAAGAGTTCCCTGAACTCAAAGTTGTGAAGCTGGAAAAAAATTATCGTTCACCTCAAACAATCCTTGATGTGGCAAATAAACTCATCAAATACAACAGAAGAAAACAGGATAAAGAACTCTACTCGGACATCGATGAGGAAAATGCAATTAGTTTTTACGAAGCATTGGATGAGTTAGACGAAGCACGATTTGTAGTAAATAAAATTAAGTCCTTAAAAGAAAATAACAGGTTCCTGTACAAAGATATGGCAATTCTATACAGAACAAACTTTCAATCAAGGCCATTTGAAGAATATCTCATACAGGAAGGCATCCCATACCAGGTTATTGGGGGACAGAAATTTTACGGAAGAACAGAAATCAAAGATATCATTGCATACCTTACACTTGTTAATAACCCTTATGATAACTTAAGTTTCAAAAGAATTATAAATATCCCCCCAAGAAAAATCGGAGAAAAAACTGTTGAAGAACTCGAGAAAATGCGTAAGGATGGTATAAGCCTCTTCGAAGTATTAGAAGAGTACATAAAAGAGCATGACTCAAAACCTTTAAAAGAATTCTATGAACTTGTTCAGGCGCTCATCCAGCTTTCAAAGTCACTTCCTTTGCCACAGTTTGTGGAAGAGGTCATTTCGAAAACAAGGTACATAAATTATATAGGGACAAAATATAAAGAGGATAAAGATGAGCGTATTGGCAATATAAAGGAATTCGTAAATATGGTTATAAACTTTACAAAAGAAACAGAGGAACCAACCTTACAAAATCTCCTCACACAAATATCACTCATTACAAGCATTGACGAAGCAAGGGGCGACGACAGGGTATCATTAATGACTCTTCATGCTGCAAAAGGACTTGAGTTCCCTGTTGTATTCCTTGTTGGTCTGGAAGAAGGATTACTTCCGCACTTTAAATCACTTGAATCAATAAAAGAGATTGAAGAAGAAAGAAGATTGTGCTATGTCGGTATTACAAGAGCAAAAAAGAAACTTTTTCTCTCTTATGCTGTGAGAAGAACGAAATTTGGAAATCTTGCCTTAACAAAGACCTCACGATTCCTATCAGAATCAGAAGTTTTTGAATACAATAAAGAGAAAGTAGAGCGTAGCACTTTCTCAATTAGAAAAGGCGATACAGTCCTGCATAGAATCTGGGGAGTGGGAAAAGTGTTAGATGTGGTATATGACGGAGATATTCCATTTGCAACAATCGAATTCTTGAAAATAGGTATTAAAAATCTTGATCTAAGATATGCCCCTCTGGAGAAGGTAAAATGAGTTTCAATTGTTTTGTATGCGGTAAAGAAAACCCAAAAGGTCTAAGACTTGACATTCAACTAAAAGATGGTATTGCGTATGCAGAGTTTGCACTGGGAAAAGAATATGAAGGCTATCCCAACATACTCCATGGGGGAATTATTGCTGCAATTTTAGACGATGTGATGGCAAATACAAAGTTCCTTGAAGGCTATATCCTGTACACTGTAGAATTAAATGTAAAGTACTTAAAGCATTGTTTAGTAGGAGAGAAACTCTTTGCCTTCGGATATGCAAAAGAAATCCACTACAATATCCTTCAAACCTCTGGAGAAATAAAAGATATTTCAAACGGTATAAGGGCAACTGCTACAGGTAAATACTATATAAAGGGGGTGAATAAGTTGTGAAAATTCTTTTTATTATAATCCTCTTATGGGTCATATCAGGCATTATTACAAACTTTCTCCTGAGAAAAGAAAAGTTACCACTCTTATACAGGATTCTACTATTTTTAGAAGGATGCATCGGGTTGCTATTCTACCTTATACTGAAAGGGGCTAATTAATATGGATGAAATAAAGTTTGAAAAAAAGAAAAAGCGTTCCTTATTTAAGGCTATCATTGTTACTTTTATCGTTTTTGTCCTTATTATCGGTGGAACTCTTCTTTCTCTTTTTGCAATTTACATAAATAAAGCAAAACAGGGTCTTCCGAATATTGATATATATTCTTTCTCACCAGACCAGGCTTCACAAATTTTCGATTATAAGGGAAACCTTATCACCAATGTATACGCAACAGAGAATAGAATCTATGTTAAACTAAGCGATATCTCAGAAATTGCAATAAAGGCCATCCTTGAACAGGAGGATAAGAGATTCTATAAACATGGTGCTCTTGATTACAAAGGCATAACGAGGGCAATATATGTGGCAATAATTTCCGGAGGAAAAAGGGTAGAAGGTGCAAGTACAATCACCCAGCAACTTGCAAGGACAATGTTTCTAACGCCTGAAAGAACCATTGATAGAAAAATAAAAGAGGCACTCCTTGCAATAGAACTGGAAAAACGGTTTACAAAAGACCTGATACTTGAAATGTATCTCAACCAGGTCTTTTTTGGAACAGGTGCATACGGCATAGAACAAGCGTCTTTAACATATTTTGGAAAACATGCAAAAGACCTTGACCTTGCAGAATCTGCAATGCTTGCAGGCATCATTCAAGCACCTTCTGAATACAATCCTTACGCAAATTTTCAATATGCAAAGTCTGCACAGAAAGAAGTGCTTGATAAAATGTTACAGGACAAAGTCATTACACAGGAGGATTATGAAACTGCTTTAAAAGAAGAGATAAAACTTACAAACAAAGTAACTGAAAAAGATAATATGGGGTATGTAATAGATTATGTAAAGGATTTTGTCTCAAAAAAATTCGGGACAACAATGCTATATGCAGGCGGACTAAAAATATATACTACTATTATGCCTGAATTGCAAAAGGCGGCAACTCAAGCAATAGATGAAGTCCTCGCAAAAGCAGAAAAAGATGACATTTTCCCTAAAGACAAAAAAGACTCGAAAGGTGTAATTCAACCACAGGCAGCGCTTACAGCAATCGATGCAAATACAGGTGCAATCCTTGCAATGGTTGGCGGAAGAGATTATGATAATACAAAATACAACAGAACTATTGCACTTAAACAGCCTGGCTCATCGTTTAAAATTTTTGATTATACGGGGGCAATACTGTACGGCTCTATTACACCATCATCAATAATACTTTCAGAAAAATACTCTGTTCAAAACTGGACTCCTCATGAATGGGAAAACACATACTTTGGCTATCTTCCTGTAAGAGAAGCCCTCAATCAATCTTCTAACATCTGTGCTGTAAAAACCGCTTTAAGTGTCGGACTTGATAGAGTAATACTCACTGCTCGAAAACTCGGTATAACTACCCCATTGAACCCATACCCATCTATGGCTATCGGGAGTTTTGAAGTAAAACAACTCGAGATGGCAAACGCCTATGCAACTTTAGGAAATGGTGGAACCTATCACGAACCATATATTGTAACAAAGATTATTACAAGTGAAGGAAGAGTCCTCTATGAACACCAAGATGTATCTTATAGGGCAGTGCCAGAGGATGTTGCATACATTATGAACAACTTATTCAGTTATGTTATGGCGCACAAAGTAAATGCAAAAATAACAGGGCTTCCTTCTGCAGGAAAGACAGGAAGCACAGATAACTGGAAGGATGCATGGTTTGATGGCTATACGCCAAATATATCTGTAAGTGTATGGGTAGGACCAGATTCAGATGAGGTGACATTCCCTGATGTTATGAATGCAGGCGCAAGATTCCCTGCAATGATATGGAGAAGATTTATGCTTGTTGCAATGAACTATTTCCCTAAAAATGATTTTCCAAAACCTGCAAACATATCTTTCAAAAGCGCATACGATGACACAGGTTATTTAACCGACAAACCTGCCGATGGTAAAACAATTATTAAGTACGCATACCACGATGGATTTACTCCTCCACAGGATATAAGGGATTTAGGATTTGTGGTTGTAAGAATTGTTAAAGATTCAGGACTTCTTGCATCACCATCATGCCCTCTGGAACTCACAGAAGAAAGAGTTTTTGTGAAAGGGACAGAACCTACTGAGTATGACCCAAGATATCCTATGCCTATTAGTGGGTCCTTATCAGTTACTACTGATAAGGATATTTACAAGGTAGGCGAAGCAATTAATATTATGGTTGATATGTCGAACATTGATTTAGCAGATAAGACTCTCTCGATAATAATAGATGGGCTTCCTGTTGTAAATGTGCCGAACCCACAAGGACCAGCATATTCATATGCTATTCTTGCTTTAAGAACAGGCAATATGAAAATTGAAGTGTATTTAAAGGATTCAAACTCGAATGTTGTTGCATATGGAGAAAAAACTATTACAATAAATCCATAAGGAGGTAAATATGCTTGACCCAAATCTTATAAGAACACAACCAGAATTTGTAAAGGAAGGTATAAAGAACAAGGGAAGCGATCCAGGACTTGTTGATAAATTCCTTGAAATTGATAAGGTAAGAAGAAATCTCATAAAAGAAATTGACGAACTAAGACACCAAAGAAGAGCACTTTCAGAAAGTATTGGAAAAAAGTTAAGAAAAGGTGAACCCGTTGAAGGTATTCGAGAAGAAGTCCGCCTTTTAGGAGATAAAATCGACGGAAAAGAGCATGAACTTGAAGAAATTGAAAAGCAATACAAAGAAATCCTCTTAAATATTCCAAATCTCCCGCATAAGTCAGTCCCTGTAGGAAAGGATGAAACAGAAAATGTAGTTTTGAGAAAAGAAGGAACAATAAGGCAATTCTCTTTTACACCAAAGCCACACTGGGAGATTGGAGAGGCATTAGGCATTATAGACTTCAAAAGGGCAGCAAAGATTTCCGGTTCAAGATTCTATGTGCTAACTGGACTTGGTGCAAAATTGGAAAGGGCTCTTATAACCTTTATGATCGACTTTCATGTTGAGAGGCATGGATACAAAGAAATCTTCCCACCATTCCTTATAAATAGAGATTCGATGATAGGAACGGGACAACTTCCGAAATTTGCAGAGGATATGTATAAGATTGAGGGAGAAGAACTTTATCTCGACCCAACAGCAGAAGTTCCTGTAACAAACCTCCACAGAGACGAAATTCTTAATGAAGAAGATCTTCCAATAAAGTATGTTGCATATACTGCTTGTTTTAGAAAAGAGGCAGGTGCAGCAGGAAAGGATACAAGAGGTATAATAAGGGTCCACCAATTTAACAAAGTTGAAATGGTAAGGTTTACGAAACCTGAAGATTCATACACGAATCTTTACGAACTTCTCGATAACGCAGAGGATATTCTGAGAGCACTCGGTCTTCCATATCAAATTAAGATGATGTGCACAGGAGACCTGGGGTTTACTGCAGCAATGAAGTTTGACCCGGAGGTATATATGCCTTCGCAGGAAAAGTATGTAGAAATTTCATCAGTGAGCAACTTCGAAGACTTCCAGGCAAGGAGAGCAAATATCAGGTACAGGACAAAGGATGGGGAGTTAAAATTCGTCCACACATTAAACGGTTCAGGGCTTGCAGTAGGAAGGACAATGGCTGCAATCCTTGAAAATTATCAGAACGAAGATGGGAGTGTAACCATTCCCATGGTATTGCAAAAATATACGGGAATTGATAGAATAACAAAGTAGTTACGGAGGGGTGGCCGAGTGGTCGATGGCACCGCACTTGAAATGCGGCAGGCGATGAGCCTCGTAGGTTCGAATCCTATCCCCTCCGCCATCTTCATTCATCATGCAATAATGAGTATCTTTCGTCTCTCAAGGTATCCCCCAGGCACGGGTTAATAACCAAAAACAAAAAAACTTTAAAAGTGCACAAAGGAAAAAGGAGAATAAGATTAAACATACACTTATATATCCCGAAGACTTGCATTCTTTAAAAAATATTAAAAATTCACTGAGAAAAAATCACTTAATTTAGAAAAATATGGACTTGAAATTTTTTAAAAAATTTATTAAAATTTTATAGAGGGATAAAAACCTTTACATAATGAAAAATGGAGGTAAAAATGAAAAAGAAGAGAGTAATCCGAATGTCAAGGAAGGTAGGGATTCTTATACTTATTTTTGTAATTTTCTCCTCTATTCTTACGCCGAATTCTCTTTCGAACATAATGGCGGGAAATCCTATTATCCAGATTACAGAGTTTTCATTTTTTCCATTAGATGCACTTACCGAAGGGACAAATGTTACTTTCAAGGCAATCATTAAAAACATCTACTCAGCGGACATAAGCAATGTAAATGTGCGACTTTTTGTGGATAATAAGTTAGTTGTAGAAAGGACAATCCCTAAAATAACAAAGAATACTTCTTCTACGCAATCTTTTATGTATACGATACCGGGGAACTTCGTGGGTGAGCATACTGCAAAAATTGTAGCAAGTGTCACTTCTCCTCAAAGTGAAGAAATTAAGGCGGAGAAAAACTTTAAAGTTTTCCCATTTTTAGCAGACCTCTCCATTACACCACAAGACATATCGATTTCTCCATCTGCCCCAAAGACAGGCGATACGGTTAAGTTTACCGCAAAAGTTAAGAACCTCAGTGGAAGTGTAACTGCTTTAAATGTGAAAGTTACTTTTTATTTAAATAGCCTCCAAAACGAGATAGGCGTAAAAACAATTGGGCTAATCGGTTATTTCGATTACGGGACTGCAACTCTTGAGTATAAATTGAGCACAAATAGTAGTGGAAGCCAGAAACTAATCGTTGTAGTTGATGAAGACAACGCCATTAAAGAGATAAACGAGCAAAATAACAGAGCAGAGAAAAGTTTCACAGTTACACAGGCATTACCGGACTTGTCTATTGGTGCAAACGATGTATCTTATACTCCAGCCACATTAAAAGGTGGAGATAAAGTTACCCTAAAAGCGATAGTAAAAAATCTTGGGATAGTTGCCGCAAGTAGCTTTAAAGTCTCATTTTATTTCGACGAGCAAAAGATATTTGAAAGGAGTATTTTTGCACTTCCCAAATCTTCCTCAACAACAGTTACATATATTTATCAGTTACCATTTAGTATTAGTGGAAGCAAATCTTTTGTAGCAAAGGTTGATGAGCAGAACACCGTGAAAGAAAGTAATGAAACAAACAACCAGGCACAGAAAACCATTGTTGTAAATAAAAACAATTCAGCCCCACCAATTGTTTCAGGTTTAGCAGATTTGTCAATAGTTCCATCTGATATTTCAGTATCTCCTTTTTCTCCCAAGGCAGGAGATAAAGTTACTTTTAGTGCAAAAGTAAGGAACAAAGGGACGGTATCCGCTAAAGACATAAGGGTCACTTTTTACCTAAACGACTTAACTAATGAAATCTGCGTTGATACAATCCCTGAGATTAACAAAGGCGGCTATTATACAGTTTCATATCAATACATATTGGGCATGAATATTAATAGCAACCAGAAACTCATTGTTGTAGTTGATCAATACAATAAAATTAAGGAGTCAAACGAACAAAATAACAAAGGAGAAAAAAGTTTTACCGTTACACAGGCATTACCAGACTTATCAGTTAGTTTAAATAAGATAAATATTGAAACCGTTGATGGTCAAACTAACCCCTTAAACATAAAGGGAGGAGACATCATAAGTTTTAATGCACGAATAGACAATCTTGGTGCTACAACTGCCGAGAACTTTAAAGTTACTTTCTATTTCGATGGTAAAAAGATTTATGAGGAAAAAGTCTTGCAAGTGCCTAAAGGTGGTTATTGTGTTATCGGAGGGCTTGAATTTTTGACTTTTCCTATTCCTGTTAATTTGAGCGGAAA
>Ga0078972_1009274_pt1 | contig 19595 bp, 21 predicted proteins | sample YelNatPaOPGAMG01_FD_67568 | JGI IMG/M metagenome (GOLD analysis project Ga0078972, IMG submission 67568) | Hot spring thermophilic microbial communities from Obsidian Pool, Yellowstone National Park, USA - OP-RAMG-01 (SPADES assembly) (version 2) | ecosystem: Environmental > Aquatic > Thermal...
ACGATCTGACAAGATTTGTCAGTTTCAAGACGGGAATACCTTACGGTATCATTGCAACCGCTCCTTCCATGGATGGATACACGTCTTCCGTTTCACCTTTGATCGTTAATGGATTCAAACGTACATACAATGCCGTTTATCCTCAATTTGTGATAGGCGATCTGAATGTGCTTTCGAGGGCTCCTTACGACATGATCACATCAGGCTTTGGAGACATAATTGGGAAATACACGTCCCTTGCAGACTGGATGATAAGCAGTGTTGTGAATGAAGAAAGTTATTCGAATGAAATCGCAGATATAGTCAAAAATTCTGTTGAAAGATGTGTTGAAAGTGCTGAACGGATGAAAAGCCGAGATAGAAAGGTTATCAAGAATGTTATGGATGCACTTGTACTGTCAGGAATTGCCATGCTTAAAGTGGGCAATTCAAGGCCTGCATCCGGTGCGGAACACCATATTGCCCATTACATAGAGATCAAAGATTTGATGGCTGGGAAGAGACCACCATTTCACGGGACATCTGTTGGGGTTGCGGAGACGATTGTCACTGATATCTATCATAAGGTGTTCTCCTTGAATGTTGATGATGTCAGAAAATCGATTTCCAAAAGGAGATTCGAAAGTGCTTTCGAACACAAAAAAAGAATCGAAAAAATTTACGGTCCAATTTCAAAAGAGATCTTTGAAGAGACGGGAGACTTTTACTTGGACGAATTAGAAAGAAAAAAGAGACAAGAAAGCATACTTTCAAACTGGGAGAATTTGAAAAGATGGGTTGAGCAAAATGTCCCTGAATCCGACCGAATCAAAGATCTGTTGAGGACAATTGGTGCTCCAACAAGTTTAAAAGAGATCGGTGTAGATGCAGATGTTTTTGAAATCATCGAAAATGCTAAAGAAATAAGAAAAAGGTACACGATTTTTAGATTGATGGAAGACATAGGATTGGAATTCGGAATCAAAATGTAACATAATGTGATAAAATATTGATGATTTAGAAAATAAAAATTAAACATAATAAAAAGTTTTTTACCATCTTAGGGGAGGTGCAAAAATGAGTAAGTACCGTGTATTATTGTTGGTAGTTTCGATGATCGCCGTGATGACCGTTGCGGCGTTAGCGGTGACAACTATAAGTGTTGTCGTTTCTCCGGATAATGGCCCGTCTATTCAGTATCTTGCCCAGCAATTCATGCAGCAAAATCCTGATATCAAAGTAAACGTTACTATCATTTCCTGGGAAACACTCTATCCAAGGCTACTTGCGGATTTAAGTGCTAAAACCGGCATTTATGATGCTTTCACCATGGACGTTATGACAACTGGAGCAATGCAAAGCGGATGCCTCGATCTTACTCAGTATTTCAAAGATCATCCCGATGTAATCCCAGCGGGATATGACATGAATGATTTACTGCCTCTTGCTTACAAACTTAGCACATGGAACGGAGATTTGATAGGACTTCCTTACTACAACAACACGATGCTTTTCTACTACAGAAAAGACCTTTTCAACAATCCAACATACCAAGATCAATTCTATCAGATGTTTGGAAGGCCTTTAAGAGTGCCGACAACATGGGCAGAAGCCGTTGATGTTGCAAAATTCTTCACGCAGGCATATAATCCAAAATCTCCTACGAGATATGGAATTGCCCTGATGTTCCCAACTACTCACACGATGTTTTACATGTTCCCACTATTCTTTGGACCTTACAGGGCAAGCACAGATGGTATTAGAGAATTTGGCCCTGTTAACTTCGATTATGGAACTTACTTCACGTCAGATGGGAAGCCAGCATTTGCCAACAAGTATGGGCTTATGGCAATTCAGGATATGAAAGCTTTGATGCCATATTCACCAGATCCTCTTGGTTCTGACTATGGTCAGACGATAGAGTATTTTGCTCAAGGTATGACTGCCATGTGCCCACAATGGACAAATCCGTACTTACAATTTGCTTCTTCTCCAGCGTTGCAGCCTGCAAATGAAAAAATCGGTATAGCACCGATGCCTGGCGTTTCTGTCGCTGGTAACTGGGCTTTGGCCGTGAATAAATACATATCTCCGGACAAACAGGCGGCTGCCGTTAAATTCATACTTTTCTGTACAACAAAAGAGTCTGGCCTTACCGTACTTGAAAAATTTGCAATAGCTCCTGTAAGAGAATCAATTCTTGACAGCGCAGAAGCTCAATCGATAATCCCGTGGGTAAGTGCTTTACCGTCGATATATCAAACTGAAGCATTTAGGCCAAGAATACCTCAGGAACCCCAACTTGAAGGCATAACGGATGTTACCTTCTCGAAGATGCTAAGTGGAGCACTACCGATGACAATTGATACTTTGCAGAGTTTAGCAGATCAATGGAACAAAGTGCTGGCAGGTAGTCAGTAATTTGAATTCGCAGGGGGGATGGATAACCCATCTCCCCTTCTAATCAAGGGAGGAAGAAAATGAGCAAAGCCAACAGAAAAATCGCAATTTTGTTCATATTACCTGTGATCATCTTTTACCTTATCATGGCGATATACCCATTTGCAAGCATGATATATGAATCTTTCACTAACCTTAACCTTACAATTGCCAATTCGGGACAATTTATAGGATTAAGCAATTATTTTGAGATATTTCAGGATCCATTGGCTTTATCTTCGATAGATTTTTCAGCGATGGTTATATACATAGGTGTTCCAATTGAGATTTTGTTAGGGCTTGTTTTTGCTTATTTGATAAGAGGTTTGAAGGGAGAAAAAGTTTTTAGGACTCTTTTTCTTATCCCTATGATGATCCCAGGCATTGTCTTTGGCATAGCCGCGCAGATGATCTTCAATTTTCTTTTTGGTGCCGCAAATTATTTTTTATCCATTTTTGGAATTCAACCAATTGCATGGCTTGGTCAAGCTAATACGGCACAATTTGTGATAATATTTTTGGATGTTTTGCAGTGGACGCCATTTGTTTTTTTGATAATTTATGCGGGACTTTTATCTGTTCCTCAAGATTTGACAGATGCCGCAAAGGTCGACGGTGCAAATGGATGGCAAACTTTTTTGCATGTTGAATTTCCGACTTTAAGGCCTTTACTTTACGTTGCTTTGATAATAAGGATAATAGATGCTTTGAAGATATTCGGAAAGATTTACATGACCACGTGGGGTGGCCCTGGTACTGCAACCTCTTCATGGTCTTTTTACATATACAAAGTTGGAGTCTCGTATGGATGGGATATAGGATATGCCTCAGCACTGGCCATAATTTTACTTATCGTAAGTACAATCCTCGTCAACATACTTATAAGATTCTTAAATCTTAGCGAACAACTCGGCATTTCCAAAGAGGCTTGAAAGGAGAGATGATAAAATGAGACCAAAAACAAAAAGAAGACTTGTTAATTCTATGAGGTACATTTTTACAATTTTGATATTGGCAGTTTTTCTATTTCCAGCCTACTGGATAACGATAACGGCTTTCAAACCGTCTTCAGAATGGAATGAATGGCCGCCGCATTTTTGGCCTTATCATCCTACCCTTTCTAATTTCTTTGGAGGCAGTTCGGTTTCTTCAATTGAAGGCATTTTACCATTTTTAAGAAACAGTTTAGTTATAGCGACAATCGTATCTGTTGTAACGGCCATAATTGCTTTACTTGCTGCCTATTCGATTGCAAGATTTAAAACAGGTGGTATGGGTCTTGCGGGATGGATAATATCGATGAGAATGCTTCCTCCGGTTACGATAGTCATACCGCTTTACGTGATATACGCAAAGGTGAATTTGCTTAACACATGGACGGGATTAATTCTCATATATCTCGTTCCAGCGATAGCGCTTGGTGTATGGATCTTAATCACGTTCATAAACCAGATTCCAAAAGAACTCGACGAGGCGGCCAGAATAGATGGAGCCTCAAACCTTCAAATTTTTACGCGTGTTATTCTTCCGTTGAGTTTAAGCGGAATTGCTGCGGTTATGGTGTTAACATTCATCCAAACATGGAGTGAATTTTTGCTTGCAACTATTCTTACAAGCAATTCGGCGGCACAGACATTGCCGGTCTATTTAGGAAGATTCATAACAGGATATAATATCGCGTGGGGTGCACTTTCTGCCGCCGGCTTGATAACGATGTTACCTGTTATAGTTTTTGGTATCATATTCCAAAGATATCTAATAAGAGGACTCACGTTTGGTGCGGTAAAATATTGATAGAGGTGATGAAATGTACGAAGATGTCAAAAGAATGCTTCACAAGGCCCACATGAATCTTGAAAACTACGGCCTTGTGATGTACACAAGCGGAAATGTAAGCGTAAGAGTAGGAGAGCATGTGGTTATAAAACCATCGGGTGTCCCTTACGACGAATTAAGACCAGAGGATTTTGTCGTTGTAGATTTGAATGGTAAAATCGTTGACGGAAAGTTGAAGCCATCCGTTGATACGGCTACGCATCTTTACATTTACAAAAACAGATCGGATGTTGGATGTATAATACATACGCATTCGCCGTACGCTTCGGCTTTTGCGATACTTCAAGAGCCGTTATTGGTCTACAGTACGGCACATGCAGATGTTTTTGGTGTTGAAATTCCAGTATCGGAATATGCACCTGTTGGATCCGAGGCAATTGGTAAAGCCGCTTTGAAGGTTGCAAATCAGGCAGGGGCAGTTTTACTGGCCAAGCATGGCGTACTTGTCTTTGGACGAGATCTCAAAAGTACGCTGAGAGAAGCAATTTTCTTGGAAGAGGTTGCCAAAACGGCATATTTTGCAAAAACAATGGGAAGGCCGGAGCCTTTGAATGGGGAAGAATCTCAAAGGCTTTACGAGTATCATCACACACATTACGGACAGAGGTGAAGATATGTATTTAATGGGAACGGACATAGGAACTCAGGGAACGAAGACGATCATAGTTGATGAGAAAGGTAAATTGATATCCGACAGTTTTCGCGAATACAAGGTTACCACTCCACGTCCATCGTGGGCCGAACAATGGCCGGGCGTTTGGGTAAAGGCCGTCATTGAGACGGTCAAGGAGGCTTTGTCCAAGTCGAAAGTATCCCCAAAAGAAGTGGCAGGTCTTTCGATAAGTGGACTTTACGGAGGATCGGGAGTTCCGGTGGACAAAAATGTCGAACCGCTTTACCCATGCCTTATATGGATGGATAGACGTGCGAAGAAAGAAACGAAGTGGGTCAAGGATAACGTGCCGAAGGATAAAATTTTCGGCATAACGGGCAACTACGTCGATTCTTACTTTGGCTTTACAAAGATGATGTGGATAAGGGACAATCTGCCGGAAATTTGGGGGAAAACATATCAATTTGTAACGCCGAAAGATTTTTTGATTTATCAAATGACGGCAACGCTCGGCACTGATTACACCTCTGCCGGAAATCTTGGAGGAGTTTTTGACATCCACAAAAAGAGCTGGTCGGAAGAGATGGGCAAGATCCTCGGCATAGACATACAAAAATTGCCTCAGAAAATCTTCAAATCCTCTGATATCATGGGATACTTGAATAAGCAATATGCCGATCTGACAGGATTACTCGAAGGTACACCTGTTATCGCAGGGGGAATAGACGCACCCGTTGCCCAGTTAAGTGCCGGTGCTTTGTTCGAAGGAGAACATGTGGCGATGGCAGGTACTTCCATGTGTTGGGGCACAGTCCACGATGGAAAGTACCTAACTCCTGAGCTTGTCAGCTATCCATACGTTGTTTACGATGACAAATTGATTTACACCTTCGGCGGTGGTGCTACCTCGGGTGAACTTGCGAGATGGTTTAGAGATAACTTTGGAAAGTACGAAAAGGAAGTAAGTGAAAAGACCGGCATTCCATCGTACACATTGCTTGAATTGGAGACGAAAAACATTCCGGCAGGAAGCGATGGTGTGATCGTCCTTCCCTACTTTATGGGTGAGAGATCACCGATATGGGATCCGGACGCACGGGGCGTTATCTTTGGATTGAGTTTGTACCACACAAGATCTCACGTTTACAAAGCGATGTTGGAATCGGCAGCATACTCTTTAAAGCACAACATGGAGGTTGCGATAAAATCCGGAATAAAATTAAATCACGATTGTTGGATAGTGGGTGGTGTTGCAAAATCCGAATACTGGGTTAAGATCTTTGCCGATGTCACAGGTTTTTCTATGAAAAGACTTGCAAATGATGTCGAGGCTCCATTTGGAGATGCCTTCCTTGCGGGATTGGGCACAAAGGTCATAGATAAGCCAGAAAGAATAAAAGAATGGGTGAAGTTCAGGACAGAAATAGAGCCCGATGAGAAGAACAAAACAGTTTACGAAAAATATTACGAAATATACAAAGAACTCTACGATAAAACCAAAGAAACGATGGAAAAATCTTCATCAATTTTCGATCAAAATTAAGAGAGCATAAGGCTCTCTTTTTTATTTTATTTTGAGTTTGTGATTTATTCCATCAATCACATATTTGACCGCGTTATCAAAGCCTACGCTTGAGGTATTGACACAAAGATCATACGTTCTGGGATCAAGCCATGGAATTTTTGTAAAAGTCTTCATGTAATTTTCTCTATCGCGATCATTTTTATTTATCATCTCTATGGCTTCTGTTCGAGAAAGATTGTAAAGTTGTGAAACTCTATTTATCCTGTCTTCCATTTCTGCATAGACAAATATACTGAATTTTTTGGGGAAATCGCGTAGCACGTAAATGGCTCCTCTGCCCAAGAAAATTGCGGAACCTTTTTGGGCTATTTCCTTTATGAATTTGGACTCAAGTTCAAAAAGTTCTCTATCGGTTGGCATGTACTTTTCTCCACTGGGCACGGTCAAGGTACCTACCGGTCCGACTATGAAGAACTGTTCCCAAAAGGATGCCACTCTTTCTTCTCTTTCCTGAAGATCCGATTCTGGAAGATTAAGGTAGTCCGCGACACGCTTTAAAATCTGTCTGTCAACGAATGGAATAGACAATGCTTTTGAAAGTTCTTGACCAATTTCGGCTCCTCCGCATCCTATCATATGACTTATGGTTATTATGTAATGACTTTCCATTTTAAGGTCTCCTTTCAATTCCATCATCTAAACATTCTAAATTCAAAAGCCGAATGTTCATTTACCATCTCACAACGCACGGTGCCTTCGAGATGGCCGACGCTGCGCAGCGAAGACCACACAGAGAAGGCGCCTGTCGGAGCAAAGATTCGAAATCTAAATTAATTTTAGTATACTACTTTTTTCACAAATTAAAAAGACTTCGTGTTCATCACGAAGCCTCGTTTTTGGTTGTTGCCTTTCGTTATTTTGAAACTATGTAATCGACAACGCTTTTTACATCTGTCAATTTGGAGATATCTTCGTCAGGAATCTTTATTCCAAATTTTTCTTCGAGATCCATCGTTAATTCGACAAGATCGAGAGAATCGGCACCAAGATCATCAACAAGTTTTGAACTTTCTTTTATTGTATCGATGTTAACTCCAAGATGGTTTGCTATTGCTTTTTTTACCTCATCTAAAACCTCAGAATTCTGCAATTTCGGCATTTTTTACCACTCCTTCCAGTTTATCCATTTCATCTATTGTGTCTGTTGAATAGGTCTCTGCGTTAACGATCTTCTTTACAAGACCACAAAGCACATTACCGGATCCAACTTCCACATATCTTGTTATGCACATTTCATTCATTGTTTGCACCGTTTCAATCCATTTGACCGGAGATGTAAGCTGTTCTATTAATTTAGACTTTATTTCATCTATCGTTCCAGCCACTTTACCTGTAACGTTTAGTATCACAGGCACATGAGGCCTTCTAAAATCTATTTTGTTCAAAAATTCAGAAAGTCTTTCTTTGGCTGGCATCATGAGAGGAGAATGAAACGGACCTGAGACGTTGAGTTGAACTACACGTTTTGCACCTGCAGATTTAAAAATTTCGATTGCGCTCAAAAGTGCCGTTATCTCTCCGCTTACGACTATCTGAAGAGGGGAATTGTAATTCGCAACGTAAACTCCATCCAAATTGCTTACAATTTCTTCGACCTTTTCAGGAGACAATCCGAGAATTGCCAGCATCGACCCCGCTCCGCTCGGAATGGCATTTTCCATAAGTTCTCCACGAAGTCTTACGGCTTTAAGTGCATCTTCAAATGAAAGTACCCCAGATGCCACAAGGGCTGAATATTCGCCAAGACTGTGGCCGGCAACAACTTCAAAATCGATCTTCTTCGATTTCAAAACCTCAAATGCCATAATGGAGGTTGTAAGTAAGGCTGGCTGAGCATTGTAGGTCTTGGTAAGTTCATGTTCATCATTTCCAAAGACTATTTTCCTTAAATCAAAACCGAGAATGTCACAGGCATTATCCATGATACGCTTTGATGCTGGATATTCATCGTAAAAATCTTTCATCATGTTCAATTTTTGTGATCCTTGACCTGGGAAAATTAAAGCATTCATGCTTTTACCTCCATATCTATCGTTTTAAATGAATCTATAGTTTCAAGCGTTTCACTCCAGAGTTTAGACATGAGTTCTTTTACCGACGGAATATCGTTGATGAGTCCTGCGGACTGTCCGGACATGAAAGAGCCATGATCTGTGTCTCCGTTGACAACGGCAGCCCTTAGAGCACCTTTACCAAGTTGTTCAACTTCTTCCGGTTTTCCACCTCTTTCATCTATTTTGAGAAGTTCATTGGTTAGAGGATTTCTCAAAGCTCTAACGGGATGGCCTGTAACTCTTCCTGTCACAAGTGTATCTCGAGTTGAGGCTTTAAGAATTTTTTCTTTGTAATTTGGATGCACTTCGCATTCTTGAGTTGCCACAAATCTTGTTCCGATTTGCACACCTTCAGCGCCAAGGGCAAATGATGCGGCTATTTGACTTCCCCTTGCTATCCCTCCTGCTGCTATGACTGGAATTTCGACTGCATCGACAACAGCAGGCACGAGTACCATCGTTGTTACTTCACCGATATGACCTCCGGATTCCATTCCTTCGGCTATCACCATATCAACGCCATAAGATTCGAGTCTTTTTGCAAACGCTTCAGAAGCAACGACAGGAATAACCTTTATACCCTTTGCTTTGAGAGGTTCGATATATTTGGAAGGATTGCCGGCACCAAAGGTGATGGCTGTGACACCTTCTTCGATTATAACTTTGATTATCTCATCTGCCATTTTTTCATAAACGATGACGTTGACACCAAATGGTTTATCGGTCATTGATTTGGCCTTTCTTATCTCAGATCTGACCCATTCTGGATCGCGCCCTCCAGATGCGATTATTCCAAAACCTCCTGCTTCTGAAACGGCAACAGCGAGTTTTGCCGTCGAAACCTGAGCCATACCACCCTGAATCACAGGATATTCTATTTTTAAAATTTCACAAACCCTTGAAAACATCTGATGACCTCCTTATAATTTAAAAATACTTGCCGCTATTCCGAGTCCAGCGCCGTATCCTACGGTCAACACCGTACTTGATTTTCCGATTTTACCCGAATCTAAAGCATCTTTTATCGCCAGAGGAACAGACGCTGCCGCTGTATTGGCGTGATCTTCGATGGAAATTTGGAACCTGTCAATGGAAAGATTTAATTTTTCGGCCACTTTTGCTATTATTCTGTAATTGGATTGATGTGGCACAAAAAGATCTACATCTTTTATATCTAATTCAGCCTTTTTGAGTACCTCTTCTATGCCTTCAACAATGGCTTCAATTGCAAATCTAAAAACTGCCTTACCATCCATTTGGAGCATTTGTCCTGATCTTTGAATTATCGATTCGTAACCCTCTCCTTGAATTCTTGAATAATTTGCGATTATCCCGGGTTTATCAGATCTTTCCATTAAAATTGCTCCCGCACCGTCTCCAAAGAGTGGTCCTACCGATTTATCTTTGAAATCTATTATTCCCGATAATTTTTCACTTCCAACGATGCCTATCTTTGAAAAACTTCCGGATCTTATCATGGAATCTGCTATTTCCATTGCCTGAATAAATCCAGAACATCCTGCCTGAATATCTATGCCTCCTATCTTTTCCCCGAAAGATCGTTGAATTCTTCCCGATATGCCGGGAATAAGCGTATCCGAAGTATTTGAAGCAACTATAAGATAATCAAATTTCTCGATCTTGCCATTTTTCATGGCATCATTCAAAGCCTTAACGCCCATCTCAACGACGCTTTCTTCCGCTATATGGCGTCTTCTTATGCCTGTCCTTTCAAAGATCCAATTTTCGACGCCGATCATACTTTCGATCTGGGAATTTTCAACAACTTTTGGAGGAAGATATCCTCCAACACCAACGATTTTAGAAAAGATCATTTTTCCATCCCTAAAAGCAACGTTGCCGTTGCACACACGTTACCATCAACTTTCGCCACTGCGTCTGCATTTATCATTCCGAGATGTTCTCCGGTTATCTTTATCTCATAAACTATTTTATCTCCTGGCCTTACAGGTTTTCTAAATCTAACTTTATCCGCTCCAACAAAGAGCGGCGTTTTACCGGGAACCAAAGTTATGAGGCCTGCCGTTTGAGCCATGCCCTCCAGTATAAGTACTCCCGGCATAATTGGATTATCTGGAAAATGTCCCTGAAATTGTGGTTCATTGTAAGTAACATTTTTAAAGGCTACGATTTCTTTTTCGCTTTTTGATATCACACCATCAACCATTAAAAAAGGATAACGATGGGGAAGTATGTCCGTTATCTTATCCATTTTTTTCCTCCGATATTACCGTTATTGTCAAAGTATCATGACCGTATATTGAAGCCAAGGCTGGGTTCATAAAATCGGATGAGACTCTTGAACCAAATTTTTTTGAAAATTCCTTTGTTATGGATTCAACCGTTTTTTCCCTTCCGCTGTATCTTAAAATTATCGAAGATGGTTTATCTATCTCTTCAATTATCGATGAAATTGCATTTTTCAAACTCCACATGCTTTTAACTACTGTCCGACCAAAGCCAAATTTAACTATGTTGATCATCTTCGTGATGATCATAGATGCTTTTCTTTCGGAAATAACATCGTTCTTTCTCAAGAAAGAAAGGTCTGAAAATAAAAGATATGTTGTGGCCGATTTGGCGAAAATGATGTCGTTATCAATTGGAATACCGCTGTTCAGAAACAAAGAAAGCGTTACTGCATCCATTTTCTCTTCGATAACGCTTATCCCATCGATAAGAGAAGAAAGAAATGTAAGTTCATCCTTTAAGAAACTGAAAGGTCTGGACGGTAAAAATATTTTTACAGGTACGAGTTTGGAGACGACATCGTTGAGTTCATTAAAAGTGGGAAGTACTATGGCACTTTTTTTGTTCAAAGAAAAATAAGATCTTCGATCTATTTCGGAGACTCTTAATTTTCCACTTTTCCATTCGATGTAGAGCGGTATTTTTTCTACACCTTTGACATCAATGGAATCGTCTACAAGTATCTTCATTCAACCTCTCCAGCCAGCAAAGATACGTTATGACCCCCAAAGCCAAAAGAATTTGAAATGAAATTTCTGATTTTAACTTGTTGTGGCCTTTGAGGGACACAGTTAAGATCAATTTGTGGATCCAGATTTTCAAGATTGACAGTTGGAAACACAACAGATCTTTTCATGCCGAGCACAGACGATATGAACTCTATTGCGCCTGCTGCTCCAAGCGTATGGCCAATGGCACCTTTATTTGAACTCACAAAGATGTACTTTGATCTTTCTTTGAATATTTTCTTTATTGCTGTCGCTTCGGCTAAATCTCCAACAGGAGTCGATGTGGCATGAGCGTTTATATAATCGATCTCCTCTATTGAAAGGCCTGAATTTTTTATGGCCATCTCCATCGCAGCGTAAGCTCCCGATCCGTTTGGATCTGGTTGTACCATATGGTAGGCATCATCGCTCATCCCATATCCTTTTATTTCAGCGTATATTTTGGCTCCCCGCTTTTTCGCGGATTCTAAAGACTCAAGCACTATTATTCCTGATCCTTCGCCCATCACAAAGCCATCCCTGTCCCTGTCAAATGGCCTGGATGCATGTTCAGGATCGTCATTTCTTGTAGATAAAGCCTTCATATTTCCAAAGCCAGCTATGGATATTTTACATATCGCGGCCTCAGATCCTCCTGCTATGACCGTATCGACAATTTCATGCCTTATCATATCATAGGCAATGGCTATTGCATGCGCACTTGAAGCACATGCGCTAACGGTACCGAAATTTGGTCCTTTCGCACCGTATTGAGTTGCTATTGCTCCTGAAAGCGTATCTGCTATCATCATCGGAACAAGAAAAGGACTCACTCTCGAAGGACCTTTTGAGATCATAGTTTCCATCTCAGATTCAAGAGATTTTATTCCACCTATACCAGAAGAGACTATAACGCCGGCTTTTTCAAGCATTTCTTTTGAAAGATTCGCATCTTCGATAGCCTCTTTTGCCGCTGCCACTCCTAATTGTGTGTATCTATCATGATGCCTTGCATCTTTTGAATCCATGTATTTGGTTGGATCAAAGTCTTTTATTTCAGCCGCTATTTGAGATTTAAAATCTGCCGGATCAAATGTGTTTATTTTATTTACAAAGCTCTTACCAGAAAGCATGCCTTCGAAAAAAGCTTCTTTGCCTGTTCCCGAAGTTGCTATTATTCCCATGCCTGTGATAACTACTCTTCTCATATGCAACGATATGCTCCTTTCTACGTTTCAAAAATAATATTAGCATAATTCATGCCAAAATGATTTTTTCGTATTTATCGTTAATCTAAGAAAATGGTAAGATACAATCGTTCAATTTTTGAATTGTTAAGGTAAATGGGTATCCAAGTTTTGGAGGTCAAAAATAATTTTAAAGATGACAGATGAAAAAAGGATGCGGTAAAACGCATTTGTATACTTGATCGACTTTAAATATGAAATATCGTTGACTTCGGCATTCGCCTTTCGTGACAGCAAATAAGTATTTGCCATTTACCGCTTACTTCTCACTATTCACTGCGTTTTCTACGCCCCACCTGCCATGAGCCACGTGCTACGTGCTGTTCATTCATTTCACTTTTAAAAGAGATTTAGTATAAATGCAATTGTTGACATTACAAGCAGAGAATTAATGGGATTCAGAACATTTTTTGAAATTCACAAAGTCGAAGCCACATAACCACCGTCTATCCTTATCGTGGTACCGGTTATGTAGGCAGCACGATCCGAGGCAAGGAAGACAACGGTTGAGGCTATTTCTTCAGGTTTTGCAAGTCTTTTTATATCTGTCTTTTCAACTATATCCTTACTTGCTTCTTCAAAAGTGATATGCTTTTTTTGCACGGTATCGTTGAAAAGCGTTTTGATCCTTTCTGTAAGCGTGTAACCGGGGGCAATGCAATTGAAAGTTATACCGTCTTTTGCATGTTCTGCTGAAAGACTTCTCATCAACCCTATCACCGCCATTCTTATAGAGTTAGATAACAAAAGTCTTGGGATTGGTTCGTAAACGGATACAGAGGTCGATGCAATGATACGACCCCATTTTTTAGAAAGCATACTGGGCAAAAACGAGTTTATCAATCTAACCGTGCTCATCATCGTAAGATCGTACGCTGTATGCCAGTCTTCATCTGTCAAGTCTTCAATGTCTCCTGGTTTAGGCCCTCCAGCGTTTATAAAAAGCACATCAACGTCTCCAACTTCATTTGAAATGCGTTTTACATCATCGAATTTTGAAAGATCTCCGTCATGCCCGAACACCTTTACATCGTATTTTTGGGATATTTCTTTTGCGACTTTGCTTGAGTCATGTCTGGCGATAATATGAATCAGAGATCCTTCTTTGGCAAATTCATCTGCCACGGCGCGACCGATTCCCTTTGTTCCACCACAAACAAGCACTTTTTTGTTTTTTATACCAAGTTCCATTTTATCTCCTCCAAAATTGTCATTTGTATAATTATACCCTCATGCTATAATCTATAAAAAGCGAATTGCGGAGAGTTATCATGAGCATAAGTAAAATGGCGAAGATCGATGGTAGTGTTGATTTTGGGCAAAATGTAGTTGTTGAAGATGAAGTTGAAATATCAAAGGATGTAAAAATAGGTCACAACGTTGTGATTCACGCAGGCGTTAAAATTGGAGAAGGTAGCGTAATATCTGACAACACGGTACTTGGGAAAGTCCCATTTAAGGCATCTGCAAGTGCAACAACGAAGATAAAAAAACTTTCTTCGTTGGTGATCGGTGATCATGTCATGATCGGCGCGAATTGTGTGATCTACACAGGGTCAATACTTCACGATAACGTCTTTGTAGGAGATATTGCCTCAATTCGTGAAGATGTGGAAATTGGAGAGTACACGATTATTGGCAGAGGAGTTGCCATCGAAAATCAAACGACAATCGGGAAGCATGTCAAAGTTGAAACGGGATCTTACATAACGGCCATGTCTACAATAGAAGATCGATGCTTTATAGCACCGGAAGTTGCTTTTTCGAATGATAACTATCTTGGAAGAACAGAAGAGAGGTTTAAGCACTTCAAGGGACCAACCTTGAAAAGAGGTGCGCGGATAGGAGTTAACGCAACTTTGTTACCTGGCGTTACGATCGGAAAAGATGCCGTGGTAGCTGCAGGATCGGTCGTAACTAAAGACGTCCTGGACGCGATTATAGTTGCAGGCGTACCAGCAAAGTATTTCAGAGATGTTCCGAAAGATCAGTTACTTGATGAAGGAGGGGATTAAATGACCTGGAAAGGGTGGACGGCTCTTATTGCGGGTATATGGTTTATAATTGCCGGTTTTCTTCCGTTAGGTGTTACGGGTAACATGTTAAACGATGTGATCGTTGGGATAATCGTTGCGATAGTTGGTTTCATGATGCTGCCAGAAGGTGCATCGTGGCAAGGATGGATAATAGGGCTTGTGGGAGGAGTATGGATGATAATAGCGGCCTTCATACCATACGTTAGCGATCCAAGTACCCATCACCTTCATAATCTTGCCAACGATATAGTCATCGGCATAATAATTTTGATAATCGCTTTGTTTGAAAGATCGAAAAAGACAAATTCAAAAACTGAAGTGAAGAGTTAATTTCATACAGATCTAAAATCATCTTTGTGAATGAATTCTTTTAGGCGGTGAAGATCACCGCATTCTTTTTTTACCATCTCGTATATTCTCTCCATAGGAGGAGGAAGAAGGCCAAATTCAATCAGATTCTGTTTGAGGATATTTTTTGATTCTCCATCGAAAACCAACTTTCCATTCGAAATGATTATAGCCCTTTCAAAGTGTGAGATTGCTTCTTCAACCGAATGGGTTACTATGATGGTACTTTTACCTTTTGAATGAAGGTCTTCGAGCATTTCAAAAAAAACATGTGCGCTTGCTGGATCAAGAGATGAAGTTGGTTCATCAAACACAAGATATTTTGGACCACATGCGATTACAGAAGCAATTGCGACTTTTCTTTTTTCTCCGCCTGAAAGCGCAAATGGGGATTTTGAGATCACGTCCAAATCCAATCCCACAGCCTTTATGGATTCTTTTATTGCAGAATCAACTGCCCTTTCATTCATTCCAAAATTTCTTGGGCCAAAGGCTATTTCTTCGTAGACCGTGTCTGCAAAAAATTGGTGCTCTGGATACTGAAAAACAAGCCCTATTCTCTTCCTTACCTCAAACAGAAGATTTTTTTCTGATGTAAGCATGCCATCGACTTCAACTTTTCCCGTAGTGGGTTTTATTATGCCATTCATAAGTTGTAAAATCGTCGACTTGCCTGATCCTGTTTTTCCCAGTATTGATAGAGATTCACCATCTTTTATTTCGAAAGAAGTATCGCTAATCGCTTCCTTTTCAAAAGGTGTTTTTCTGTCGTAGATATAACTTACCTTTTCAAATCTGATCGACAATAATTCACCAACTTCCTTCCAAGTTCATCAACGTCCATAAGATGATCTATGATGCCCGCTTCAAAAAGAGCGAGTTCGAAATCCACCAGTTTTGAACTTCCAAAATCTCTTTTTATCTTACCGGCGATCTCAACGGGTTCTCCGTCAAAAAGTATGTGCTTGTCTTTGAGATAAATTATCCTTTTAGATATAACGATTTCATCAAGCAGGTGCGTTGAGAATATTATGGAATGTCCACTTTCGTGAAGTTTGACAAGCGTTTTCAAAATTGTTTCTCTGCTTACCGGATCCATCATCGATGTCGGCTCATCCAACACCATATATTTAGGTTCCATCGCAAACACGTCAGCGACGCACAGCAATTGCTTTTGTCCACCAGAAAGTCTGTGCGGTTCCACATCTTTTAAATTTTCGAGTCCAACGAATTTAAGTGATTCATCAATTCTCTTTAACATTTTATCGCGTGGAATGCCGAGATTTTCAAGGCCAAAGGCAACGTCTTCTTCGACAGTTGTGCCGACAATTTGGTTTTCCGGATTTTGAAAAACAACGCCAACGTTCTTTCTCAAGTTCCATATGTGGGTTTCATCTTTTGTGTCTATACCGTCTATTGATACCGTTCCTGAAGTTGGAAGGATAAGTCCATTCATCAATTTGAATAAAGATGTTTTACCTGCTCCGTTCAATCCAAGTACTGCTATGAACTCTCCTTCACCTATTTCGAGGTTTATACCCTCAAGAACTTTTACATCTTCATATTCAAAACTTACATTTTCAAATTTTATCATTTTTTGAGATGTAAACCCTTATTCCTCCATCTTTCACAAGTGTTGAAACTTTACCGAATATCCTTTTCATCTCTCTTTCTATCGCACTTCCTCCGGTGTTATGAATGCCAACGCATACAATAGAGCCGTTGGCTTTTAAGTGTTTTCTTGATTCTTCTATCAATTTTACCCAGACTTTTTTACCAGCAGCCATTGGCGGGTTGAAAACGATGAAATCAAAGGTCATCTCTTTCCATGGTTCAAAACCGTCCCCTGATCTTACAACTGCCGAAACGTTGTTGTTTTTAGCGTTCATCTTTGCATATTCGAAGGCTCTTTCGTTGATATCGCTCATAAAAAGATTTATATCCGGATCCTTAACCTTCAAAGATATCCCGATGAACCCATATCCACATCCAAGATCGAGCAAGTCTCCCGTCGCGTTTTCTGGAAAATTTCTCACGAGCACAACAGAAGCCCTGTCAGGGTTGCCAAACGAAAAAACACCGCTGACACTTTTGAATTGAAGTTTAACACCTTTTACACCGAATTCGAATATCTTTTCAACAGTTTTGCTTGTTGGATTTTTAGAGTAATAATGTTCAAACATACTTCTCTCCATACTCACAAATGCCAAGCAAAGGGCAATTTTGGCATATCGGCTTTGATCTGCAATAAACTTTTGAATGCTGAACTATAAGGGCATGAAATTCTCCGAGCGCTTTTGAATCTTTTATGACATTTGTAATTTCGAAATTTTCTTTTATTCCAATTCTCAAAAATAATCTTTTTGAGTAAGCATCAGATATAAAAACAGGCCTTTCGAATATGTACAACAACATGGAATTTGCCGTTTCCTCTCCTATACCGTTGACCTTGAGGAGTAACTCGGAAAGCGCTTTAGTGTCGAAACGATCAAGAAGTTCAAAATCAAAAGAAAATTCTGAAAAAAAAGACAAAAAATTCTTCAGCCTTCCTGCTTTCAGTTTTGGAAAGCCAGCAGGTCTTATGAGGTTTGCAAGTTTCTCGGACGAGGCTATGTACATTCGATATGGCTCCATCAAACCGGCATTTTCAAGATTTTTTATCGAAACGACGACATTTCTCCACATCGTGTTTTGAGTTAAAATCGCTCCTACCGATATCTCAAATCTACTGTTAGCCGGCCACCAGCCCTGTGGCCCATAATTGTCATACAGCTTTTCGAAAATTGTTACGTAATCAACCATACGATCCCCTTTGATATGCACTCAAAGATAGTATATCATCATTCTTCCATCTTTGTCGGAATCAAAGGCAACATCAAAGCAGATACAACTCCGAAGATTAGCATGAACCAAAATGAAAGGTAAATGTTAACCCCTACTCCCAAAAGCAAGGTTACGACGCCGACACCGGCAGCACCTCCGATGATGTTAGACAGTCCCCATATGTAAGCGCTTGCCGTTGCGGTGTACTTTGGAGGAAAGACTTGAGTTAGATAACCAAGTAAGACTGGGAAACCGCTCATCGCAAAGAAAGTCTCAATTAAATACATTGAAACTGAAAATATAAAGTTATTCCACAAAAGGAAGATCAAAAATACCGCAGTTGAGGCTATGGTTGTAAGAAAAACTGTGAATCTTCCTCCTTTTTTTGTCGTTAGATAGCCAAAAAAGGGCTGACCAACGATTGCGCCAAGAAAGGCAACAGTCAAAAAGATACCGACAAGTGTTTTAGAATCGTAAATTTTGTACACGTATTCTCCCAAGAATGTTGTCGTTCCGGACATGAACATCGATCTTATGAATACAATGGTGCCAAGTATAAAAAGGAATTTTACGTACTTTGGATCCAATTTTTCTTTTTCTCCTTTTTTGAGATTTTGATTTTTTACCTCGTAATGCATTCTCTTAAAGGTTGAAAGTCCGAAATACACAACAAAAGATCCTGCTATCATGTAAACGGCTGTGAGGAACATGCCCGTACTTTCTCCCACGGCGAGTACAAATGCCGTTATGATCATCGGGGTAAAAGATCTTCCCATGCTACCGAGAGAACCGTTTACACCTAAAGCGGTGGGAGAATTTTTTCCAAAAGTGTAAGCAAGAATTGAACTGCCAAGTGGATGATAAAAAGATTGTGCAAATCCCAGTAAAATAGCGGCGATGGATATCATGATGTAAATGTATGAGGTTAACAAAAACGCAAGGCCAAAAAGAAAGACAGATATTCCTGCAAGCAAAAGTCCAAAGGTCATAAGCGGCACATCAACATCGCGCTTATCCGCAAATCCAGATATGATAGGAGAAATAATGCCTGATATAATTCCATACACAACGGCCATTGAACCAAGGAATGTCAGGTTAACGTGATAAAATTCGCTGTAATAAACTATCAGCAAAGAAAAAAGCAACAAAGTACCGTCATTTAAAAAATGTCCTATGGACGTGAAAACAAGAACTCGTGCATTTGATCTATTCAAAATAGTTCCTCCTTATCGAAAACAATTTTCTATATTATTTTAAGACAATTTTGTTTTTAATGATGGATATTCAAAGTTACAACTTGATGTAAATATACCCAAATCTCCAAGCCTTCTGTCATGCCGGTCGAAGAACATGGAATAATACCTTGTCCATAATGTCATTCCCAACCTGATTGGGAATATCATCTTTATAAAAAAAAGGCGATTCCCGTAATTTGGTAAACCGTATCCTTAGTGTCACCCTCGACCCGATCGGGGGTCGGGGATGACAGGATGGACGAGATCCCCGCAATTTGATAAACCGTATCCTCAACGTCATCCTCGACCTGATCGGGAGGTAGTAATGACACTAAGACAAGCATTCTTCATTTGTCATTCCGGCCTGCGAGCCGGAATCGCCTTGGAACTTGCCCGTAAATATGCTAAATCTCTTTTAAAAG
>Ga0078972_1009277_pt1 | contig 19583 bp, 7 predicted proteins | sample YelNatPaOPGAMG01_FD_67568 | JGI IMG/M metagenome (GOLD analysis project Ga0078972, IMG submission 67568) | Hot spring thermophilic microbial communities from Obsidian Pool, Yellowstone National Park, USA - OP-RAMG-01 (SPADES assembly) (version 2) | ecosystem: Environmental > Aquatic > Thermal...
CAGCCGAATTCAAAAGCGTCATGGTGCGGAGAATTTCGCGTTGTTGCGACGGTTAGCATTGGCCTTGCTCAAGCGCCATCCGGGTAAGGGAAGCATGAGGACCAAGCGTTATCAGGCGACTTTGGATGTCGGTTTTTTGGAGGAAATTCTCCGACAGGAGTCGTAATGTGGATAAAATTAAATGCGTTTGCCCTGGGGGTTAACACCCCCCGCTCACCTCAATTTAGCGAACCGGCACAACCGTCGTCCTCAGTTTTATGACTCATCCCCCTCTCAAAAGGTTTGGTGCATGGCTGGCTCATTTGGTCGAATCGGAGTGGCAGCACGGTTGGCCGCGGAGCGATGCATCGCCTCTTGATAGCATTGCAGCATCTGGGGGAGACAAACTTCAAGGCTGTAATGATTTCGGATCATCTCGACTCCGGCTTTCCCTAGGTACTTGAATTCCTGGGGCGCATCCAAGACACGGTCGGCAGTTTCCGCTAAGCCATCTACGTCAAAGAAATCCACCAACAGGCCGTTGCGGCCATCTTCGATCATCTCACAAACCGGGGCCGTGGAGGAGGCTAGCACCGTAGCACCGCAGGCCAAAGCGTTCATCAGTGACCAGGACAGTACGAAAGGCGCTGTCAAGTAAACGTGCATGTCGCTCAGCGCAAGAATGTGGGCCAGAACGGCAGGCGGCACCAGTCCCAAGAAGAGGAATCGCGACAGGTCGTAATCGTCCTGACTCAGTACCCAGTCCTTGAACGATTTACCTCCCGTGAAGCGATCATCGCCGCCGTAACAAATGCGATCCTGGCCGATGATGACAAAGAGAACGTCTTTGCGGCGCTCGCACAGTTTTTTGGCCATCTTCATGAAAATATCAAAGCCGCGCATCGATTCCAGGCCGCGTGAGACGTAAGTGACCAACCGCACGTCGTCGGGAATGGTTCGCCCGGCAATCCGCCGGGGCAGCCCTGGCTGAGGTCGCCACACGTTCGTATCCACGCCATCGAAAACAACGCGCAATTTTTCGTGGAAGCATTGCGGGAAGAGATGGAATTGCCAACGCGTCGGGCTGTAGCCGAGGTCGCAGTTTTGCAGGTCGAGCAGGATCATGGCATTGCGAGCCAAAGCACGCAACCGGTCCAACTCGGTGGAAGGAAAATCTGGGCGAAAATCCATATCGGAGTTATGAGGACGATAGAAATACTCGAAATAGTTGATAATCGGACAATCATAAAGTTCACGCAAAAACAGCGTCGAGCCGAAACCGGAGTGGCCAATGATCAGATCCGGCCGAATGTCCGGCCGAGCTTGGAGGGCTTGATAAACGGCGTGAGTGTGCCAGACAGCGTTCTCGAAGGTGCGGCTGCAATAGTGGGTCTGTCGAGTGGCCCCGCCGCGCAGGCGATACTGGATCAACTCGATGCCGTCGATGCGGGCCGGTGGCTTTTCCGAAACGAAGGTGCAACGATGGCCCTTGTGCCGACTGAGGTAGGCGGCGATGTGACCGAACTGGGCTGGGAAATTTTGGTGGACGAACAAAAGGTGCATGGCTTGCTTTCCTCTCCCGAACACCACGCCTGCTCGTGTTGCCCAAATTCTACCGCTCGCGGTTAAATCCCCCTCTCCCACAAAGGGGAAGGGAGAAAGAGTGTCACAACAGTCCTACCAACGTTAAACGAACAAGAACGTTATGTCGAACCCGAAGAGGGTAACACTCACCAGGCTGCCGGAGTAATTGTATGTCTCCACCAGCAGCGGGATGCCGAAGAAGTAGTCTACGATCGTTGTACCCGTAGCACTTACTGTCTCTACGTCGCCCAACAACTGATTGAGGAAAGCCAGCAAGGGGGGCACGTTCGGCGGAGCAGGCGGCGGAACAGGGGGCGGAGGCGGAGGCGGAGGCGGCAGAGGTGCGAACACCGTGAACGCGGCAGTCGTCGTCCCGGTCAAGCCGCCGGCACTGGCTTGCAGGCTGTAGCCGATGCCGGGTTGATCCAGGGTCAGGTTGCTGAACGTGGCCACACCGTTGACAGCGTTGACCGTGAGCGTGCCGCCCAGCGTGGCGCCGCCGGGATTGCTTTGCAAGGAGAGGGTCACGGCGCCGTTGAACGAGGGATCGACCAAGCCGAGTGCATCTTCAGCGGAAATGGTTAGCGTGAACGGTTGGTTGATACCGATGGAGCCAGGTGGTTGGCTGGTCACGGCTAGCTGCGTTGCTGCTCCTGCTACGTTGATGGCTCCCGTCGCTGTTCCGTTCAGTGTACCGGAGGTCGCCTGCAAGGTGTAGCCTCGGCCCGGTTGGTTGAGGATCACGTTGGAGAAACTCGCCACGCCGTTGACAGCGTTGACCGTGAGCGTGCCGCCCAAGGTGGCGTTGCCGGGATTGTTCAGCAAGGTGAGCGCCACCACACCGGTAAAAGTGGTATCCACGTTGCCGAAACCATCTTCAGCAGAGATCGCAAGACCAAAGCCGTGATTTACGGCAACAGTGCCGGGCGGCGGAGTCGTCACGGCCAGTTGCGTCGCGGGCGCTGCCGCCACAGTGAATGCACGCGTCGTCGTCCCGATCAAGCCATTGCTGGAAACGAGCAGCGTGTAGATGCCGGCCTTGTCGAGCGTCAGGCCGGAGAACGTGGCCACGCCGTTGACAGCGTTGACCGTGAGCGTGCCGCCCAACGTGACGCCGCCGGGGTTATTGCCCAGGGCCAACGTCACAGGTCCGTTGAAGGTTGCATCGAGGTTGCCCAGAGCGTCCACGGCCTCCACAGACAATCCGAAGGTTTGGCCGGCCGTGACCGAGATGGGTGGTTGCAGTGTCACCAACAGCTGCGTCGCTGGATTAACTTCCACCACGGAAGGCGACACGGAAGAGAGCTGTGAATTGTTCGTATCGCTCACACGGACGCTCTGCGCGCCGGCTGTGTCCAGGGTAGCGTAGAAAGTGTGGGTGCCCCCATCGGCCGGGGTGAACGTGTAGTTGCCCGGCAACCCCGTGTTGCCTCCGCTGCTGCTGAACTGGATGGTGCCGTTGTATCCGGTGGCCACATTGCCAAGGGCGTCGTAGGCCGTCACGGTAATGGCCAGCGGCGTGCCATTGGGGACGATGTTCGGCGGCGTGGACGGATCGGTTGGTTGCGAAGACGTCGGCGGCGGATCGGACGTTTGCGGCGACGCGATCTGCGGTGAAACCTGTATGGCTTGATAGACAGGGGTGGCTTTCTGGATGTGGGCCCTCAAGATAAGGGGCTGCCCAGGGGCAACTGTCACGGTGGCCGAGGCGGAGCCGGTGGAAGAAATTGTGCTGCCATTTATCAGGTAAGCGCTCAGGGTCTGGCTGCCGGCCGTGTCAAAAAAGTAATTGAACGTGTCGGAGGGGCCGGAGAAAGCCTGGTTGGCGGGTGCGCCGGCGAGGACATCGGTGTCGGTGAAGTGGACGGAGATTGGTGTGCCGGCGGCCACGGGGTTATTGAAGTAATCAAGTGCCTGAACCGTCACAGGCACAAGTTGACCGGCAGTGACATTTGCCGGGACGTTGAGCGCTAAATGAAGTCCTCCCAGATACGTCCAGGCGCTGCCGATACTATCGAGCGCGGATAACTCGTTGTATGCCCAATACTGTCCGTTGGCATCGCGGACATAGAGAGTCGAGCCGTCCGTGCTTAGGGAAACAGCCGTTACGGAGCTGCTGTTAGGAGGCGAGATTGCTAACCAAATCGGCCCCTTGGTGTCCGGGTTATAAGCGCCCGGCGGCGCCACCCATAGCGTGCCGTCGGCCATCCATCTGTAAATCGTGCCGATGGCGTCTTCGAGGATCGCTTGAACGTTCGAATGATCAAGTGTTAATACGCCACTAAAGGGGTAATTAAAATATGAGTTGCCATTCTTGTCTAAAGCGAAAAGCCCTCCATAGGGGTCCATTAATATCGTCTGAAAGACACTCGAAGATATTTCCGACGTATCGGTAGCATCGATCCTATAAAGTTGGCCATTGTTGAGCAAATAGAACAGGGCCACATCCGGGATTATGGAAGGCGTTCGGACGCCATTGACGGCATTCGGATCTGCGTTTCGCACGCCGAAAGACTGCACACCGGTAGCTAGGAGGGTAGAATTGCTCCCGTTGTAATAGCGAAGATCGCCGTTGACCAGTTGCAGACCGCCGGTAAAGGTCGTGCTGGCGGTAGCATAGTTTGCTTGGGAGTCGATGATGGTTACGGTAATGGTGTGCGCACCGTTTGTCGCATAAATGTGGCTGTTGGAGACGACGAACGGGAGGGGAACAAATCCTGATTGTCGAGTGACATTGCCGGCCGTAGTGGTGCCATCGCCCCAATCGATTGAGACGACCGCACTGGAGGTAGAACTGCCATCCGTAAAATCAGCCGTCAAATTGACGATAGGTCCGTTCCCCTGCTGGACATTGATGGAAGATGCGGCCATAGTGCCGGGCGGATTGACAGGCTCGGTGTATGGGTTTCCATTGGAATCATGTCCTTCATAAATTTCAATGTTTGGGGGCGGACTGATGTTTGAGGGAATGGTTCCCGGAAAGATAAGGGTGTTTTGTGTGCTTCCCGCCTCGGCGAGGCTGCCATAATCGCCGTCATAGGAGAGTCGCAGACCGGTCCCACCGTTATACGTGCTGCCAGAGCCTGTATAATAAAGATAATTTTGGCCGGCCCCTCCGATGAGCGTATCGTTGCCGGAGTAGCCATCCAGGTCAACGCCCATAAGCATTTCCGAAGCGTCCAGGTAGTCGTTTCCTGAGCCGCCCTCAACAAAAATGTGGCTATTCTGGCTCAGGTTTACGACATTCGCACTGATGTATGCGCCGCCGGGGATGTTTGAGGAGGCGCTGATGGAGATGGGCAAATTATAAGGAGCAGCATTCGCTGTGTCGGCGAAGGGAATGGATGCTGTCTGGGAGAGTTTAATCATGTCGCCGTAGTTATCGCCGAAGACTAAGATGTCGTTACGGCCCGTGCCGCCCGTGACTTTATAGATGCCATCGAGATAGCCGCTGCCCGTGGGCATGTACAGAGAGAAATAATTCGGCCCGGAGCCGCCTACCATATCCACGACCCCATTCATGGCCTTAAATGTGTTCGTGCCGCTGCCGCCTTCCATGACCACAGTGGTGGGATTGCCGGTGGTGTTGTTAACAGTCGTGCCGTCCGAGGTGAAGGTATTGGTCCCTGCGCCGCCGATCATCACAATCTTGTCGAAGTTGCTGAGCTTCGCTGGCACGCCGTTGACTGTCAAGACACCGTTGGATACGGCAACCGTCATGCTCTGGCTGGCGTCTGTTGGTCCGACGATGTCCAGCTCGCTTTGGCCCGTACCGCCGTTGTACACGCTGTTCGGGGCCAACTGCGTGCCGATGCGGATGATGTCGTTGCCGCTGCCGCCCAGGAGTGTGGCCGCGTTTTGCAGTTGGGACGCATCGATCACATCGTTGCCGCTGCCGGCTTGCACTTTAAGTCCTGTCAGACCGGAGGGCAAGGTGGTCAAATCCACGTTGACCGTGTCATTGCCATTTCCCGTCTGCACCTCGAAAAGCTGAATGTTGGCGATGTTGCCGACGCCGTTGCCGACATCGATCGATGGGACCGCAAACGTGAGCGATTCCGTGGCGTTAGCTGTGGCCGGGTTCGATAGCGTAATCTGAGTAGCCGAGTTGATCGCGGTGATGACGGTCCCCGAAGGAATATCTGCGGCGGTCACACTCTCGCCAATTCCCAACTGTGATGTATCTGTCAGACCGGTGACAATAGTGCTGCCGTTCGTAAGGGTCCCATTCTGCTGGGCGCCGATCGCCACGGTCACGCCATTTATGTTTTGCTGATCGGGCTGCACATTGATGACGCCGTCACCTTCAATTACCAAGGTATTGTCGCCCGCACTGCCTCCCAGGACGGTATCGTCCGTGTGGTAGTTGTAGAAGGTATCGCTGCCGGTGCCGCCATCCAGGTCCGTGGGATAATACGGACTGCCGTACAGTTGGTCTTGGCCCGATCCGCCGACCAGGCTGTCTACCAGAGTGCCTGTTAATTCTGCATCGACCGTTTTCAACTCCGTGAGTACCTGTTGTTGCGCATTCCCCAAGGAATACGCTTGGGCCTGCTGCTGAGGCGTTCGCTCTGGGGAAGGGGGAAGGGCCTCAATCTGGTTTTGCAGTGCCACTTCTTGTACCTGCAACTGGTTGGCTGCATTCAGCAACATGTAGTAGAGCAAGTTTTGCTGGCCGATGGTTAGGCCCTGCCCTTGGGGACGGGTGTCCTGAATGAGCGTCAGGATACCTTGGAGTTCACTTTCTACAACCGGGGCCTCATCCAGAGCAGAAACCAACGTCTGGAATTGCGTGGGAGTCAGATTGGCCAAGTTTTGCGGCTGCAACTGTTTTGCCATCGTGTCTCCGCTCAGCAAGGGGCTAGAAATACCCAGTGCGGCGAATTCTGTAACCAGATCGGTAGAAAGGTTTGAGAGACTGCTCGGATCAAGCCCATCATTCGAATTGCTCTGCTGTTGTTGCAACAGTTTGGCAATCTCCTGCTCTAACGGGCTCGCCCCCGGTACAGACGAACCGGGCGGAGTTAAGATGATGTTGTCGGCCAAAGCCGATTGCTCGGCTTGCGTCCAGGCGGTCGGCTCCGGATAGGCGTAGAGGACATCGCTGCCGGCCCCGCCCAGCAGCGTATCGAGACCAAGACCGCCGACCAGAGTATTGCCGGTGGAGGCCCTCGAGCCGCTGATAAGCACGTCGTTGCCGCTACCGCCCAGAAGCAGGTCGTTGCCAGGCCCTCCCTGCAACACATTGTCGCCGTTGTTTTCGGAAACCAGGGTGTCGTTACCCGTGCCAGCAGTCAGGATCTCTCCTGGGCTGCCCGGCCCGGCGATCAACAGGTCGTTGCCGGCGCCGCCTTCGAGCATGTCGCGCCCGGCGCCCTGGGTCAACACATAGTCGCCCGTGCTGGATAGCTGCGCCAGACCAGGGACTCCGTTGGCTCCGGTTTGCCGCAAGACGCTGCCGCCGATCAATACGTCGCCGCCATTGCCGGCAAACAGCGCGTCGTTGCCAGAACCAGCGATCAGGGTGTCATGTCCCTCCGGTCCTCCGAAGATTAGGTTCTCGCTGCCGCTGGTCTGAGCAGGTGTGGATATCCGGATTGTGTTACCTGAGACCCAAACAATAGTGGTGCCGGGTACAATTCCGACGCCATAGACGAATTGTCCGGCACTCAATCCGGACGTATTATTCAGTCCAGTAATGACGTTGTTATTCGATGTAACCGTGCCGAAGGCCTGAACAAATCCTGGTCCCGTCTTATACGTTGTCGTGCCGGTGGCACCCCCCGTGGGAACGTCTTGTCCAGGTAGGTTGCCGCCGTAGAGCACGTCGTCGCCGCTGCCGCCGTACAGGACGCCGGAGCCGGGGCCAGCCACCAGGGTATCGCTGCCGGAGCCGGCCATGAGTGTATTGTGGCCCGGCCCGCCGTAAAGAATCACGTTTTGGGTGACGGCCGGATCCACCTGGATCCAGTTGTCGCCGGGCCCGCCGTCCAGTTCCAAGTTGGCCGTCCCGGGAGGCATGGAGAAAGTGTTCTCGCCGAGGAGAGTGCCCGAGTTCAGGTCTGACAATGTTGCCAGGTACTGGTTGTTCGTACCGGCAACAGGGGCCAGATAGATTTTGTAATTGCTGGCCGAGGGCAGCGGGGGAACAGGCAGAAGGAGAGCACCAGCGTTGTGAACGGCTGCTGTAGTACCGTTGTAGCCGCGCTGCACCGTGAGGGTGTTCCCCGAGACGGCGGTGACAAGCATCTGCTCGTTATCGATTTGGACGACATAGCCTCCCGGTTGGTTCAGCTCGGCGTTGGTGATGGCGGCGCCGTCGGTAACGCTGAGGGTGGTGGACGAGGCGTCAAGGGAGGTGGTCAATGTGCCCGGACCTGGAGAAGCCACCCCTTGCGCCGCGGTGATTACCAGCGTATTGGCGCCGGGACCGCCGTTGAGTATATCGGGCTGCTGCTGACCGGGCGGAAAGTAGGGCAGCACCAGGGTGTCGTCGCCAGGTCCGCCGTACAAGGCATCCAGGCCGGAACCGGCCTCCAGCACATCGCCGCCTATGCCGGCATAAAGCGTGTCTTGGCCCACGCCGGCCTGGAGCGTATTGTGCCCCGCCTGGCTGTCGCCATAGAGCACGTCGTTGCCGCTGCCGGCAATGAGCAGATCATTTCCTGTGGTGTTGCGATCGTCGCCGCCAGCGTTGACCAGTCCGTTGCCCTGAGCATTGACCACTAAATCTTGGCCATCGCCGCCGTAGAGGGTTTCCGCGCCGGTACCACCGTAAATGGTGCTGTTGCCGCCGGTCCCTGCATACACGACATCGCCGTCGCCGCTTGCGAAGATCAAGTTGTGCCCGCCGGCGCCGCCGTAAATCTGGTTGTTGGTGTTGCTGTTGGGGTCGCTCGCCGTGCCGCCGTGAATGGTGTCATAGCCGCCGGCGCCGCCATAAATCGTGTCTCCAGGTCCGCCGCCGTAGATCAGGTTGTGCCCGCCGGCGCCGCCGTAGATCAAGTTATTGCCGGCTGCGCCGCCATAGATGGTGTCGCTGCCCCCATTGCCGCCATAGATGGTGTCGCTGCCGCTGCCGCCGTCGATGGAATCCGTGCCCGCGCTGGCGTAGATGGTGTCGTTGCCGGAGCCTGCGGAGATGGAATCGTTCCCGGAGCCGCCGTTGGTCGTGCAATCGAGAATGCTGTCGCCCGAACCGCCGCGAATGGTGTCGTTGCCTGCGTTGGCTCGGAGCGTGTCGTGACCTGAACCGCCGACGATCAGGTCGTTGCCCGTGCCCGTGCCGGCGTCGAGGAGATCATTGCCGTTACCGGCGACAAGGGTGTCGTTGCTCGATCCGCCGAGGATGGAGACGATATCGTTGCCACTGCCGGTGAAGATGGAGTCTGCCCCTGTACCGGCAGAGATCGTGCTATTGCCGGCCCCTCCGGTAATCGTGTCGTTGCCGTTGCCGGCGACGATGGTGTCGCTGCCTTTGCCGCCTACGATCACGTCGTTACCGTTGCCGCTGGTGATGGAATCGTTGCCGCTGCCGGCGATGAACGTATCGTTGCCCGAACCGCCGATGAGGGTGTCGTTGCCGGACCCGCTTTCCAAGAGGTCGCCGCCGCTGCTGGCGCTGTCATCGGCGTAAATGGGGATGTTGAACCCTGGTGTTACCAAGAGATGATTGTTGCCGCTGGTATGGGCCGCGATGAAGCGGAATTGCGTGATGCCGGTGTAGGTTTGCGATCCCCCTCCTGCCCAAGCGATAGTGATGGCGCCGGGATTGTTGGGATCTTCAGACAGAGAGATCGTATCGCCCTTGTTGCTTGATAGAGTATCGTCGAAGGTCAAAACGCCATTATTGATCTGGACGACTTGCTGCCACTTGGTCGAGTCCCCTGGCGCCGCCGTTCCCAGAGGACCGGGAGGTGGGGGCGGAGGGGGCCAGGTCGGACTGGTTTGGTAGTTGAAGACAGGATAACTGAGGCCAAAGCTTTTGCTGAGGCTCGTCAACAGCAGATTGATGGAAACGGTGAGAGTGCCCGTGAGATCACCCTGAATGCCGGCGCTGATGTCATCCACAAGGTCGCTAAGGGGATTGGCCCCGAAGGCCGTTTCCAGATCGCTCAGATAAACCTTGTGCGGATCATAGTAACCGTTGTCCCAACCAGTATTCTTCGGCGGCGCCGTCAGGGTCACGTAAGGAGTAATGGCAAAGCCGACGTCCCCAGTGGCTGAAGCCAGCGGGAAGCCAAAAACCTTGACCGCTCCCGTGACGCCCGCATCGACGGAAAACGACAGGCCGACGGCTGGGTCTGAGGGATCGCCTGCCTGAAAATAGAAGCCGTGATTGTCAAGGCCGAAACCGAGGTCGTAATTTAGGGAAGCATCCACGCCAAAGTGAGCGTCCAATTCGACATCGGCAATGCCCGGGATGCCCAGAGCGAAAATCGGTACGTCAATACTGCTGTCAACCAGCGACACCGATTGCTTTCCCGTCGTCCAGGAGATCAGATTGACCGTTTGTCCTCCCGACTGCTGCGGATCCAGAAGGGCCTTGATGGTCGTTGACGTCACGTGGACCGTGAGCGTTCCCCCGGCGATCGGGTAGGTGCCATCTATAAAGTTGTCAGGCAGCGAGGGTAACTGCGGCAGGTCTTTGTCCAACCCGGTCAGCTGGCCGATCGATTGGTTGATAAGCGGAAGCGGCTGGTTCAGTGCGCTGGTCAGCGGACCTAAGATCGGGATGCCGTCGCCAAGGGAAAAGAATTGCGAACCAATGCTTTTCAGGAGCGACGCCGGATCGACACCGCTGGAATCCACGTTGAAGCTGCCGGGGCCCCATCCCGTATCGTTCGAGTTGAGATTGTAGCTGCCGGTTGCCTTCCATTGCACGTTCGTGCCCAGCAAGGAGGCGCTGAAGGTGGCGTTCAACTGCGCCGACGAGCTAGGATCAAAGCTGGCGCTGATGGCGGATTGGAGATTTTGTGAATTGGTGAAATCACTGAGGCGCATCTTGCCGGCTTGCTGATCTGCTGGGGTGTCGTTGGAAGTAGTTTGGAGTTTCCCATCGGCTGTGATGTTGAGAGTAGGCCCTGCCTGGGCGCTGACGTTCCCCAAGCTGCCGGGGAGGTTCAGAGTGCCTGAAAGTGCGTTCGTGGAGCCGGCAGTAACGGTTGCCGTCAGGGCGGTGCCTGGGACAGTAGAGTTACCGGCGTTGCTGGCCAACACGAAAAAGTCGGGAGTGCCCCCGGTGCCACTGTTGTCTACGCCCATCGTCACGGTGAACGTGACCGAAGCCGTGGCACTGACAGCCCCGAACAGTCCGCCCGTACTGTCCAGATAAGAAAATCCCGTACTGCCCGCAACCAAGGCCACCGGGATGCTAAAGGTTTGCTTCCAGGTCACTTCCAGAAAGTTTCCATCCGAATTCGCATTCCAGGTCCCATCGGAGTTGACGACAGGCGCTTCGTCGACTTTGAATCCGGCATTGGTCAATTGGCTTTGCCAATTGTTGGGCGCCAGGTTGTTGGTATTGAAGGGGGCCTGGATGTTGTTGGCGAGGCCTACCAAATCCGAACCGAGCTTGTCCGTCGAGTTCATCAGAGGGAGCGTCAAATTCAGCGCCTGGTTGACGATGCTCGTAGTTTGCCCCGCAAGGGCGCTCGCCGCGTTGTTGAAAGGAGCGAGAACGTCACTCGGCTGGACGCCTGACAGCAGCGTGCGGTCCTCCAAGATCTCCAGTCTCGGACGAAACCACAGGACCTTGCGATACGAGGTACAAGCGTTTTTTTTGCGGCGCGAACGAGCAGAGGTGCGCGAATGGAGGGCCATGATGCAGCTCCTGCAAAGGTGACAACTCAATCACTCCCGACAGACCCCCTCGGCCTGTCATCTGTGGCTGTGGCGAGGACACGGTTCGGCCGAGCAGATTTACCGCCCTGTTTTCGCTCTGGCTGAGGAGTTCCCGTTGCGGTCGGCAACGGACTTTCTTGCCCTGGAGCTTTGGGAGGCCGAAGAATGCCCTAATACAGTACCTGCGCGCCAGGGCATTTCCGGGACAGGTAGATGAGATTTTTTTCCAATTTTTTTCCGCCCCAAATGGGGTGGCGATGACGGTTACAAAGCGATTGAGCGACCGGAAGCAAGGGAAACAAGTTGACTGGCGGCCAACGGATACGCAGCCTACTTGTGCGAATCAACGAACGGCATTGGAATCGTATCGGGTGCCCATGTATTGAGTGGTGAATACCGGGGCCTCGGAGCCGGGTTTCCTGTTGAAATGGTGGCCGCCATTCCTCTTGATAATTCAGCGGGAGAGGTCAGCGTTGCGGTTCGAGAAGGGTTGCTTCTCGGCTACATGCGGCTCGATTTCGCCAGGAGCGTAACACTTCGGCAAGAGAAGGCCACAAGCGCTCTGGCGTCAACTCTCCCATGCACTGCATGCGTGAGCAGTGTTTGAGGTAACTTCCTCGGCAGCTCACGGTCGTTTCGACCGCGCCCGACGCGAGAGGATAAGGGCCGTTGAGCAAGACGCGAGTACAGGTGTAGGGAGCGACGGTGGGGCGGCCTAGGGCGGCGGCGAGGTGCAGCGGGCCGGTATCGTTGGCCAGCATTACATCGGCGCATTCCAGCAGGGCCGCCAATTGCGGCAGCGTGGTGCGTCCGGTCAAATCGCATGAAGGGCCGGATAAGCGGCGGCGGACAGCTAGCGCCGCTGCTGTTTCTTCCTCGCCGCCGACAAAGAAGACGGTACCGCCGAAATGGTCCCAGGCGCGGCGGACCAGGGCGGCGAAATGTTCGGGCGGCCAGCGCTTGGTCTTCCACCGCGCTCCAGGACCGAGCATCAGCCACGGACGCGGATAGCCGCGCGTCGTCGTCTCGGCCCAGCATCGTGCTTTATCCGGGATCGGGATGTGGAATTCCTTGGGGGTGTCGCCGACACCGAACGCCTCAGCGATACGCCAGCAGCGCTCGACAGCGTGGAGGGCGTTGAAGTCGGCCACGGGAACGACATCGGTGTAAGTCCACGTCGCGCCTTCGCGAGCCGTGCTGAGACCGACACGCCGTTTCGCGCCGCTGGCCGCCATCATCACCGCCGTGCGAAACAAGCCCTGCAAGTCGATGACCAGGTCGAAGCGCCGCCGCCGCAATTCCCGCAGAAAGTCCAGCCACGAGTGTGCCGCCGCCCGCCATCCCCGATGCGACGCCCGGCGGTCGAACGGCAACACGTCATCCAGATCACGATGACCATCGAGCAACGGTGCATAAACCTGATTGACCACCCAAGTGATACGCGCGTGCGGATAGCGTCGTCGCAGGGCCGTCAGCACGGGCAGACTGTGGATAATATCGCCCAGGGCACTGGGCTTGAGCAAGGCAATACGTTCGGCGTTGTAGCCCAACAAGGGAGGGCGGCTCCGTCCGGCCATACATAGCATCCGTGGGGCATGAAAACAAAAATATCGTTTCGCCGCGGCCTCAGGCGCGCGAGGCCATCCGCGCGCCTGCGACGCGCAGCGAAACAAATGTCGCACAATCGGCTCTGGCCGGCAAGCGCGAATTGCTCTTGGCCTGTCGCTTTGGCTTTGTTATGAACGCCGCCTCGTTGGTTCGCTGGGAAATTGCGCGAACTACGCAAGGAGCAGCGAAGCATGAAACGATGGAGAGGAGCGACGGCGATCGGCCTGGTGCTGGCTTTCGCCGCTACCGTCCACGGGCAACAGATGATCCAGTACGGCTTCGAGGGGCGTAGTCCACTCTGGTTGCCTGGTCCGCACGACGCCGGCTACAAAGAGACGCTCCACGAGCTTACGGATAAATCCGTACACAGCGGCCAACGCTCCGAGACCATTCAGTTTGAAGCGGAACACGGCAGCTACATCCACTACATCTACAACCTCGGTCGGGCGCCGGTGACGGATGATCTCCATATCAGTCTATGGGTCCGCGCCAATCGCCCCGGCGTGCAGCTGTTGGCCCGCGTCGTCTTCCCCAAAGAATGGGATCCCACCAATCCCGGTCATCTGTTGACGGCGCTGCTACCCGGTGATCGCTACCAGGTCGTTCAACATTGGCAACCGTTGGCGCTGCCCACGCCGGTCAAACTGTTGCGCCAACAACAGCAATTACTGACGGGCACGCTCAAACACGAGATCAACGCCACCGAAGCCTACGTCGATCAGTTGATACTCAATGTCTACACGGGTCCGGGTGAAACCCATGTGTGGATCGATGATCTGGAAGCAGGTCCAGCGTTCGACGTGCCGTTGCCGGGCGCCAGCTGGGACCGGCATGAGGCCGGTCCAGCCGGGGGGGCTGCCAAAGAGATGACACCGGCGCGGCCCGCCCTCAACCAACGTCCCGACGAGGTCCGTCTGGAAGGCGGGCACCTGAAGGTCGGCAACGAACGGCTTTTTCTGTTGGGCATCCGCCATACCGGCACGCCTCTCCAGGTGTTGCGCAACGCCGGTTTCAACACTGTCTGGCTCGACGAGAGTGCGCCATCGGGGCTAATCGAAAACGCGGCCAACCTCGGCTTCTGGATCATCCCGATGTTGAACGCGCCGCTGGCAGTCGAGCAGCCGGGCGGCCAAGTCCAGGGACAGTTGATGTCCAACAACGAAGCGTTCCACCGCAATGTCAGCCGTTTCCTGCGTGAACAAGCGGTGTTGTGTTGGGACCTGGGAGGCAACCTGCCCTGGGAGAAAAGCCGCGCCGTCATAAGTACGGCCCAAGCCATCCACAATGTCGATCCGCTTCGTCCGTTGGCCGTGGATGTCCGCGACGGCTTCCTCACGTATTCGCGCGCCGGCAACCAACAACTGATGATCGGTACGCATCGTTGGCCGCTGCTGACCAGCCTGGAACTCGACGATTATCGCCAATGGCTGATCCAGCGGCGCGCGCTCTTGCCGCCCGACGCTTTCTGCTGGACCTGGATCCAAACGCATCTGCCCGATTGGTTCATGACCGCCGCCTATGAGCGCACCACCGGCCGCTTCAACGAACCGATCGGCCCCCAGCCGGAGCAGATCCGGCTGTTGTCCTATATCGCCCTGGGCTGCGGCTATCGTGGCCTTGGTTATTGGTCCGACCGTTTTTTGGCCGACAGCCACATGGGCCGCGACCGCTTGTTGGCCCTGGCTTTGCTTAACCAAGAATTTCGCTTGCTGGAACCATTGCTTGTAACGGCAAATAAAGATCCTCAATGGATTAAAGCCTTGAGGCCCGCATTTCCCGGCCTGCCCGATCAGCCCGATCCCAACGTCTTGGCTGCCGTCCTCAAGTGCGATAAGGCCGTGCTGGTGCTGCCTATCTGGCTAGGGCCTGGCTCACAGTATGTGCCGCCCCAGGGGTATCTCTCCCAGGTCCGCTTGAAAGTCATGGTGCCGGAAAACTACACCGCCTGGGAGGTCTCCCCCGGAAAAGTCCGCTCTTATCCGAGCCGGCCCGTACTCGGTGGCCGAGAAATCACATTGCAAAACTTCAACCTGACCAGCGCCATTGTCTTCACCGCGGATGTCTTGGGCCGCGGCAGCCTTATCCCGCGCTTCCAGGAAATGCAGCGGTCCATGCGCATGGATGCCGCTCAGTGGCTTCACGACCAGGCCCAAGAAGAGATCGTCAAAGTAGCCCGAATCCACGAAGAATTAAAGACCATGGGCAAGAAAATCCACGACGGCGACGCCCTGTTGGATACGGCCCGGCAGTGGTTGGAAAAAAGCCACAAACACCGCGTCAACGGCGAATTCACCGATGCTTACGACGACGCCCAGTTGGCCCTGCGAGCGGTACGCATCCTGATGCGCCAACATTGGGATGCGGCCGTGAAAACGCTGACTACCCCCGTGGCTTGTCCTTTCGCCCTCAGTTTCTACACCCTGCCGCGCTTCTGGCAGTATTACGACGAGATCGTCAAACTGCATCCGGGCAAAAACGTCCTCCCGGAGGGCGATTTCGAGACGCCGCCCAACCAATCCCAGCGCGATTGGACGTTGGAAGAAGTGCCTTCCCTAGATGACGTACAAGGCGAGGCCAAGCGCGTGGCCAACAATCCGCGCGAAGGCAAGCAATGCCTGATGCTCAAACTCCGTGCCAAAAACGCGCTGAAAGCGGCGCAGGTGCTGGAACGAACGTTCTTGGCCGTCCATAGTCCGGCGGTACACCTACCGCCCGGCACGCCGGTGCGCATCAGCGCCTGGGTGTGCGTACCGGAAGCAATCACCGGCTCTCCCGACGGTGCCCTACTGTATGACAGCGCTGGCGGCGAACCGTTGGCGGTGCGCGTGACCCAGCCGACGATATGGCGGCAGTTCATCCTCTATCGCACCGTGCCGGATTCCGGCATCCTCCACGTGACCATGGCGCTGACGGGATTGGGCACGGTATATTTCGACGATGTTCGCATTGAGCCGATGACAGACAAAAAAGCGGAACCAGAGACACCCTCTGTCGCGGACATGCTGGAAAAAACGATCCCCCAAGCACCGGGGAACGGTTGGGGCGAGAAGCTCTCCTCTCTCCTCCGATCGCCGTTTCGCCAGCCATCAGGCCGCGACCGTTAGGGCCAGTGGACCAAAATCCCCCCCACCAAGCGGGAAGAAAAAGTCCACTGGCCTTCTTGAGGACTTAACGCCGCCAGCGCACCGTGAAACTGCCATCCTCGGCGAGCGAAATTTCCTTCTGAGAATAGCCGTTCGCCTCCAGCCAATCCAACAGTCTTTCTGCCTCGCTCTTGTTCAGGCGTTGACGGCGTTCCCAGCCTTCGGCGTCTTTGCCGAGATCTTCGGGGACTGGCTTGGGCACATCATGGGGAAGCGAACTCATGAGCGACCTCCTTGGCCTTGGCACCGCTTGCGGCCCTGCGCCAAGCTGCATGCGGCGCGGCAAGTCATCGGGGGCGATCCGGTTTGCGATCGAGATTGCGATTCAAGTCATCGGGACTCATCTCCACCTTGGCGCCGTCGGGAGGCACGTCGAGCTTGGCCGTCCATAGGATAGCGTTAACCACGAGACGGCGGAAGTTTTCGTCGCCCCAGTTCTTGTGGAAATGCGCTCCCGTGAAGCCGAACGAACGTCCGCCGTTGGCGCGCTGGAAGGCCCAGGCCAGGATCTCCTCGCGGCCTTTGTGTTCTTGGGCTGCCTTCGTGCGGCGCACCGCATCAGGCGGAACAGCCTTGAGGATCGGCGTCACCCCTTCCAGTTCCGGTTTGAAGCGAATGTTGAAATACCACTCATCCTGAAGGGCGAATGGCCGGACGCCACGTGTGATGGGGTGTTCCGGCAGGGTTTTGATTTCTGCTTTCCAGTGCGGATTGGTCGAGAACCCCGTCTCGTAGTAGCCGCCCAGCCATTGCAAGACGTGATCGCTCTGACTTTTCGGATATTCAACGGCGTAATGTAGATTGACGAAGCCGACGCCTTGGTCCATCAGCTTTTGTACGACTTCGCGATGATCTTTCTGGATGATGGGATGGCCGTTGCCGCCGTCCATGTAAAAAACGACCGACTTCGCGCCCTCGAAAGTCTTGGGATTTTTGGGCCAGCCATCCCGGGCCATGACGGGAAAAACGCCGGGCGTTTGCTGAAGTAATTTCATGAGCAGCGCACAGCCCGCGAAAAATTCATGCTCTCCAGACCTGTGACTGGCTCGACCGGCGACCAAGACGATCTTCGTCACCTTGGTATCGTCGGGCGGCTGCTTCTCCAACGGCACGCCAGACTGATCGTAGGGATCGACATCCGCCGCCGCCAGCAACCCCACGCAGAGCATGGGAACGACAAGTAGGGCCAAAAGCGTGTTGCCTCGCATGATGTTCTCCTCACTTAAGATTCAGGGACGCCGACACTCAAACTATTGGGCCGGTCCACCCGTACTGGGGATGATTATACTTGGCAGGGATGGTTGTGACACTTGTTTCTGTTTCCTGAGCACGGGGAGATCTGACATCGTGGCGAGCGGGGTTGCGTGAGCGCCAGGCGAGCGGGGTTGTGTGAGCGCCAGGCGAGCGGGGGGGTCCCCCCCCCCGCTCGCCTGGCGCTCACGCAACCCCGCTCGCCCTCAGCGCTCGGGGAGAAACGAAGGTGCCGTTTCCATCGGGAACAGTATATAATGAGAAAAACGTTGGACCCACCGAATACCCGCCATCTGGCGTCCCACCTTGGAGCTTGTTTCTCATGTGTCTCTCGCATCGTTGCTTTTGTGTTCTGTGCGCTGTCCTGACGGCGATCTTGGCCTCGTTGATATTCGCAGCGGCGCCATCTGTCCACGCTGCTGATTCCTCTCCCCCTCCCCAAAATGGGGAAAAGAAGGGAGGGACGGTTAGCTTCATCAACGACATTGCCCCCATACTCAAGGAAAAATGCTTCGGCTGCCACGGGGCCAAGAACCCCAAAGGCAAGCTGGACATGACCAAGTACGCTAGCTTCCGCAAGGGCGGCTCCAAGGATGATCCGATCGTACCCGGCAATCCTGACGAGAGCTACCTCATGACAGTGCTGACGGCCACGGATAAAAAGCGCATGCCGCCCAAAGAAAGCGGCGCTCCGTTGCCGCCTCATCAAATTGAGCTGATCGGTCGCTGGATTCAGCAAGGCGCCAAGCTCGACGCAGGTTTGAATCCGGACGCTGACCTGCTACGGGAACTGCGACTGCGCTGGACGCCGCCGCCGCCGCCCGCCGCTTATCCTTACCCCGTCACCGTCACCGCCCTCGCTTTCACGCCGGACGGCAAGAAAATCGTCGTCAGCGGTCATCATGAGTTGACTATTTGGGATGTTGCTAGTGGCAAATTGGAGAAACGCATCTTCACGCGCGCCCGTCGTGCTATGGCGATGCTGTTTCTGCCGGATGGCAAGCTGGTCGTTGCAGGCGGCCGACCCGGCGAGGAAGGTGACGTGCGCATCTACGACATCAACGGCGACGCCAACCGACGGAACGCCGACCCCACTGGCGTTCTCATCCTCGATGGCGTTCAGGACAAGAGCGTCATGGTCAAACAACTGCTTGACGCCGAAGATGAGGTGTTATGCCTGGCCCTCAGCCCCGATGGTAAGAAGCTGGCCTCCGGCGGCTGTGATCGCCTCGTCCATGTCTGGGACCTCAGCGGCGGCTATGACCACATCAAGGAATTGCCGCCCATCGAGAACCACGCCGATTGGGTCTTCGGCGTCGCTTTCACGCCGGACGGCAAACGTCTGGCCACCGCCAGCCGTGACAAGACGGCCAAGCTCTGGGACATCGACGCCAAGGAATCGATTCTAACCTTTCCAGATCATCAAAATCCGGTTTATGGCGTTGCCGTCAAGGCTGACGGGACGGTCGGGTACTCGGTCGGCGAGGACAATCAGTTGCGGACGTGGAAGGCCGCTGCCGAAGGCAAGCAGGTCCGCGCCTCCGGCGGGCACGGCAAGGTCATCCTCAAACTGGTGCAGCACCCCAAGCAGCCGCTCTTGGCCACGTGCAGCGCCGATCAGACAGTCCGCCTGTGGAACGCCGACAACGGCTCGTTAGTACGAACGCTGAGCGGACACAAGGATTATGTCTATGCCATCGCCATCAGTCCCGACGGCGAGCTAATCGCATCGGGAGGGTTCGACGGCGAGGTGCGCATCTGGAAGGTGAAAGACGGCAGCCTAGTGAAAACATTCAATGCCTCACCGGGATTGAGGACCGCCCAAAAATAGTGTTGTTTCGCCGCGAACCGCAGGCGAGCGCGGCCATGCGCACTTGCGGCTCGCGGCGAAACAACACATCATCTCCCCATTTTCCCTTTTTTGCGGGACAGCGGCGTTCGGCCGGCATCATATGTATGATGGGACCGGAGCAACTCAGCTCGACTTGTGCCCTTTTTTGAATCGTCAGCTGACCAAAAAGCGAGCCTCCTTGTAGACATTACGGGGACGTTATTCATCCCGTATGCCCGACAAGGAGGCCGCGATGGCCAGTATACGCAAGCCCCGACGCAACCGCCTGTCCAAAGCCCAACGCCGGCAACGCCGACAACGGCAAACCCGCCAGGCCCGCGCGG
>Ga0078972_1009279_pt1 | contig 19576 bp, 15 predicted proteins | sample YelNatPaOPGAMG01_FD_67568 | JGI IMG/M metagenome (GOLD analysis project Ga0078972, IMG submission 67568) | Hot spring thermophilic microbial communities from Obsidian Pool, Yellowstone National Park, USA - OP-RAMG-01 (SPADES assembly) (version 2) | ecosystem: Environmental > Aquatic > Thermal...
GGGGTGGCCTTTTTGTGGTCGCCGGCGTGCTGCCTGCGTTGGGTCTGCTGCTGTATGGGGGGTCCCAGAAGACGGACAGGGCCCGGGGAGCGGGGGGTGCACCCCCCCCGCTCGCCATGTTCTCTACCGGGGAGTTCACACCCCCCGCTCGCCGGCCCCGATAGACCTTCGCCTATTTCTCGTTCTTGCTCAACTCCTTGAACTGGATGTCCTTAAACGTCACCTCCATCGACTTGAAACCGGCGTGTAGCTGCCAGGCAATGATGCCCTCGTCCGGCATCTGAGGAAAGTCGCCATCGACCATCGTTTCACCGTTGACTTTGATGGTGACATGCTTGCCCACGCACCGGATAGAGTAATCGTTAAAGTCGCTCGGTTTGACGACTTTTTTGACGAGGTCAGGCGGCGATTGCTTCATCATGCCGCCGAAGCGTTCGCCATAGAGGCTGCCCCAGTAGCCGGCACCGATGTCGCACTGCGGCCCGGCCACAATGAATTTCTCCGGGTCTACGATTTTACTGCGGATCTGCACGCCGCTGTTGCCGATGCCGTCCTTAAGACGCACTTGGAACTTCAGCTCGAAATCGCCATACTTCTTCTTGCTGCACAAGAACGTGTTGTGCTTGGGATCTTCCGGAGTGTAACCGACGATCGCGCCGTCTTTGACGCTCCAATACTTCGTCAATCCCTCCCAGCCGGACAGATCTTTGCCGTTGAAGAAAGTGAGGCCGGAAGCCGCATCGTTGTCGCGTGCGGCCAGCGCCCCGACCGATAAAACTGCCATAGCGAACAAAGCAAGCCAGAGAGTGAAACGCATGGGATCCTCCGTTGAGTTGTCTGTTGCCCGTCGTCAGAGATACAGTGTAAGGAGTTCTTGCTGAGTGACAACGGCCATGCGCATCATTGCAGTCCTAGACGTGATGCACGGTGAGGTAGTTCGAGGGGTGGGCGGCCGCCGCTGTGAGTATCGCCCCATCGTAAGCCGGCTGACCCCGTCGAGCCGACCGCTGGAGGTGGCGAAGGCCCTGGCGGCCCACCTGGGCTGCCGCGAATTGTACATCGCCGATCTCGATGCCATCGGCAGCGGTGAGCCAGCTTGGCCGCTGTATGCCGCCTTGCGCCGCCAGGGATTTCAGCTGTGGGTGGATGCCGGCATCCGGCGTCGGACCCGTGCTTATCAGCTGGCAGAGGCCGGCATCGAGAGCATCGTCGCCGGTTTGGAAACGTTGGCGGGGCCGGCAGAATTGGCAGCAATGGCCCAGGCATTGGGCGAACGTCTGGTGTTCTCGCTGGATCTGTACCAGGGCCAACCACTAGGCGCCTGGCGAGCGGAGGGTGTGAACACTCCGGTTGGGCGAGCGGAGGGTGTGAACACTCCGGTTGGGCGAGCGGAGGGTGTGAACACTCTGGTTAGCGCCGAAAACATCGCGGCTCAGGCCGTGCGCCTCGGTGTTCGCCGTTTGCTGGTTCTCGATCTGGCCCGTGTGGGATGCGCGGGCGGAACGGGTACACGCGAACTGTGTGCCCGTCTGTGCGCGAAGTATCCACAGGTATCTGTCAGCGCCGGCGGCGGCGTGCGGCACCGCGGCGACCTCTACGAATTGCAGCAATGTGGGGTGCAAGCCGTCTTGGTGGCGTCCGCGCTCCACGATGGTCGGATAACCCGTGCCGACTTCCAAGGACTATGACGGCCGCCATTCGCAAGTGGCTGACTGGCCGACGTTCTCTTCGACCTCGACGCGCAGTACGGCAGGCCGATAATGGTGCTGGCGTTGCAATTCCTCCAGCAAACGCCCGGCGATCCAGCGGGCCAGCAATTCCGCGGTGGTGTTCTCGATGGGCAGCAGCACGCAATCCTCGCGGGGAAAGACCCATTCGCGGTCCCGATAGCGCACACGCACACTGCGCGGCCCTTCCTCAACGCGGATATGTGGATTGCGCGTCGCCAGCAACATGCGGTGATCGAGTTCATCGGTGATGGCCTTGGTGCGCTGTTTCAAGGCGATGAAATCGAAGACATAATGGTTCTCATCCAGTTCGCCTTCGATTTCGACGGCAGCACGATAGTTGTGGCCATGCAACCGCTCGCACTTGTCTCCTTCATAACTGATGAAGTGCCCAGAACAGAAGACCAGATGGTCCTTGGTGACGCGGACCTTGAAGCGCTCGCTCATGGCAACTCAGTCTACCACAGCACGCCGACACCGTCCAGCGTGCCCCAGAATGATGTATACTGGGCACGGTTGAATTGGGCCCAATTCCCCCTACCCCAACCCTCCCCCACAAGGGGAGGATTAAGGTGGGGGGGCAAAAAATGTCAAATCTCCCCGTGCCCAGTATAACACGATGGCAACCGGTAGACAGTGATAGTGCCGGGCGAGAGCGACGAGCGGCTTGCGTGCTTCGGCCTGCACATTGGTGGCGTCAATGACTGTCAGCCGTCCCAATGCCAACCGCTTGGCCGCAATCAAGTGCAGCACCTCGAACGCTTCTTTCGATACGGCTTGATTATTCTCGTCGTCGCTGACCATTCCCCGGCATGCGTCGGAGGAAAGGATTTCTGTTGGGCGAAAGTGCTTGCGTGCAAAAGTACTTTTGCCCGACCCACTGGGACCAATCAGGACGACAAGGGACAGATTGGGGATAGAGATATTCATGGGCAATCACAATTCTCGATCTTCATCTTGTCCGTGAAAACTCGCCAAGTAAAGCATCCCACCGTCACTACGAGCAACGGTCGGCTTCCCCAATCTCTAGGGCGCAGTAAAGATTGTTCCAGACATGGGCGAGCGGAGTTGCGTCTTCTCTTCGGGTCGCAGCTAGCCAAGAAACGCTACACCATTCCCCAAGGCGCTCGAGAGCAAAACATTATGGCAGACCATTCACGCCCTTGATAATCGTAGCCTGACGAGCAAATCGTGCAGGGCCGCGCCTCCACGCGGTGCTTCCGGCAACTCGCTTGTATCATGTGCCCGGTGAAGCGTGTCACGCAGTCGGTCGTATTCGCCCCGGTGAAAATGGAGGTCCGCTGAAGTTAGCCGCTCCTTTTCCGCTCCTGCGAGCTTTCGTTGGATCAAATCATTGAGATACGGCAATTTCACTGTCTCGTTGAGCCGAACCAGGTTCGCTTCAATCATGCCAGTTTGCATCAGGTGGATGCCCGTCAGCAGTACCCGGTACACGTAAAGGAGCGGTTTGAGCCGCGGCGGCGTCTCTTTTTCGAACAGCTTCCACTGCGTTTCCGCAAAACCGAGATAGTGATAAGCGTGATGCCGGGTGATGCATTGAGCGGCGATCGTCTTCAATTCGGCATGTTCCGGCGTCGTGTGGACGATCAGCGGCGAAAACACTTGCTCCAGCACGTAGCCATTTTTCTTGAGCAACAGGGCGAAGAACTTCTTGGCATCGTGCGTCACCAAATCGACTTCGAGGCCATCTCGCACGCCCGAGCGCTCGATGGTCTCCGAGCCAGTTCGCAAACCAATCACTTCCTTCAGCGGCAGCAGATGAACACCGCGCAAATCGACATCCGAATCCGATGATGGAAATCCATACAGATGCGCGCCACTGATGGTGGCGAAGATCAGTGGATACGGATGCTGCTCAACCTCTTTCTTGAGCAACAGCATCGGGATCATGGCAGTTCCTCCGACACGGCTCGCCGACGGGCACGGATGAGGAACGCATTGGCACGTTCATAATCCGGGCGTTCCGGCAACTTTGTGGTCTCGAAGGCGGCATGAAATTCTCGATGCAAGCTGAGCCGCCATTTCTCCACGTCCTCCCACGGTACTTGGCCGCGCCGGATCGCCAACAGTCGGTCGCGGTGAGCGTCAACCTGGACAGGCACAAAACCCGCGCGGAGCGTGCCAATGCCGGAAAGCAACAGGCGAATCAGATGCATGACGTGCTTCCACTTGACCCTGCCATGATTACGAAGGTCCGCCTGCATCTTGTGGAACTGTGACATAACATAGCCGTTATAGGTCTGATATACCAAGCGCGACAGAAAGATCTCCCTCATGCCCAGAAGCTCTTCGGCCAGCGACGTCGCCTTCTCGACCAACGGCGTGTAAAGGCACTCCAGCACATTGGGGTTGGCTTTCAACGCCAGAATCAGGAATTTCTGGAGTTCCCAGTAGGCTTCTTGTGTCTCCTGGTTTTCCAGTTGCTCAGGCACGCCGTAGAGCGACCAGTGCAGATCGGCGGTCGGCAAATAAATCCCGCGCCGGTCTACGTCCGATTCGGCCTCGGCGAGACCATACGCTTGCGAGCCAATCACACAGCGGTAGATGACCCGCTGGTAGAGGTCCTCTGGGGCGGCGTGGGTACGGTCGCTGATTTCTCCCTCCTTAAACTTGGCCAGCATGGTAATTTCGCTGCGCTTGAGTGCCGTCTCCAAGCCGTCGGGGAAACGGACGCGATAAGAGTGCTCGTGATCGGCCGGCGATTTCACAACCACGCCGACCGTTCCGCGCGGATGAAGGACAAGGCCAGCGGCACCAGGAATATCCACGAGTGTTACGACCTGCGTGCCCACAGAGAAAATCAGGTTAGGAGGATAATGCACTCGATCCGTCACGATGAAACACTCCCATCTGCGTCGGTGCGCCCAGGGTCTCGTGTTCGGGACCGACCGGCAGGAACCGCACTGTATAGCCGAAGCGCTTGGCAACTGCCTGCGCCCAGTTTTGAAACTCTTGCCGCGTCCACTCGAAACGATGATCGGGATGACGGAACTGGCCGGCGGGCAGCGTTTCCCACAAGACATTGTATTCTCGGTTCGGCGTGGTCAGTACGATGGTCGGGGGCTTGGCGAACTCAAACAGAACGCGCTCGAAGGCCGACAGCCGCGGCGGGTCCAGGTGCTCAACGACTTCGACGACGGCGGCGGCATCGAAACCTTCCAGCCGTTTGTCCCGATACACCAGGGAGCCGTGAATCAATCGGACGCGGTTCGCTTGTGCTGGCGGCAGGCGATTCAACTTCAGCCGCCGTTGGCCGGCTTCGAGAGAGCGAATCGAGACATCCATGCCGACGATTTCACGGAACTGCTTGTCTTTCAGCAGTTCTCGGATCAGCGAAGCTGCACCACAACCGAGGTCGAGAACGCGTTCGGCGCCGCTGGCCCGCAACGCGGCCATGACGGCGCCGAGCCGTTGTTCGTTCAACCTCAAAGGCGTTTCCAAGACCTGCTCGGCACCGTCGATTCCGGCCTGTTCGCCGTCCTCGGCCTCGGCCGGCCCTTCTTCTTGCACCAGGCGAGCAAGGGCCATGCGGTACAGGCTCGGCTTGAAGCACAGGTAACGGCGAACGATCTCATCCTTTTCGGGATGGCGGGAAAGCCAGCCCGCGCCTTTATCCAGCAGCTTCTGCAACTCATCTTCGCCGACGAAATAATGCTTTCGGTTATCAAATACAGGAATGAGCACATAAAGATGCGCTAACAGGTCCGACAGCGTGGTTGTTTTGTGGATGGCGACCGAGAAGTACGGACCCTCGCCCCATTCGGGAAACTTCTCGTCCAGCGGATAACGGATCGCTTCGAGCTCGTATCCCAACGGCTCGAAGACGCGCCTCAGGAACGTCTCGCCGCCGCGCACCGGCAGTACGTCAATGCGGGCTGAGAGGGGAATGGCAGCGGCGGCCAATTCAGGACGGTCCTTGCAACGGCCTTGCAAGGCCGAACCGAAAACTTGCGCAATCGCAACGCTCAGGAACGAAGAGGCGACGTAGGGACGGTCATTGACGTACTGGGCCAGTAGAAAATTCTGCTCGGCGTTCTGGCCTCGGACCATGCCTATCGGGTCCACGTCCAGCAACAGGCAAGCCGTACATCGCTCGGCATGGGCCTCTGGATAAAACACATACGCTTTACCGAAGCTCAAATCGAAACCCTGAAAACGCTCCGGGTGCTTGTGCAGCAGATAGCCCAGGTCGAGGGCAGGCCGGTAAGTTGTCGTAAGGGTCAGGAGCATGGCTTGGCGCTCTGGCGGATCGTTGTCCGTATCATGCGGACACGTCGGATGGGCCGAAGGTTCGAGCGATCCACGGCCGCTGCGACGGCAAGGTTATCGTACCTTCCCGCAACAGAACAAACAAACACGCCGTCAGCAGATCGGCCGTAGCGCCGGGATTGCGTGCGTGGCCCTCCTCACGCAGCCAGGCATCGAAATGATCCAACTCCGTCCCGCCGGCGGCAAGCACGTCCTTGGCCCGACGCGCCGCTTCTTCGGCTTCGGCCCAGCCGCGCTTACGAGCGATGAGCGTGTCGGGATGATGCGCCATCAGGTGCAAATAGGCAAAAAGGATGGCTCCTTCCATCGAGCCGGTGCGCTGCAATCCGGTCAACAACGCCGGTACGCCGTCGTCGAACACCTCGGCGAAGCCGTTGGCGTACTGGCGGGCAATGAGATCGCGCGGGGCGGCCAAGGCCATCACCTGCCGCAGCGTTTGCGTCGGCTCCTGAGATACATCTTGTTCGGCAGCGCGCCCCAAGCCGCCGGGTGCGGCCAGGCGGATCGCTTCGTAAGCCAGCCAGGCATCCTCGACATCGAGCCCGGCGAGAACACCTTCGACGCCGCTGCGCAACTCTTGCTCCGGTGGTACGCTCGCCAGCGGGGCCAAGAGCAGCACGATGCCGAGGTTGGTGTTCGTGCCACAGACGCGGCGCGTGGCGCGGACGGCATCGAGAATGGTGACGCCGACGCGCCGCTGACAAGCCATTGTCATCACCGGCGCGATCGCCGCGGCACTGAGCATGAAATCGATGTAGCTGCTGTCGGCAAAGTCGCGGTAGCGATGGACGTTGCCCGGCTTGCGGGCCGTCGCTTCCCAGATACAAGCGATCTGCGCGCATAGGCCGGCATCGGTCATTTGCACCCCCTCAAGCGATAATCGTGTATCAGAAAATCGATGACGGCGGCGGCTACGTCTACGCCCGTCACGGGAGCCAGGGCACGCCAACCGGGCACGGCGTTCGCTTCAAGGACGTACCACTCGCCTTGGGATCCCGGCAGCAGATCAACGCCGGCCATCGCCGCCCCCAGGGCGGCGGCGGCGCGCAAGGCCAGACGCTCTTCTTCGGCGCTCAAGCGCACGACTTCACCACGGCCGCCCTGGGCGACATTGGTACGCCAGTCGCCGTGGTTGTAACGCCGCATCGCTGTCAACACCCGCCCCCCCAATACAAACACCCGCAAGTCCCAGCCTGGGTGGGGAATGAACTGTTGAAGATACAAAACACTCTGTAGGCGCTCCAAAGTGCGGAACGTGCGCCAAGCCATTTCTACATCCGAAACACGCACCATGCCGCGGCCCTCGGAACCGAACAACGGCTTGACGACGACATCACCTCCCAGCGCCGTGAATGCTTCCAGGGCAGCATCAGCGTGCTGACATACGACCGTCGGCGGCACTCGCAGTCCTGCTGCTTCGAGACAGGCCGTCGCCAGATACTTATCGACGCAGGTTTCGACCGCGCGCGGTGGATTCAGCACAGCTATACCGCCGGCCTGCGCTCGATGCAGCAGATCCATACGGAACACCACTTGTTCCAACGAACCGGGCGGCATGGTACGGACCAGGACCGCATCGAACCCAGCCAGCGTCTCCATTCCGTGAGCCACCGCTGCGGACAAACGACGAAAATCGACAGCCACGGCTTCATGACCTTGCTGCGCCGCCGCACGCTGCAAATCGCGGACGTGCCAACCATCACCGGCAGAGAGAAGGGCTATGCGCATTTCGGTTTTTGGTTTTTGGTTTTCGGTTTTCCGTGATCCATGATGTGGGCTTTCTGAAAACCGAAAACCGGCTAAATCACGTAATGCCAGGTCTCGGCGCTGGGCACGGCGTCGCGGGTGGCGGTAGGAGCGCAGCCGGGGAGGTAAAAGGCTTCGAGCGCGGGCCGCAGGGGACGATTCATCCACAAGGGCCGGCGCAGGCCGCCGGGATTGGCGCGGCGGACCTTGGCCAGCCAGCGCTGATAAACCTGATGCGCCTTCTCCGTATCCACGAAGACATCGCCGTAATGATCTTCGGGCCTCGCCTTACAGATGGTTACCTTCTGGTGCCAGCAGTGCATGCCGCTGATCGGATCGGGCTGTACCGGGAAGGTAAGGTTCTGCGGCACTCCGCCCTCGCGCCACCAGATGCGTGACGAATCCGGGTCGGCACTGGCGAACGGAGCCGGACCCGCGATCTGACGGACGAACCATTTGCCTGCTTCCGGTTGGGAGATGGCGACGACGTTGGCGCTGTAGCGGTTGCCGGGCAGGTCTTGCGGCCGGCGCCAGCGGCCCAGATGGTGCGAACAGGCGGCCACGCCAGGCCGAATCGCCTCGGTCAGCCAGACGCGATCGACGAAATAACCGATCTCGGTTTGCACTCTTACCAAGTCGCCTTCGGTCAGCCCCAGCCGGGCGCCATCGCTGGGATGCAGCCACAGCGGATTGCAGTGCGCGATTTCATTGAGCCATTTGGCCGCGCCGCTGCGGGTGTGGATAAGCGTGGGCAAGCGAAACGTCGGCAACAGACAGAATTCGCCGGCTTCGGGATTGAGCGTGCGCCAATCGACGTGGCTGGGAATATAGCCGGGAATAGCATATTCCGGCCAGCCCCAATCTACCAACGTCTGCGAGAACAGTTCCTGCTTGCGCGAAGGCGTGGGGAACCCTTCCACCGCTGTGCCGTCAACTTCGATACCCACGGCTCGGCCGTCCTTGATAAGGACTTTGCTAACGGGGCCCACTTCAGCGCCTTGGCGTTCGCTGGGGCTTAGTGCCCTCTCATGGCAGCGGTAAATGGATTTTTTCACCTGGAATGCGCCATAGCGGCGCATGTACTCCAACGGATCAAGCCCCTTGGCCTTGGCCGCTTCGGGAAGGCCCGGCACGCGCTCGAAGATATAGCGATAGTATTCGTCGATGGTGATCTTTTGGCCGGGACGATACGGGCTTTCAAAATGCCGGCGGATGCCCAGTTCGCCCGTGGGGTCCACTTGCCAAGAAAGCTCGATCCAGAACTCGTCTTCTTCCCAAACCTGGCCGGGGTTGGCTTCGTAGGTGAATTGCACCGGCTGACCGTCGCGCTCGCGAGCCACACGGTAGACTGGCTGGCGGAAGGCGATCCACATGCCGCTGTGCGTCTCATAACTGTTCAGATCGTGGCGCTCCGGTCCGTGACCCATCGGCAGTACAAGGTCAGCCCAGTAGGCGGTTTCGTTCCAGATGGGGGTCAGGGCGACGTGCAGGCCGACTTTTGTCTCGTCCCGCAGCATTTCGATCCAGCTGAACCCATCTGGATAGGTCCACACCGGGTTGAACACGCGCGTGAAATAAACGTCCAATTTGCCGCGGCCTTCTTTCAGGAAATGCGGCAGCAGATAGCTCAGCTCGTAGTGGGCGAGAGGATATTCGCGGGGGAAGTGCAGCTCGTTCCAGACATTCTGCGCCGGCGGCTGGTCAAAGAATTGCGGGCGGAACTTGCACCAGGCGCTGGGATTGGTCCCGCCCTCGGTGCCCACAGCGCCCACCAGGACGCTGAGCAGGTGCAGCGTGCGGGCCACTTCCCAACCGCCGAGATGTCCACTGGCCGGCCCACGCCAGTTGTGGGCAGCGAAGCGATGTCCCGCCCGCCCGATCCGTCGGGCCACTTCGATGAGGGTGGCGGCCGGGATGCCGCACTCGGCCTCGGCGTATGTGGGGGTGAAGCGGGCATAGTCGGCCTTAAGACAGGCAATGAAACTCTCAAATGTCTGCGGTTCTGCCGGGTAGGCATACTCCAAGTAGGCTTGCCAATTCACCCAGCGGCGGAGGAAGTCCGCATCGTACAATTCTTCCTCCAGAATCACGCGCGCCATGGCCAGCAAGGCGGCGGCTTCGGTGCCGGGGCGAGTAGGGAGCCAATAATCCGCCATCGATGCGGTGTTCGAGAGTCGGCAGTCCATGACGGCCAGTTTGGCCCCGCTCAATTTGCCCTCGATGATGCGCTGGGCATGGGGATTGAAATAGTGGCCCGATTCGAGATGGGCCGAAATAAGCAGGATAAACTCCGCGTTGGCATGGTCCGGGCTGGGTCGGTCATACGCCTGCCAAATGGCGTAGCCGAAACGCGCTCCCGAGGAGCAGATGTTGGTGTGGCTGTTGTGGCCGTCTACACCCCAGGCCTGAAGGACACGTTCAACGTAGCCTTCATTACCCGGCCGGCCGACGTGATAAACCACCTCATTGTGGCGGCCTTCTTCCAATGCCCGGCGAATGCGGCCGGCGATGAGCGCCAGCGCCTCCGGCCAACCGATCGGCTCCCATTTGCCTTCGCCGCGCGGACCGACCCGTCGCAGTGGTTGCAGGATGCGGTCGGGATCGTTGATCTGATTGATTGTCGCCGGACCTTTGGCGCAGAGGCGGCCGCGGCTGCCCGGATGGAGCGGGTTGCCTTCGAATTTACGAATCGTGTTTGTCTCTTTATCCACATAAGCGAGCAAGCCGCAGGCCGATTCGCAATTGAAGCAGGTCGTGGGAATCAATCGATAGCGCCGCTCCACCCGTTTGCCGGGCCAGCCGCGCGGTTCCACTTCCACCCAATCATCCCACTGTTCCGGCGGCGGGGCGCTGGCGAGAGTACCAGGGGCATGACTCTCCGGCTGCGGCGGCGCTTCGGGAAGCAGTCCCAACCGCACCGCCCATTTTTCGATCCAACTAATATGTCCAGCCACAAGAAAACCTCCGCTCGCCCACAGCAACAAAAAGCAGCCTTTGCTTGTGCTGCGGACGGGTCTGAAACATGCCTTGTCCGTCCATTGTCAGCTCAAAGGAACTCGTTGCGGCGCCTGCACCCACAGCCATTCAATAACCAGCAGTCCGCCCAACGCCAGTACGCCCGCCAGCACCGCTGCCGCAGGGAAACCGGTCGCCAACAAGAGCAAGGGCAGTACATGGCCCACCCCGATCCCGCCGCCCCAGAACAGGCGGCCATTTGGTCGCCTGATGATCCATTGCAAAGCCAGGTGAGCATCGGTGGTCGGCGGCGTGGTCAACAACTCGGCGAGAAGCGCAACCAGACTGCAACCGACGGTGCTTGCAAGGACCAACGTGGGAAGGCGATTGCTGCTGCCCCCCGAAAAGACGTCGAGTATCCGCCACACGGCGCTGCCGGCAAGCAGCGCATGGGCGAGTAAATGAATCGCCAAAAGAGGATTTTGCCAAAAGTCGCGTCCTTTGGCCTGTGCGAACAAAAATGCGGTGTAGACTGCGGAGCAAAGCGCCAAGACCGCGCCGGGCCAAAGGAGCACAGCAGCGAAGGTCGCCGCGCCGGCCAAACGGGCCGTTAACCAGAGGGTGAGGATCGCGCCGTAGCCGGTCAGCAGATAGGCGCCGCGCACCAGCCACGAGCGCCACTGCGGCCGCAGCAACACACTCAAAAAGCGCCGAGGCTGCTTCAAGTCGGCCACAAGAAGCCCAGCGGTTAAGCCGAGGAACACCAGGGCCACAAGCCCCAGGGCCAGCGCCAAGCCCGTACCCAAGGGGGCACCCATTAGGAGCGGCGCAACGGCCACGGCCAGAAAAGCTCCCGTAGCGATCGATTTTGTCCAGGTATAGGCGGCTACCTCCCAGCCCCAGGCCGGCGCCCGCGGACGCACATCGTAGACGCGCCGGGGAGAAGGAGGTGGCGCGGCCAACGGCAGCGCTTGAGGCAGCGAAGGAGCCGCCTCACGGGCGTTTGGGCGAGGCGCGATACTTGGTTCGACAGGCTTCCCATCGGTGCCGACATAGGCGCTGCGGCCCCACAGGGTCGGCCCGTGGGCGGCAGTTTGTGCCGGTACCAGGGCGGCGGCTTCGCCTTCCAGATAAAACAGCTTGGGACGCGTCCCTTTTTCGGGCTTCCGCACCTGGGTCGGATGCCGATCCAGCAAGCGGGCGATCTCGCTCGTTGGATCGTCAAGGTCGCCGGCAACGATGGCTTGTTCAGGGCAGACAACCACGCAGCTCGGTGCCAATCCCTGGTCCAGTCGGTGTGCGCAGAAATTACACTTGGCAGCCGTTTGGCTGTCCGGGTCGATGTACAGGGCATCGTAAGGACAGGCTTGTAAACACGACTTGCAGCCGATGCAACGGTCGGAGTTGAAATCGACCACGCCATCGTCCCTTCGATAAAGCGCGGTGACGGGACAGATCGTGACGCACGGCGCCAAGTCGCAGTGATTGCAGCGCATCACCGTAAAATAACGCCGATTATGCGGAAAAGTTCCTTTCTCCACATATTTCACCCAGGTCCGATCGACACCGAGGGGCACCTGATGCTCACTCTTGCAGGCCACTGTGCAGGCATGACAACCAATGCACTTGCGGTTGTCGATCAAGAATCCGAAGGTCGGCATAGCGAAGGTGTCCTTTCTTGCCCCACAAGGTGTACTTTCTATTTGTATAGCCTTCGGCCCCGAGGTTGGGGAGAGGCGCCTTCCGTCTCCTAGGGCGGCCAATCGCCAATCGCTCCAGGTTCTCTATACTTATGCGCATCGGCTGAAGAGAGACATCCAATAGAGGAAGGAGGAGGCACATGGCCTTGGATATGTTCCGTTTGACTGGCAAAGTGGCCCTGGTGACGGGCGGCAGTAAGGGACTGGGCAAGGCCATGGCGCGCGGCTTGGCCGAGGCAGGAGCAGACATCGTTATCTCCAGCCGCCATGAGAACGAGTTGCGGGCCGCCCTGGACGACATTTTGCAAGGGACGGGGCGTCGCGGCCGCTTCGTCGTCGCCGACATGAGCCGCCGTGATCAGGTCGTCGCCCTGGCCAAGACCGCCCTGGAACAGATGGGCCGCGTCGATATCCTCATCAACAACGCCGGCACGAACAAGCCGCAAGCCATCCATGAAATCACAGACGAAGTATGGGACGAAGTGCTGGAGATCAACCTCAATTCGGTCATGGTGTTGACGCGCGCTTTGGCACCGCAGATGATGGCGCGGCGCTGGGGGCGCATTATCCATATCTCCTCGGTCATGGGTTTCCTTTCCAAAGAGAAACGCAACGTTTATTCCGCTACGAAAGCGGCACTGCTTGGTCTGGCCCGCGCCAGCGCCCTTGATCTCGGCGCCTTTGGCATCACCGTCAATTGCATCGCCCCCGGCCCCTTTCTCACTGACCTGCCGGCGGCGCTGCTGTCGGCGGAAGAAAAAAAAGCGTTCGCCGAGCGGACAGCTATCGGCCGCTGGGGCGAGCCGCGCGAGTTGGTCGGCCCTGTTCTGCTCTTGGCCAGCGATGCCGGCAGCTACATCACGGGACAAACGCTTATCGTCGATGGCGGATTTATGGTGCGGTAACTTTTTTGAGTGAGCGGGGTTGCGTTATACATAGGCGAGCGAGAGGTGTGAACCCCCCGGTAACCGAAGGCGAGCGGGGGGTGTCAACCCCCCGGTTATGCTACCGGGGGGTGAATAATTCAACCGGGGGGTTAACACCCCCCCGCTCGCCTTGTTCACTTGTTCACACCTCTCGCTCGCCTATGTATAACGCAACCCCGCTCACTCTTTGCTACGTCGCCGGTATCTTCGCTTTATCTAATCTACGCAAACCTCCCTATCGATCCTTCGGTTGCGTCTCAACTTGCCTGCGCCGGGGGCGGACGTTAGGATTAATAAAGGAGGAGGTCAGAGAGTGCCGTGACGAATGCGGATCGCTGTAAACCGGATGGAACAGACGTGACAGGGGAGAAGCCCGTGGAAAAGTCCAGCGTCTATGCCGAGGGCGAACAAGAAGCCCTGCGCTACAAGTGGATCGAAAGCGAGAAAGCTGGTTGCGATCTGGGCGAAGCCGCCATCCGCCGTTGGGTGCAGTGTCACTGGTGGGGCTACTTGCGGGCCCGCTGGCTGGAGCACCTGCAAGGCAAACGTTTTTGGGTCGAACTCGACCGCGGGGACTTCGGGCTACTGCAAAAGAAATTTCACGACAACACCCTTCTTCTCGACCGCATCCTCGATCGCCTGAAAGCCGGCCAAGAAAACCTCGACATCATCTGCTGGGCCCAAACCTGGGGCATCGACATCGAACCCGTCCTGCAAATCCTCGAAGCACTCGACATCAACAGCCGCCGTCTCGCTCATCGCTTCGATCCGCAAAGTTAGTCCAGGCCGAGCTGCTTCAAGCGTTCCGGCGCGATGGCCTGCAAGGCCCGAATCGCTTCGGGGCGCACGCCCGGTGTCCCATCGTAGAGCAGGCGTTCGATTTCCGGGACCGTTTCGCGCGCCGTGGGGCCGAACTCGCCGAGGGTCTTCAGGATCTCACGCCGCCACTGAGGGAACGGCGTGCGCAGGGCCGCGGCCAGAGCCAAGACCAGGTCGGAACGAAGGCGGTGGTCGATATTGGCCAACAGACGTGCGGCCCAGAGGCGATCCTTGGGAACGGCGTCGGTCAGTTCAATCAGGAGCCAAGGGACGGCTTTTTGGGCCTCTTCCGGACCTAAAATGTTGGTTATGCCCTCGACGGCCCGGAAGCGAACGTCCAAGGGATAAGGTTGGCGGCTCAGGGCGACAAGGACCGGCCCGGCGTCCCTGCTGAGGGCCGGTTCGATGCGGCTGAGGGAATCGAGGGCCGCCAGCCGCACCATCGGCGAGGCGTCGTTCAAGGCGTCGCGCAGCAACGGTATGGCCTCGGTGAAATGCGGACCGATGCGCCCCAACGCCAGAGCGGCGGCATAGCGGACCTGGTCATCGGGATCGAATAGGCACTCCAAGAGCGGCCGCCGGGCTTCCTTGGCGCTGGCTTCCATGTGGCCCAAGGCAGCGGCCGCCGTCACCCGCACTTCCGGCTGACGAGCCTGCAAGTTGGCGACCAGGGCAGGGACGGCTTCCCTGGCTTGGGGGCCAAGCGCTTGCACGACCTGGGCAGCGCCGACCCGCACGGTGCTCTCGCGGTCCGCCAGCGCTGCGATCAGGGGGTTGAGGGCGGTCTGCGCCTTGGGGCCGATTTGTCCCAAGGCGAAGAGGGCTCGCTTGCGACAATCGACCTCCGGTCCTTTCAGTAAGCCGATCAGTCCTGGGATCGCTTCGGCCCAGAGCTCGTGCAGATTTTCCACCTCCGCTTCGGTCAGCAGCCGGTCGCGGAGCAAGGTTACCAGAGTGTCGGCGGCGGCCTGGGCCGTAGGGCCGAGGCGGGCTACGGCCAGCACGGCCGCTTGCCGTTGTTTTTCGTCTTCGGCTTGGAGATCTTTGACCAGCAGGGGCACGACCCCTTTCGCCTGGTCCGGGTCGATGCGCACTAGCGCTACCGCCGCCTCGGCTCGGCTGGCGCCATCGGTCAACAGCTCCGTCAACTCGGGCACCGCTGGCCGCGCCAGGGGGCCGAGTTGTCCCAGAGCGTGGGCATAGACGGCGGCGTGACGGCGATCTTTCTGGAGCGCTGCACGCAGGGCAGGGACGGCTTCCTTCGGTGGCGGCAAGACCCAGCCCAGCGCCTCGCCGGCCAGTGGCGCCACCCCTTCCCGTTGGTCCTTCAGCGCCTCGATCAGAGCAGGTACAGCGGGTCTGCCGATGCGCGCCAGGGCCAATCGAGCGTAGAATCGTATCAACTCCTGATCGGGCGTGTCCTTGCTCAGCTTCAAAGCGGCGATCAAGGCCGGCACGGCGGCGCGAGCCTCTGGTCCGATGTTCGCCAGCGCCAGGGCCGCGCCCGGCATGTCTAGAGAATCGGCTAACAATTGCACCGCGGCACCGCCGCGCGTCGCATCGACTTGAGCCAAAGCCATCGCGGCTGTAAGGGCCACAGCAGCAGACTTGTCCCGTAGCGCCTCGATCAGGGCCGGAACAGCGGGGCGCGCGGGGGGGCCGAGGCGTCCCAACACGTCGGCGGCCGCCTCACGCTTCGCTGTCTCGCCGGCGTGCAATGCCTTCGCCAAGACCGGGACAAGGCGCGGACCAAACGAGGCCAGTAATTCGCGCGCCGGGGCCGCTTTTTCGACCGCCCCTTGGGCGACCGACAGCAGCGCCGGCACGATGGACTCGGCCTTGGGCCCCAAGCGCCACAGCGTCCGTCCGGCTTCAGCGGCGACGAGGACGCGATCACTCTGGAAAGCTGCCAACAAGGCAGGCGCCGCCCTCTCATCGCCGATAAATGCGAGAGCTTGACTCGCTTTTATGGCCACCTGGTCTTCTGCGTCTTGGAGGGCGGCGATCAGCGCCGGCGTCGCTTCTTGCGCCGGTGGGCCGATCCAGCCCAGCGCCTCGGCGGCTTGTTCCCGTACTTCCCTCTTACTATCGCTAAGGGCGGCAATCAGGGCCGGAATAATAGCGCCTGTGAGGACGGCGTCGGGCCGATCGACAGACTCACCGATACGTCCCAAGGCAAAGGCAGCCTCGCTTCGCAACGGTGTGGGAGCCGGGCGCCGCTTCAGAAGCGCGATCAGGTCCGGCACAGCCTCGGCAGCGCGGGGACCAATCCAACCAAGGACGCGGGCCGCCGCTTCGCCGCCTTTTTCTTCCGTAAGCGCTTGGCGCAAGGCTGGCACAGCCGCTGGTCCTAGGCGTACCAGGGCGACCGCGACCTGGGGTTGCCGGTCCTTGTTTTGCAGGGCTGCCACCAATCCCGGTGCAGCCGCAGCACCAAGGCGCAGCAGCACGGCAACGGCGCGGCGGTGCAACCGGACGTCGCCTCGTTGGCAGGCATCGAGCAAGATCGGCGCCGCCTCCGCGCCTAGTTGGGCCAGCACGTTCGCCGCCCGCTCACTTACAGGATAATCAGGATCGTCCAAGTCCTCAATCCACTGGTCTAAGGTCTTGCCCGCGTAGAGCTGCGCAACGGGTTGGCGATAGCGCTGCCAGACCAGATAAACCAGGGCCAGCACTACCAACGCCAGAAGGCCACCTTGGAGGAACATCGACCGTTGCGAGGACCTCATGAAGTTGCTCCGAAGGGCCGCTACGCGGTCCCGTTTTAGGGGCGCGCTTCACAGCTCCCTGTACGAGTATAGCGTCCAAACAACCAGCGATCGAGGTCCACAGCGATTTGCCGCAGCGCTTCCTCGCAAGCCGAAAGCGAATCGGCTGCGGCAAAGAAGGTCAGGATAGGTTTCCCCTTGTCGATGCGTTCGCCGGCGGCAGGGATGTCGGCGAAGCCCGGCAGGAGTTGCACCGGCTTGGGTGAACGCAGTTCCGCCAGCCACGGTCCATCGGCGGGAAAGTGCAGATCCGCACGCGCGAAGAGGATCGCCTTGCCGATGGCGCGGCTGTGGTCGGCGGTATGGACAGGCCGGTCAGGTAATCGATGATGCGTGAAAACATGCGCATGCCATTGCAACATCGGCGTCCCCAGAGCATGTTCCAACACTTCGACGGAAGCGGAATAGCGTGGATTGATCTCCACCGGCCAGAATGTCCCATCCCGCAGTACGCCGTCCACGCCAAACAGGCCCTTCAGCATACATTGGGAAGCGAGTACATGCCCAAGCGCTGCCAGAGACGGGCGTTGCACCAAACCGGCGGCTAGAGGGCCGATACTGCCGCAATAGTGAAACGGCGCTGCGTGCAGCCACGGTTCCCCGACCAGCTGCCGCGTCCCCCCCAGGAGATAGGCCGTCCGCCCGTCACCGAGGAAAAGCAGACTTAGCGGTTGTCCCTCGATAAATTCTTGACAATAGACATCGTTTTTATTCCATGAATCGTCTTTCGGCGTCCAGAAGCGGATGCCGTTTCCCCCCGCGCTCCTGCGCGGCTTGAGCAACCAGCGCCGTGCAGGAGACGATTGCTCAGCCGCTTCGGTCACCGCTGGTGCAGGCAGCCCAGCAGAACGCAAGGCCGCAGCGACGTACTGGGGATCGCGGCAGCGTGCCAGGGCCGTCTCTGCATTACCCCATAAAGGCCGCCGTTGGGCCATCCGCTGCACCAAGCGCGGTCGATTCTCCAGTCCGCCGCTGTACAGCCACGGTCCTGGCGGGCCGCTGTTGAGAAAGCGCCAAAATCCCTCCGGATAACGTCCCGTCAAGCGCGTGACCGTACAGCGTTGTCGCAGATCAACATCGGCAAAGAGATCAACGCACCAGGGACGCAACCCTGCCCGCAACGCCGAGAAGGCAGCAGCGCGAACGCTGGCCCCAACAAGGAGCAGGTTCGAAAACGACATGCGGATTTGATAGGAAGGCGTGCTCTTCGCGCCAAGCGCCGGAGAATACGAAAGCGGCCCGGAGAACGGCGGCAGACCCGAAAAGTCAAAAGGCCTTGACAGGCGCCGACGGCCCTCCTAGACTGCGCATTAGCTGTAATCCTAAACGGCGAGGTTGCGGCTTGCTCAGGGGTCGGGATTCGCTACATTTGCACACCCTCAAGCCGCCGACTGCACGCGGATTAATCGGCCTACCTGCAAGGACGGCCCTTGTGGGCGCGGCAGACGGATAATCCAATCCGCACACTCTCTCTTATGGCTGAGAAGCCGTGGCCGCACTGTCGCTCGTTTCACGCACTGTAGAGCGTTGCCTCTCTGGTAGATCGGACGTCTAACGCTATGCCATCGGGCACTATAACCGAGACCCTCTATCTGGTCGATGCGCACGCGCTCATCTTCCAGGTCTTCCATGCCATCCGCGGCATGACAAGCCCGTCTGGACTGCCGACCAACGCCTTGTTCGGCTTTGCTCGCGATTTACTGTTTCTGCGCAGCCTGGCGCCGGATTACCTCGTCTGCGCCTTCGACCGCAGCGAGCCGACCTTCCGCAGTGCTATCTATCCTGATTACAAGGCGCACCGCGAGGAAATGCCCAATGATCTGCAAGTGCAGCTGCCGCACATTCATCGGCTGTTGGAGGCGATGAACGTGCCCGTCCTCAGTGTCGCCGGCTTTGAGGCGGATGACGTGCTCGCCACCCTTGCCGTCGCCGGTGCCAAGCGCGGACTGGAGGTCTATCTCTGCACCAGCGATAAGGATTGCCGCCAGCTCATCGACGATCACATCCGTTTATACAGCCTGCGCAAACGCCAGGTCTTCGGCCGCGAGGAATTGTTGGCCGATTGGGGCATCAAGCCCGAGCAGGTGGTCGATTTGCAAACGCTGGTCGGCGACGCCGTCGATAATGTGCCGGGCGTACCCGGCATCGGCATCAAGACGGCGGCCAAGCTGCTGCAAGAGTTCGGCACGCTGGAGAACATCCTTGCCAACATCGACCGCATCCCCGGCGCCAAGCGGCAAGAAAACCTGCGCACCGCGGCGGCCCTCCTAGAACAAACACGACAGCTGGTGCGGCTGAAAACCGATGTGCCCATGTCGCTGGATTGGGAGGCTTGGCGCCTGCGCGAACCGGATTGGCCCCGGCTGCGGCAACTGTTCCAGGAATGGGGGTTTCACAGTTTATTCAGCCAGCTGGACGGGCAGAACGTTCGCGCTCCTGTTCAAGGAGAGCTGTTTCCCTTCGGGGCCAATGCGGATGGGGAGGATGCTTCGTTTAGCCGCGACCCGAAGGGGAGCGCGGACCTCGGGGCCAATGCGGATGGGGAGGATGCTTCGTTTAGCCGCGACCCGAAGGGGGGCGCGGGCCTCCGCCGCCCCCCCCCGGGGGCGGGGGAAAGAAACGAAGAACACCCTGGGGGGGGGGGG
>Ga0078972_1009281_pt1 | contig 19572 bp, 19 predicted proteins | sample YelNatPaOPGAMG01_FD_67568 | JGI IMG/M metagenome (GOLD analysis project Ga0078972, IMG submission 67568) | Hot spring thermophilic microbial communities from Obsidian Pool, Yellowstone National Park, USA - OP-RAMG-01 (SPADES assembly) (version 2) | ecosystem: Environmental > Aquatic > Thermal...
TATTTCACGGGTAGCCGAGCCAGCGGCAAGTCAGTTTATTTGCCTGATACTCAGGACCAAGGCGCTGCTTTATATCTAAGAGGTTGGCCCCCCTTCGTCTTTACTCTACAGAAGAAGGTTTCACCAAAATCTTAGAGCCTTGGATCTAATAGGCCAGTCGGCCAAGCTCCGGTCTGTGAACAGAAGAGTCGCGCAAATAATCAATTACCGATGGCATTGGGAACAGCGTGGCCCTGGACACAATGCTGTCCACCAGCAATTATTTCAGACTCTACCAGCAGAGATGTCCTTCCGGACGTAATTGATAAAGAGGGGAGGGTGTCTTCTTGTTTCAGACTCTACCGGCAGAGATGTCCTTCCGGACCAAGCTCGCTTGGCGCTCGCGAAGGTCGAGCGTTTCAGACTCTACCGGCAGAGATGTCCTTCCGGACAAACCGCGGAGGAATACCTCCGGCAAGCGGGAGAAAGTTTCAGACTCTACCGGCAGAGATGTCCTTCCGGACAGATATGTACTCAATATCCAAGCGTTAGATGTGTTTCAGACTCTACCGGCAGAGATGTCCTTCCGGACAGTTAATAAATAGCTTCCAGCGCGAAGAAAGTTTCAGACTCTACCGGCAGAGATGTCCTTCCGGACTCTTTGAGGTTTTGGCTTTAGTTTGTATTTTTGTTTCAGACTCTACCGGCAGAGATGTCCTTCCGGACTGGGAAAATTCTGTGAGAAGGATAGTGTTTTTGTTTCAGACTCTACCGGCAGAGATGTCCTTCCGGACTGGTCACTTTAAAACTAACCAAATAACAACGACTTGTAAAGCCAAAATTGGGAACCTCACCCTGATTTGCGCATCCATGTGGAAAATGCAAAGGGGTTCCGAATGACCTATATAACAAATGCGGCGCCGTCATCTATTGTATCCTCTCTCGCATCGCCGATCGTCTCGCTCCTACTCTTGTACTCCAATCTATAAACCTTCACGAAGCCGGTTTTTATCTTAAGGTTCTCCAATTCGCGTATCAACTCCTGTTTTCCTCGCTTGTCAAGCCTGCATTCGAATACGCTCTTTTGTACCCTGAATCCAAATCCCTTGAGTATCTTGTCAACCTTCGCCCTCTCTTGGTCCAGGCTGATGTCGTAAACAACTGCGTAATCGGCAACGCCCTTCATACGATCCAATTATAAAAAACAAGAGAGCCCTGTTCAAGCACCCATTTTCTGATGACATGTACCTGGGCATAAATTGAATCGCTCAGTGTGTGCTCCCCGCCTCCACCTTTTCTCTCCATCTCGTATTCGAACTTCTCAATGAACTTTTTAGCTGCATCGTGTGTAAGATACATACCACGCGCCGTCTCTACAAAGTCCTCTTTCCTAATCACTTTCAGATTGACAACGCGTATGATGAACCTCTCGATGTTTGCCCGGAAGAGCTCCTGAATGTCGGCGACAAGAGACTCATAACTGTCTTCAGGCGCGTGAAGAAAGCCTAGATACGGATTAAGTCCGACCGATCTAACCGTCGCGTTTATCCGTGAGAAGGTCAGGTAGTGCGCAAAGTTCATGAGCGAATTGATCCTGTCAGGATGCTCCCTGTCTCTTTTCTTGATCTTGAAAGCCTCTTCGTCTATGAAGCTGTTTAGGTTCTGATAAATCTTCTTCGTGATAGAGCCTTCGAATCCGCGAACTTCATCAATGCTTGCTGCCCTATTTATCTTCGACGTGACTTCGTCCAGCTCCTTAATAATCTCATTCAGCCCAGCAATGTAACGCTGTCTGAAGAGAGAGGCATAATGAGCTATCTTCCGCGACGCGAACTCTTTCGCTATTGCCGTTACTTCCGTATCATTGAGCGAATAATACCTTCTCGTATGCTGGAACGTCAAGTCGTAATATTTCTTCGAGTCTGGCTTGATCGTGGTCATGTAATAGCCAGAGCTGAGACTGATTGTGAAAGGTATGTTCATCTCGGTGCATCTTGCCAAGAGCACAGTCGAGAAACTCGCTTTCTCCATTACCATTATCTCGCTTATTCGGCGAAGCGGTATGGTCTCTATAACTTTTCGGTCTTTGTAAATGTCGATAGCGTCTCCGTTCATGGATAGATAGACAAACGGCTCGGTGACGTAGAGAGGCTTCTTCAGTAGAACCAGCTCCTCTTCTGGTTCGACCTCTGCCTCGTTCTCGCTGAACCTGATCCCAAGAAACTCAAAACCCTCCGATACAGACTTCACTAAGGTCTTTTTCTTGGATAAGCTGAGACCTAACTTCGAAAGGATTGTTTCTGTTTTGGAGAGTATGTCTTCCGCCTCTTCCTTCGTCTTTGTCAGGATGATGAAATCGTCCGCATACCTTATGAGTCTCACGTTCCACTTTTGCACCTCTTCATCAAATGAATCGAGGTAGAGATTGGCAAGCAGAGGTGAAAGCGGACTTCCCTGCGCCAGCCCCTTCCGCCTGTCGACGTACCTGCCGTTAAGCACGTAGCCGTTCAGAAGAACTTTCTTCAGCAGACCCTTCAGGAGAAAATCACCATCGGGTATGTACATGTCAATCAAAGAGAATAAATGATCGAGACTGATCGAAGTGAAGAAGTCTGAGATATCGGACTCGATTACGAACCGGTACCCTTCCTTCAATGCTTGCCGGACAATTCCGACCGACTTTTCCCTCGACATTCCTTTGCGATAACCAATAGAACCTTCTTCGAATATCCGCTCGAACGGATCTTGCAATGTTCTGAGGAGGTAGTTGTGAACAACCAAATCGCGAAGGTGGAGCTGTTCGACAATTCGTTCGGAGCCATCCTTTTTCTCGATCTTGAAGGCAATATTGGGAGAAGGGGTAAACGCATTCGTCGATAAGTCTTTGAACAACTCTTCGACAAATTCATCTTCCGAGACTATGTGTGCACCGCTGTCGGAATCCGCATGTGAATGTGAATCGTACCTTTCGTGAACCTCCCGCAAAATGGTGTGTAGCATCTTCTTGTCGGGAAAGTAAGACGTGAAGTATCCAGGTGAAGGATCAAGGATCGTGTAGTAGCCCTGCGAGTTCGAGAACTTAGTGCCCGCATGAATCTCACTGCCGAGGATTACATACGGCAGAATCTCTTTCAGATCACCCTTCAGATAGAGCTTGCCTGCGCAGCCGTTGATGTACTGCACCGATCCAGGCTGGGAGACCGAGCGGTGCTTCAATTCGGTGTATTTCCAGTAAATCGGGATGACGTAGAATGCATCGAGTCTCCCCTCGAATGTGATGTTCTGACCGAACAGTCTGGAGAACCTTCTTGTCAGGAGCTGTACAAACCCGTAAGAGCTTATGAATGTCCTGTTTCCCACTTTCTCTGGTTTAAATGGAACGGGCATCGTGAAATCGAGGCAGAGCTCGCTGGGGTTATTCTGATAGGTAGATTCAGATAGAACTTGCTCGACCGACCGCTCCTCGATTTCTTTCATCTCCGTAAGGGCAAAGTTTTTCGCCTTTTCAGGAATAGCAAAGTAGGATGAGAGTGCTCTTGCAAAGCTGTCTGCCCCCTCGTGGCCTGTGCGGAACATGAGGATTTCGAGAGGGAATATTTGGCCTTGATGGGGCTTGTGGGTTTGTCTAAGGCCTCGTACATGAAAGATGATCGGGTAATCATCGTCCTTGCCCGCCTGGGGGAAAACAGTCTTGCGAATGTCCTTCACAACTGCCTGAAAGAGAGAGACTGTCGGAGATGTCATTACAGGTACACTCCGCACGTTGGTGACCTTGCACTGTAGTCTGTACCACTTCAGTGCGCTGAGCTGTTCCGGGATTTCAGTCTCCATGGTGTCGGCCTAGTTTAATGGACTTAACTAAAAAGCCAGAAAGTTGCCGAACCTCGCGAAGGCTCGATTGAGACCTTCGCAAGATCAAAGCTTGGTTGCTCCCAATGTCCATTATGTCTCCCTTGGTCGGTTGTTCCGCGAGGACTTGGGAAAGAGACACGTGCTTCGAATCATGTGCTCTGTTTCGTATCTGTCGGTGGAGATTTCAATTATTCTTTTTTCAGATTTGTCAAAGAACTGGTCACACTCGATAGAAGTTCTTTCTCATCAACAGGGGTGTCGAAGGTTTTTCCCCAGTACATCGAATATGCTTCATCGCTGCCAAAGTACCCTTTTAGTTTCTCATGGAGAACTTTCGCATTTGCTGGCTTGCCACTGAACGACACCTTGACGCATCTTCCTTGCTCATCAAGATTGACAACTACAAGGTCTGGACGGCTTCGCCATTCTGGGTAATTAAGAATGTGAATGTCAGAAAGGTATGAGGTCTTATCATGGGTTGTTTTGACAACATACATGTGTCCTTCCATTTTTCCTTCGGCATAGGTTTTTTCCAGCAGTTCGAAGTCTTTCTCCTCGAATTTCTGCTTTTTTAAGTCATATCTCCTTATTTCCTCAATTTCTTTGCTGGAATAGCCTCGTTCTACCAATCCGTCGATGAATGATCTGTCGTTAATCGCTATGCCCATCTCAAAGCGCGTCAGTTTGTAGCCGATGAGATCGGCGAATTGTTCGAGAGAACTGTAAGCGTGCATTCTGTTTAATTCTGGGTAACCATGATGATCGATGATCAGGATCGAGTGATCGTGCCTCAACTTTTCCTCTGTTGTCGGGCCGGGAATCTCCACAATGATGACATTGCGTCTAAGATTTTTGAACGTATCAGGCGCATCATCAAGTTCTTTCTCCAGTGTTGCCCCCAATTTTTGCTTTGAAACACGAATGTCTAAAGATAACCTCTGACAGATATCGCAAATGATTGCGCTCTCCCCGTCGTTCATAGGGCAAATAACAGTAGTATTTTCTCTCTCGAGATTAATCTTCAACCTGGGGATTTCCGAAACCATTGAACAACGTATCGATAAATGAACTTGCCCAGTTGAAAAAGGAACGTTACGCCGGAAATTGCAAAGAATGCAAAGAGTATAACTTTCCATGCGTCGAAGCGAAGATGCACAATGCAGGATAACAGATCTGGAACATGTCCTTCTCCGTAGATTGCCAACCAAACTGTCATGACAGCGATGATCACCGACAGTGGGAGACCCATTTTCGTTATCAGTTCGATGTTCTGATTGCTCTCATGTTCTATCATGGTACGGACGTGTGCAGCTAACTCGGCTATTTCTCCTTTGACCTTTGCATACAGGTAATCATGTCCTAAGAGATTCATCCATTGCCTGTACATCTCAATTCCCTGTTCCTGCGGAGTCACTTCGGTATACCAGTACTCGTTAGTGAACTTGATGAAATCCCCATGAAGCTGGTCAGCTTTCTTGCGAAGCTCAGGGTCTAATCGCCCTCCACCCTTGAAATATTTTGTCAGTTCCTTTATTTCTTCCGAGAATTTTACCAGCATAGCTCTTTGAAAGAGAACGATCAGCGCCATCTGATAATACATGCTCTTCATGTGGTCATACAATAAATTCTGAACGTGCCAGTCGTTCTTACCCAGGAATACAAGGCTATATCTACTCATACCATAGAATGAACCGCCTTCAACCCAACGATCGTACGTGTGAGTGCGAATCAGCTCACGCTTTGTGCGCTCGTTCTTTATTGTTGGATCTTTGTAGTCACCTTCAACAAAGATCATTGAGTACCATTCATCTGATTTCTCATACATGTATTCCCCACAACAAAGGGCACTCAAAGAAGTGGCAAGTTCCTGATCTCTGTAGTAAGAGACAATGAACATTCGATCGTCTGTAAATAGATCATACGAGAAATCAGCTTGCTCAAAAGTTCCATCGTTGAACCGTATTGGTGAAAGGAGCTCACGAATGACACGACTAAGATACATCTTGTGCTCAGGAAGCCTCAGATCAGGGAAACGCTCTTCCACAGGGGGCTTCTTAGGAGAAAGAAGAGCAACGCAATGCGGCAACATCTTTGCGACGCTCTTGACAACTGAGGTGTTACCTACATTTGAAGGGGAGTATCTGTCAAGGAATGGAGGATAGACTCGGCGTACCGTCTCATTGTAGCGGAGATAATCCTCGAATGTCGATTGGACCGATTCCTCACTGGTTTTCTTTTCCGTTGAGATACTTAGCAAGCCAATCTGATTGTCGAACAAGTGAAGATCAACAGAGTTTACGGTTGTCTTTACGCTGTGTATCGTGCCATCGGAGGCGTAAAACTGAGCAAGGAGCTCTGCATTGTTCTCCTTGTTGTAGTCCTTTCTCCGTAAATAACGAATACCATCATCACTCTTCTTCCTTTCCGAGTCGTCCACATTTCTCCTCCGGGTATCCCTATCAGAAACCCGGTTTTCTCTATTGGTGCTGAACAGCATACTCCGCACGTAAGGATAAAAGTAGTGCCACTCGTTATACTCAAGCGCATTCGATACATCAAACGCCTTTTCTTCCCAATCGCTGTCTTCACCCAGCCGGCAGAGTTGGTTGGCCAGATCAGAAGGACGCATGGAGAGCTTCTCACCATCACGCAGCCTGTAATACATGAACGGGAAAACAAAGATGGTGAAGAAATGTTTGTCATTCACTGAAGTATCCATAATTCACCGCCGTTTTTGCGCCGACGCCATGGTCTGTCAATGCTGCACGTAGGATTGCCTTCGCCGCCTTGAGAAGTGGCGAATCGTCTTCTCTTTTGCCAAAGCCAGTCCGATTCGCAATTCTAAAGCAGTACCTCATTCCCGCCGGCACGGTAATAAAAGGAATGGGAACAGGGCTATACCAGTCCGCCGGAGGATTATCCTCTGTTGGATTTCCATAGTATCGAGTGTAGTGAGGCGTCATGACATCGATCTCGAACAATGCCTGAGTTTTATTAGGACAGGGAAATGCAGGGAAAAAAATAATTCCGCCCGCGTGTGCATCTGCAGAATCCTTCGGACCAAATATTTTCTTAACCAAACCTTCGTCCCAGAGATCCGTATTATTTTGCGCAAAGTCGCGTGCGATCCCTTTTAGTGAGCTCCCCGGGATGATCGGCAGTCCTGTTGTCCAGTCAAACATGAACCCGATCTCCAGCGGGTGCTGGTATCCAATGCCGAAGAGCAACCGAGTCGCTGTTGTCAGCGAGAAACCATCACCAATGCTCTCTAGATGCTTTCTTCGAGTATCGTATGCCTCGGCATATCCACCCTGTTTTGAAAGTTCAATAAATTCTTGAAGAAAATGTGTCTTATCTTTCACTAAATTAATAACTTGCGTCCGGGCTTTTTGATCGTAGCTTCTCTCATAGAGCTTCGCATACTTGTAGTATTTCAAGGAAAGATTAGGGAGCGTACCTTTTTTCATCACCTCCCTCAAATTGCCCGGTAAAGGAAGAATTCGATCACGAGCTTGTCTGCTGTTATCAGGCATTGTCAAGAGCCTTTCTTTTTCGGTTCTTCTTTTGCAAATGCGATCGCGAACTTCTTCATCCAAGCAGCATACTCGATCGCCTCTTGCTGATACCTGCGGTACTTGGATAGATCAGTTGTTTGAACAATATTTTCCAACGCTTTGACAGGATCGTTACCTAATCCCACAAGCTCGCAGAGGATCCTGTTTATCATCGCATAGTTCTTCTTTGACTGACCTCCCGAACGTTTTTCGTTCTCTTTGTCTTTAGTCTTCACCACCATAAAAGCAATTGCCTGACCAAGGCCATTTTGCATGATCATAGATGGAAGCCCTTTTAAAAAGGCAACATCGTCGGGTGTAAATTGTTCTGCTTGTGCCTTTATTTTACTTAGCACTTCTAAAGCTCTCTTTTGAGAGCGAGACGGTTGTTTGTTTCCCCCGGAGCTGCTGATCTGACTCGGTATACTACTTTGTTGTGCCATTTTCTCCTCCCCTTTTCTGTTCCTTGAAAATCGTGGAGAGATCACTGCTCATCTTGACAAACCCGTATCCCACTGTTTCATTTCCTCCCACTTGAAGTATCTCGTTCTTAATTAGTCTAACAAGCTGATTAAGCGAGCTTGCATCGTTTGCAGGGATCCTGCCAACTGGCTTCATCACCGTATAGAAAAGGGTATCCGCTGGCACAACTTCTTCGTACCACAGATTTTCGCTCGTCTTCTCCTCCTCTTTGAGCACGTTGCGCGCGATGACTTGTGTAGCTGATGTTACAAGCGTTTTGAAGACATTATCAGAGACAATTACAAGTCGTTCCCTGATCTCTTCTTGATTTTCCTTGGGCAGCAGTGACGCCAGTTTATCTATCCCACGTGCCCCCCCGTTAAGGGACAAGGCAAAGTCTTCGAGAACGATCTCCGAGCCTCCGTTGAATGTCAGTCCTTTCTCATCATCTCTGTTCTCGTTTGAAGCGAGCTCACTGACGGCTCTATTTATGAACTGCAAGTCCCTCTTGAAGCGCTTTAATACGAATGGTGACGTGACCCATTTGAACACTCCCTCCGATGAGCGCACAGGGAAAAAAAGGATCTTGGCGTCAGTGAATACCACCTCCCCGGCACCAGTTTCTGCCCCTTCTTTACCAAAAATCCTATCTGTGGCACTATGATCTTTCAGATCACAAAACCAGCGCAGACTCCCTTTCAAACTCGACGAATAAACCACAGGAAACTCGGTATGCTTTTCCCGTTGTATGGCAAGATCCACTACTTCCCCAGCTTCACCTGCTCCTGCGTGAAGCGGGGTCAGCGTGTAAAATGTGAAGAGGGCACCATCGTTGGACATATAGATTCCTCCATTATTTTTTCAACTCTTAAATTCTGGGCCGCAGGCTAAAAGGACGTGGTTAAAGCCCATCGATGAGTAAGGCAGGTACTCGATCTTTTTATTATCGATTCCCTGTACGAAATTCGTGATCTCTTTCTCGCCCACATTCTTCTGAATCCTGAAGAGATACACCGACCCCGCCGGCACGGCAAGCATCATTGGTTTCAGCATTACTCCGCTTTGATTGGCTGTGCCCGTATTCTTTATGTAGGAATACCCTCCGATTCTTTGTGGACTTCCCAAATGTGCGGCAAGAAGTTCAAGATGTAAATCCATCCGCCCGAATGCTGCCGATGCAAAAAGCTTCCCCTCTTCTATATTGAATGGAAATGGTATCCACCCATGTTCAAAGATGCCGGGTTGAAGAAGAACAAGGCGAAACGTATGATTCTTAGCAATAGATTTGATAAGCTTTTCCCGTGACGGAGAGAATTTATTTTCAAGCAGTGTCCCATCATTATGGCTAACGATGTCGACGAGATGTGTCTCGCCCCCTAACCTCTGAGAGCCATCTTTCAGTCGTTTGCCCGCAACTGAGAAATAAAAACCTATGCCATCCAATAAGCGGGAATACGGTGTGACGTAGAAGCGGCTTTCCTTCGCTTTACGATCCCCGCTCTTTGAAAGTCTTTCGTAGTCTAGCCCTATACCCACTCGGTCTTCCGAGAAAAACAGATGGTGATCCTCAATATTAAGTCCATCCAACGAGAGACGGTATGCGTCCATTTCCGAGTCACTGACAAAATCCGCCGGTTTTAGGCTTTCTAGCTTCTCTTCAGGCATCGCTGCCGGCATGTAAAACAAAAAATCCAGATCACTTTCCACGCTCCCTTCTCTAAGTTTGTTGAACAGCGAACGGCAAGCATCCTTTTGTTTGACAATATCCGTTGGGGTCGGAAGGTAAAGTTCATTCGATTCCTCCTTGATGAGATAAGGACCAACGATCTCCATGGGAAGGTTATCGTCATCGCCCACTAGTTCCCTGATTTTACAACCGTCATTTATTTTCCCTCTTTCATCGAGCGCTCCATTATCATGTAGGATCTTGCTTCGCACAAACCCCTGGAACGTGGATGGGGCGGGAGGAAACCTTCCCTCAGTATACCATTCGCCGAAAGTGAAAGATTTGTTGCCGCGAAAGAAAAGAACGTCGTATGGGTGAGCGATGTAACCGTGCACATTCATATTTATCGCCTTCCTGTCAAAAATTGCAAATAGAGCAGTACGTCAATCATAGTACGCGCACTAAATTTCCCTGAGTTATCTTCTACGAGTGCGATCTCCTTAAGCACCTCGACGATAGCCCCGACCTCTTTCTTATCACGCTTTTTGCCTCTTGTCGTCTCCAACTCAGCACCCAGGTATTTTTTGAATTTTTCCGGGTCAGCCATGAGCAGTTGATCGAGCAGGTGTTCTTCTTCTCGCAGTCGGTACGGAGTTGTTCTGGATATTGTACCATCAGCAATTCTTTCCTTCATCATTGCCACATTTTTCAGTAGCGCATTCGGAATTGCAACTGTAAAGGTTTCGGTATGACCTTTAATCAATTGAACTGCTATTGCGTTTTTCCCTTTCACCTTTTTTGCCTTATCTGTCAAAGTTTGGTATGAACGCTTGATCGCTTCGGAAAGAGGATATTTATGATAGCAAACGACTGCTCCTGTCGACAGCGAGAGGTTCAATAGTTTTTCCTTAATGGATTGCGGCAGGTTGTCACCGCTCTGTGCAACGCCCTCGGCAAAAAGCTGTCTATAAGTATTTGCCAATTCCTCTACACAGCCGGTTAAGTATTCGGGATGAATCATGAAGTTTACATCGTCGCCGCCTGCATAAATAAGTTGCCCTGAATGTTGGCTTACAATGTCTTCAGCCTTGTGGGTGAATTTTGTCAAGACAGATGATACAGTATTAGATACTTCCTTAAAGTACTTGCCACTATCTTTAAATGCACTTCCCATATTATCGCCATCCATGTACACAACGGCGTAAAAAGGGCGCTCAAGCCATGGTGTAGGTAGAGAACCATCTTTCTCTTCAAGCTTCTTGAACGAATCCCTGAATTCTTTAAGGAGAGGCGATTCAACGAAAAGGCAACGGCCCAATGGCTCCGAGAATTTAATTGTGTTTTTCACATCGAAAAGCTCGCTAGTATTCGATCTGCACCACGATACCAGTCTATCGTACTTGTCCTCAACGGCTTTGAGATTTGCCTCGACGTCAGGTTTATTTTTGAGTTCAGAATAGCGCCTATTGATAGGAACAGCTGCAATGTCAGAAGTTGACTCGTATTTTGGCTCAGATGCAATGGCATCGACAGCCTTGTACAAGAACCGCTTCAATATGCAGACGCTGCAGATTCGCTCTCTATCGGTTAGATCCGTAGCAGTGTGATTAACGGTATAAACCTGGGCACGCTCTCCGCAGAGGTCGCACTTGTCCCACTTCTTTACGCCCGGCCTATTCTGCCGCGTGAAACAATACGCTAGTGAACGAGCCTTTATTTTCTCTTCTGCTTCGACAAACTCATCATAACTCGGGTAGCTCGCTTTAATAGAATGAAATATGAAGAACAAGTTGAAATACTCATGCACCTCGTTCATGTCCACATACACAGAATTCATTCCGTTTTTTTCTTTCACGTCCCTGATGATTTCTTCGAGAATCCTCTCAAATTCCTTTTTGAGCCTACATTTGACTTCTTCTTTCTTCTCGGCGGGGATTACAACGTAGATCTGATCCGGAATGCTGCCGGCTTTAACCTTCCGTTCACCGCGCAGCGTATCGTTACACATCAAATCGCCTTCAAGATTCGGACGGATGATTACACCGTAATGCTTTACGAACTTTGCTATCTGACACATGAGATAAGAAAAGAGAAACGACGCAGCCCAGTAATCCTTCGCTTTCCTGCTCCGACGAACAAAGTGGAATATCGGACCTATTTCACAGACGAGAAGGTATTGTTTCGGTGCTCTACCTATTGGCATCAACTGGCTATCTCCATCTCGCTGTTTGTAAAGTGCACTGTGATCCGTGAGGGAAAAATGGAAACAGCAGGGCTCCCGTCATGACAACACCGAGAGCTTTTTTGCGTTCAACTTAGTTTCTATTGTCTTTACCAAAGCATCACGATCTCCGTCGTCAATAGAAAAAGCCGAAGACAATTCGCAACGGAAGTAAGAAAAAACCAGACGAACCAGCCCCCCATCAACGGGCTTTGCATGAACGATTAGAGGAGATGCCTGCCTGCTCGGCCTCTCGCCTCCAATTGCTTTTCGGTTCGCACTGCGCTTAAATTCGTGCATTGTGTTCATCAGCAATGATAATTCATCGACCCACTTGCCTTTTCTTTCTGCGATCCAAACATCAAAATAGTTTCTTGCGATGCAAGGAAACGTTGGAGTGCTCACCCAAGATGCGCAATTAACACCTTGCTCTAACGCATATTTTTTGAAAATCTTCTCTGCATTACATACAATTTCCTTTTCTCCTTTCAGACTATCCCCGCCCAAAAAGACAGACCCGAAGCCTCTTCTAGAGCGATTGCCGAATCCGCCCAACGTAAGAGCGAGCAAGAGCGAATAACCTGCCACATCAAGAAGCAGTTTGCTGTCTGCCGAAGCTCTATTTGTCAACGACAAATCAACCCTAAAAGCTTGGGACGGCCCTATCGCGTTCCGCCATGCCTTCTGAGCATTCTCCGTTTTATGCGGGAGTCGAGGTTGAGATGAGACTCGTGGGGGATTAGGATTGACGTTCGTAATTCTTACAGAAATTGGCGAGCGCGAATCTATGTTCCCAAACACTTTGGATTCTAATTTATGGAGATCAGGAACATTATCACCAAGAACTCCACCCATCATTGCTCTGAACCACCACCTGATCAATCCCTTGATTGAGGGAGCACGCAGTTCCGCATATTCTTGGTCTGCCCCCGCCATAAACATTGGCGTTACCACCTCGCACTCAAACCTGACAGTATTCATCTTTGCTCTCCGAACCAACCTCTAATTCAACTGCACCAAACTTCTTTCGGTGACTGACAATAACGTGGCGCTTCCTCATAGGCTACCACGGCTCCGCCGTTTGAGCGGCGAAAATACGCGAAATCTACTTACAGAAAAAAGACAATTATATCACGTTCTCCCACTGGCATCTAAGATCGGCCTCCACCAATGTGGATGACAACTTCGGGTGAATCTATGTCGCCTATAGCAAATAATCAAGTGATCAAACTGACTCAACAAAAATCTCCACGGAACCGATACGATGCCCCAAATGCAAATCTCCATAAAAAGTCGGTGTTCATCTTTCCGCTGGTCTGGGGTATTAGTCACGATGGTTTCACCATCGAGTCAAATCCTACCTCCACCAGTCCATTATCCAGCCAGGATCCTGTCAGCCGTTCCTCATACGCAATGTGTACATCCGATGCCTCGAACCGATTCAGTATCTTAACCAACGCCCCGAGATCAGGGTCAGTCACTGCGTGATATACTTCCTCCCTATGGCATGGTACTACGACGGCCAAACCTCGCTTGTGTACGTCGATCCCCACGCAGATCGACTCGCTTTTTGCAATCCAACCGCTACTCTTACCATGAAAGGCTTCCTTGATCGCGTTGTTGCTGCGATAGTGCTGCACTGGGACTTGAGCCCATTAATTATTAAGGAAGCATCCTTTTCATCATAATCTGTCACGAGAAGGTCTTCCTTTCTAACATCAGCCTCAATTCTTTTCCTACTCTCCGCTTTCAACATGGGGTCTGTTAGGCGAAGATGCCATTTCTCTTGATTAAATGACATGTTTGAGGAAAGCATGTATGCGATCATCTTCTGGTAATTCAATGGTCTGTTGCCTAGACTGAGCTTGAAATCTTGCTAGACACAAGTAGATAAAGAAAGGGATTGTCTTTGATAGCATTCTTCCGCGAGTGTAAGCTTCAGAGCACCGCTCAAAACATACGTATGCAAAATCAGGCCTCGGGCTCATTAGTAAGTACAATAACATGAGCGCTATATCGAACATAGGGTCACCGAGACGAGTAGCCTCAAAGTCTAACACACCTACCAACGAGTTGTGCAAGTGTGTCGTAGAAACCATCAAGTTATAAACCGTAGGTGCTCCATGGATAACCTCTGGCTCGGTGGCAGGCTGGTCGGAGGATACGATAGAAAGACACTGGCTAAAGAGGGGAAAAAGAGTAGAGTGATTTTTCTCCATAGTTCCCAAAAGGGAAACAGAATATTCAATGGGATTGAAATTGGGAGAATAGACGGATATGTACTTTTTTGAGCGCCGTTGCAAGATGCTTCGTAGCTCGGGTACGCGCTGAAGCTGAGAAGACCACAATACAACGTCGTCTAAAATCGCGCGTAAATCTGATTCTTTTAAACCCTGATTGATGGATTCATAGAGATTGATTCCTGCAATCTCTTCCGTAACAATGAATGCCCTGCCCGATCCTTTGTGAACCCCGTAAGACAGGAGGCGTGGGATGTGCGGCAAGCGACCCTGCAATGTTCTGAGTGTCTCTGATTCATCAAGAACAGAGGTCGAGAACTCATTTTCACCTTGAAGCTTCAGGAAAAGACCGTAATCCATACCGATCAGTTTGAAACGCCAAACGGAGTTGAGACTTGGCGGTGTGTTAGTTTTAATGTCGACTATCTCATTGTGTCGTATACCTAAGGCCTCTACAAGCAGCATCGTAGGATCCATCTACTAGTCATCCTCATCCTGTACAGATGCGAGTAGTTGCGCCAATGACATTGAGATCGGTTGCCCGGTAAGCTCCTGTATCCAGCCCCATTGGCCATTAGGGTTGAGCTCAAGAAATACAAGTCGGTTGTCTGGTGTCAGAATTAGGTCGATCGCTGAAAAGCGAAGCCCAAAGTACTTTGTGAGTGCAATACAGCGCTCTTCGATCAACGGTTCGAGCCGATGTGGGACATGAGGTGTGTTTGGAAGATCGTATCTGCGCCAATCAACAGATGTTTTTTCTGTTGCTTGTGAGTGAATCTCGCAGGCAAAGACTTTTTCACCAACGACAGTTACACGCAGCTCATATTTCTTATCAACATATTCTTGGTATGTTGCAGGGCAGACAGATAGTGCAACGCTAGATTCAAGATCGGCATCTGAGAGAACTGATGTGTACACGCAGTATTGATGTTCTGGTGCCGTTGCGTGAGGGGGCCCCTTGGAGACTAGCTTCGCCACAGTTCTTTTCCCCTCCGAACGAAGAGCTTTATAAAACTGCCTGATGTCATCCGGGTTCATTGACACGATTGTTTTTGGAACGTCAAAGCCAAAGCGCGTGGCAGCATTTAGCTGTGCTATCTTGTGTGAGGCAAGGCGTATCGAAGAGGGGTGACTGATCCATTTGCAGCGCAATGAGAACAAAACACCATATAGTGCAGACTCTAACTCTGCCCGCACAAACTGAGCAACTGCAAAGTCTTGATGAAGGTGAGCAACCTCTGGCGCCACAGGGCGGCGGTACCATATCGAGTGAATATCATCACCGGAAATCTGGTTGCCATCCTTTATAATAACAAACCCTGGCGTGCTATCGACAAGGTTGAAAGCTATTGAGGAATCTGAACCAAACGATTCAGTATTCAGACGTACATAGTTTACACCGAGAGTCTTGAGATCATTCTCAACGAGCGCTGATGTCTTGTCTGCAGCATTAGTTAAGATCAAAACTAGGCTCATGGCGATATCTCAGTCGTCTGGTCCGTAATCGGTGGGATTAATCGTTGTCTGGCAAGAGGTGGTGCTAGCCGCATTCTCGGGTAGACTAGCATTTTCTCTCTTCTGATAAAGAAGTGGCTCAACAGACCCAATCGCCATTTCTGAACTTGCGACAGGTTCTGCTGGAACCTGCGATGAATTATTGCTTTGGTTTTTCATGTTAACTCCTATTTTTAGTTAATGAATTTGAACTGGTGTTTTTGCCTAACCTCTACCATGATGCTAAGTGCAGGATAGCGAATTATGATAGTTCGTTGGTAAAAATACTCACTCAACAGGTCTCCGCCATCATCCTAACTATAGTTACGCCATGATACATTAACTGAAGGCACTGTACTGCTTTACCTGCATACATAATTTGGCTGGAATGCTCGGCCGATGTTTGCCGCCTAGAGGTTACGCGAGGCGCGCCACGCTTCGTCTAACAGAGTTACGCCGAGCGCCTCAGCCTCCTAAATCGAATAAGATAATTTGTGGTGATCTCAACCAACAGAAGATCATAGTCAACTAAAGCAAGTCTCGGTCAAGAGGCAGAGCTTCGAGACGCATGCATGCCTTCATGCAAAACTGTCAGAGTGTCAACGGGCGTTCCATGTCCGACTCTAAAGAACATCCCTTTCTATCAAGCTTTTCAATGAACTAATTGAACTGTTTTACCACTCATCGACAAAAATATCTCGTTTTATCTTTTGACATTGAATGAGCAGTCTCGCTCAACAACGCCGTTGTGCTGCGAGCTATGAATGATTTTTTCTACCAACTCACGAAGCAGCACTATGGAGCGACAACAACTATTTTCTATCAATTGATGGAGCATCGTTGTTGGGCGTGTCATGTACCGTTGGCGCGGTCTATTCTTCAACATGGTCTACATTTTCCCCAACGTCACCGATTTTCCCCTTCTCTTCAAGGAGTCGGATATTGTTCACATTATGATTTAGTACCTGTGCAAGCTCCCTTTCGGCGCGAGGCGGCGGGAATCCTAATTGGCTTGCTTCGGGGTAGTTCTGTTTGATCGAGAGATACTTCTCGATAACCTCCAATTGACCTTTCTGCCTCTCTTGGTCATTACGGTACCAGATGTCCTTGATGAATTCTCGGAACTCCTTGATGATCTCGCCGATGCCAGTGAAGCTAAAGCCACCTGGCGATGCCATTCTAACTTTGTATATTCGAAGGGCTTCTTCTTCAATGGGGAAGCGCTGTAGATCTCGGTATATCTCAGCGGCCGACGGAATTGGGATTGAGGGGGCTTGAATCGGAAAAGGGAACGGAAATGCAGGAGGCGGGAGAATCGGAAACTTTGAGAAGAATGGCATTCCCTTTTCGAAATACTCCCGATATAGGTCGAGCCATCGACGCAAGAGGTTATGGTATCTTTCGCTCTCCGGGGAACGGAGGAAGTACTTTTCGTACCTTCGAATCATCTTAAAATACAATGACAATGATTGCTCTTGCGATTCCCTATGGATGCGCAAAGAGTGAAACACATCATAGATGTGAGATGCGCTGGTGGAGAGGAGTGTGACATCTTGCGCCGTCCAGCCGCCGAGCGTCTTGAAGCCGATGACTTGTAAGTTGGATTCTTCGGAATTTGCCATTCTCTATTCTCCTATATAGTCAGTAGCGCCATTGGCACATAACGTCCTGCAGGAAGAAGTCGTTGCTTTCGCCCGCTACAAAAGCTGCGAACCATCGAGGTTGCGGGGGAACGCAATGAAGCGAACTCGATTTATACAAATAACGAGCGTCTTTTCCCGGCTTGTTATGCGAAGCTGCCGCGGTAGTCATTTGTAGAACGATTCTATCGTCTCGCTGATGCAATCAGCAGAGTAGACGACGCCCAACCCCATGCGTTGGACACTGTGCAAAGCTGCGTCAACAATTGGAATCGACGCAGAAACGATCCCGAGAACGTATGGTATTTTCTTGGCACCGCTCACGACAGTCTCACCTTGGGGACCGATGGTTGTTGCCTGTTGCTTCAGGATGACTAAGCTGCCACTTGAGCCAGGAAAGACGTTCGCATCAATCAGAAAGCCATCAATGTGGTCAGGCAGTCCATACTGACTCCTCAGTCGGTCGTTGAATGAGTATCCCAGGGTCGGCTCAGTTGAAATTACCCCTTCTCGCAAGACAGGAGACACGTTTCTGGGGTCGAAGATGGCTCCGGGATAACCAAGGAGAAATATCTCGTCTCCCACGGTGATGCCCTCCGCCTTCAGCTTTTCCTTGGTTACTAAGAGCGTCGTTGGAATCCATGCGCCTTGAATACTATCCTTCACCACCTGCTCCGTTATATTGATAGCCGCGACATCATAGTCTTTATGCGGATCTAGGCGGACGTTGTCAAGGTACTTTCCTGATTCTCCCACCACAGGCACGTTGGTAGTAACCACGTTTATTCCGTTGGGAGTCCGAATCGCAACCCTAATGGAGATAGACTTCTCTTTGCCTTCCGGTGGGATTACGTGTTTGTTGGTAACTAAGAACACTTGCCCCCGATTAATGGAGACCTCTCGGAACACTAAGAATCCGCTACCGAAGTAAGTATTGGTGGCGTCGAGTTGGCAGGAGATTAGCACTGTAGAGTTCAAAAATGCTTCATTCAAGGCTTGGCCCCTTCCTGTTTGTGTGATGGAACAGACTAACACGATCGCAAAAAGACGTTTTAGCAATGTGTGCCTCGTTTGGCGCGACAGTTTCGCATAACTACTGTAATTATGTAGTACGTTATTATTTCCAATTATGGATAAAAAGAGTATTACGTTATTACACTTCTTACTTGTTTGACACCAGTGTATCTATTGGATTTACTATTTGACCCATCATCCTCTTACTCACGTGCGTATATATTTCTGTTGTCCTTGAACTACTGTGCCCTGACAACTCCTGAATATACCGAAGATCAAGTCCACTTTCCAACAAGCGCGTTGCGAAACTGTGCTGCAGGCTGTGAATGGACACGTCTTTGGTTATGCCTGCCTTTTTCGCTGCAGCTTCGAACACCTTTTGAGCGCTTTCTTTGCTCAAGTACCCTGCCTCTTGATCGCCGGGGAAGGCCCAGCTCACCGGAGGACATTGTTCCCAGTACTTTTTCAACTCGGCCAGTGCCCCTTACCTAGAAGCGTGTACCAATCCTTCTGTCCCTTTGCCTTCCGTACATGTATAAGCATTCGCGCCTCGTCGATATCCTTACGCTTGAGTCTGATCACTTCGCTTACCCTCAAACCCGCGGAATAAGTAACCATTCAAAAACATAGATGCTTCTGGTTCCTAACCACCTTTAAAATGCGCAGCACCTCCTCCAGACTGAACACGACCGGCAATTTCTTGGGTCTCTTGGGCCGCTGCACCGGCCCGAGAACGAAGCGCATTTTATACAGCTCGACTTAGAGGAACGGTAAGGCATTCAATACTTGATTGACCGTCGATGCCGCGATCCCCTCGTCCTCGATTAGATGAAGCAGATAATTCCGAATATCGGTTGATGATAGTTCCCTTGGATGCCGCGGCGCAAAATATCTGACAAGGCCCCTCAAACAGCTGCTGTAGGCACTAACCGTTTTGTAAGAGTAGTTCCTCAGCTTCAGTTCCTGCCTGAGGAGTTCGAACAATCCCGGCGTCGGATGTGAGCCGTCCCGCTCGCCCATCCCTTGTATCCTGGCATTCACATTCCCATCTCCCTTACTTGTGAAAAATCTAACCCTTGTTTTTTTAATTGCGAAGCTTCGCACACCGGTAGTGTAAATTAGTTTGTGGGAATTGAAGAGGGTAAAGCGCATAATCTTTTAGAATAAGATTAAAACAAAAAAAGAAAGGAGTTATGCACCATGTACCCAGAACAGAATATTGAAGAGACAAGCTCACTGGGGACGCGGACAGAGCAGGAGGACGATTTAACCCTACATCCTATGGAACTTTCGTACGAAGGAAGGATAACAGAAGTTGAAAGAATATTCAAGGAGACCATGAAAGATCCTGGAAAAATGTTCGAAATGTTCAGGATAGACCTAAAGGCGACCTGCGAAAAGGCATTAGAGCAATTTATATCGATGGAGCTGACATCTTACCCTGCTTGGC
>Ga0078972_1009282_pt1 | contig 19571 bp, 14 predicted proteins | sample YelNatPaOPGAMG01_FD_67568 | JGI IMG/M metagenome (GOLD analysis project Ga0078972, IMG submission 67568) | Hot spring thermophilic microbial communities from Obsidian Pool, Yellowstone National Park, USA - OP-RAMG-01 (SPADES assembly) (version 2) | ecosystem: Environmental > Aquatic > Thermal...
CGAACCGAAACAAAAGCGGTGCTGGAGCACCGCGCTCCAAAAACTTCTACTCCAATCCTTCACAGCAGAGGCGCAGAGAGTCGGTAGGGCGCGCAGTCCCCTGCGCGCCGCCATCAATACATCCGAAAACGCTCGGCGGCCAGCGGACTGCCCGCCCTACCTGATTTTGATCTGGTTTTGACGGAGCAAACCCTCTAATTGGGATATTTCATGTGTTTTTGTTTGCACAGACTTCCAACTCTGCTGCGTGGCATCCTGCAACCGCCGGATGGGTACAACAGTTTCGACCCGCCTTGACTGCAAGTTTGTGAGATATGTGGGTTAAACCGTCGGCTTGCCTTTGGCGCCCGGGTGCGGGATAGTCAACGCCGTGCACGCAACTGTTAAACAACTTGCTGAACGATTGGTTGCTTCGTACAAGCAGCTTGGTGGCATAAACCACCTTGATGGTAAACCGTTACCGTCAAAGCGTGCCATAGCCGGCGTCACAGAAGACATGTTGCGATTGTTGTTCCCCGGCTTTTTCGATGAACGACCCGTACGAATGGCCTCGATTCAAGCCGAGACAGAATCGCTGCTGGGTTCTGTTGCAGCACGACTTGAATCCGAGATTGTCAAAAGCCTCGAATACAGTCCGCCGCCGAATTTGTCGGCCCGCGACGTGCGCACGTATGCACACAAGGTTACAATCGAGTTTTTGGGTGAACTACCGCACATTCGTGAGTTGCTGCAGACCGATACTGAAGCGGCCTACAACGGCGACCCGGCCGCATTAAGCAGGGAAGAAGTGCTTTTGGCTTATCCGTCAATTGAATGTGTAGCGGTACAACGGCTGGCTCATGAACTTTACAAACGCAATGTACCGCTTGTACCGCGTATCATGACCGAATGGGCGCACTCGCGCACTGGCATGGACCTGCATCCGGGTGCAAAAATCGGGTCGCATTTCTTTGTTGATCACTGCACAGGCACGGTTGTAGGCGAAACCACCGTAATTGGCAACCACGTAAAACTATACCAGGGCGTTGGTCTAGTTGCGCGGTCACTTTCAGCCGCAGACCAACTGCGCGGTAAAAAACGTCACCCAACAATCGAAGACCGCGTCACAATTTATGCCGGCGCAACCATTGTCGGGGGCGAAACTGTGGTAGGCGCAGGCAGCACAATCGGCGCGAACGTGTTCCTGACACACAGTGTACCGCCCAACTCGCTTGTACTTGCCGAGGACGTGCGCGTGCGCGTGCTCAGCAAAAAAGAGCGCCAGAAAAAATCCGGTGAGGCAGTCGGGCTGTAGCAGCAAGCCGGGCACCTGAGCTGCACTGTGCATCGTCGAGGTAGCACGGCGCCAAAGCACACGTGACCCGGGCGAAGTGCTGCATGCTGCACACTATTGATCAGGGGCTACTAATAGATTTAAGTGTTTGTTCCAACTGCCGCCTAAGCTGTTCACGTTGTTCATCTGTGGCATCACGCGGCACGTAAATCGGATCGGCTAGCCGCATATGACAACGCGCGAACGGCAGCGGGATCAGGAATCTATCCCAGCTCCCGGGCCGAATTTTCCAGTCAAGATCGTATGAGAACGGCACCACCGGCAGGCCGGTTACCTGCGCAAGTGACATCACGCCATCCTGCACGACGTAACACGGCCCGCGCGGTCCGTCGGGTGTAATCGCAAGGTCATAACCGCGCTCAGCCCAACTGGTCAGCTCCAGCAACGCCTGTTGCCCGCGTCTGCTGGTTGAGCCGCGCACAGGTTGCACACCGAACAGTTCCAAAACTGCGGCCAGTAACCCGCCGTCTTTGCTTGCACTGACCATTGCAGCGAGCCGGTGTGCTGGTGGGAACCGTTTCGCCAGACGCCTGTATGCGATCAGCGATAATGCAAGTCGGTTGTGCCAGACACAGAATATCACCTGGCGCGGCAGTCGCGACGCGATCTGCAGTGTTTGCGGGTCGAACCTGTACCGGAGCGACGCGGCCACGGCATTGACAAGCCCGAAGACAACCCACGCAAGCGCACGTTGCAATGCGGTGGGTGCGTGCGGCACAACCACACCCTGCACGGGCCGGGTTTGGTGCGTGTTGGTGTTTGGGCGATGTTGCATCAACCGCCTTGCTTGAGCGCAGCACGTACAATGTCTTCGACTGTTGCCTGCGGGCCGACCGTCCCGAGCGCCTTGCGCACTGCGTTGTATGCTTCGGGTTGTTTGTAGCCAAGGGCCATCAGCGCCAGCACAGCGTCGTTAAGCCTCTGCTCATCGGTTGACAAAGCACGCTCTGCACTTGCCGCTTCCCAAACACCGGCGGCGCCGATCTTGTCTTTCAGCTCCACCACAATCCGCTCTGCGGTTTTCTTGCCGACACCGGATATCTGTGAAAGCGCCTTGACATCGCCACGTGCAACTGCACCGCGAAACGCGGTTGGACTCATCCCGCTCAAAATGTTGAGCGCGATCTTAGGGCCGATTCCGCTCACGGTGCTTATCAGCAACCTGAACAGGTCACGTTCGGCTGCAGTCATGAACCCGTAGAGCACGTGAGCATCTTCGCGTATCGCAAGGTGTGTTAGTAGCTTAACTTCGGCGCCGATTGGTGGCAGCTTGTCAAAAGACGAAAGCGGTATGAGCACTTCGTAGCCAACACCGTTGACAGCCACGGTTACGCGTGTTGGCAGTGCCTCAACCAACTTACCCTGCAAGAAAGTGATCATTTAGCTCGAGTCAACCGGTTCACATGCAAAATCGCAAGTTAACGTTGTATCTTCGGTGCAGTTGCTCGGTTTTGTCCTTGATGCACATCCGGCAGTCTATACAACTTAACAGGCTGTTGAAAAAGGACTGTTTTGGAAAACCGACCCTCGAAAACATTGAGATTTCTGCATGTTTTTCCTCCGAAAATCACTTTTTCAACATCCTGTTAACTACAACTGTTTGAGCGATGTTAAGCCGAGCCGGTTTCGTTCATGTGCATAAGCCAAGGCCAATGCAAGTGCGTCTGCTGCATCCGGCTCAGGTGCGTGTGGAAGGTTTAACATGCGCTGCACCATTTTTGCCACTGCAAGTTTCTGGGCTGTGCCGTGGCCAACAATAGCTAGTTTAACCTTGCGCGGCGCAATTTCATAAATGTCAACGCCAGCCTCGGCAACCGTGGCCAGCACAGCACCACGCGCTTCGCCGATCACCTGCGCTGTTTTCGGGTTTGGACCGTAAAACAGCCCTTCCACAACACAGACCGCGGGCCGGTGTTGATCAAGCACAGCGCGCAACCGCCGCACAATGTGCGCCAGACAGCTCGAGCGCGGGCAACTCGAGCCCCCGGGCGATATTATCCCATAAGCAATTGCGCAGGGGCCGGTTTTACCTGTTCGGATCACACCGTAGCCTGTCGAGCGCAGGGAGGGATCAATGCCGAGTATAACCTGACCGGTTTTGTTCTGTCCGCCTACAATCGGCTCGGGTACGGTTGTTCTGTGTTTGCCGACACGGGCAGTGCGCCGGCCAGCAAGCCGGTCTTGCATCTGCTTGAACTGACGAAGTGTCACGCCCACAAGCGCGATTTTCGCCTGGCTGAACCGCGTTGCAAAGGTGAAAAAATGCGTGTTGGGGCCGCCTCTGAGGATATTTTTGCAAAAGCATGCCCGGCTGCCGCCGCCGCCACACCCGCGCTCTTAATCCAGCGGGACAATTCCATTCGTGATGGCGTATCGTGTCAGGTCGGCAACATTGTGCAGGTTCAACTTGCGCATCATGTTTTCGCGATGCGCCTCGACAGTGCGAACGCTCAGGTTCAACTGTGCCGCAACCTGTTTATTGGTGTAACCGTTGACGATCAACGCTAAAATCTCCAACTCACGCGGCGTCAGTTGTGCCGGCTTGCGCGTCTTTGCGGTACCCGGCCCGGCGCTGTGCAATTTTTGAAGAGTTTGCGCCACCGGATGGCTGAAGTAAGTCTGGCCGCTTGCGACCGTTTCAATTGCAGTAACCAGCTCTGCCGGTGTTGTGTTTTTGAGCAGATAACCTTTTGCACCCGAGCGCACCACCTGCAGTATGCACTGGTCACTGTCCTCGACCGAGAGAATCAAAACCCGGACATGAGGCGCAAGTTTGCGTAACTGCTCGGCCACCTGCAGTCCGTTTGTCTTGGGCATATTAATGTCCAAAAGCACCACGTCGGGTGAAAGACTGCATGCCAACCGAATGGCTTCATCGCCAGTGCCGGCCTCGCCAACAATTTCGAACCGGCTCTATTGTTCGAGACAAATGCGCACCCCCTGACGCACCACAGGATGGTCGTCTGCAAGCAACAATTTGATCTTTTTTGAGCCGTTTTTCTTGGCTACCTGCATCCTTTTGATCGGTGAAGCGTGCCGCAAGATTGTCCTTGCCATGTTTTGTTATAGCCTGAGCCGTGCCAAAATCTCAAGGAGTTGAGCGCGCCCTATTGTGCCAGCGCAACAAACATGTGTTTTATCCGTGGCCATAGACGCGGCGCAGTGCCTTCTTTTGAAACACATGGTTGAGTCTTTGGACTCACGCGGTTGGAGTCTGCACACGACGTCGCCGCAACCGGCATGCGCTGAACGCCATCAGCGGGCTCACAGCCCACCCTTGTAGTCTGGCTGGTTAAGTGCCTCAGTGAGGCTGCTGTTTGGACTTGCTGTTGTAATTGTTTTGGCCATCTGTGAACAGGCTTTTGAACATCCGCACCGGTTGCAGCGGCGCAAGCAACAGTTTCGGCACGTAAACCGGTTCAGCCTTCGGCTCGGTAAGTGTTCCTGTGAGTCTGTACTCGAAAACCTTCGCCAGCGGGTAAAGTGCAATGCTGACAAATGGCCCGATTAACCATGTATCACGCAAAAGGTCGGCTTCAACACGCGCATCAACTTTTTCGTGAAAATCCACATTGCCACGCAGCTTCATGCGGAGCAACGGCGCGCGAAGTTCGAAGTCGCTGGATCGGACCATGCCATTTGTAATGGTGAACTGTGCCGAGCCATCGGTAAACCTGCTGTTCCCGAGACCGGGTACGATCGCGTCCAGAACAGGCGAAAACACACTAAACAACGGGAACTCCCATATGTATCCATCGCGCAGACGCACCTGGCCATGCCCTGACCAGCTCGCCCAATCAAGAGTGTTTGCCCGGTGCACGTGGAGTTGACCCGTTAAAACCCCCTCAAGCCGGTTCGTGCGCGGTGCGATATCCTGCATCAGCACCTGCAAGTTCACATTTGTAAAAGCTGCGTTGAATTGGAACTGCGCGCCTTCAGGCGTGCTGAAATCGAATTGTGCCGTGCCGGCAAGATTACCGCCGTAAAAATCCGATTCGGCAACATTCAACTGCACAAGTTCGTCAATCCAGTGCACACGGCCGCGCACGCGAGCAATGTTGAATCGCCACCACCGAAACGGTCCGCCGCCAATGTCAAACACAAGTTCTGTCCCGATCGTGCCATGAAATGGCACAGTACCGCTCACACGCACATTTGGCGGTTGGAGGAACTGGTATGGCGATATTGCACGGGCTGTCTTGGGACCGATTGCACGCGCAACAGTCATTGGGTTAGCGCAACCGCCTGCATTTACCAACCGCACAGTTTTTGTCACAAAATCAATCTGCACACTCTCGGCGGTTGCAAACTGCTGGTCGCACCGTGCAACCGGATTCGACAGTGTCAGTACCTGGTTGGTCAAAGCAAGCTCGGTCTGAAAGCTCGATATTTGCTCGTCTCTGAAAGTGAAATTGGTGAGTGACACATGACCGAGCAGACCGCGCGGCAGTTTGTCGGCGCGGTTACCCCACAATTCGAGACTGACACACGCCGGTTGCGTAGTAACAAGCAAATCCAGCCGCCGTTTGGTAGATTCGTCCAGAACAGGTCGCAACGCGCCTGGATCAACCTCGCCCTCAACACGGCAATACATTTCGCGTGTAACATCACTCGAGACAATGCTCACGTTGACATTACCCTCAGCGCGTTTGATCTGCAGATCGGGCAGGCGCCAGCACATGTTCGAGTAAAGAAAGTGCGCGCGTGCGGAGCGCGCTTCAACGCCACGGTATGAAGCCGGACCAACTTCAAACTCGCCCGACGCTTGCAGAGTTGGCTGCACTTCGGTGTGCCAGTCTGGATGCCGGTTTGTCCGGGCCGGCAGGGTAAACATGCCGCGCCCGATGATCTTTGGGGGCGTTTCCCATTCGAACCTGGCGAGCCACCGCCGTGTACTATCTGTAAGCAGTGGCGCGAGTTGTCGAATGTCGAAATCTGAATCGAACGCGAACTTGGCCTGGCGCGTTGCGGCATCAAACCCGAGCCAGCCGCGAAGTTCGCCGGTGTCAAATCGCGCCGCCACATTACTCACGACAACAGTTGGCGAGGACCAGCCAAAGTCAAACGCAACAGTTTCGACAGGCAAATTTGTTGATGTAACACCGCCAAGCTCGACATGGCTCTTCATGACCAGGACGCCAAAACGGTTCCACCACGCCAAATCTGTTCTTTGCCGGGACAGGTTGTTCGTCAACACCCCCTGAATCTCGACTCTTACGCTGGCATTGTCGGCATGGCCAAACTGTGTCTCGAGTCCGGCCAACTGCACGGTGCCGGCCAGAGAGATGGGGATCGGATTTGTGGCCAAATGTTGGCACTGCGCGACAACCTCGACCCGGTCAACCTGCATCCGGGCCGTTGTTACGGACCGAGCCGTCAGGTCAACGTCAGCACGTAAAATCTCTTGCTCAGGTTCGACAACCGACCAGTTGACCTGCAGCGAGGCATCAGTTGCAGTTACCCATTTGGTTCTTGCATGTCCAACATCCAACATGAGCTTTGCTGCCGGGTCTGCACTCTGGCTGGTGAGGCTATTCAGCCGGAATGTCAGAATCGCATTTGAAAGCGTGCACCACGGTGCTTCGGCGCCTTCAACAGCCACAGCAACCAAGCCGGTGAAACTTTTCGGCACACGCGCGTCGCCCCGGAAATCAACGTGTACGACCGGCACGGCCTTGAAGCTAACCTGCTCGAACAAATTTGCCAGGTGCCACAGACTCAATTCGAGTTGTTCAGTCGCTTTTTCGGCGCGCGGTTTTTCCAGCTCGAACAATGCAGATGCGTTTGTCAGCACACCGGTCAGGCGGAGCTTTACACCTGCGAAATCTGCCTCGCATCTGCGCACCGTCCAGCGCTTAAGACCATTGAACTCGGTCTGGATTTGCAAATGACGCAATTCGACCGTTTTTTGCAACCGGTTGGTGGGCTGTACCGTACAAACAAGGCTGCCTTCGTGCACAACAAGTTTTCGGAGCGCAAAACGCGGTCTTGCGAGCGCGAAACAACCCGCGTGCAGTTCAACCGCGCCAGCCGAGAAACTTAATCCGGGCCGGGTGTCAATGCGGTTTAGGCGAACTTTCTCGGCCAATATGCCCCCGCGCAGCGTCAGTCGGACACGTTCAATCTCCGGTTCCCAACCGCGCGCACGCAACGGGGCGAGCAAGCGCCGCTTGAAAAATTCCGGCAGCCCGACCCGGTTCAGGTACAGCCCAGCACACACAGCACAGAGCACAACTGCAAGGCCTGTGATGCGCAAGATGCGAAAGAACCGCCGGCCCGACTGTGCCCTGGTTCGGTTGGCCGGTGTATGCATTGTTATTGCGTATTATGGGCGAATCTCAGGTATGCCCTGATGTAGTCGTACAGTTGCGGGTACAACTCGAACACCCACGATTGACCATCCAGAACAACTGCGCCACATGGCAGTGCGCGTGGTGAAAACCCGCCTAGCTCGAGTGTGAACCTTGTGCCTTTCCTTGTCTCGACCGTAATGGCGTCGGATTCGTCCGTAAACCTGTAGCTTGCACGCGCCTCACCGCCCACGCCAAGCCACGTAACTGCAGTCAGCTCGCCCAACCGATGCACCGTTTCCTCAACCGCAAACGGATTCAGCACGCCCTGCGACCCGGGGGCAAACGTCCACTGGTTTGTGCCCGTACGACGCAACTCGGTCAGCCTGCCTTTTTCCCGGACCAAAACACGAAGCACATCATTCTCTGTAAACTGCCAGATGCGTCTGTCGCGCAACTGCCACCCAGTTGACGGCAGTCGAACGTAATCACTCAACCGGACGGCATAAACTGATTCTTCATCGGTGCGTTTGACGTAAATCTTGTCCCCCTGCACAGCACCAAACATCAAATGCACAACCACGCCATCTGGCCCGACCCCGGGCGCATTTGTCGCGCTCGAACGCAAAATGAACCGACGCGACGGCGGCTCAAGCCCGTAACTGGGCAGATCAGGTTCAGTCACGACGTACTTGACAAATTGCGCCACCTCGAGCGCTTCTAAAGCGCCGAACATCTGTTGCACAAGGATTGGATCAGCGGCGAATTTATTTGTTGCAATCACCTGCCACTGGTTGTTCGTAAGCCGCTGTAGGACGAAATTTTCACCGCCGATCACCTCGACGGTGTCAACACCGGTACCCGGTAACCGCACGATGTACCGGTCGCGGAACTCCTCAAATCTTGCCCGCCACGGGTTGATCCACTCAGCAGGCACCAGCACAATGCCGGTGCGCCCGACCTGCCTTGCGTACACTTGGACAGTGTCGTTGGTTTGGCTCGAGCCGAATTGCAGATGCACAACAATGTTCGTGCCGCGGTTGAACAGCAATTCCAACGCAGGCTGTTGCAATCCGTATGCATCGAGATCCGCATTCGGATCGTCCGTGACGAATTGCGCGACCTGGATTCGGGCGAGCTTGCCGATCAAGTCATCAATTCGTCTTGAATCGGCCCGCGCGTCAATCGGCCAGGCCAGCCGCCAGGTGCTTGTGTTTGTATTCCACGCCAACTCGAACACCCTCGTGCCATTAGTTAGAACCTGCACATGGTCAAAGCTCAACTTGCCGAGCGATACCAGGGCAGTGTCACGCCAGTCATCGGCCTTGCGCGGGATCAGGTTCAGCAGGGTGGCGTCGGCGGTGTAAATCCCCTGTTTGCCAACTATCCGGATGAACAGATGGTCCTTAAACGGCGAAAGCCGGCCCACATGCACTTGAATACGCTCACGTTGCTGGTGCAGGATCAAAACGAACTGCGGCGGATCAAGGCCGAACTCGCGCTCGGGCGCTTCGCGTCCTTTAAGCTCTTGCGCGCTGATCTGATTGCGATTGTCCAGCCGCTCGAGCGCACGTAACAAGCCCGTCACAAGCTCGGCCTGTGCAGGGTAAACAATCGGTTTCGTAAGGTGCCAGGTGTCGTTTGTGCGCTCGACACAGATCTCGAGCTGACCAGCCGGTCTGACCTGGATTGCGGTAACTGCATTAACAGCCAGCTCGGGCAATGCACGGACGACTTCGGGTGACAACCCGTACCGCCCGTAATGCCGTTCGAAAAAGAAAACGAACGCAAACAACCCGGCTGCAAGCAACACCAGGGTTAATGTTGTTTTTTTATTCATGGCACGTGCAACTGCCGACCCTGCGGCACACAATTGTGTCCGGCGCCCGACCCGCCAGATCAACTGGCCGCCCGTAAAACTGCAACGGACGATTTATCGTCGGATTTGTCATCAGGCACCTCGCGGTTTCAGTGTCTGCGCCGCCACCACACCACCAGCCCGAGCAGCAATACACCGCCGGGCAACCCGACTAACAATACCAACTGCACGCTTTGCAACTGTTGTTCTGTCATGATAAGCCGGTAATTCTTCAGCGGCTCGGGCAATATCCCGTCCAACAAAACCTGCGGCCTGTCCAGCAACCACCCAACTGCCAACACGCCAAAATAGTGGTTTGCCGGAGGTGACTCGATCAGTTCGTTGTCCAGGCACAATGAATCGCCAACAACCATCATCCGTGTTGTGCCACGTTCAGGGCTGAGTCCCCTGACACTGCCCTGTTCGACTGCCACAATCAACGGGAACACACCCTGCCTGTCCCAGTACGGATTCGGATATGGCACACCGTCACGGAACTGGCTCACTTCAATTGCACTTTCGCTTGTTGCAGCCAGCACTGTGACCTTGGGCGCGTCCGGACCGGCCTGGCCGGTGCGGAACTGGCCAACTGCCCTCGGCAAAACAAGCCGCACGCGCATGTCGGCCGAATCTGACAACAACGCTTTTGTTACAGGATGTTCGCTGTTCAATCGCTCTGTTAGAAGGTCGCTGCCCTTGGGCGAGTTTTTGGGATCGAGGACCGCTTTTTCACCCACGGCAACATTCCATTTCAACAACAGTGTCTCAAGTCCGCACCTGCCACCCAGAGCAGGATTGTTAAGCAGCGCAAATAGCCTGCCCCCCTGACTGAGAAAACTCTCGATCTTCGCTAGCTCGCTGTCGTTGTATGGCATCCGCGGCCCGGCTATCACAAGTAATTGACAGTCGGCAGGTATCTCGTTGGTGCCGAGCAAGGTGACTTTTTCAATCTGCGCGTCCATTTTTTCGGCCAGGATTTGCGCGAATCGGCCGTACCCGTGTGGATGACCAAGCTTTTCCGGATCGTGTTCGCCATGGCCCTGGACAAAACAGACCTTTGTCCGGCGCGGGTTAGCCAGGTTAAAAATCGCACTCGTAAACAGCGGTTCACCACGGAAAGCCACGTAGCGTTTTGTGAATTCCGGGTTTTGCGCGTCCGGTGCAGTCTCGAATTGCACATCGGCAAGCTCGTTTGCATAGAAAACCTTGGTCCGGCCGTCGCACTCGATCACGACAAAGTTTTTCCCTTTCAGTGCGCCCAGGCGCAGCGCCGCAAGAACAAGCTCTGCATCGGCAGGCTGTCGCACCGGATCAACTGTCCTGAACCGAATGCGCGGGTTGACATAGTTGTATTCCCTGAGCAGCGACACGATCAATCCGTGCAACGTTTCCTCATCGCGCGTGTTAAACATGACGGTGATATTGATCGAGTTAGTGATCGTGTTGAGCACGCGCAGTGTCTGTGGCGAAAGTCGAACCGCACGTTGCGTGGCCGCCGCCCAGCGCAGATAGTGCCGCGCGCCGAGGTAATTGAGCATCACCACCACCGCAAACAATGCAACCACGCTCAGCGCGACGTTCAACTCGATTAACAGTCGCGCACGGCGTGAAAAGCTCGGTGGTAGAGTTGTTGTTTTGCCCATGTTACCGCCAACGTCGGCTTTCGATCACACGCACCGTCAGGAACAGGAAAAACACCGTTGCAGTTGTGCACAACACGACCGGGCGTGTGTCAATTATGCCCTTTGCAAAATCTTGCATCTGGTCCACTAATGCCAGATACGTGAACACCTGCGCTGTCCAGCCGGTTTGCAGCCCCATCCTGTCCCCCAGAAAACTCAGCACAAACAGCCCCGTTCCAATGGCAAAACTGACCATCGCCGCCACGATCTGGTTCCGTGTGAGTGCCGAACCGAAACAACCGATCGCCACAAACATGCTGCCAAGAAGAAGTATCCCGACAAACATTACCGCGACTGTGCGCGGGTCAACTGCAGCAGGGTCGTTGACGTAACGCCTGACCACAACGATACAACCCAACAGCGGCAGCCACATCAGCATGTACGCCAGCAGCGCGGCGCTGAACTTGCCCAGCACAACCTGCCAGTCGCCAACTGCGGTTGTCATCAGTGTCTCGAACGTGCCCGAAAATTTTTCCTGCGCAAACAATCGCATGGTGATCAGCGGTGTGCCCAGCAGCAAAATCAGCCAGAAAAAAGGTGTTGCATAAAACATCTCAGTCACGGGCATTGCGGTTGTCTCAAGCCGCAATTTTACCAGCAACACCACGAAACTCAGCCCGGTCAAAAATGCCGCGCCTGCAATTGTCACGTAGCCGATCCACGACACTAGGAACGACCCGAGTTCGCGCCGCAACAATGTCAGGTACACCTGCATCAGCCTTCCTCGTCGGTTTGTGTTTCAGTCACACGCACGTAAATGTCTTCGAGCGAGAACCTGCTGCGGCTCAGCTCGCGTAGTGTCCAGCCGCGTTCCTTTGCAAGGTGAAATATCACCGGCCGCAGGTCCACACCAGGCTTGGGCGTGATCAAACAGCGATTGAACAGGCCGTCTGCATGGACAATATCGAACGATTCAATCTCGGGCATCGCCTCGAGATAGCCGCGCAGAACATCAGCCGGCGCAGCAATCTCGGCCACAACCTGGCTACCCGCGCTGAGCTGCTGACGCAACTGTTCTGGCTGGCCCTCGGCAAGCAACCGCCCCTGGTGCATGATCAACACCCGGTTGCATGTCAGTTCGGCTTCGGGCAGTATGTGCGTCGAAATCAATACCGTCCGCGAAGCTGCAAGGTCTTTGATCAGTTGGCGCACAGACCGCACCTGGTGCGGGTCCAGGCCGAGTGTCGGCTCGTCCAGGATTAACAACTCCGGTTCATGCAACAACGCATCCGCAAGACCCACGCGTTGCCGGTAACCTTTCGACAGGTGCCCGATCAGCTTGCGCCTGACCCCTTTCAGGCCGAATTGTTCGGTCACAATATCGAGCCGTTCACGCGCCCGCTTGCGGCTCAGGCCTTTGAGACGCGCGCGGAACCTGAGGTATTCCCAAACACGCATCTCCTGATACAACGGGTTGTGCTCGGGCATGTACCCGATCCGACGCCGCACTTCATCCGGCTGACTGAACACGTCGAACCCGGCCACACGCACTGTGCCTGAACTGGCCGGAATGTAACATGCAACTATCCGCATTGTTGTGCTTTTGCCCGCGCCATTCGGCCCGAGCAAACCTACAATGTCACCCCGATGCACCGTAAACGATACATCGCACACGGCCGGCCGACCGGCATAATGCTTTGTCAGATTTGTTACCTCGATTATTGGGCCTGCATCCATAATCGTGTGCGACCAAATCTTAGCAGCTTAACACGGATTGATTGAATGAAAAAACTCCTCAATGCTTCACCGCACCGGTACCTCGACCGTGCCTGTGCGTGACAAAACAAAATTCCCGCGCCGTTCCTGCACCACAACACCAAGCCGGACAGTATCACCTGATTGTTTCCGATAAATCATCTTGGCGGCTTCGATAAGGTCTGCCGGACGCCGACCGTCAATTGAGATAACGCGCACCCCGGGTTCGAGTACACGCGCAGCCGGTGTACCGCGTTCAACACCGCTTACGATGAACCCTTCTGCGTCAGTCAAGCCGAGTGCCTCCGCTAGCTCAGGCGTAAGCTCCTGCAAACTCACACCGATCTTCTTTTGTATCAGGCTCGCATTGAAAAACTCGCGTTCGGGCACAAGCCGAACCGTCAAGGTCTTAACCTCGCCGTTGTTGCGCTCCACCTTGAACCGCAGTTGCGTTTTGTCACCCGCAGAAAGCAGCTCCGCAAGCTCGATGTAACTGCGCGGCCGTTTGCCGTCCACCTCAAGAATTACATCGCCAACTTCAAGCCCGGCTTTCGCAGCCGGACTTTCGGGTTGCACGTAAATAACCCTGCGCGGACCCGCCCCTGCATAAATCCGCGCCCCGAACCACAGCCTTGCCCGTGAGTTCTCCGGTATCAACATCTCCGAAAGCGCTTCATTGATGCGTTTCACCGGTATGGCAAACCCGATCCCCTGCGCCTCGCGCAGGATCGCTGTGTTCAGCCCGATCAGTTCGCCGTTCAGGTTCACCAACGGACCGCCGCTGTTGCCGGGGTTGATCGGCGCATCAATCTGCAGCCAGTTCTGCGTCTCGAATGGCGCGTCTTCAACTGGCACCTGTCGCGCCTTTGAACTTAGTATCCCGCGACTCACCGACCCGCCCAGACCGAATGGATTGCCCAGTGCAAGCACCGTCTCGCCCAACAGCAGATCGTCATCGGCGGCAAACTTGATTGCTGTGAAACGCTCGCCGGGCTTGGTCTTCAACCGCAGCAGGGCAAGGTCCGTCCGCTCGTCAAGGGCTACCAACTCCGCTTCGTACACGTCTGGTTTTGTGCTTAATTGCACCCAGATTTTGTCCGCGCGCCTCACCACATGCCCGTTTGTCAACACGTAGCCCGCCTCGTCAATGATCACACCCGAGCCGAGACTGTAGCGCGATTGGGGCGGCAGACTGCGATGGTATGGACTCCAAAACTCGCGAAAAAATTCCTCAAATGGGTCACGGACACGCACAATTGTTTCGGTACCGATGTTGACCACGCTCGGCAGCACACGCTCGACTGCTGCAACAACAGCGTCACGGCGCACATCCGGTTCAGCGCGGTCCACCACACCTGCACCACACAAGCCGGCCAGCCAGACCAATAATACCGGCCCCAGCACAACTCGATTTCGCCTCGTTTTCAGCATCGGGTTCATAAAAAGCCGACAAAAACTGGCTCACCACCGTTCAATTGGTGCAACTGCAGCAAATGCTGCCTTCGGTAAGCAATGCCAGTACACAAATCGCCTGACTTGACTTTGCCCGACAACTGGCGCAAAAGCAATTGCAACGTGGCAACTACGTCGGCCAGCTTGTACGTCCAATGGCGGCGGCATTCCAGTTCGCCTGCAGCACTGCACGATGGCGCGGATAAATCGCCGTCCGAACAGCTCCTGCAGGTCATTTGGCAATACCAGCGCATTGTGCGTGACCAACTCAAAACGTTGGACGGACAAACCGTCAAAGTGCTTCATCCCGGGTTCAAAAATCGCGAACCCGGCCCGGACTTCAGAAACGCAGTTGTCCAGTTCGATACAGCCGACCCTGTCAGGGGTGATGTCGAAGTTGACCTGCACCCGGCTTGCTGGCGCGCACACCGGCATCATGCAAATCCAAACTATAGGCATGTGATCCTGCATGTTGTGTGGGATGCTGCCCCGGACGAACCGACTGATGTAAAGACCGTCGCAGTGCGCAACCTCCTGGATTCGCCGTTGCAAGAGCTGAGCTGGTGGCTCGGACAACAGATCGAACTCGCACCGCCACAAAACTACTTCGGCATGTGCAGCAGCGTACTTGCCAGAATACAGCACGCGAGACTGCTCGAGCTGCTTCACCAGGCTGCGCAGTTCAGACTCCAAAGCAAAGCTGCGCAGTTCCAAGCACGCGCGCGTCACGCTGGCTGGGAACAAGCGCTCTGGGAAGGGCTGTTCCATGCGCTCGGCTACAAACACAACGTCTGGCCAATGCGCCGACTCGCAGAACTGAAACCGCGCTGGTTCACCCCCGGAATCGCGACTCTCACACTGCAAGCCCGCCTGCTTGGCCTGGCAGGTTTGCTGCCGCACGAATTGACTCGCCGACACGCAACTGCAGACAAATATTTGCGCCGTGTCTGGGATACCTGGTGGCGCGAACGCGATCAGTTCAGCGACTGCGCGTTGCCGCGCTCGATATGGCAGTTCGCCGGCGTGCGGCCCTGTAACAACCCGCAACGCAGACTCGCACTTGCAGCGCATTGGCTTAGTGCAGGCAATCTGCCCGCCAAACTCGAACAATGGATTGCAACCGAGGCCAACGCGAACAGACTCGCCGAATCATTGCTCGAGCTGTTGGAGCCTGGCCCGGACGAGTTTTGGTCGGTGCACTGGACATTGTGGTCGCGTCCGTTGCAAAAGCCGCAGCCGCTGATCGGCATTGCGCGATTGACCGACCTCGCCGTAAACGTGTTTTTGCCTTGGCTCTGGATTCGCGCTGCCGAAGGCAAAAACCTCACGCTCCGTAGCCGAATTGAACTTTGGTACCTTGCATGGCCGGCTGCTGAAGACAACGCACTGCTGCGTATGGCCAGACAACGGTTGCTTGCCGGTGCACCCCGCACAATCCTGACCGGCGCGGCGGCTCAACAAGGCCTGCTCCAAATCATGCACGATTTCTGCGATCAATCAGACGCACTCTGCTCGAATTGTAAATTCCCACAACTTGTCCGCGACTGGACTTCCAACTGCCCAAACACCTAAACACGTGCCACCCAAACCGTAATGTCTGCACACTGACCTTGTCTCAGACAAACAAGCATCATAAGGCTGTTTGCTGCGGCCCACCCGCGCTTGGAATCGGCAGAAACAAAACCCGACCCAAAGCGGAATTTGAGGGTTAGCTTCGACAAAACCTGATCTCCGGTAGGGCGGGCAGTCCACTGCACGCCGCATCCAGAATTAACAGCGTGCTCCCTGCACCAACAGACCAACGATTCGTAGCCGCGCCCGTAAGGGCGCGGACGGTAGGGATTCCGGCCCGGGAGGCCAGGTCAGCACGATCCACACCGGCGCGCAGTGGACTGCGCGCCCTACCTTAACTCTGCGTGTCCGTACCTTTGGTTAAAGAGGCGGACGCATCAAGGCCATGCGTCCGTAACCATAGAGTTTGGTAGGGACATTACATGCACGCCAGACCAATGTGTCTGCACCTGAAAATGGTATGGACACCCCGCCGAGCTGTCCGCAGATCAATTTTAACTGCTGCAAAGATGCTGGCGCCACGCTCGGTTCAGCTAACCAAACATGGCCTCTGGACCTCTGCCCCGCCGAATCTGGAATTAACAGCGTGGTCGCCGCGCCAACAGACCAGCAGCTCGCAGCCACGCTCGTGAGAGCGCGGAAAACCAAGATTCAAACCTAGAAGCCGTGCCTGCGTGACCGAGCAGGGTACGCAGCAGACAGCGCAGCCTACCTTACTCTCCGTATCTAGGGTGTAACTCTGTCACACTAGAACCGAAGTACAGGGCAACGTGTTTCTGGGGTTAAATTTGGTTGTCAGGATTGGTCAGATAAGCCACCTGCAAGCCTGGACAATTCATTTGCATCTCAAGCCCGCGGTTTGTCGCCCCTATCGGGACTTTGGAATGATTTGTGGTGACCTGTTTGCCCACCGTTTCCGTGCTGGGCTATTGTTTGTCGCACTGATGGGCTTGGTTTTCGGATTTGGCAGGTTCCGGTTCGCATGCAATGGTCCTGAAGCGGACTTTGCCAAGTTTAGTTAAACGGTTCCGCCGGCAGTGAGCCTGACGCGGTTGTTCCCCCGATCATGTACATCTGTTATTCGAGCCCGCGCATTTCAAGACCGTCTTCGTCCAGGCCGAGGTAGTGGCCCAGCTCGTGTAACAACGTTGCTCGAATCTCGCGCCTGAAGGCATCTTCATCGGCTTCAGCGGCGTTCCAGATATTTTCGAGGTATATGATGATTCGTGGTGGCAGCGGGTAATTGGTTGCGTGTTGCTCGGCATATTCCGGCCCGATAAACAGACCGAGTGTGTCCGGCTCGATTCCATCTTCCTGTGTGGCACGGTTTGGGCGCCGCTCGAATGTAATTGGCAGCTTGACGGCCTCGGCCTGCAACGGTTTTGGTAACGCGGCCAAGGTCGCTTGCACTTCGGCCAAGGCAAGTCCGTGCAGTCTTTTCCAGTTAACGGCCATCTCACGTGTTTGGGTCTTTGGCTGTGGTGTGTTCTTGTCTCACAACAAATCAACCGGGTCAATGTCTATTGTCAATGTTACACCTTCGGGCAACGCAAATGTTTCGGCCAGTTTCGCCAGGCACCGGCTTAGCAAAACCATCCGACGCGTTCGCAGCATGATCTGGTACCGGTAATATGTCATTGCCCGTGATACTGGTGCGGGGGCTGGGCCGGCTATGATCAGGTCTGTTACCCCGACGCTAGTTTGTACGGAGTTTGTTGCGGGTGCATTGGCCGCCGTGGTTTGGCTCTGTTGATTTTCATTCAACAGCTCGGTTTCCTCGGCATCGGCTTCATTGGAAGTTTTTGCCTGCACAGGCATTGGAATCTTGTCCAGTTCGCGTCTGAGATACTCGGCTGAAAGTTTGACCTTCTGTTCGTTGCGTCCTTTGAGCGTTAACAATGCAACACGACTGAATGGCGGGTAGCGCAATTGTTGTCTGAACTCGATTTCCTGTTCATAAAAACCGCTGTAATCGTGCCTGCGAGCGTACTGTATCGCCGGGTGAAATGGCGTGAACGCCTGGACGAATACTTCCCCTTCAACATCGCCGCGCCCAGCGCGCCCGGCCACCTGTGTTAACAATTGAAATGTACGCTCGGCTGCGCGGAAATCGGGTTGGTGCAATGCAAGGTCGGCATAAATTATCCCCACAAGTGTGACGTTCGGGAAATGCAGGCCCTTGGCGATCATTTGTGTGCCCACGAGCACGTCAATTTTGCCAGTGCGAAAGTCCGACAACAACCGCCGGTAATCTTCCTTGCGTTTCATTATGTCCGAGTCCATACGCGCGATGCGCGCGAATGGAAACAGCTTCGACAGTGTTTCCTCGACTTTTTCAGTGCCAAGCCCGGCGTATCGGATTCGCGTGCTGCGGCATTTTTCATTCGGACATGCCGCAGGTACAGGGGCGGTATAGCCGCAGATGTGACACAACAAAATCTGTTCACGCCTGTGATAGGTCAGCGCAAGGCTGCAGTTGACGCATTTGGCAACGTAACCGCATACCGGACACTCGAGCGCTGTGGAATACCCGCGCCGGTTCAAAAACAGGATCGTCTGCTCACCGCGTTCGAGCCGGCGAATGATGGCTTCCTTGAGCTGACCTGAGAAGATCGGTATACCTTTGGAACTGCGCGCTGCCTGGCGCATGTCAATCACGCGTACAAACGGCATTTTGCGCCCGTCAACGCGCTCGGGCAACTCCAGCAGGTTGTATTTGCCACGGCGCGCGTTGTAGTAGCTTTCCAGCGACGGCGTTGCGGAGCCGAGCACAACGACTGCGCCTTCGATCTGGCCGCGCACAATTGCAACGTCACGTGCGTGGTATCTGGGGGCGTCTTCCTGTTTGTAGGTATGTTCGTGTTCCTCGTCCACAATGATCAGGCCAAGAGGATGTACAGGCGCAAAAATCGCCGAACGCGCGCCGATGACGATCCGTGCGCGGCCCTGCCTGATCTTGTGCCATTCATCGTGTCGTTCGCCCGCTGAGAGGTGACTATGCAACACCGCAACGAGCGTCCGGTTCGGCCCGTGACAAAAGCGCGCTTTGAACCGCTCGACTGTCTGCGGCGTAAGCGATATCTCTGGCACAAGCACAATTGCGCCTTTGCCAAGCTCGAGTGCGTGCGCAATTGCCTGCAGGTACACCTCAGTTTTACCGCTGCCGGTCACACCGTGCAGGAGGAAAACAGGTGATTTTAACGTGCTGCTGGCATCTTGCCGACAGGATTGTGTTTGTCCTGAACCGGCGAGTAATTGATGTGTCTCACCCCCAGAAACGCCAGAGGTGCCATGAACAACTGTGCTGCTAGCCTCTGGTCGGCAGTGCTCCGGTAACGTGAGTGACCCTGCACCCAACCTGAATGCACCGGGCTGTATCCCCGCCTTGACCGGATTTTCCTCGATATACCGTTGGAACTTTAAGTACTGCACCGGGCTACAGACGATGTGGTCGAAATATTCCTCCTGCCAAAGCTGACCCTTTGCACCAAGCAACGCGTTTATCTTCTTGGCTGTGAACGATTTCCACGAGTGCAGGATTCCTTCCAGCGAATGATTGCCCAGTGGCTGGAGCAAGACATGCACGTGGTTCGGCATAACGACAAACATGCCAAGCAAATAGTGTGCACCGTCGAAATTCCTCAGCGCTTGCTCGACGACAGCGCCAATCTCAGGCTGGCGCAACACAC
>Ga0078972_1009286_pt1 | contig 19566 bp, 18 predicted proteins | sample YelNatPaOPGAMG01_FD_67568 | JGI IMG/M metagenome (GOLD analysis project Ga0078972, IMG submission 67568) | Hot spring thermophilic microbial communities from Obsidian Pool, Yellowstone National Park, USA - OP-RAMG-01 (SPADES assembly) (version 2) | ecosystem: Environmental > Aquatic > Thermal...
AATTATAGTTGTGGATGAAGCTATACCATACGCCAAGTTGCCACCAGTTGGAGTGGTGGATCCAAGGATATATACCTTGAAAGAGCTTCTTGAAGCCATAAATGAAGCTGAATATGAAATTATAGAAGCATTCGAGGAGGGGAAGGTGATATACGATGATGGATTATGGAGGGAAATGCTGAAAACATATGAGGAAGTTAAGGAGAAGCTGAAGATACGTAGATACAAGACGGGATGGAGAATACATTCAAAAGATCTAAGCTAACTTGAAGGTTTAAATGAGGGCGGTTGAAGGATGTATTTAATCATGAATTATGATTCTTATGCTGATGTTTTGGTTTTGAAGTTTGGTGAGGGGTTGGTTGTGGATGAGGAGTTGCTTGATAATGATGTTGTTTTGGGTTATGATTGTGATGGGAGGGTTGTTTCAGTGGAGGTGTTGGATGCTTCGAAGAGGGGGTTAATGAATGTGCTAATTGAATTGGCTAAAGCGAAGAGGGAGGCAGTTAAACTAATACTCTCAAAGATAAGCTAGGGAGGGCGAGACGCATAGCAGACTACACACCAACACTGGTTGGCATAGATGAAGCGAGTGAGGCGCTAAGGGTGGCGCGTAACGTATTGGAGTAGAGCGTTAAGATCCTTCAAATGGAAAGTGTAAACCCGTAGATTGATGCGGAAATGGTGGATGTATATGAGTGGGAAGAGTAGGAGGGTTATATTGAAGATCGTTATACGTGGAAAGACGTATACACTTGATTTAAGCTACTTGAGGGAGAATTGGGGTGCACCATTCATAATTACATTCATGATCATACTAATGATATGCGCATATTTACTGGCATGTGGAAATGAGTTTGCAGCAAATGTGCTTGCAGTTTACGCGTATTACTTCCTAGTGGTTGGTGTGGTTCTACAATTAATATGCTACATAAAGTATGGTGGTAAGGATTAGCGGAGCATCCCATGCGATATCAGGGGGCGTGGAGCTGAGGAGCCCTCTAAATGTGGAGGGTTCTGTGGGGAGGATATCGATAATAATGCCTGCATATAATGTTGAAGATGATATTGTTGAGACTATAAGTGGGGTTAGGGGGGTTTTGGAGAAGATCACTGATGATTATGAGATAATAGTTGTGAATGATGGTTCAACTGATGATACTGCCAGGAGGGTTGAGGGTGTGATGGATGATCATGTGAGGATTGTGAATCACTCTGTTAATATGGGTAAGGGTGCGGCGGTAAAGACTGGCGTAAGGTATGCGAGTGGAGATTACACGATACTATTGGATGCTGATAGGGATATAGATGTGAGGAATATGATGCAATACATTAAGGCTTTGAGGGTGTATGATGTTGTGATAGGCTCCAAGAGGCATCCGAAATCGATTTATCAAGCTCCAACATTGAGGAAGATACTGAGCGTGGGATATAACATTCTGGTTAAGGCTTTACTTGGGATAAGGGTTGGAGATACTCAGACGGGGTTCAAAGCATTCAAAACGAAGTATCTGAAGATGATAATGAATGTGATCGTTGTTAAGAGGTATAGTTGGGATGCAGAGGCACTTGCAATAGCCAACATGCTCAAACTCAAAATTGCAGAAGCACCAGTATACATAAGGCAGGAGAAGCTATTCAAATTCAAAGACGCAGTAAACATGCTAATAGAATTGCTTGGAATAGTGTATAGGCTAAGGGTAATAAAGTGGTATCAGAAGAACATTGAAAAATTAAACTTGCAATACAAACCACCAATGAAAATTTAGTAATGCCAAGATTATGGGGAAACTGAGGATATTGTGGTTTAATTGGAGGTGCTGGATGAACCCGGAAATGGGTGGAGCTGAAATCTTCACCAGGGAAGTTACAAAGAGGCTTGTGAAAAGTGGACATGAAATCACATTATTCACATCGAAATTCAATGGATGCAAAAGCGAGGAAGTTGATGATGGAGTTAGAATAATTAGGGATGGTGGAAGATACTCAGTATACTGGAAAGCTAAGGAACACTATAGGAAGAGTTTTTCAAGGGAAAGCTATGATGTCATCATAGATGAGATAAACACTAGACCATTCCTCACACCGAAATTCGCAAACAATGGAGAGAAAATTGTTGCCCTAATACATCAACTGGCAAGGGAATACTGGTTCTACGAAACGCCATTCCCAATAAGCTACATAGGCTACCACATCCTTGAAAATAGATGGCTGAAGAATTACGTAAACATACCCACAGTTACAGTCTCAGAAAGCACGAGGCAAGACCTACTAAATTTAGGGTTTAAGAATGTTTCCATAGTTCCAGAAGGATTAAACTTCACACCATTAAGTGAGGTCCCTGAGAAGGAGGAATATCCAGTTATCGCTTACGCTGGACGCTTGAAGAAGGCTAAGAGACCAGACCATGCAATTAAAGCATTCAAAATCGTTAAAGAGAAGCTCCCAAACTCCGAACTCTGGATCATTGGAGAAGGCCCATATAGGAGAGATTTGGAGAGGATGACTGAGAATGGAGTCAAATTTTTCGGAGGACTATCGAATGATGAGAGGAGGAGGCTTCTAGCTAGAGCTTGGATTCTGGTCAACCCAAGCGTGAGGGAGGGATTTGGACTAAACGTTCTGGAGGCAAACGCCCTAGGCACACCATGCATCGCATATGATGTCGCAGGATTAAGGGATTCAATCATAGATGAGAAGACGGGATTACTCGTAAAGGAAAACGGGAACATTGAAAAGCTTGCTGAAGCAATTATGAGAGTTCTAGAAGATGAAGCGCTAAGAAAGACTCTGAGCGTAAATGCCTTAGAATATTCTAGAAACTTCAGCTGGGATAAGACAGCTCAAGAATTCATGAAGATCTTAGAGAAAACAATTAATTAAGTAAAATTCGGAAGAAAGCGATGCTTAAATATAACTCAAATTCAGAATTATTCAAATGAGGATCCTTCTTCTAGGTTCACATATGAACTATAACTTGGAACATTATGTCTACATGAACCTAGTTAAGCTTGGTCATGAAGTGAAATTTTATGGTTATAAAGATAAGTTAGGCAGGTTTGCGAATCCTATTAGGATGGCTATTACGAGGTCTAAGCTAGTAAGGGGCTTGGCAAATATATTCTGGTTGAATAAGATAAATAACGAAATAAAAAGAATTGCTGAGGCATTTCATCCAGATTTAGTTTTATCGATAAAGGGTGAAGCCATAAAGCCAGAAATTATCGAGCGGATTAGAGAGGAGTTGAGAGCAAAAACGGCTCTATGGTATCCAGATGATCCAAGATTCTTCAATAGCCTAGTAAAATACATAGCACCAAGCTACGACTACGTATTCACAGCTTCTGAAAAGGCCATAGACATGTATAAGGAAATAGGATGCGAAAAAGTCTACTTCTTACCCTTTGCATGTGAACCAACTGTTCATAAAAAATTGAATTCATCCAATGGAAGAGGCGCACAAAATAACTTAGATGTAGTCTTCGTTGGAACTTATACCCGAAGGAGAGGTAAACTGATTAAAGCTTTGGAGAAGGCTAGGATAAAAGTTGAAATCTACGGGCCTTATTGGAAATATTTTAAAAGAAGTAGTAATGTTCACGATGGCATTTATGGGCCCAATATGGTTAAGGTATTTAATTCGGCAAAAATAGTTCTCAATATTCATGCTGAAGATGATTTACCCTATAAGGTCAACATGAGAGTATTTGAGGCTACTGGGTGTGGCGCATTTTTACTTAGTGATAAACCTTATAGTCTAGAAAGGTACTTTAACATTGGAAGCGAAATTGTAGTTTACAATAATGAGGATGAATTGATAAAAGCTACTAAATATTATCTAAATAATAGTGAAGAAAAAGGGGCCATCGGCTTAAGAGCACAAATCAAAGCCTATAAGGAACACACCTATGAAAAGAGGATGAAAAGCTTACTTAATGTCATCAGTTAACTTAAGCAAAATGAATATACTAATGATAACGCCATTTTTCAAGCCAAACATAGGAGGTGTTGAAACACATCTTGAGGACCTGTGCAAATACTTAACTCGTAGAGGATATAGGGTCTTTGTTGTAACATATCAGCCACTTTCAACCAAAGCAAGGGGTCCAATTGTTGAAAAGGAAGGTAATTTAGAGGTTAGACGAATACCCTGGTTTGGGTATAACTTGTTTAATTTACTCGAACCGAACCCAGTAGCTGAAATACTATACTTGTTTCCTGCATTATTCCTTTACAGCCTACTCTTCATGCTCATAAACAGGTAAGTATTACTTATAGGTTTTCTGTTTTCCTTAGAAACAAGAGATTTTATTCAAGGCCTGCGCTAGCACTGGGGGTAATTATCTTAAAGCTTTTAGAATATTTTTCAGCTGGGTTAGGATTTTTAGCAAGTAAGGTGAAAAAATGAATAACGATGCATTGAAAATCGCAATTGTCTTGAGTGCTCGCCCTGAGATAATTAAGTTTTCGCCGATAATTCATGAATGCAGACTTTCAGGCCTCAACTTTTTTATTTTACATGCTGGTCAGCGTTACTCCTGATACCATTAACCGTCCTAAGCATTCCAATTATCAAGCCTAGAGATATAGGAGTGAGACAGTTGACCTTCATCTTTCCCCCATTATCGTTGTTTGTAGCTTTAGCCGTTAAGGAGCTCACAAATTATGTGCGTCAATTCATACAGCCTTCAATAACAAGTAGTTTAGGCTTTATAGTACCAGGGCTATTAGCGCTTGAATGCGCGCGGCCGTTAGAAAACCGGTCTTCGATGATGTGGGAGGTTCCATGAAGACATATGGCCAAACGAGGAGAACATATTTTTCCACTTAGTTAAGAAGACGGGATACAACTCATCTACGCACCGAACGCAATAGTTTGGCGCAACAGATGCCCAATATTCCTCCAGCGCGCGGTTTTTAGAAGAAAGTTTTTTGAGGCTGCTGGTGGTTATGATGTGGAGTTGGAAGCTAGTGAAGATTGGGATTTGAATCAGAGAGTTAGGAAAAGAGGGTATCGAATTGGAAGAATTAATGAGTTTATTAACATCATGAAGGAAGGCTAAGTTTGCGGGAGACAATGTTAAAGAAGCATTATTATGGAAAGACGCTTGAGCGTTATCAAATGAAGCATCAAAGAGAAGCTAAGCTACAATTACGATTAATCAGACCCGCATTTGTCAAAAATTGGAGAAAATTAATGAGGGATCCAATTCATGCTATGGGCATGCTTTTCATGAAGACTTGTGAGTTTTGGGCTGGCAGAATTGGATATTACAAACAATACTCCCACCAAAACTAAAATTCATAACAAAAATACTCTAACAACACAAAACCATAAAAACACATCAAACCCAAAATAATAAAAATAATAATAAACTAAATATATAAAAAACCATCAAAACAAACGTTAAACTTATAAACTTTTAACACCATAATAACAAGACCCAGCATGCTCACATACCTTGAACTCTTTAATTATATGAAACGTGGATTAAGAAACGGAGCATGGTTCAAATTACCAAGACTCCAAAAAGCCCTATTAAGTGAAAACAAGCGTCACGAAGAACTTCTAGGCCGACTAAAAGTCATTCAAGGGTTAATGTCTAAAGGAAAATTTTCATTGTCTGTGGGATGTAAAGAAACCCGCTTTGCAGAGATAAACATTGACATTGACCCCTTTGTTAGCCCAGATATAGTCGCTGATGTTAGATCTTTACCTTTCAGAGACGATGTTTTCCAGCAAGTTTTATTCACCGATGTAATTGAGCATCTTCCAAAGGGTGATGAGCCTAAAGCATTGCAAGAGATTCATAGAGTTCTTTGTAGTGGGGGTGAGCTAATTCTAACAACTTCCTATGATAGTATTTTTTACACATTTCTTGACCCAGCTAGATATGTAATGACTCATAGGCACTACAAGAAAGAACGTATTAAAGATTTGTTAGAAAGCCAAGGATTTCGGATTGAAGTGATGTTTACTGCTGGAGGATTATGGGCATGTTTAAGTAACTTATGGTATTGCTTTATTAGCTACCCGCTGAAGAAAATCCTCAACTACCGCTTATTATATGCCCCATCGTTTATGCAGGTCAAAGAGGATCAAGAATATAATACAATCAGACAGAATGGATACACCGTCTTCGTTAGGGCTAAGAAAAGAAGTATGTACTAATGCTTTTCATGAAGGCTTGCGAGTTTGCAGCTGGATTGTTTTTTTGGCAGTCATGAAAATTAGAGGTTCAAGAAGTAAATGATGGATATACGTTCCTATTATGAACTGAATAGGCTCACTAGTAGACCTACTCGCATAAACGACGCTGCTGTCAACCCCGCAAGTATCCCTTGCCAAATAACAAAATCAAGAAGAGCATACAAAGGTTACAAGCGTGCTAAGGAAAAAGCTGAACGGTTGGGAATAATAATAGTTCATTTTGGTTCTATAGCTCACACAGCTAGGTGTTTGAATTCATTTGTTAGTGCCAGCATCTGGCTTAAGGAACGTATACTAGCGATTGAAATTTCAATTTTAATCGTTGATAATTCGGGAAATTTGAATTTAGATGGTTGCAGACCTCATTATGGTGTGGAAGTCAGATATTTTTAGGCCCAGGAGGAACCTCGGATATGCATGTGCATGCTACGTAGCTACAAAGTTACTGAAAAATGCCTCAATACTGGTATAGGAGTATTAATCTTTGGCAAGTAGGCTAAAGAGGTCACAGAATTACATGACAAACAGGTTGTCCCTTAAACTAGTAAAAGACAGACTTCACTCCCTTTTAGAAGAGCTAGATGATGAAGAGTTTAACTCAAGCGCTACCCTACATATGTTTTTGAGAGATCAAAAATCTCTTTTTGACCTCATGCTCTTCTTAGATCAGAACTTGAAGGAGAAAGAGAAACTAGTAGATTTCGGAGGTGGATACGGGTTTCTCACGAAGTTCGTGGCAGAAGTTTTGGGTTTCAAAGAAGCATATAATATCGATTTAGACGACTGCCGAGTTAAGAGGTCGAGAGTGAAAGCCATCAGGCTCGATCTGGAGCGTGAGCGATTGCCCTTTGAAGACGGAGAAGTTGACCTCATACTTAGCTTCGGCGCCCTAGACCACATGGGTCTGTGGGATCAGCCTTTCTCAGAAGCCCATAGAGTCCTTAAAATCCACGGCTACTTTGTGATTTCGTTGACGAACCTTGGGAGTTGGGATAGTAGGCTTTCGCTCCTTTTCGGATACCAACCACGCCATGTGGAGGTTTCTAGTAAATACTTAGTGGCCGTTCTTCCTTTTTACAAGGAAGTGGCAGTACCCGTAGGACATGTGCATACATGTACCTATAAGGCGCTGAAAGATTTAGCTTTATGCTATAAGTTTAGGGTCCGCTACGTGAGAGGATTGAAAACAACGCATCCAAACAGAATCGTAAAGATTATTGATTCGTTAATGGCTAGGAAGCCTAGTTTGGCGACGAGGTATCTAGTAGCGCTGGAGAAGGTTGAGTGAACTTTTCTAAGGATTTAAGTTTGAGGCATCTAGGGATAATAATAGTTCATTTCGGTGAAGTACCTCGCACGATAAACTGCATATACTCGCTTGCTAAAGCTATACAAAAGCTTAAGAGTTCATATTCCGTGCGGGTTTCAGTCTTAATTGTGGACAATTCAGGAAATCTAAGCTTGTGGGATAGGTCTCTGGGAGATTTTGAGGTTAGATGTTTTAAGTCTGAGAAAAACTTGGGGTATGCTGGCGCATGCTACATAGGTGCGAAGCTGTTGAAGGACTTTTCGTTGCTACTCTTCAGCAATAATGATGTGGTCTTCTCTGAAGACTCGCTCACCCAACTGCTAAGGACTCTGGACTCACTTCCAGAGGCAGGCGCTGTGCAGCCTTTGGTTTTAATGAAGAACAGTTCAAGAGTCGATAGCGCTGGTTTAACGTGTAATGGCATAATGCACGGCTTTAGCTACTCGAACTGGCCGATAAAGCCCCCCAACAAATGCTTCACGGCGAGCGGTATAAAGGTAATGGAGTGCTTCGGAATCGACGGAATGGCCTTTGCAATAAAGAAAAAGATTTGGGATGAAGTAGGGGGATGGGACCCCGCCTTCTTCATGTTCAATGAAGAAGGCTTGTTATCATGGAAGTTGAGGTTGAAGGGTTACAAGAATTATGTCGCTCTTTCCTCAATAATATACCATGAGAGAGGCAGCACAGCTGAAGGCTACTTTACGAAGAAGAAGCCTATATTCCCCTCTTACTACACTTCAAGAAACAGGATCTTATCAGTGCTATACATACACAAGGGAGTTTGGTTAGTCGCATACTTTTTCCTCTCCATCCTCTTCGAATTCGCTAAGAACCTAGCGCTGTCAGTCAAAAACAGGTCAGGCATCAACATTTATTACTATTTCAAAGCGCTCGCCTTCGTTCTGAAGAATCAAAAGCATATAGTTGATGAACGTAGAAAGGTCTTCAGGAAGTATAATGCGAGGTACTTCCTAAAGAAAGGCTACATCCTCACCCTCAAAACCTCTATAGGCTGGTTGCTCAAGAGGAGGAAAACTATTCTTGAGTAGCTTCACCCTGTTTAAGAAAGTAAAATGCCAAATGAACATTATGAGAAGGATTGCTGTGGTCAAGTTCTTCTTAATAGCCCTTCCAGTGGCACTTTTATGGCTTTCAATAATCCTATTTTACACTAGGGGTGGGCTTTTAGTTGGTGGCGATTGGCCAGGATACTATGACGCCTTTTCAGCGATCAGAACGGGAATACCTCACGCGATTATTTATGGAATAGGCTTGCTGTTAGCTCGAGGGAACATATATATTGGCTTCTATACGGGGGCATTCATAGGACTACTTTTAAACATGGTAGCCTTTTTCTACTTTCTTGTCACGCTTTTTAGAGAATGGAAGGATAGAATACTCCCTTATATTGTAGCCGGCATCCTTTACGCCTTTAACATGTTCGCCTTGTACAACACCTTCAAGAGCGTTATAGGTTTAGCGGATATAGCAGTTGCAGGCTTGCTACTGTTCTTAGCACAAGCAATTAAACTCTACAGGCATATAGTTGGGCAGTCCAAATTCAGCAAATGGGATAGCATACTAATAGGAGTAGGAATAGCTGTATCCAGCAGGGTTCCCCCCAACTCCTTCAGAAGTTTGTTCGCAGAGGGCATCATCATAGTCGGTTTACTTGCTTGGGCTTCAATTAAAGGAACTTTAAAGAAATCCCCTGACGTAAGACAGGTCTTCAAGAAATTTCTAACAAAGCTACCACTAATATCGATTACCGCATTAGTGGGAATGCTTTATTGGGAAATACCATTCTTCACGTCGCTCAAAGAAAGTATTGGGACGGCATTTTATGCTGCTTTTGCCCAAAAAGTTACAAGTGTGCTCAACGCGCCATACGCAAGCCTAGTTAACACGTTTAGGATCCTAGGTGTGTGGGCTTTCCCGACTGGCTATTGCCCCTACCATGAATTATACTCTCATGACCCTTTCGTAACAATTACCTCATTTATGTGGCCTGTGGTGGCGTTGGGACTGTCAATACTACTTGCCGAAAAGAAGAGGCGCCCGCTAATTTTATCACTCGTCCTCTTTTCATTGCTCATAATAAGCTGGGATACTGCAGACAATCCACCCGTAGGCCCATTAAACAAGTTCATAACGTCCGTTCTTCCTTTAAGTTTAGCCTTCTTCCCAACATATTATCTTTCAGGTACGTTTCTCCCGTTAATTTATGTAGTTCTCACAACCTTTGCCATTGTCAGGGTTTCTGAAGTTTCACACAATTTAGGGAAGCGGGAAATGGTTAATATTCGCGGTAAAATCTTTAAATCGGCTTTCCCGTTGCTTTTGATAATCACATTACTTATCCCGTCTATTCCATTCTTTAACGGTTCCGCACTTGGACAATATTTCGATCCAAGCATAAAGGGCATATGGATTCCTAAGGACTACCTTAATGCAAGGAATATAATGTTAGAGCGTCCAGGAAGAATCTTAGTGCTACCTTCTCTTACAACTTATATTCAGACGTCTTGGGGGTATCAGGGAGGTTCTAATTTTTACAATGAAATTTTTGCGCCGATAGATGTTATCACTCCGCAAAATCCCGTCTTTAAAGCTGGTGGATACACGCTCTACAACCCTTCCACAAGAACGATTTATGCTAATCTAACTAAGCCCCCTATAAGGCCTGGGAAGTTATGGGATATAACTGGCTCAGCGAACTATAAGAAGATATTAATATGGGGGGGCAAATATGAGCATTTTAATGATTCTATCAAATTATTTATTAATGGCTCTGATCATGTTGACGTTGTTATTCCCTTTTTCTCGGTCATTGACATATCTCATTATCACTTCCTTATACTCGAACTTTTTTCCGACTCCTCATTTTACTTAAAAAACTTGGCATCGTCAAACGATTTTTGGATAGGTGTAGGATCGGCTGAGGGCGTGATAGGATGGTATATCCTTGGCTCCAGCTCGAATACATATTCCATTGATGATAAAAGAATTTATGTGTCAATGTTAATCGGTTTCCCAGATAAACCTTGGCCCGCTTCTTATTATAACCCATCTAACGTAACTGGCATCGTGATAAGGCTGATCACACGTAACCTAAGGGAACCTGTAGAGGTCAACTTATACTTCAGATCGATAAAAGTAGCTCTCTCAGATATTGATCCCTTTATAATGGATATATGGGAACAACTTGAAATAAAATACGTATTACTCGACAAGTCAATAGTAAGTGGTGCCTCTAGCGCTTTTGAACCATATAGCCTAGCTCTCACACTCTTAAAAGGGAAAGGCATACTCCGCCCTGTGCTTATTGGAAGACATATCGAGCTTTATGAATTTACGAGGTAGATTCATGAATATCTCTATGCTAAAGCTTGTAACCCTGGAATAAGAGCCCCATCATATGCAACTAGTCTAAAAGGCCTTACTCAAGTCGTCGTTAAATTTACATAGCACAATGTAAATTCCGACGATGGAAAGAAAGAAGGACTTTCCAAACGTTCTCTTAGTACTGTCTCCAGAACAATTTGGTTTAATCAAAGCATTCAACAAATATGCTAACGTGTTTCCGTACTTTATAGAGCCTTCAAGCTTTATTCATGTTATACATAGAGTGCCCGGGAGGATAAAGGCTAATTACAAAAGCTTTCCATTAGGTATATTGAGTTTATTAGGTAAAATTTTAAACCGTCCCCACAAATTGAAAATTAAGCATGTAAAGCCTGAGGACATAGATTTAGTTTTTGTATCGGATCCAGTAGTATGCAAAATAGATCTGAAGAAATATAAAAATGCTGTGAAAGCCTATTGGTCGCAGGACTGCGTATATCAATCAACGTTTTATACTCAGCTGTTAAGTACAAAAGTTCAAGATTATGATATAATTTTCTGTGCTCATAAACCTTACCTAGAATGTTTTAAGGAATTCGGTGTTAAAACATATTGGTTACCGTTTGCATACGACCCTATGCAGGCGAGAATTCAAAAGGTTTATATGTGGAAATAAACGGCCAGTCACATGACCTTATGCTTTACCCTAAAGGAGCAAATGGATTTGTATGGAGCTCTTTCCTCGTCGAAATGAAAAAGGGACTGAATTTTCTTGAAATAACTTCTAAGGGGGGCTGGCAGCAATTAACTTAATAAAAATTGTAAAACAGGTGATTTCGAAAAAGCATTATATGAAGCAAGACAACTACTAAACAATAATATGGAGCTTTATTTATTAAATATTGCAAATAAGCATTATGGTAGTACAACTTTAAATTTCTCTTTGATATCATGTGGTAATTATTCAATTTGCATCAACAAAGGTGATGAAGGTTTTTGACTCTTAAAATTATAAGTGCTGACAAAGAAGTTACATCATGAAAGGCCTCTAATAAAGGCATATTCAAATTAGGTACTATTTATTTTAACAATAATTTTTCATAGAATTAAATTCTACTTCATCACTAAGTAACTCAACAATTTTGCTTGTAAAACTTCCTGCCTCTGCTTCGCCTCATAACTATAATGTTATAGTTAATCCTACACTCTTCGCTTTTCCTTATAAGACGATCACTATTGCTGATCTCAAGCTACAAGCATATCCCGCATATGGCATGTCAACAGCATTTATTCTGCTATTTCATTATGAAGAAAGGAAACAGGGTATGCTCTGACGTAATATGAGAATTGCCCATGTTGTTCAAAGATATCTTCCAGCTCACTTGAGTGGAAGTGAAAGATATATGCAGCTAATATCCGAGGGGCTCGTAGAAAGTGGCTTTAAAGTTGAAGTCCTTACTTCAAATGCATACGAATGGGATGCCTTTATTTTCCCGTTTAGAAAGAAAATTCGGGAGAGGGAAGAAGTGATTAACAACGTCAGAGTGATAAGATTCCCTATACACTATGAAGTATATGCAATACCAGCATTAATGCGCTTAATACTATCAAAACTAGGCGTTAAAATTGATATTCTAAATTTATTGACAAGTGGGCCTTTCATTCCAGACATCTACTTTTATATCAAAAACTCCGATTATGAAATAGTTCACGCTACACCTTTCCCTTTTGCAATAGTTTGGTTTTCTTGGTTAGCGAGTCGTAAAGCAGGCATACCCTTCATAGTAACGCCACTTTTTCATACAGAAGTTGAAAAGTACTACAATAAGTACTTAAAACAAATTTTAGTGAGCTCTGAAGGGATTATAGCGTTGACAAATATGGAAAAGGAAAAGCTAGTCAAACTAGGCGCTCCTCGAAATAAGATCCATGTAATTCCTTTAGGAATAGATCCCAATAGATATAAGAATGCGGATGGCAAAAAGTTCAGAGAAAAATACGGATTGAAGGATAATTTCATCCTGCTTTACGTAGCTCCAAAAATTCCAGAGAAAGGAGCTTTGCAAGTTTTAAGGGCCATGAGCATAGTCCAGAAGCATATTCCAAATACAGTATTAGTTGCTATAGGAAAACGAAGTAGGGAGTGGGTTAAAGAAAGAGCGAAATGTAAAAGTGTAAAAATAATAGACTTAGATTGGGTCAGCGAAGATGAAAAGAAAGACGCTTTTGCCGCTTGTGATGTCTTCGTTATGCCATCAAAGGTAGATTCCTATGGTTTTGTATATCTCGAAGCATGGATTATGGGAAAACCAGTAATAGGCGCTAAAGTTGGAGCTATGCCAGATATAATAAGGGATGGAGTAAATGGTTTCTTGGTAAAATTTGGGGATAGCCTAGAATTAGCTGAAAAGTTACAACTTTTGTTAAAAAAACCTTCTTTTCGTGAACAAATGGGAGAAAATGGCAGACAACATGTCCTCACAGTTAATAACTGGGAGAACTTAATTGAAAAATATAAAAAGGTATATGAGAACGTGGCTTTTCTTAAAAGGAGCTAAGCTATTATTAAGGCAAAAAGGATTAATTTTATGAGAGCATTCTTTACATTAAAGTAGGTTATATCTATGCCAATAGAAAATCGGTTCGTATTACTAGGAAAGATTTTGTTTTCATATGCACATATTTCAACAAAATACACTCTCCTGAGAACTAAAAGGTTTAGGTTGTTTGTTGGTCCATCATGTAATGCTCGCTGTGAATTTTGTTATTACATTTGTTATCTTCAGAGAAGAAACAATCCTTCTACAGAATTCTTGAATAAAGAGCTGGAATGGCCCCGCTTAATGGGGGCGTTAGATGTTGACTTTTCTGGAGGGGAACCTACTGTTCGAAGTGACCTCCCTGAACTTATAGCCTATGCTAAAGCGTTAGGTTATAGAAAAATTGCAATTATAACCAATGGAATAGTAAGTGGTCACACAGAGTCTTATTTAGCGAAGCTGGCTGATAAAGGACTTAATGACATTTTAGTTAGCATTCATGGCCACGATGCTCAAGTACATGATGCTTTAGTGGACGTTCCCGGAGCATTCGAAAAAGTTATCAAAACTTTCAAGTACGCGAAATTAACAAATATTCGTCTGAGAACAAATACTACAGTTACTACTAAAAACGCTAAATATATGCCAGAGCTAGCAAGGTTATTAACAAAATTTGAGCCTTACGCTGTCAATTTTATTTTATTTAACGATTGGTATTCTCCCACAACTCAAATGCCACTTATGCCTAATTTTGAGCATGCAAGTCATTATTTGAAGAAAGCTATAGAGGCTATATCAGAATCAGTTCCTAAAGTTACAATAAGGTATATACCATTTTGCTTCATGGAAGGCTATGAGAAACATATCGCTAATTTCCCTCAAACACCCTATGACCCTGACGAATGGGCACCAGAAGTCCAGCTACTTTCCCCAGATTTTGGAGTTTTTGCTTCTCATGAGAAGATACCATTAATGCTTAAGATAAAAAGATCTTTTATCCGCGGTATTCTCACAAATCGCATAAAAAAATTGTTGACTCGTATTGGTTAAAAGTTGTTCAAAGCGGTTTTTTCAAATCAAAGGAATGTGAAAAATGTTCCCTTCAACTGATTTGTGATGGCGTAAAGAAAGGTTATGAAAAGTTGTATCCCAAATATAAAGTTTATCCACAAAGTGGCCCCCTCATCACCGACCCTATGTACTTTAGAGGACCGTATCTCATGAAAATAGAGAGGCTTTAAAATTGAAAAATGCCAACAAAGTTCCAACAATTTCAGTAATAATACCAACAAGGAATAGATGGGCATCTCTTAAGCGACTACTTCAATCAATATGCTTATCGGTAAATGTTGATTTAAAGAATGATGTAGAAGTTATTATAGTTGACGATGCCTCTACAACAAAGCCGCCACACTTTATATTTGATTTTTGCAATATGTTCAATAAATTTTTAATTATTAGAAATGAAAAATGCTTAGGTGCATCTGCATCTAGAAATAGAGGCTTGGTAGCTTCAAAGGGGAAATATCTCCTCTTCGTCGATGATGACGCTGTTCTCCCTCCAAATTTCATCAGCACCCTTATGAAGTTGTTAGATGAAAATAATAATATTGGTATGGCTGGCGGAATTATTAAATACTTGAAAAAGCCTACAAAAGCCCAGTACATAGCATGGCGTGTTAACTTGACACCTCTTGCTTTTTTACATGGCAATATTACTTATGAAAGTGCAAAGTCGATTGATAGCTCAGAACTCTTGGATGCTGATTACATACCTACGGCTTTTCTTGTAAAGCGTGAAATAGTAATGAAAATAGGCGGCTTTGATGAAAAGATTCCACTTTATTATGATGATAGCGATTTTGGTTATAGAATTAAAAAGCTAGGCTTTAAAATTGTAATAGATCCAAGTATTTCAGTATATCACGATACTGGAGATACGATCTTTTCTAATCCACGGAAAATATATATGTGCATTAGAAATTCCTCAATTTTTATGGTTAAGCACTCAAATATTCATAGATTATTTGTAAGCTTGGGAGCATGTATTTTATCTATTAGGTACTTTTTCCAAATTTTTAAGCAGAGTCCTATGACGAATTTCTTTACTTTAATAAGAAGCTGTCTTTACATCACTCGAGGATTAATCGAAACAGCTTTTTTAAGCATAGTAATAAAGAGAGACGACTATCAATGATAATAAATTTGGCTTAATAAATTTATTTATTAAAAATTATTAAAAATAAAATATTAAGAATAAGCTAATTAAAGGTGAAGGGGGATTGGTTTGTCAAGGATGCTGATAACTGGGATAACAGGCTTTGTAGGACCATACCTGGCTAGGAAACTTTTGGATTTAGGTCATGAGGTTTATGGTTTGTTTAGGAGGAGGGCTGATGGTGGTATGCCGAAGAGATTAATTGAGACGAGCATTGTTGGTAGGGTTAGGCTTGTTGAGGGTGATGTAACCGATTTGACTAGTTTATTGTTTGCTCTTGATAGGGTTCAGCCTGATGTGGTTTTTCATCTTGCATCTCAGTCTTTTGTTCCTAGGAGTTTTGTTGATCCTCTTGAGACTTTTAGGGTTAATTGTTTGGGTACTCAGAATTTGTTGGAGGCTGTTAGGCTTAAGGATTTGGATTGTAAAATTGTTTTTGCAGGTTCTTCTGAGGAGTATGGTTTGCAGATTGCTTCTGAGAAGCATTATGAGTGGGCTTTGAAAAAGTATGGTACTATATTTCCAGAACCTGAGAGAATTCCTGAGCTACCAGTTGATGAGGGGAATCCTTTGAGGCCTATGAGTCCTTATGCTGTTAGTAAGGTTTATGGAGACTTCCTAATGAGGAATTATTATCATGCTTATGGCTTGAAGACCATAGTTTCCAGAGCATTCAATCATGAGGGTGCAGGTAGGGGTCATGAGTTTGTTACTTCAACTATCGTTAGGCAGTGTGTTGCATTAAAATTCGGTGAGCTAAATAAGATAACCATAGGAAATGTTAATGTTTTTAGAGATTGGAGTCATGTTGAGGATATTGTTGATGGATATATATTGTTGGCTGAAAAAGGTAAACCAGGAGATGTCTATGTTCAGGGGTCTATGAGAACAAACTCCGTTCTCACTTACATTTTATTAACACTTCAGCATTTGGGTTATGATGTGATGGAGGTCGAGACCTTAAGGGGTGAGAAGAGGGTTAAGGACCCTACTGAGATCGCTGAAGAGGACTTCTTTAATGTTAAGTTTATGAAGACTAAAGTTGATGCTTTGATGCTTAAAGGTGAATTGGAGTATACCTTAGAAGATGGTGGCTTAAATGTTAAGACGGATGAAGGTAACATAACTATTGTATTTGATGAAGGTAGATTTAGAGCAGCTGACGTTCCAATACTCATGAGTGATGCGAGGAAAATCCAGAAGTTGGGATTTAAAGTTACGAAGTCTATTGAAGATATCATTAGAGATCAAGTAAACTATTATTTGAATCCTGAGAATAGAAGGATATGATTAATAGTGATGAGTTTCTTCACGTTTAAACTGCTAAAAGCTTTTTGAAAGCATGAATATAAAATCGTACACGTTAACCACATGGGGCTCGCATTTAAAATCACTTGTTTAGACTTTTCCGACAATTTTGCGGTAGCAGGTACTAATCTTTGGAAGAATGTTACCCCTTAGTTTCGATAATAGTTTTGAACTATAATGGTATAAGGTTTATTGGAAAATGTCTTAAGTCGGTTCTGGATGCAGATTACCCTAGATTTGAAGTCATCTTCGTCGATAATTCATCGACGGATGGGTCCGCCGAACTTGTATATAATTTGTTTGGCAATGACCCTAGGCTAAAGATCATTGTAAACCCTAAGAATGTTGGCTTTGCTTTAGGCAATAACATAGGTTCCAAGTATGCGACAGGCAAATATTTAGTCTTCTTGAACAACGACACCGAGGTGGATAAAAATTGGCTTAAGGAGTTGGTAAAGGTTGCTACATTGGACTCTAGGATCGGTATAGTTGGCTGCAAAGTGGTAACTTCGTTTAAGGGAGGGGCTGAGGCGCTAATGGTGGACATGTTTGGCCATTCCTTCCCACAGCCTTTCCCAAATTCTGTTAGGGAGGTCTTTACAGTTGAGGGGGCAGCTTTCCTCATTAAAAGGAATGTTTGGGAAAAACTCGGCGGCTTCGACCCGATGTATTTCGCATTGTGTGAGGATATAGACTTATGCTGGAGGACCCAACTGTTGGGTTACAGAGTAGTAGTGGCTCCTAACTCCATAGTTTTCCACGTTGGCAGCGCTACAGTTAGCAAGACAGGTTTGCTTGTAAGGAGGTATCTAGATTTCCGAAACAGCCTGAGGACGCTCCTAAAAAACTATAGCGTAAAGTCCCTTCTGAAGCTTCTCCCAGTGTTCTTGGCTTTGGAATCGGCTGAATCGATATTTATCTCCCTCAAGACTGGAGATGCGCGCTTTATCGTAGCCTACGTAAAAGCCGCATTATGGAACATAATAAACCTGAAAGACACAATAATTGCTAGGAGTAGAATTCAGTCCAGCAGAGTTATAGATGATGATGAAGTGATGCGAAAGATGATGAAGGCAAGCGCCAAGCTACTCTTCTTATTTAAGTATCACACCAAATTAATGTGTGGATAAGATTAATAAAATGAGTGGAGGAAACCGCATAATCTTTAAGGCTGTAAGGGGGCATAGGCTTCCTAACAGCTCAAGCTTGAGGACATACGCAGTTCACGAATAATATAAGCGATTGGATAGGCTCATAGCCCAAACTTTTGGATTCGTAAAGTGGCTACTTAAATGATGAACCCAAAGGTTTCAATCATAATTCTCAACTATAACGGTTCAAAGTTCATTGAAGGTTGCCTAAGCTCCCTCTTCAAAACAGATTACCCCAATTTCGAAGTAATCCTGGTAGATAATGCTTCAAAGGATGAAAGCCTAGAAATCGCTGAAAGAATGTTTGGGAAAGATCCACGTCTCAAAATCATCAGGAATAGTGAGAATCTGGGCTTCGCCGAGGGAAATAATGTTGGTGCTAGGCACGCTAGAGGTGACATTTTAGTTTTTCTTAATGAGGATACTGAAGTAGATTCTAACTGGCTTAAAGGGCTAATTAAAGTTTTTGTTAGCGATCTGAAGGTTGGTGCCGCGCAGTGTAAACTTCTAATGGCACATGAGGGATGTAGGATAGAGTCTGTAGGCCACTATGTTGATTATTGTGGTATAGAATCTTGGGCAAGCGCCAAAGTACGTAATGAAATTGACTGTGGACAGTATGATCGCATCCGTGAAATATTTTATGCTAGGGGGGCTGCCATGGCCGTTAGGCGTCATGTATTCTTTAAGGCTGGAGGTTTTGATCCAGCTTACTTCATAGATCACGAGGAGATCGACTTGTGCTGGAGGATTAGGCTCCTTGGATACAAGATCCTTTTTGTGCCAGATTCAATAGTTTACCATTATGAGGGGGCTTTTGTTGGCAGGAGAGAGGAAAACCCTCAAATCCTCTTTCACCTAAGGAAGAATCACATGATGACGCTTATGAAAAACTATGAACTTAAAAATTTAATGAAGTATCTCCCTATGTATTTGGCCTTTTTATTACTTCATGGAGTTTACTCAGCATTAAGAGGTAAGCTTTATGTCCCATTAACCTATCTGAAATCTTTCTTATGGATTCTGAAAAATTTCAAGTATATTTATTCTCAAAGACTTAAGGTTCAGCGTCTCATAAGAGTTGTACCTGACTCGATCGTAATGAAGTATATGACGAAGCCCATGATGCCTTGGCATCTACTTTAGGTATGTAGTTGTAAGTGCAGAACAGAGTGATTTATTCGTTAATGGGGGAATTGTTTAAATAGTTTATGTATTTCTTCCTCGAAAATAATAGGAAAATTCTATCATTCATTTCTTTCATTGATAAATATTGGCTGATAACGTCATTTTTGGGTGGCAGTTGTTTGTTGAAGCTTAAATATGTTTTGAAGATGCGTTCAGAATATGCCCTTGAAAAATATTTGGAAATGTTTCACATATCTATGTGTATGCATGTAAGCCTAGGTCCGCCTGGAAAACATGATCAAGCATAATTGACAATGCAATCTTTAAGTCTAACTATTCAAAAACACTTATTC
>Ga0078972_1009287_pt1 | contig 19565 bp, 15 predicted proteins | sample YelNatPaOPGAMG01_FD_67568 | JGI IMG/M metagenome (GOLD analysis project Ga0078972, IMG submission 67568) | Hot spring thermophilic microbial communities from Obsidian Pool, Yellowstone National Park, USA - OP-RAMG-01 (SPADES assembly) (version 2) | ecosystem: Environmental > Aquatic > Thermal...
AAAACATCGTTTTCAGATACTAAACTGTGACCAATAATGGTAAAGATTTCTCCCCATCCAGGCTCTTTAATTTTTTTCTTACCTTCAAACTCAGGTATACCTTCTTCTACAATTTTTTCAAAGTCTTCAGTAATTTCCATTACCGATTTTTTATTAAGGCGGTAATTTTCAATCATTCGACCAATTATTCCTTCTGCAGCAATATTAAAAGCTCTATTAAACCTTGGCTGATCAAAATGCTCTAAAGAATAACTGTCATTTAGTCCAATTAGATTATGTAAATATTCTAGAGAAATATTGACTTTTTCTTCTAGATTATCCACTCCTTGAATTCTATTAATGACTTCTACTGTTTTTAAAGCTTGCGCAGTAGAGTCGACTATGTCTTCTAATTTATTTGCATTATTGTCTATTATATTGATATTATTTTCATGCATTAAGTTTCTAAGAGAGTTTTCATCTGCGTCGTTTTCTAAACTGGCGGTAAATTTAGTCATTGTTTTTCCTTATTTGCTAATATAAAAAGATTCACATAATTTAAGTGTTTGTACGGTACGCTGCTATACTACCTAGATATACCGTATTCATTCTAATAGATAGATTTCTATAATTTTCTAAAGACTGACCTCGTATAGTAGCAAAAGGATCGTTAATTAATCCAGATCCATTATTTCCTGAGTATATTACAGATTGTCCAGTTTGCTCAGTAATAGATGCTGGCAGCCTAGTATATGCATTAGGATTAGTAACTCCTACATTTCTAAGACCTAACATTTTAGAAAATATTAAATTAAAATCAGCAGCACTAACCTGAGGTAACTCGCTAATAGACTGTAGGTAAGGATTATTGTTTAAAGATTCATTTATTGCTACGATTATTTTATATAAAGCTTTAGGAAAATTCTGTAGTCTCTGGAAGAATGCATAATTAATTAAAGACAAGTCTGTAATGATGGAAAATCTGACGTGATAAAAGTTAGTTAAACTCAGTTTATTTACAGACTGCACTGTAAGATCTGGCAGACATACTAATTGCCCTGTAGACATCAGTGTGTAATTAGTATAAAAATCCAAGCTAAATATAGACTGATATAAATTAGTAATAAAGGGCAGTTCTGATTGTTGAATAAAATTTAGAATATCTGAATCGATAACTACACTGCCTAAATCATTTAAATTCATTAACGATACATAATCAGTTTCATCTACCTGGCACAGTGCAGTTACTATTCCCACTGAAGAGGTAGGAACAGTTTGAGGATTAAAGTCATCAAAATCAGGTAGCCTAGTTTCTGCTTTAAAATTAATATATTTTCCTGGCTGTTTTTCTGATTCAAAATTACTCAGTGACCCAATGCTATATGAGTAAGATTTTCTTACATTATCTAAATCGTATTCTTTATTCCAAAAACCTATAAACTCTTTTGGTAGTAATTCATTATAAACAATGACAGGATACCTAGCTGCCATCATATTAGGTTTTTCATATGTAAACTCATATGTAAACTCACCAGTCCACACAGCTGTATCGCTATCACGAGTAGGTTTTTCTGGCATACTGTCAAAACCATACATACCTACAATTCTAGTTTGTGTCTCCGCTATAGATAATCGAACATCTTGACCTACCATATCAGATATGAGTTTAGCCCTGCTAGTAATATTAGATGCTACGTATTCTTGGAAAGTTTGGTTAGAGTTCAGAATTCTTTGTTTATTATTATAAACTGCACGCAGCAGTAGCATATACTGATCAGGCATTAAGAAATGATAAGATATTTGATGTAAATGTATATCTCTCATTCCTGAGAGTCGCATCCTTATATCATCTCTCCACCTAAGTACTTCAGTGCGACTAGGTGCCTGATATTTAAAATGTAGTGTCACTCGTGTAGTGGCATATAAGGGATTAATAGTTACATGTGTATCCGGATCATAAAAAATAGGATTTTGTTCGGGAAAAGTTATGGCAGTAGTAGCCATATACTGAGGATCGTAATCTTCTTCTACTTCGACATATACATACCGGCCGGTTGAGAGCTCAGTTTGTCTATCTTTATTATCTATACTCGATCCTTGTTGCTGCATTTTTCCAGTATCTCCTGGAAAAATAATCTTAGCTGTAGAGTCTACTTTTGTAATTGATTTAATTTGAGCAATCATATCAAAGAGTATTGGTCTAGAAACACTCTCTACAGTTTCTTGTAAAGTCATTGTAACGTAAGGCATATATTAATTTCCTTATTCTTTTAAAAGATCAAATGATTCGTTTAAAACTAAAAAAAAATCTATAGACTGCCTTTAAAAGCAGTCTATAGACATATGTTTATTTGACACCGATTAGGTAAGCATCTGTTCCGATGACACCTTTATAAATCTTAAAAATAGTAGGATCTATTCCTATTCTTAAATAATTTACAACAGGCTCGGAATTAGTAATCATAGCTGGTGCTTGTTCAAAAACACTTGAAACTATTTTATAAAGCTTGGGATTATTTTTACGAAGAATGAGCATCGGAGATTCTCTCAAATCTTCAATAAATTTAGGATTAATAATATCGCTCACTTTTGCATCGATGATGGTCAAAGACGCTGTTTTGGATAGTACTGTAGCTTTGATATTGTCATCATCAATATCTAGACTATTTATAAAATCTTCGAGTGTCTTTTCATCAATAGCAGGAGCTAGTCGTTTTTTGATATTTTCTTCAAAATATTCTAACTCAGTAAGATAGATTTTTGGATATTTTTTCTCAATATATTCTTTCAATTCTACATAATCAGAAAAGAAAGAATCAATTTTTATTTTTAGACTCATATTGGCCGTAATAAAATCATTGAAAATTTCGGTCAAATGTAAGTCCAGTTTATCGATTAATTTAATTAAACTATAAGCTTCACGATTAACTGTTTTAGAGTTACCGCTAAGATATCTAGAAAAACGCACTTTGAGTAATTTTTTATCTTCTATTAACTCTTTGTATTCAATAGCAAATTTCTCTAATGAATTAGATTTAAAAAACGATAGATAAAAATCATAAACAAAATCTTTAAAGTCTGTTATGAAATATAGAGGCTCACAAATAATACCAAATATACGGTAAACTTGTGTATCATTCTTTTCTTGTTCATAAAGTGCTTTGTTATAAAGCTCGTCTAAACTAGAAGCGATATAACAGCTTGGATAAACATAGCTGCTAATAGAACTAAAGTCTTCTGTTACTTTTGCAGCTTCTAACTTTTTATCTGTGATTTCAAAAATCAGATCTGAGTCTTGTCTGAGTTGATTTTGCAAGACTTTTTCTGTTTTGTTAAAAAACTTTAAGTGAGCTGCCTTATCCACAATGCTTTCCTCAATTTCTTCTTCAGTAGAAGAGTCAGTCTGTTCTATAAATTGACTAACTCGTCCTTTTTCATTTAAATCAAAGAAATATGACTGGTTATATAGATTGGGTAAAATCAAATACGGCTCCTCTAAAGAGGATCTCCAGTCTTTGATAGTTAATGCTTTCTTAGGCATAGCTAATGCTTGTGCGTCTGCTACTTCTTTTTCAGGTGCTCCAAAAAATCCTGCTACTGCACTAGGATTTTGCACTGGCATTACAGCTTCTGTATTAGACCTACCAAAACGCTCTGAAAATGCTTCAGCTTGAGATCCTGCGCTAAATTCAGGTCTTTGTTGAAATTGCACTGGTTGCATATTTTGTCTTGGTTGAAAATACCCTGATTGATTAGGATAATTCATTGGATTTTGAGGATTGGCAACCGGATAACCAGAAGGCATTTGGCCTTGCATAAATTGTACGGGAACTTGTTGAATATACTGAGCTCCAGTATTTGGATCAGTGAAAACTTGATTTACAAATTGTTGATTTTGAGGAAACATTGAGCTCATTTGATTGCCTTGTTGTAGAAAATTGCCTAAGAACATTTGAAAATATGAAATATCTTTATTATAATAACTACTGAGCTCATTTAAAACCATTCTAAAAGCTTCTAAATTTTGCTCGGCAGCATTGACAATTTTTGGATCGACTATGCTTTTGAGCTCAGGAAACCTATACATCATGAGAGATGCTAAAAACATAGGTACTTCCTGAACTGCTGTATCTATTAATTCAGTAATGACATGCGCTTTCTTTTTGAAAAAGAGTAGATTAGCATAGTCATTTACAAATCTAATTAAATCTAAAACAATTTCATTTTGAAAATTATTCTGTGCAACTAAGTTATAACAAAACATCCTAACCGGATTTGTTTGAGCTCTCGAAATTATTTCGTTGAGAGTCTTTATAATTATTTCTTTTCTATGAGCTTGAGTAGATGGGTGAAAATCAATCAGGACACTAAATACATTGTCCTGATTGAAATACTGAATCGGCACACTAGGCTGGTATGGTGAGACTGGAAGAGACATTATATTTCCCCATTTGTAATTCACCTAAAAATAATATATAGCTAAGATTAACTCTGTTCTTCTTTAGCTATATTGTCATCCTCACTAGAGATATCTAAGTCTTTACCCTGAGTATGCCTTGTGCCAGCCAGCATTTCTTGGGTTTTATCTAACAATGCTTTTAAATGTTCTTTTCTAATAATAGATCCTGTCTTTAGATCTATATTGACGTATGGATTAATACGCACAACTGGTGTAGGATTTTTCTTAGGCAAGAAAAGTATAGAACCAATTTCAATTGTAGATGTATGAATTCGGTGCTCTATGGAAATATTCCTACGTGTTTTTCTTCCACGATTTGCACCAGCTAAATTTTCTTGTTCGTTGACCATTGAAGTCAGTTTTGGATATTTATGGTCACCAGAATACGATACACCATTAGTGACAATCTTACCAGAGGCTAGACCAAAAATTGTTCCAATCTTCAAATATTTATTAAAGATATTTACAATGTCTTTCTCTGTAATTTGTTTCTTTGTCGCTAGTTTATTTAGCTTAAAGTTAGTGCTAAATATTCCAGATGTAATATCAAACAAAACATAATATAATAATTCAAATGTTTTATCGTAGACATTATTATAATCTACTCCAGAGTGAAGCAAGAGTTTATTAAAGTCAGTTAAAATAACTGCAAGGAGATCAAAGAAATCATCGATAAAATAATTCTTTTCTTTTAGCTTTTCAATGACCATTAAATCAGCATATTCTGATAATGATTGAAAATGCTCGACAATATTAGCATGGAGTTTACCAAAACTAAAATGTCCTGAGAAAATAATCTCACCTAAAGTTATTTTCCAAAGATCAATACTGTCTATTGTAGCTACATTAAACCTAGAAGGAAAATGATCTACAATATAGAAGAATTCAACAATAAGTTGATTTATTAGTGTGGTTTTTTGACTATTCTCTACAGCGATACGAATATGATTTGCCGTATAGAACTTATCTTTATATGTCCGTGGTTTTATTCCAGTGCTTCTATATATAGTCCATTTAGAAGGTGGATAGTGATTTTCATTAATCTCATCTCCACCTATTACTGGAATATAGTTGCAATACTTCATAAAGGTTTTAGTAAACCCATAGTTTGCATATAAGTAATGTGACAAAGTAGTTAGTGCATTTGTAGTTTTTGGTACACTACTGTTTTTTGTTTTATTTCTATAAATTTCAGACCAAATGACCTGAGACATTTCAACTTTTTCATTGATAACCACGCTATGATAATCTCTTTTAACTATGATCTTATCACGCAATAGTTTAATAAATATACTATTGTATCCAGGACTAATTACTTTATCAGACAGGATAGGTGTGATATGGTAAGCAGTGCCGCCGATATACAAAATACCAGCCTCTCCTACGAATGGCAAATAAAGATACCTAGGATCTAAGTCTTTACCATTATATCTAAAGAAGTATTTGACTAAATAAAAATCACTTCTAGCCAAATCGTAATAACGCTTACTATTCTTAAGACGGCATATCTCATTGTATTCTTCTTCAGGAGTGCAGCGCTGATAGCCGATGTACTCTAGTCCTTTAGGGAAAGAAGAACTAGCAGATTTCATTACAATATCGATATAATCTGTAGCATAAGGTAAGTAATATGTGGACAGCCCATTCATGACATTGTCATTCATGGGTTTAATGTTACTAGAAGCCAGTTTTGCAAAAAGACGTTGCATGTATTTCCCCGTTTATTTTAAAAAACACTGATTACACTACTCGCTGATTTTTAAAATAAAAAAGACGATATACTTTTAAATTACAGAAAATTTGACTCAAACCTAATTTTTTTACTGACGTTCCCAACATACAAAACGTTCTTTTTTTCAAAAGGCAATTGTTATAGATTAGTGCAAATGTACCGGAGGCTAATCACATCCCTCCTTTATTTATTTGAATTTGAATAGTGCAATAGCTATCCCTACTACGCCTACTATAAGGCTTGGAAGATATTTAACAATTTCTGAGTTATCTTTTCTTTTGTGGCTTTTCTCCTCGTACGCATCTTTGCGTTTAGTAGATTTATCTTCGTACTGATCTTTACGCTTTTCTGATTTATCTTTTCTTCTGTGGCTTTTTTCCTCGTAGTTATCTTCACGTTCGAGTTTTCTTTTATTAAATTCTTCTTCTCTTAAAATTCTCTCCTTATTGAGCTGATGCTCTAGTTGACTATAATTCTTTTTGAGTAGTGCTATTTCTTCGTCTTTTTTACGTCCCTCGTGTTTAAGTTTTTCCAGTTCTAGGTCTAATGATGCAGATACGTTACCGTGTGTTTTTGCAGCCTCCGCAGTAGTATATAAATTAAAAATGGCTTGCGCCTCTTGCATTGTATAATAGTGATCCTCAGACTTAACTCTACCTCCTACATTCTTAACGGTGTGGACATACACACCATCTTTTCTTAAGTTATCTTTTACTGGATATATTTCAATTACTTTTACACTCTCCTCATTGTTAGCATTAATTTCTTTTCCAAATGGTAAAAAGCGAGTATCGTACTCACCCGAATTATCAACGATGTCTATACTAAAGTGAAAACCTTTAAAATTGTTAATTAAAGTTTTTCTTCTTTGTGCTAGTAAGTCACGAGTTGAAAAAGGATGATCTAGCGCTGTGTGAATATCGTTAGATATGACGATGTTTGCAGGTTCAAAATACAAACCTTTAAATTGTGCAGGATAATAAAGACTAGTCGCATCTATTCTGTATTCGTGAATAAAGTGAATAGTTGGTGCAGAACTAGTTTTAATTAAGTCGATAATAGCACCGACTTCCATGTAGTTGTTTTTTGCTACAGCCCAAATAAGACCGTACAATAAACGCTTATCGGATTTTAAATTCTTCTTTGACTCTGAATACGTAGAGAGTCCTTGAATAAATTCAGTTTCAGATAAGTTTATTGCAATCTCGTCAATAAATGACTTCGGTACAATAATGTGTTTTTTGACAATAATTGTATTTCTAGGAAAAGGTACAGTAACCTGACTAAAGTCACTACCTTCATAGTCTGCATTATACCCTGTATTTGAAAACAGAGTATTTTTAATATCATTATAAGAATAAGTCCATTCTCTTTTCCTGTTTTTTTGGTTATACCCAAAACCTATTTGTTCGGTATTATCAAAAACATCACTAGGAATGTATGTTTTATAAATGGCCCTAAAATTATCAGGAAACACTACTTGAAACTTTGTGTTTTCTATGTTATTAAATATCTCGGTTTTAATGCTTAAATTACCGTAGTTTCTAAAAGTATCTTCTAGTACTGTAGAATCGTGAGTAAAATCTTTATCGTTAATATAGATATTTTCTATATAGTCATTAACGATTAAATAATCACTGAGTTGTTCATCGTTATAGATTGTCATAAATGCTCCTATTATAAACTGTAAGAACACAGCCGCCATTACAATAGTATATAACTATAATTTATTCTGATAGCAAAACAAATAAACCTAGCTACTAGCCTTATTATGGCTAGTAGCTAGGTACTGACTATTTATAAATCAAAATCTATTTTTTCATCGCCCACATCATGCTCAATCATTCCGAGCATATAGTTTCCTATTTTTTCTTCTTGAGGGCTTGATTGCATTTTACCCATATTAATCCATTTTTCCATAAATTTTAAAGGATTCTTTTCTGGAATGGGATAGTTACAAGGAACATTAAAAAACTCATATAGCTCTTTAGAGCTATATAGAACCCAATCAAATAGTTTTTCCACAGATAAACCAGTGAGTTCTCGTCCTTCTGAAAACGCATAATGACACCACTGTTTTTCTGCGTCGACTGTAGTATCAATCATTGTTTTAATAATACTTCTTTGTCGCTCAATGCTGCTACGACCCCGCTCAGTTTGATATTCAATTCTCAAAATTTCTGAATCTGCTCTGGAATGTATTTCATATTCGTCTTGACAGATTTTTTGCACGGCTTTACCAATGGGCATAAATTGACCAGATTCAGCAATAGCAAAAGTCACTGCAAAAGAACTCATAAACTGAATTCTCTCTAAAACGTATAAAGCAACTACATAGAGAATAATTGCATCATAGACATCTGGGTCGTCTTTAGTTAGTAATCCCAAAGCCAATTTGTGAGAAATTGTATATACTGTATCTAGAGCATCTGTTAAAGGCTTGAGCCTTTTATGGGCTTCTTTTACTTTAAGTACTTCTTGTAAAATAATATTAGGATCATCAAAAGAAGTTCTGACAATCTCAGAATAGGTCAGTGAATGCAGTGCTTCATTATCGCCAATACGCTGCCACAAAGCCCAGAGTTCTGCACTGCTTGTAAGATTTGCACCAATGCCTGTAACCGACCTGCTCACGACACTATCGGCTTCCCACTGCCAAGCTAGTGTTTTAATCATCATGTCGTAAGTATTTTTATCGCATGTCTCAAATTCTTTTTTACAGGATGCAAAATTAAACTCATTTTCATCCCAGTCTAGACTCTTGAGTTTTTTATAAAGATTCCAAAGTACGGGATATTGTTTATTAATGGAATCTACCAGACCTGGGTTTTCTCCTAAAAATAAAGGAGTTTTTTCATATTGACTATAATCTAAATTAAAAATCTTTTCACTTACCGTCATTTTTTATCCTAGATTTAATTTAAAGCACACAAACACCAGAAGCACAACCCACTTCACCTTGCCTGCTGCGATCATCCGAAGAAGTTAGACTGTTGGTATAGTATTTTGTTTTCATTCCGTATTTGACCATAGTTAAATAAATCATAATCATTTCTTTACTAGAAATAGAAATTTTCTTTGTCCGGTCTCTATACAAGTCTGCACTAATGCTTTGATCTGTAAATTTTTGAATGACACTATAGTATTTAATTAAATCAATTTCAGAGATATCCCACGCCCTTTGGTATTGATTTTCTAACAAATCGCTATCTGTAGCACACCACTCCAGTGCATTAGTACCATCTGTTTTCTTTAAAGAAAGATCACGAATTGGGTAAATACCATTTGGTACACCTGAAGCTTTAGAAGATGATTCAGTAGGCATATGAGCCATAGTCACCGAAAAACGTATACCACCATTTTTAATAATTTCTTTTCTAAGAGTTTCCCAGTCATATTTATAAATAGGCGCCACTAGTTCATCTACATTCTTTTTATAAGTATCGATAGGCAGCCATCCTTGCGGCCATTTTGTTTTATGGATCCAAGGAGCATTGCCTTTTTCTTTGCCCAGTCTTAAAGATTGTGAGATGACGTGATAGGCGTGTCTCTCAGCCATTTCGTGAGCAAATTGCAACCCTTGCGGACTATCATATCTAAGATTGCGTCTAGCCATACTTACAGCAGTGCCTACTAAACCCACAGCAGCGTTTCGCCTAGCTTTTGCTGTAAAACCAATATGAGGCAGCTTATAGTCGGCAATATCTATACACTGGTCTATCATTTCTAAACAATGATAGACAGCAGAAGCATACTGCTCGTCATCTTTAATATTAGGCTCTACAATACCGCCCAGTGTACAAAGAGCCACTTCACCTCTGCCGTGATCTTCTTGCGAATAAAGATCCTTCATACTAAAATAAGGCTGAGTAGGCTCTAGTATTTCTAAACAAAGGTTTGAGCTATAAATGGGTTCTTTAAAAGGAGTATGCCGGTTTGCTTCATCTACCGAGAGATGATATAAAGTAGCCACATCATAAAACTGCTGGGTAAACTTAACAGCTAAATCTCTAGCGGATACGTAGTTTTTCTCAAAACTCTCATCTGTCTCATATTTATTATAGGCTTCTTCAAAAGCATCTATATCCCCAGAGTAAAATAATGCATGCAAATCAGGAGCTGTTTTGATATTAAAGGTAAAGATTTCTTTGTTGTCAGCTACTTTTTGTGCAAAAAGTCTATTAGTCATAATTGCAAAATGTAAATCACGATTACGAATATCTTCCGTGGTTTTAGGATTTTGCAAAATAGTAATTGTAGATACTTCTGGATCAAAGCAACTGTAGTAAACAGTACAAGCGCCGCCTCGCGATCCTTGCATGTTGGCTTTTACAGCGGCTGCTAAAGATTTATAGTAGGGCAACTTACCTTGGTGTGTAATGATCCCACCACGAACGCCGTCTCCTACTGAGCGACACATAATGTTTGACCCGATACCAGCAGACATATAAGTCTGTGTGTATGCGATATGGTCTCCAATGGCTAAAGACTCTGCAGTATCTCCAGATGCATACAAACAGCACGATGCTAAGCCGTGATGAGGAGTGCCTAAATTTGCAAAATTAGGAGTAGGTGCATTAATTCGGTTAAATGACAAATGGTCATAAAACTCTTTGACATACTGCATTTTTATATTAGCAGGCTTATTAGCATGTACTGCCATTGCTAAACGCATATATACTACTTGCGGAGTCTCGTATGCTTTTTTCTTTATTCTGTTTTGTAAGCTATATTTGTGAGAGATATAATTGATTTGAAAATACGCCATATTAAAATCTCGCGTATGATCAATAATTTTTTCAATTTCTTCATATTCTACTTCACTATATCCAAGGTCTATCATAAGACCTAAATTAATGAGATTTTTATGGATCTTTCTAATACTAGGGATATAGTTTCCAAATATATCTTTTCTTAAAACTGAAGCTTGTAGTCTTCCAGCCATAATTTGATAAGGCCAAGACTCTCTAGCCAAACATGCATCAATGAGTTTTTTCTGTAATTCTTGAGATGATAACTCTTCAGGACATTCTTTAATGGCATCGAGTACTACACTACTCCAGTCCACTCGGTCGCTAATATCTTTAGAAGCCCAACGACTCCACTTATTGAGTTTACTAGGATCAAAGTTTTCAACAGACTTATTTCTTTTAATAATTCTTTTTAGCATTTTTATACCATCAGTGAAAGAAATTAATTATTAGGAAAAGGAATTGTTTCTTTAATAACTTTTTGTAAATCAGGCGGTAAGTCACTAAACGTCATGTTTCTACGCATTTGATTAAAATCAAAATCTTTTAAAGCTTCCACGCTACTTATTTCTTGCGGTATGGAATCTACAATACTTTTCTCCTCAATTTTTTCTTCTTCTTTTACTATATTCTCTTGCTCGACATCAGTTATATCAGAAATAGCTGGAGATAAATTTACTAAGTTAGGTTTTTTATATGTTTTATTAAAATCTTCCTCTACCTTTTCTAACATTATTACTACAGATACTAATAAAGGAATGTGTTTTCCTTTTATTTCTTTATCTACTTCAATAGAGAGCATAGTACCGTTTACATAACGGCCCATGTAGAAATATTTATCTTTATTAGTATTAACTAGTACAATACCGTATAAGCTAAATCTAGAAAACAATTCTTTAATTTTATCTTTTTCTTTAATTCCAGATAGTACTGGATCTACAGTAGTTTTTTTAGTATTATCGTAAAGTAGAATGCCTCCTTTGTTAGGATGGTCTTTTACATAAATGCAAAGCATTTTTAGTGCCGTTAAATTCAGACCAAACTTGCGATATCTGCCGCTGTATTTTTCAATTGAAACAGATTCTTTAGACATTATTTTTCCTTCTTTATTTAAATAAGATATTCTACCAAAGTATTTGTGAACGAAATAAAAAAAGCAAACCAGGCCTTTTTAAGGACCTGGTTTGCTCAGTATTTTAAAACTAATTTAATTTAACTTCCAAGTATTAGAAGTAGTTGGTGCTAATATTGGGCGGTGTGGTAGCAGCAACAGGAGCAGGCACGTTAGCGAACTCAATGGGATTCTTATTGAGCACAGCAGGCACATTGATCACTTGCAAGACTGATAACACAGGCAGGTTAGTGATGAAGCGGAAACGAGGCTGAACCACAGTTTCCTTTGACACTGCACCGTTGCGAGTAATTTGAACAGTCATCACCAGCTCAGGAGACCAAGCCAGATTACCAAAGTTTAGCGGATTAGGAGTGGTGTTACGATTTTCATCGAATACGCCAAACGTAATAAAGATCTTGCCTTGAACCCGTGAGTCAAGAGTGGAGACGATGCGAACATCAAACTCACCACCCAAAGTACGCAGGTCACCAGTTACTGTCAGGTAACGAGCCAAGACAGGGTCTGTACCTACGATTACGACAGGCACCGGAGCCTTACCACCGGCCAGAGCATCAGCAGCAGCCATGTACTCTGAATCACGATACATGCGATAAGCGTGATCACGGATCTTATTCACAAGCACAGCCTGAATATCAGCAGCGCGAGCAGATGAGGTCAGTGAGTCAATGCTAGCTGCCATATCGACAGTTTCTTGGCTGTAGACAGGGCGCACATAGAAACGACCGATACCAAGCAGATCGGGATCATTGTCGCCTTCAGCATCGCCAAGAACCGAGCGTGAATCAACATATTGCGACAGGAATTGAGCTGAAGAAATCAGTTGAGTTACAGCTTGGTTGCTCAGACGAACACGTGTAGCAGTAATGAGCGTTTGGATATAAGGAGCATCCGACTGGTCCACTGAATTCACCGGACGAACAGCAGTGATAGGTGAACGAAGGGGCACATTGTAACGCTGTGTGTAATAGGTAACGTCAACAATCTGACCACGTTGACGTCTGTTCATGTTGGTGCGATAAGCGCGCAGATCGTAACCCACAATCTTTGCAGTTTGGAACAGATTAACAATAGCCAAACCGTTGCCTGTAGTCAAGTCTACTTGATTGCCTGAAGAATCAGTAATCTGATAAACTGAAATGTTATTGCCATAAACAACTGTATCGCCAAGTTCGATGTTGCAGGTGCCGTTAAGCGCCACGTTCAAACGAACCGTATAACCATTAGCAGCCACAGATGCCAGTGTAACCAGAGCAGCACCACCAACTTGCGTAGTCGAAGGAGTGATCATCGGAGCTGTCGAATTGAAATTCAGCGTCTGAACCCGGTAGTTGTTCTGAGTGCTGTATGTGAAGTTCGACAGAGGAATATTTTCAACATTGAGTTGAATAATATCCGTTGTAGGCGTGGTGCCACCTGAGGTGACTGTGAAATAAACGTTGGTCAGTGTAACATCGGGATCGATAGAATCGGTCTGATCCATGATACCAGATGCAAGCAACTGATCTGTTTGGCTCAAAGCAATCAGGTCAAATGTAACACCAGTTGCTAAAGGAGCAGTAGGAATCGATTGACCGTCTAAGCTATAATTGTAGCTAGGAATAATAGTCGAAGCAACAAAGTTAGAGGCCGATTGTGTACGATAGACAGGAATAATTCTAGTCAGATCGTTTTGAATGACATAAGGATTGGCAATAGCGCGAATAATGTTTGTCTTGTTGAAGTTAGTAAGCGCACCAGAAATGTTACGCTGAACATCATTATAGACCGACATCAAACGAGCAACGACGTCAAAACCTACATTGTCGGGAGTCACAACGATGGTCGGGAAGAATGTTTCGCCGAAATCGTCTTGACGCGAAGCTTGCATGTTATAGACGATTGAGTAAGCAGCCGCATTGCGGTTTTCACGATCATCATAAGCTTCGAGACCGTATGTACGACGCTCAACTGAATCACCAGCAAAATCCTTGGAGATCAGTGAAAAATTCTCTTCGGTCGAAACCTTAGGGAATGTCAACATTTGTGACAGGAAAGCACGCGGGTCGCCTGAGAGAATACCAGCAGCAGTAGCGGCATTCTTTTGAGCTGAAGTCATGGTCTTAGAAAGGCCCATTTCAGCAGCAATGCTCTCCACTGCCATGCTGAGTTCGCTATAAGCTGAATTCAGTGCATGGGCAGCATTTTCGCTAATGGATTCCGTCGACAAAGCAGACTTAGCAATCAGTGCTGTAGAGAGTTGCTGTGTATTAACGGTACGAGTAATGAGGCTCAGAGCCTTATCGACTTGGCTCGAACCATCGTAACCGGAATTACCAAGCTTTTTTTGAAATACTGACATTGTGTTGTCCTTTTAAAAAGAAGTAAAAATTAAAGAAAGAAAAAAAAAACATTAAAGCAATTCAATATTTTGCGTCTCTAAATGCAAGAGTTTTAAATAAAAGCCATAAAGGCTGCGGCGCTGTGCAATATCTAAGCCGCATAATTGAATGTCGCGTTGCAAACATTCCGATACAAAGTTTTTAGCTTTGGATCTAATTTGCAAATCACTTAGAAAATTATCTTCAATAACTATCAGATAATATTGTGGATTTGACAGTGGATAAAAACTCCATGATTTTTCATCTAATAAAATTCTATCCTTGATTTTTTGGTTTCTTTCCTTATATTCTTGCGCAAATGCTTTAGACATTGGAATAATGACTGATTCGTATTCTGATTTTTCAGCTACTGAGAGTGTTTTCCAAATTCCGCTCTCATTTCTAATTGGGTTAAAAGCGACACCCGGATATACATCTACTTTATTATAAATTTCGCCTGAGAAAATATAGCTATTATAAAATTCTAATTCAGCCATGTCTTTTTGAGAAAAGACTTCTCTGAGTTTTTTATAATCTAAAATTTCAGTAGCAGTCAGTCCAAAACTTATAAAATGTTTATAAAGTCTTTTAGGAAATATGAAATACGAAACGTAACTATATGCCTCATTTTTAACAAAAGGCATAACACTTGGGGAAAAGTTTGAAACATTTTGCATAGAAATCTCTGTATTTTTACTGTTTTTAATATATCATAGAATTGACTGCACGAAAAATTAGAAATTTTTACATAGCTTCTAAATTGTCTGTCAGTGTAAACATTTTTTTATAATTTAAAAACCAAAAAAACATCTCCATGGATATTAGAACTTTCTTTATTCGCTCGGCTACTCTTCTTTTTTTAGAAAGTCAATTAGAAGACGAATCTTTTAACAGCAGGGATCTAGTTAAAACTGGTTTAGACATTATTGAGAAAAAAGGAATCATTAAAAATATTATTGACTTACATGAGCGTAAGTTTTACGAAGATTTTAAATCGGCAGTTACAGAGATGGCAGGCACTCCTAGTGGTACTATATTTTCTAGGGAAGACCTATTGCAATCATTTAAACTTATCTGTAATGGTATTGGGGATAATATCTACGCTAGTTTAGAACAAGGTCTAAATTCAGACTATAGTGAAGCAACTTTAAAAAGAACTATATTGTCTAATATTAGGTTTATTCAAAACTTCTATAAAGAAGAACAAATTGAAGATATCCTAAACAATGCATATAGACAGTTTGCATCTAAGAGAGGTAGTATCGAGAATGTCAATAGTTTTATCGACGATATCGTTCAAAAACTAGATTCTATACAGGTCAATCGCTCTTTAAAAGATCCAGCTGTTTTAGCCGAGGCAGATATAGGTAGCGAAGATGTCATGAATAACCTATTTAAATCTGTATCAAACCGTATTAACGGTGGATCTCTTTTAAAGACAGGTTGGCAAGCTTTAAACAGAATGTTGCAAGGCGGTATTCGTAGAGGCGAATTTGTAATTATACCTGCACTGCAGCATAAATATAAAACAGGTTTCACACTCACTTTGTTTTCACAAATTGCACGTCTAAACTCACCTTCGCCTCGTGATAAAAATAAAAAACCATTGTTGCTTAGAATCTCCTTTGAAGACTCTCTAGAAACAAACATGCAGTTTTTATATCAAGAACTCAAATATAACGAGACTCGTCAGCCTGTAGATACCCAGAATGTGACGGCGCATGAAATGTCTAATTACGTTAGAAGTAAATTACAAATTAATGGATTTCATGTAAAGTTTTTAAGAGTAGACCCCACTCAGTGGACATATAAAGATGTAACTAATAAAGTCTTAGAGCTAGAATCTCAAGGCTATGAAATTGAATTAATGATGGTAGACTATCTTTCTATGGTGAGTACAGTTGGGTGCAGACAAGGCCCTGCTGGCACAGATATGAGAGACTTGTTTAGACGCATTCGTAATTTCTGTGAGCCGCGTAAGATTGCAGTAATCACACCTCACCAACTCTCCACAGAAGCCAAAATGCTTCTTAGGTCTGGCACTTCAGATTTTAATTTCGTTAAAGAAATAGCTGAAAAGGGATACTTCACCGATAGTAAACAGCTAGACCAAGAAGTAGACTTAGAAATTTATATTCATTTAGCTAAAATGAATAAAAAAAGCTATCTAACAGTACAAAGAGGAAAACATAGAATTTCTACAATTGCTAATGATGAAGATAAATTCTTTATGTTGGAATTTCCTCATCAGATGCCTATTCCTGACGATATAGATACAGCAGATATGTCACTGAAGAAAATACCGTCTATTAGTCAAAGTACTGTAAGTACTATGTCAGTATTAGACTTTTAAAAAAAAAGATACAGTAGACTCGGCCACTCTTAGCTGAGTGGCTGAGTCTACTATTTGTATAAAGCTCTTTAGCGGCATTACTAATAAATAGATATGACTGTAGGTACGCATTCTACTAACCTTTTGCAAGCTAGCATAGTGGCTTTAAAGACCTATTTATATAGTGAAGCAAAATACTATACCATAATCATTTAAATAGAAAAAAAAATATATTATATGGAACAAAATCCCTGCTGCAGCCGTTTGTGATAAACCGCTCATTTTGTTTCATTTAAACCAGGAAGTGGGAATTATGGTTTAGATTAAGTAGTTAAAGGTTAAATGCGATATGAAGACCCTACTCAGCAGTAGCTGAGTAGGGATCTTTTTTTATGCTGTTTATTTAAAAATCATTTTTTTCAAGTAGACTAATAAACTCTTTTGTCCAGACTTCTAGATCTATTTGTCCTTGTTTTTGCAAAGTTTTAATTTCTTCTATTGTATGCCATGCACCTTTGGTAATGACACCTTCTTCTAAATTAACGATATCTTCAGGGTCGATATCTAGTGTCATAAAAATACCTAGATGGACACGGCTTACTTCATCTTGAGAAGAATAGAAAACTTTAGAAGATTCAAAAGCAAATCTAACCCGATCAGCCAGAGATTTTTCCATGACTTCATCTGAAATGCCTAGCTCTTCTTTAAGTTCACGGCAGATTCCTTCTAGACATACCGCTTCTAGAGAAGTGATGTGAGTTCTTTTAAAAGAATCTTTATGATCTGTTTTGAAAGGAGTAGGCTCTTCTTCTATATGTCCGCCAATACCAATAGATACTTTGCCATGCAGACGACCTTCTCCACCTAGTTCACCACGAGTGTAGAAGAAATACTTATCTGTTTGTCTGTTTCTTAAAGCAACATAAGGAATGAGTTGTAGATAGTTTTCATCTTTTTCTGCAAAGGTCCTAGAAATCAGACCTGAAGGAGCGTATTTAATATTAGCAAAACTATCTAAAACTGTAAATATACCTTTGTATAATTTAGTTTCTAATGTTACGTTACTAAGTAAATAGTTCTTTTCAATACACAAAGCTAGTTTAGCCATAATGATTCCTTTTTAGTTACTAGTGAAAGTTTGAATCTTCTCTTGCATCTTCTCTATCATCTCTTTAGTAGTAGAGCCTTTGCGAGGCTTTTTACTATTAGACGTATGGTTAACTGATTTCTTTAGAGAAGACTTACTTGTATTAACTGCAGTCTTTTTACTTAATTGTTTTACCATGGTTTTCTCCGTAAGGTATATCCCCACAAAAAAATTATATGTTGTTTTAATTTTTTCTAATTATAATTTAGTGTGCAAGTTATATTTATTATACTGAAATAGGATATTTAATCGGTGGGTGCGATTCATATCCAATTACTTCGATGTCAGAAATTTTAATTTTAAAAAGATCTTTTTCTTCTGTATTGATTTTAAGCTTAGGCAGAGGTAGAGGTTCTCTTTTGAGTTGCTCTTCTACTAATTCTATTTGGTTGAGATAAATGTGCGTATCGCCTGTATGGTATATTAGTTCTAGAGGCTCCATATCGCAGACGTGAGAGAGCAAGTGTAACAATAAAGCATATTGTGCTATATTAAAACACGAGCCTACTGGAAAGTCTGCTGAGCGCTGGTAGAGGAATAGAGAGAGTTTATTCTTTTTATTATCTCTGCCAGGAGTTACAAAGCACTGAATAAAAGCGTGGCATGGTGCCAATGCTCCTTTTCCTGATAGTACATTTTCTTTGGGGCTCACTCCGGGAATAGGAATATATTCCGGCAACCATGCTGTCATGACATGTCGAGCAGAGAAAGGATCTCTTTTTAAAGAAAGAATTAAATTTTGTAGTTGATCTATTTTTTGAGCAGACATTGATACAGCAAAGTCTTCAAAAGAGATTTCTACTCCTTCATGCGTAGGCTTTGTTTCATCATAGAGCTTTTTAAACAACTCTAGTTTATCTGAAGCAATATCCGTAAATGAAGGAATTACGTCGTAAATCTTCATTGTACTACCAGAAGAAACTGGAGCATGCCGCCAAATATATCCGTACATTGGACCGATAGATCCTTTAAAATGTTCGGATATTATTTTATTTAATTGTTCTTTATCATTATCTTCAGCTTCAATTGTCGATATTGCTTCTTCAATGCAATTATCATCTACAGCCCAACTATCCCAAATATGGACGTTTTTATCATTGAGTTCTTTAATATTATTAGAGCCTTTAATAAACCAAAATAGTTCTTCAAAAGCCGCCTTATAAGGAATTCTACGAGTAGTGACAATTGGAAAACCGTCGTTCATGTTAAAGCGCATTACTTGAGAGTACAGGCTCCTGCGTCCTGTGCCTGTGCGGTCTCCGTGATCAAAACCATTGTTATAAATATTTTTAAGCGTTTCTAAATATGCATTCATTTTATCTACTTTCTTTAAAAAAATAAAAAAAAAAATTAGTCATCTAATACACCCACGACCTAATTTTTTAAATTTTTATTTAAAAAGAAAATATCTCTCCTAGCCTAAATATAAGCTAGGAGAGATATGGACGATATTTTATTTCTTTTTAAGCCTAAGAAATTCCAAAGCATTATTCCAAATTGTGAAAATGTTTAAACGTTTCTTCATTTAAAACTTCCCAACCATGTTCCTTAAGAGCATTGAAACATTTTAGTACCTTTAAAGGATCCTTAGTTGGAAGTCCTGTATTTTCGTTCATCAGACATTTCCATTCTATTTTTAAACCATCTTTTTTGTAATCATAATCAGGACGATG
>Ga0078972_1009289_pt1 | contig 19563 bp, 12 predicted proteins | sample YelNatPaOPGAMG01_FD_67568 | JGI IMG/M metagenome (GOLD analysis project Ga0078972, IMG submission 67568) | Hot spring thermophilic microbial communities from Obsidian Pool, Yellowstone National Park, USA - OP-RAMG-01 (SPADES assembly) (version 2) | ecosystem: Environmental > Aquatic > Thermal...
GGGCCGATGGAAATCGTCCTCCCTCCAGGCGTCGGCCTGCGGCGACGCTTTCCCACCCCAGGTCGGCCGCCAAGCCCGTAGGGGCGGGTTTCAAACCCGCCCCTACTTCCCCCGACCGCGCCTTCTCGGGCCTCCTGAGGCCCCTACTCTACCACGATCCGACAATGCCCAACAAACCCGCCCCTACCCGAGCAAAGGTGGGCCAGTCCACAGCCCTCCCAAGGGCCTTGATGGGTGAATCGGAGGCAGGGGCCGGGAATAGCGCAGAAAACCAATGGCGCGCACCCACCTGGGCAGGGCAGTTAGGGCGTGGGGGAGATGCCCGACTCCGCCTTTCGGAAAACGATCTTCCCTGCCTCGGCGTCCACCACCACCGTGTCCCCTTCGCGGAATTCGCCCTCCAGCACCTTCAGGGCCAGCGGGTCCAGCACCTCGCGCTGGATGGCCCGCCTGAGCGGCCGGGCCCCGTAGGCCGGGTCGAAGCCGACCTCGGCCAGCAGGCTCCGGGCCGCCTCCGTCCACCGCAGTTCCAGGCGGCGCTCGCGCAGCCGTTCCTGCACCCGACGCATCTGAATTTCCACAATCTGGCGAATTTCCTCCGGCCCCAACGGGTTGAAGATGATGACCTCGTCGATGCGGTTCAGGAATTCGGGGCGGAATTGCGCCCGCAGCGCCTCCATGACCCGCCGGCGGACTTCCTCCTCCTGGCCCTTGCGCAGGTCCTGGAGGTAGGGGCTGCCCACGTTCGAGGTCATGATGATCACGGTGTTTTTGAAATCCACCGTATGCCCCTGGCCGTCGGTGAGCCGGCCGTCGTCGAGCACCTGGAGGAGGACGTTAAAGACCTCTGGGTGGGCCTTTTCCGTCTCGTCGAAGAGGACGACGCTGTAGGGCCGGCGGCGCACCGCCTCGGTGAGTTGGCCGCCCTCCTCATAGCCCACATAGCCGGGCGGGGCGCCGATCAGGCGGGAGACGGTGTGGCGTTCCTGGTACTCGCTCATATCGATGCGCACCATGGCCTCTTCCGAGTCGAAGAGGAATTCGGCCAGGGCGCGGGCCAGTTCGGTCTTGCCCACGCCGGTCGGCCCCAGGAAGAGGAAGGAGCCCAGCGGCCGGTTGGGGTCCTGCAGGCCGGCCCGGGCCCGGCGGATGGCGTTGGAGACGGCGGAGATGGCCTCCTCCTGGCCGACCACGCGGGTGCGCAGCCGCTCCTCCATATGCACCAGTTTCTGGATTTCGCCTTCCAGGAGGCGGCTCACCGGGATGCCGGTCCACTTGGCCACCACCTCGGCGATGTCCTCTTCGCCGACTTCCTCCTGGAGAAGGGCGCCGTCCTTCTGGAGTTCGGCCAGCCGGGACTCCTGAGCACGCAGTTCCTTCTCCAGTTCGACCAGGGTGCCGTACTGGAGTTGGGCGGCCCGGTTATAGTCCAGGGCCCGCTGGGCGCGTTCGATCTCGCCCCGCACCTCATCGATGCGGGCCTTGGTCTGGCGGATGGCCTGGATGGCCTGCTTCTCCTGCTCCCAGCGGGCGCGCAGGGCCTGGCGCTTCTCCCCCAGGTCGGCCAGTTCCCGCTCGATGCGCTCCAGCCGCTCGCGGGAGGCCGGGTCGCGCTCCTTGCGGAGGGCGGTGCGCTCGATCTCCAGTTGCATGATGCGGCGCTCGATCTCGTCCAGTTCGGCCGGCATCGAATCGATCTCCATGCGCAGCCGGGAGGCCGCCTCGTCCACCAGGTCGATGGCCTTGTCCGGGAGGAAGCGTTCGGAGATGTAGCGATGGGCCAGCATCGCGGCAGCCACCAGGGCGCTATCCTTGATGCGCACGCCGTGGTGCACCTCATAGCGTTCCTTCAGGCCGCGCAGGATGGAGATGGTGTCCTCCACGGTCGGCTCGCCCACATAGATGGGCTGGAAACGGCGCTCCAGGGCGGCATCCTTCTCGATGTATTTGCGGTATTCGTCCAGGGTGGTGGCCCCGATGCAGTGCAGTTCGCCCCGGGCCAGCATCGGCTTGAGCATGTTGGCGGCGTCTATGGCCCCCTCGGCGGCGCCGGCCCCCACAACGGTATGGAGTTCGTCGATGAAGAGGATGACCTGCCCCTCGCTCTGGGCGATTTCCTTGAGCACGGCCTTCAGCCGCTCCTCGAACTCGCCCCGGTACTTGGTGCCGGCGACGAGCGCCCCCAGGTCCAGTTGCACCAGGCGCTTGTTCTTCAGGCCCTCGGGGACATCGCCCCGGACGATGCGCTGGGCCAGCCCCTCGACGATGGCCGTCTTGCCCACGCCCGGCTCGCCGATGAGCACAGGGTTATTCTTGGTGCGCCGGGAGAGGACCTGGATGACCCGGCGGATTTCGTCGTCGCGGCCGATGACCGGGTCGAGTTTATTTTCGCGGGCCAGGCGGGTGATGTCGCGGCCGTAGCGTTCCAGGGCCTGGTAGGTGGTCTCCGGGGTGGGGCTGGTGACCCGCTGGGAGCCGCGGATGGTGGTCAGGGCCTGCAGGATGGCGTCGCGCCCGATGCCGAAGCGCCGCAGGATGTCGGCGGCCGGCCCGCGCACCCGCCCGTCGGCCATGGCCAGGAGGAGGTGCTCGGTGGAGATATATTCATCGCGCAGGCGGCGGGCCTCCTCCTCGGCCAACTGGGCCACCTGAGAGAGGGCAGGAGAGAGGTAGACCTGGGTGGCCCCGTAGGCCTGGGGCAGGCGGGCCAGTTCCTCCTGCACCGCGGCCAGCATCTGGGCCGGGCTGGCCCCGACCTTTTGCACCACCTGCGGCACCACCCCATCGCTCTGCCCCAGGAGGGCGGCGAGCAGGTGGAGCGGCTCGATCTGGCTGTGGTGACGTTCCTGGGCCTCGCGCTGGGCGGCCAGGACCGCCTCGGCGGCTTTTTCGGTAAAACGGTTCAAATCCATTGCCATCATCAACCTCCATTCAGTGCTGTCGGGAAGGATAGGGAGGGAGTATAAGAGAGGTGTTGGAAAAGCGTTAGAAATATGCCGACGCCGTTCGCCCCTCCCCGGTGCCGGGCTTCTCCGGCAGGCCGACTACGCCCGGCAGCATTTGAGTTTCCCCAGGACTTCGGCTATACTGAGCAGGGCATCCGATGTCGCCATTCACCATCGCGGGTGAGCCGTTGCTCCCTGGGGCAATCCCCAGGAGTTTGACCGGTTCCGAGGAGGAAGACAGCCGGATGGAATGGGTTGAAATCGACGGTTCCTACGGCGAGGGCGGCGGCCAGGTCCTGCGCACCTCGCTTACCCTCTCGGCCCTGACCGGCCGGGCGGTGCGCATCGACCAGATCCGCGCCGGCCGGCGCAAGCCCGGCCTGGAGGCCCAACACCTCACCGGCGTGCTGGCCTGTGCCCGCCTCTGCGATGCCGCCCTGGAGGGGGCCCGCCTGGGCTCCACCACCCTCACCTTCGCCCCGCGCCGGCCTCCCCAGGCCGGAGAATACCGCTTCGACGTGGCCGAACAACGGAAGGGGGGCAGCGCCGGCTCGGTCACCCTGGTGCTCCACACCCTCCTCCTCCCCCTGGCCTGGGCCGAGGGAGAATCGAAATTGACCGTCCGGGGCGGCACCCACGTGGCCTGGAGCCCGCCCTACCACCACCTGGAGCGGGTCTATTTCCCCATGCTGGCGAAGATGGGGCTGTCCATGCGGGGCAAAATCTCCCGCTGGGGCTGGTACCCCCAGGGCGGCGGGGAGGTCACCGTCTGGGTGCATGGAGCCTCCCGGCCTGCCCTGAAGCCGCTACAACTGGAGGAACGGGGGGCACTCCGCCGTCTGTGGCTCCTTTCCGCCTATTCGGAACTGCCGGCCCACGTCGGCGAGCGGCAGGGCCGGCGGGCCGAAAGCCTCCTCCGCCAGGCCGGCCTCCACCCCCACCTGGAAATTCTCCGTGCCCCCTCGTCCGGAATCGGCAGCGCCGTCCTCATCGTTGCCGAGTGCGAGAACGTCTATGCCGGCTTCAGCGCCCTGGGCGAGCGGGGCAAGCCGGCCGAACAGGTGGCCGAGGAGGCCTGTGCCGACTTCCTGGCCTGGTATCGGAGCGGGGCGGCGGTGGAGATGCACCTGGCCGACCAGTTGATTCTCCCCCTGGCCCTGGCCTCCGGGCCCTCGGCCTTTACCACCTGCCGCCTTACCCAGCACCTTCTCACCAACGCCTGGGTGGTGCAGCACTTTCTCCCGGTCCAGATCGAGGTCGAGGGGGAAGAAGGACAGGCCGGCCGGGTGACGGTGCGGCCCGGACCGCTCAGCGGAGCCGCCTGAGCCAGAAAAAGCCCCCCCCGGCGATGAGCAGCGCCCCGGCCAGGAGGCCGCCGACGAGCACCCCGCCCATATCCATCCAGAAACGCTCCGGGTACAGGCGCAGCAGGGTGTCGGAGTAGGAAAAGATCCAGGAGCCGGGGGAAAAGAGGATTTGGTGAAAGCCGGTGAAGAAGGTGTCCCAGCCCAGGAGCATCAGCAACCCGACCGCCGCCACCAGGCCCATGGTGAGGAGGCCTCCCCCCAGGAGGGCCAGGGGGGCGCGGCGACGGGCATGGGGGGAAACGGCCAGGGCGACCGTCCCTCCCAGGATCAGCAGGCCGGCCGCTGCCCCCGCGCCCCACAACCCCCACAGCACCCGTTTGACGTCCTCCATATGGGCCAGTTCCCTGGGGGTAAAGGCCGGCCGGTCCCCCAGAGAAATTCCGGCCAGGCGCTCGATTCCTGCCCCGCTGAGATAGTCCAGGCAGGCCTCGGCCAACTGGATGCGCTGCGCCGGGGAAAGGCCGTAGGGGTCGGGAGGAAAATCCGCCCGGGCGTATTCCCAGCGCACCAGGGCAGGGGTGACCATCAGCCGGAGCACCAGGGAGAGCAGGGCCGGCGGGAGGAGCAGGATGACCAGAACCGGCGTCCACCGCGACCATCTGGAAGCCACCGCGACCTCCACGCAACACGCACCACGCAACACGCACCACGCAACACGCACCACGCAACACGCACCACGCAACACGCACCACGCATTATATCACATCTTTTCCCCGCTTTGACAGCGGCCGGCCCGGAGCCTATAATGGCCCTGGCGCTCCGCCTGTAGAACGGCGGCCTGCCGGAAAGCGGTGGTTCAGATGAGGGTCCGCGAAATTTGCGACAGCCAGGAATGGGACCGCCTGCTGCTCTCTTTTCCCCGGCCCCACATCCTCCAGTCGTATGCCTGGGGTGAGATCAAGCGGGTCACCGGATGGTCGCCCCGGCGGCTTCTGCTGGAGGAAGGGGAACAGGCGCTGGCGGCGGCGATGGTCCTGCGGCGGGAGGTCCCGTTCCTGCGGGCCCCGGTCCTCTACGTCCCCAAGGGGCCGCTCCTGGCGGAGGAGGGGCCGGCCCGGCTGGAGGCCGCCCTGGAGTTGCTGGAAGAGGAAGCCCGCCGGGAACGGGCCATCTTCGTCAAGGTGGACCCGGACATCGCCGCCGAGGACGTCGCCGCCCTGGAGGTGTTCCGGCGGCGCTCCTGGCGGCGTGGGGAGGATGTGCAGTTCCGCAACACCCTCCTGGTGGACCTGCAGGCCGATGAGGAGGCCCTGTTGAGACGGATGAAGCCCAAGACGCGCTACAACATCCGTCTGGCCGAACGGCGGGGGGTGCGGGTGCGGGCCGGGACGGCGGACGACCTGCCGGCCTTTTACGGGCTCTATCGGGAGACGGGCCGGCGGGACGGCTTCCTTACCCGCCCCTACCCCTATTACCGTCAGGTCTGGCAGACCTTTCTGGAGGCCGGATGGGGGCGCCTTTTCCTGGCCGAGCATGAGGGGGAAGTGCTGGCCGGCCTCTTCCTCCTGCGTTACGGCCCCTGCGCCTGGTATATGTACGGCGCCTCCGCCGGCCACAAGCGGGAGCATATGCCCAACCACCTCCTCCAGTGGGAGGCGATGCGCTGGGCCAGGGCGGCCGGCTGCACGACCTATGACCTCTGGGGGGCGCCCGAGCAACTGCATCCGGGCGACCCGCTCTGGGGGGTGTACCGCTTCAAGGCCGGCTTCGGGGGGCGTTTTGTGGCCCGCATCGGGGCCTATGATTTCGTCGTCCGGCCGGCGCTTTACCTGGCCTTTTCCTGGGCCGTGCCGCGCCTTCTGGCCCTCTGGCGACGGCTGCGCGGCGAACCGACCCTGGGGCAGGCCGGGCCGGCCTAGATTTCGCCGGTACGGAGGGCGGCGCTGTGGAGGATGGACGGACCGACCCGCGCTACGGGCGGGCCGGCATGGCCCAAAACGCCCTGATCGTCATGGCGATGACCGTCCTGAGCGGGCTGCTGGGGCTCCTTCGGGAGAGCGTCATCGCCCACCAGTTCGGCACGGGCGACGACTATGCCGCCTACGTGGCCGCCTTCCGGCTGCCCGACCTCATCTACCTCCTGGTCATCGGAGGGGCGCTGGGCTCGGCCTTTATCCCCGTCTTCACCGCCTACCTGGCCCGGCGGGACGACGCCGGGGCCTGGAAACTGGCCGGCGCGGTGCTCCACCTGGCCCTCCTGGCCGCCCTCCTGCTGGCCAGCCTGGTCTTTTTCCTGGCCCCCTACCTGGTGCGCTGGGTGATTGCCCCCGGCTACCCCGAGGCCCAGCAGGCCCTCACCGTGCGCCTGACCCGCCTCCTTCTCCTCCAGCCGGTCCTCCTGGGGGTGGGAGGGCTGGCCATGGCCGTCCTCAACGCCTTCCGGCGTTTCCTGCTCACCTCGCTGGCTCCGTTGGTCTATAACCTGAGCATCATCGCCGGGGCGGCCTTCCTGGGGCCGTATTGGGGCATCGACGGGCTGGTGGCCGGCGTGCTCCTCGGGGCGGCCCTCTACCTGCCGGTGCTCCTGCCGGGGCTTTGGCTCTGCCGGGCACGCTACGTTTTCTCCCTGGACTGGCGGGAGGAGGGGGTACGGGAGGTGGGCCGGCTGCTCCTTCCCCGCGTCCTGGGACAACTGGCCTTTCAGGTGAACTTTGTGGTCATCACCGCCCTGGCCTCCTTCCCCGGCAGCCTGGCCGTCACCGCCATCAACTACGCCTACCGCCTGCTGGGCTTTCCGCTGGCCATCCTGGGGGTGAGCCTGGGGACGGTGGTCTTCCCCACCCTGGCGGCCCTGGCCAACCAGGGGGACATGGAGGACTTTCGCCGGACGCTCTCCCGCATGGTGCGGGTGGTGCTCTTCCTGGCGCTGCCGGCGGCGGCGCTCCTCCTGGTCCTCCGTTTCCCTCTCCTTCGCCTTCTCTTTGAGCGCGGCGAGTTCGGCCCGGAGAGCACGGCGGCGACGGCCCAGGCCTTTCTCTTCTTTGCCCTGGGGCTGCCGGCCGCCTGCGTCACCGAGATTCTGCTGCGTGCCTTCTACGCCCTGCACGATACCCGCACGCCGGTGGCGGTGGGGGCGGCGGTCGTGGCCCTCAACGTGGCCCTGGGAGCCGGGTTGCTTCAGGGGATCGGCTTTGCCGGCCTGGCCCTCAGTTTCAGTTTTACCAACTCGCTGGAGACGGCCGCCCTCTTCCTCCTCCTGCGGCGGCGAATCCGGCGGGTGGGGGGAAGGGCCATCCTCCGGAGCGGGCTGCGCTCGCTGGCGGCGGCCCTCCCGGCGGCCGGGACGGCCGCCCTCTTCCTCTGGGGGGGAGAACGGACGATTCCGGCGTCCGGGGCGGCCGCCCAGGTCCTTCTCCTGGGCCTCCCGGCCGTGCTGGGGGCCGGCCTCTACCTGGGCCTGGCGTTGCTCCTGGGAAGCCCGGAGATGGGCGAGGCCTGGGCACTGCTGCGCCGGAGGATTTCTTCGCCGGAAAGGCCCGGCACCTAAAAATGGCCGCGGGTCCACAATGGTGGGGCATTATCCCTATTTTAACCCAAGAAATGGCCATGAGTGGTGGAAAAAGCCGTTTCATGCCGTAAAATAACCCTACAGGTGGAGAAGAATAGATAGAGAAGATGGCGCGAAAAAATTGCTTGACAAGGCCGGCCGGACATGGTAAAATATAATACAAAGGACCGCTTCTCTCCCGGAAGACTACAAGCCCGGTTCCATGCTTCCATCCTGAACCCGAAAGGAGGTGATGCCCGGAAGTAAATCGAACCAGGGCCTGGGCAAAAAGGCCATATTCGGTTTGGGGTCCGAAAGGAGGTGATGCCCGGAAACATATCGAACTCTGGCAGGGCTGTATTTCCGAAGAAGGAGGTTTCCCATGAGCCACCATTGGCCGAAATGGCTGATCGTGCTCTTCCTCCTCGCTCTGACCCTTTCGGCCCTTCCGGTCGCCCTGGCCCAGACGACCGAGGGCAAGATCGAGCAGGCCCTGCTCGACAAATTCGCTACCGAGGGCCGGGCCGATTTCATCGTCCGCTTCGCCGAGCAGGCCGACCTCTCCCCGGCCTACCAAATGAACTGGCAGGAGCGCGGCGACTTTGTGGTCCGCGTCCTCTCGGAGACCGCCCGGCGCTCCCAGGCCCGGGCCAAAGCCCTCCTAGACGGCCTCGGCCTGCGCTACCACACCTTCATCGCCGGCAACGAACTCTACGTCTGGAAGGGCGACCTCGCCTCCGCCCAGGCCCTGGCCGGCCTCTCCGAGGTCGCCTTCATCCGCGCTCCCCGCACCTACCACATCGACCCCATCGTCTCCTCCAAACCGGCCGACCCTGCTCCCCAGGCCCTGGACTGGGGCATCGTGGACACCGGGGCCGACGACTTCTGGGCAGCGTTCGGCATGCAGGGCGACGGCATCGTCGTCTCCAACATCGATACCGGCGTCCAGTGGAACCACCCCGCCCTGGACCAGGCCTACCGCTGCCCGGCCAACCCCACCGACCCCTCCTGCTGGTACGACCCCTCCAACATCTGCGCCGGCACGGTCTGCGATAACGTGGGCCACGGCACCCACACCATGGGCACCATGGTCGGCGACGACGACCCCTCCCTCCCCTACCAGGTGGGCATGGCCCCCAACGCCCGGTTCATCATGTGCAAGGGCTGCGAGACCAACTTCTGCTCCGAATTCGCCCTGAACGCCTGCGCCGACTGGATTCTGCAGCCCGGCGGGAACCCGGCCAACCGCCCGCACGTGGTCAACAACTCCTGGGGCGGCGGCGGCTGCGACACCTGGTATCTGGCCAAGGTGCAGGCCTGGCGGGCGGCCGGCGTCTTCCCGGCCTTTTCCGCCGGCAACTCCGGCTCCGGCTGCAACACTCTGGGTTCGCCTGGCGACTACCAGGAGTCGTTCGCCTCGGCAGCGCACGATTCTTCCCGCACCATCGCCGACTTTTCCAGCCGGGGTCCTTCCTGCTTCGGGCACGACCCCTACACCAAGCCGAACATCTCCGCCCCCGGGGTGGACGTCTGCTCCTCCGTCCCCACCAACTCCTGGGACTGCACCTACAGCGGCACCTCCATGTCCTCGCCGCACTCGGCGGGGGCGGTGGCTCTCCTCTGGTCGTGCAACCCGGGCCTGATCGGGCAGATCGACCAGACCTTTGAGATCCTCCAGGACAACGCCGACACCCCGCCGGCCGGGAACTGCGGGGCGCCGCCCGACGGCGAGGGCAACTACACCTACGGCTACGGCTACCTGAACGTCTACAACGCCGGCCTGCTCTGGTGCGGCAGCGTGGGCTATCTGGACGGCCACGTCACCGACGCCAGCACCGGCAACCCGATCGCCGGGGCGACGGTCTCGGCCGTCCGGAGCGGCTTCCCTCCGGTGACGGCGACCACCGACCCCAACGGCTACTACACCAAGACCCTGATGGTCGGCACCTACACGGTCACCGCCAGCGCCTACGGCTACCTGCCGGAGACGGTGTACGGCGTGGTGGTCGACACCGATACCGTGACCACCCAGGACTTTGCCCTGACGCCGGCGGAGACGTACGTGGTGAGCGGCACCGTCACCGACGCAACCACCGGCTGGCCGCTCTACGCCCGCATCGATATCGACGGCTACCCCTACAGCCCGGTCTGGACCGACCCGGTGAGCGGCTACTACAACGTCACCCTGGCCGCCGGAATCGCCTATACCTTCCACGTCAGTGCCTGGGTGAACGGCTACCTGCCCGAAGACCGCCCGGTCGGCCCGCTGACCGGGGACCGGACCGAGGACTTTGCCCTGCTCGCCGATGCCGAATCCTGCGGCGCCCCGGGTTACCACCCCGACTGCTACTACTTCGAGGGCTTCGAGGCCGGCGACGGCGGCTTTACCGTGCAGGGCCCCTCATCCTGGGCCTGGGGCGTGCCGACCAGCGGCCCCGGCGCGGCCCACGGCGGGAACAACGTCTGGGCCACCAACCTGGCCGGGAACTATAACAACAGCGAGGACGGCTACCTGACCTCGCCCGACATCGATCTGAGCGGGCTGGCCGGCCAGGGGATCTACTTCTCCTGGTGGCAGTGGTTGAGGACCGAGAGCGGCTACGACTATGCCTCGGTCGAGGTCAGCAACGACGGCGGCGGCTCCTGGACGATCATCTACGGCCCGTTTTCCGGCGCGATCGACCCGGAGTGGACGAAACACTATGTGCTCCTCGATCCCTCCTACGCGGTCAGCAACTTCCGCGTCCGCTTCCACTTTACCTCCGACAGCTCGGTCACCTACGAAGGCTGGTACGTGGACGACCTCTGCATCGTCGGCGTCCCGCCTCCGACCATCGTCTACAGCCAGAACTTTGACAGCAACAACGGCGGCTACACGGCCGGCGGGACGAACAGTTCCTGGGCCTGGGGCGCGCCGACCAGCGGTCCGGGCGCGGCGCACTCGCCGCCCAACGTCTGGGCCACCAACCTGGCCGGGAACTATAACGACGACGAGGACAGTTGGGTCGAATCGCCGGACATCGACCTGAGCGCCTACGCCGGCCAGGGCGTCTACCTCTCCTGGTGGCATTGGCTGCAGACCGAGTCCTGCTGCGACTACGGGGAGGTCCAGGTCAGCAACGACGGCGGTAGCACCTGGGCCACCGTCTGGGGGCCGACCTATGGTGGCGCGGCCCGGTGGGAGCATCCCACGGTGGCCTTGGGGCCGGCCTACGCCGTCAACAACTTCCGCGTCCGCTTCCACCTGTATACCGACTTCTCGGTCACCTACCCCGGTTTCTACGTAGACGACGTGACCATCGCCGTGGGTGAAGCAGCCCAGGTGCCCTGCGTGTCCGATCCGGGCGGCCTGGTGGTGGGCAACGTCTACGACGAGAACACCGGGGAACCGCTGGTGGGTGCCCTGGTGGTGAACCAGGCCGGGTACGCCATGTACGCCCAGCCCACCCCCGACGACCCCCAGGTGGACGACGCCTTCTATACCCTCTTCTCCCCGCCCGGCGACCATCTCTTCACCGCTACGATAGGGGGCGGATACCAGCCCGACGTCGAGACGGTCACCGTGGTCCAGAGCGACACGGTGCGCCAGGACTTTAACCTGGCGGCCGGCTTCCTGGACACCACCCCCGACAGCATGGCCGTCACCCTCTCCTTGGGGATGAGCGAGACCCTCCCGCTCGTGCTGGCCAACTCCGGCGGCGCGGATGCGGCCTTTGAGATTGTCGAGAAGGACCGGGGCTTCCAGCCGATGGCGCTGGGGGGGACGGCGGCCAACGAACCTCGCGCCGATGCCGAGGTGGCCCCCTTCTCGCGGCAGCCGGTTGCCCCGCTGGCCGTAGGCGACCCGCTCTTCTCGATCGATGTCGGGACCCCAACGGGAGACCAGCAGTGCCTGGGCGTCGAGTGGGCGGACGGCTACTGGTGGGTGACCGGCGGCAACAACGGCTCCGACCCCAACAAACTCTACAAACTGGATGAGGACGGCAACCTGGTGGCCTCTTACGACCAGCCGGCCTCTTGCAGCGGCTGGGGCGGGCGTGACCTGGCCTACGACGGGACCTACCTCTACACCGGCTGCGACGACGGGCAGGTTCATCAGTTCGACCCGGTCGCAGGAGCCTGGGTTGGAGCGTTCCCTGGCCCCATTGCCCCGCCGCGGGCCCTGGCCTACGACCCGAACACCGACCACTTCTGGACGGCCTCCTGGGACAGCAACATCTACGAATTCGACCGTAATGGGACGATCATCCATCAATGGCCCAATGCCTACACCGGCAAGTACGGAATGGCCTGGGATTCCTACTCGCCCACCGGCCCCTACCTGTGGGTGTGGACGCAGGACCCCGGGGTGGTGGCCGCCCAATACTACTTCGACGGGAGCAACCTGACGCCGACCGGCCTGGTCTGGCAAGGGGTCAACCCCGATATAGACATCGCCGGTGGTGCGACGACCGTTCCCGATCACCCCAACTACCCCGGTCAGTTGCTGTTCGCCGGCATGCACCAGAGCACACCGGACACGGTATGGGTCTATGACCTGGACGTGGCGACTCCTCCGCCTGACGTGCCCTGGCTCTCGGAGGCGCCGATCTCCGGCACGGTGCCGGCCGGGGGGAGCGTGTCGGTGGACATCACCTTCGACGCCGGCGTGGTCACCCAGACGGGCAAGTACTATGCCACCCTGCGCTTCAAGAACAACACCCCCTACAGCATGCTGGAAGTCCCGGTGACGATGACCGTGGTTCCTCCGGCTCTGCCGGTGGCCTCCTTCACCTCCAACAGCCCGGTCTGCCTGGGCGAGACCATGGTCTTTACCGACACCAGCCAGGGCTACCCGCCCATCTCCTTCTGGCACTGGGACTTTGGCGACGGCTTCACCTCCACCCTCCAGAACCCCACCCACACCTACAGCCTGGCCGGCGACTTCCTGGTCACGCTGGTGGTCACCAACTCCGAAGGCTCCGACTCGGTTACAGGCACCGTCACCGTGAACCCGTCGCCGGTGGCTTCCTTCGACTACAATCCGGTTTCGGGCACGGTTCCGCTCACTGTCTACTTCACCAACACCTCCCAGTACGCCATCAGCCCGACCTGGGCCTTCGGCGACGGGACCTACGGGGCCGGGGACACGGTCTCCCACACCTACGAGTTGACCGGCACCTACGCCGTGACCCTGACCGTCACCAGCCCCTACGGCTGCGGGACGGCGGCGATTTCCCACTCCGTCGTCGTATTGCCGGCCGGGCCGACCCACTACACCATTTACCTCCCCCTGGTCTTCAAGGGCTACGGGCCGTAACGGCCGGGTCAGAGCGAGGAAAGTGGGGGGCCGGGCAGATGCCCGGCCCCTCGCTCTTTATCGAACCCACCAGGGAAGAAGGCCTTTCGACACGGTGGGCCGGCCTTAGGAGGGGCGCCCCGACCGGTCGTCCCCTCCGGCTGCCGGCCGACCTGGCCGGCGGCAGCGCCGAAAACCTCGCGCACCAAGACCCAGATTTGAGGAAAACGGCCTGATATGGTATAATTCTTTTTGCCCCGGGACGGAATTCGCCGGCCGGTGCGAACAAGGCCAGAACCTTCTCTTGGGGCACCCCACACCGCCCGATACTGCCTGGAGAAGAGCGATGAGCCCTTTCCTGCAACTGATTCTGGCCCTCTCCATCCTCATCGCCGGAGCCAAGGCCGGCGGCTGGCTGGCCGTCCGCCTGCGCCAGCCGGCCGTGCTGGGCGAACTCCTGGTCGGCCTGCTCCTCGGCCCCAGCGTGCTCAACCTGGTGGAGTGGCCCTTTCTCTCCAACCCCCACCTGGAGGAGACCGTCCTGCAACTGGCCGAACTGGGCGTCATCTGCCTCATGTTCCTGGCCGGGCTGGAAATTGACCTCTCGGAGATGCTGCGCGTCGGCCGGGTGGCCACCCTGGCCGGGACCAGCGGGGTGCTTTTCCCCCTGGCCCTGGGGGCGCTGGCGGCCTGGCTCTTCGGCCACGCGCCCGAACAGAGCATCTACATCGGCGCCATCCTCACCGCCACCAGCGTCAGCATCAGCGCCCAGACGCTCATGGAGTTGGGCCGGCTGCGCAGCCGGGAGGGGATGGCCCTCCTGGGGGCCGCCGTGGTGGACGACGTCCTGGTGATTCTGCTCCTCTCCGTGCTCACCGCCCTGGCCGGCGGCAACGGCGGCGCCCTCCGCATCCTCCTGGTCGTGTTGCAGATGCTCGCCTACCTCATCGGGGCCGCGGCCATCGGCTACTTCCTCCTGCCTCGCCTGGCCCGCTGGGTCGTCCGCCAGCCGGTGAGCGAGGGGCTGGCCTCGCTGGTGCTGGTGACCACCTTTCTCTTCGCCTGGTCGGCCGAGACGCTGGGAGGGCTGGCCGCCATCACCGGAGCCTTTCTGGCCGGCCTGGCCTTTGGACGCAGCCCCCTGCGGGAGGAAATCGCCCGGCCGCTGCACGCCATCACCTACGCTCTGCTGGTGCCCATCTTCTTCGTCAGCATCGGGCTGCGGACGGACGTGCGCCAGCTGGCCGGCCCGTCCCTCCTCCTGGGCCTGGCGCTGGTGCTGGTGGCCGTCCTGTCCAAGGTGCTCGGCTGCGGCCTGGGGGCCTACCTGGGCCGCTTCAAGTTGCGGGAGTCCCTGCGGGTCGGGGTGGGGATGGTGAGCCGGGGGGAGGTCGGGTTGATCGTGGCGGCGGTGGAGGTCCAGGCCGGCCTGATCGGGCCGGAGGTCTTTGCCATCATGACCCTGATCGTGCTCATCACCACCCTGGTCACCCCGCCGCTTCTGCGCTGGGCCTTCCATGGCAAGGAGGCTGGCCATGCCTAGTCTGGTCGTTTTCGTAGCCCCCGGGCTCGAACGATGTCGGGAAGCCCTGAACGCCTGGGAGCGTTGCGGGGTGAGCGGGGTGACCATCCTGGAGAGCATCGGGTTGCACAAGATTCGGGAACTCGTCCGCCGCGACGACCTGCCGCTCTTCCCCTCGCTGCGCCACCTCCTGGAGGAAGAGGAATACCACCATCGCACCATCTTCACCGTGGTGGAGGACGGCTTCGACCTGGAGGCGCTGATCGAGGCCACCCGCCAGGCGGTGGGCGGCGATTTCGACGCGCCCAACAGCGGGCTTCTCTTCATCGTCCCGGTGGCGCGGGCTTTCGGCCTGCGTCCCCACTGGAAGGGCCCGGGCGGGGACTGACCGGCCCGAACGCCGGAGCGAGGTGGACCGGTCGGGCAAGGGCCGACGCCGGGTTGGGCCGCCTTCTGGGGGGAGGCGGCGGGAGGAAAAAGGGTGGACCTTACCAGGGTCGTCCTGACCTATGACCCGCGCTGGGGATACACGCCGGCGGGCCATCCCCCCTTTTGGGCCAGTCTGGACACGGTGGAATATGTGGCCGGCCTGCTGGAGGAGGTGGGATGTGCCGTCCGACTCCTGAGGACCGACGAGGCCTTTGAAGCCGGCCTGAGGGAAATCGCCGAAAGAACCCCCCAGGCCCTGGTCTTCTGGCTCAACGAGTTTATGCCCGGGCCCGCCGGCCGGGACATCTTCACCGTCAGCCTCCTGGAGAAATGGGGGCTCGCCCACACCGGCCCGGGCTCCTCGGTCCTGGCCACCGGGCTGGATAAGGAGGCCACCAAGCGGGTGTTCCGACAACTCGGTTTGCCGACCCCCGAATCGTATGTGGTTTATCCGGGCGACCTCTCGCCGATCGAACGGCACCGGCACTGGGAGGGCCCGGTGATCGTCAAACCGCTCCTCCAGGGGAACAGCCGGGGGATCGATGCGGCCTCGGTCGTGCCGGCCGGCGACCTGGAGAAGGTGCGGGACCGGGTGGAGCGCCTCCACCGCCGCTTCGCCGAACCGGCCCTGGTGGAACGGTTCATCGGAGGGGAGAGGGTCCGAGAATTCACCGTGCCGATGCTCATCGCCTATGACGGAAGGATAGCCGAACTGCCGATCACCGAGATTGACCTCTCCTGCCTCCCGGAGGCCCAGGGCCGGTTCCGGTTTCTGGACCAGGCCATCAAGGACGAGAAGTACTATCTCCGCATACCGGCCGGCCTTCCCCCCGAGGCCGCCGCCCAGGTCTATTCCGACGTCCGAAGGGTGATTCGGGCCATGGGCTGCCGGGACATGGTTCGGGTGGACCTGCGGGGCGAGACGAGCGCCCTGTACTACCTCGAAGTGAACGCCAATCCGGGCAAAAACCGCTTCAGTTACCTGACCACCGCGGCCTATGCGCTGGGGCTGGAGTACGACGCGATCATCGCCTTGATCCCCTATCAGGCCATGCGAAGGTATGGGTGGAAGGTGCCCAGGAAGTTGGAGGAGCGGGTGGAACCGGTGATGCGTCTGTTTGGCCCTGGGGGGCAGGGCGGAGGTGGAAGATGAAGACCGTTGTCGCCGCCGCGCTGGGCGAATGCGCGCATGTGGCCGGAATCATCAACTTTTTACGCCTGGCCGAGGCGGCCGGCTGGCGGACGGTCTTCCTGGGGCCGGCCGTGCCGGTGGCCGAGGTGCTGGCGGCCGCCCGCCGTGAGCGGGCCGACCTGGTGGGAGTCTCCTACCGCCTGACGCCGGAGACGGGGGTGCGCCTGCTGGCCGAATTCGCCGAGGAGATGGATGAACTGCGCCAGGCCGGCGTGCGTTTTGCCTTCGCCGGGACGCCGCCGCTGGCCCGGGAGGCCCGTGCTCTGGGCTTTTTCGAGCGCGTCTTCGAGGGCGGGGAGCCGGCCGAGGAAGTGCTGGCCTACCTGAAGGGCCAATCCACGGAGAGCCAGCAGGAGGAGGACTTTCCCCAGAACACCATCGAACGCATCCTCTGGAAGCAACCCTTCCCCCTCCTCCGCCACCACTTCGGCCTGCCGACCCTGGAAGCCACCCGGGAGGGCATCGCCGCCATCGCCGAGGCCCGGGTGCTGGACGTGATCTCCCTGGGCATTGACCAGGATGCCCAGGAGAACTTTTTTCACCCCGAGCGGCAGGACCCTCGCCGGCGGGGAGCCGGCGGCGTGCCGGTGCGCACTCCCGACGACTACCGGGCGCTCTACGCCGCCAGTCGCCGGGGAAACTACCCCCTGATGCGCACCTACTCCGGCACAGACGATTTCCTCCGGCTGGCCGAGATGTATGTGGAGACGATTCGCATCGCCTGGTGTGCCATCCCCCTCTTCTGGTTCAACCGCATGGACGGGCGCGGCCCCTGGGACCTGGAAGGCTCCATCCGCGAACACCAGAAGGTCATGGCCTGGTACGGCCGGCGGGGCATCCCGGTGGAGTTGAACGAGCCCCACCATTGGGGCTTGCGCGACGCGCCGGACACCGTCTTTGTCGCTTCGGCCTACCTTTCGGCCTATAACGCCCGCGCCATGGGGGTGCGCGATTACATCGCCCAACTCATGTTCAACAGCCCGCCGGGGCTTTCCGACGCCATGGACCTGGCCAGGATGCTGGCCGCGCTGGAAGTCGTCGCGCCGCTGGCCGGCGCCGATTTCCGCATCTGGCGGCAGACCCGCACCGGCCTGCTGAGTTACCCGCTCGATCTCGATGCGGCCCGCGCCCACCTGGCCGCCAGCGTCTATCTGCAGATGGCGCTGCGGCCGCATATCGTCCACGTGGTCGGCCACACCGAGGCTCACCACGCGGCCACGGCCGAGGAGGTCATCGAGGCCTGCAAGGCGGCCCGCCGCTCCATCGAAAACGCCCTGCGCGGCCAGCCGGATATGGCCGCCGACCCCGCCGTTCAGGAGCGCAAGGCGGAACTCGTCCGCGAAGTGCAGGTCACGCTGGCGGCCATCCGCGCCCTGGCCGGCCCAGAGGTGGCCGACCCCCTCACGGACCCGGCCACCCTGGCCCGGGCGGTGACCTCGGGGGTGCTGGATGCACCGCATTTGCGCAATAACCCCTATGCCCGCGGCCAGGTGGTCACCCGCATAGATGCCCGGGGGGCCTGCGTGGCCGTGGACCCGGCGACGGGGCGGGCGCTTTCGGAGGAGGAGCGGCTGGCCGGCCTGGGCATCCGCCTTTGAAGAGAAGAGGAGGAAAACGATGGAACGGAAGACGCGCTACACGGTGATCGGGGCCGGCCATGGCGGCAAGGCCATGGCCGCCCACCTGTCCCTGATGGGCTTTCCCGTCACCCTCTACAACCGCACGCCGGAGAATGTGGCCGCCATTCGGGCCCGGGGAGGCATTGACCTGGAGAGTTTCGAGGGAGGGCCTCGGGGCTTTGCCCGGTTGCAGATGGTCACCTCGGATATGCGGGAGGCTCTGGCCCAGGCCGAGGTGGTGATGGTGGTGGTGCCCTCCTCGGCCCACGCCGACATCGCCCGCGCCGCTGCCCCCCACCTGCGCGATGGGCAGATCGTCGTCCTCAACCCCGGCCGCACCGGCGGGGCGCTGGAATTTACCAAGGTGCTCCGGGATTGCGGCTGCCGGGCCGCGGTGATCGTGGCCGAGGCCGAGACCTTTATCTACGCCAGCCGCTCCGACGGGCCGGCCCAGGCCCGCATCTTCAGCATCAAGGAGGCCGTGCCGCTGGCCGCCCTGCCGGCCAAACATACCCGGCATGTGTTAGAGGCCCTGGCTCCGGCCTACCCCCAGTTCATCGACGGCATCAACGTGCTCCACACCGGCCTGAACAACATGGGGGCCATCTTCCACCCGGCCCTGACCCTCCTCAACGCCGGCCGCATCGAATCCACCAACGGCGACTTTCAATTTTACATCGAGGGGGTGACCCCCGCCGTGGCCCGCGTTCTGGAGGTGCTGGACCGGGAGCGGGTGACCGTGGCGGCAGCGCTGGGCATCCGCGCCCGCACGGCACTGGAATGGCTGAAGATGGCCTATGACGCCGTGGGGGAAGACCTCCACCAGGCCATCCATAACCAGCCCGGCTACTACGGCATCAAGGCTCCTCCCACCCTGAACCACCGCTATATCTTCGAGGACGTGCCGATGAGTCTGGTGCCGATCGCTTCCCTGGGGCAACATTACGGCGTCTCCGTCCGGGGCATGGACAGCATCATCCGCCTAGCCTGCATCATCCACCGCACCGACTACTGGCGACGCGGGCGCACGCTGGATAAACTGGGCCTGGAGGGTTTGAGCGTGAGCGAACTCACCCACTATGTGAACGAGGGCACGCTGGAATGAGGACGGGCAGCGCCCTCCGGCGCGGCCGGGCCCGTCGAATGCCGCCGGGGACGGGCGAGCGGAGCCGCCTTCCCGTGCTCCTGCTCCACGACCTGGATCCGGCCTGGTCCACTTCCGACCAGGAGAGCGCGGCCGGCGCGGTGGCCGAACTGGAAGCCGCCCTACGGGCGGTGGGGCATCCGGTGGTGTCCCTGCCGGTCCGCCACGCCGACCTGGAGGCCTGCCTTCGTCCCTTCAGCCCGGACGGGCAGGTTGTCCTCAACTGGTGCGAGGGACTGCCCGGCCTTCCGCGTAGCGAGGCACCCGTGGCCCGAAGACTGGCCGCGCTGGGCTTTGCCTACCCCGGCTCGCCGGCGGGTCGTCCCTTCGTGTCCGGTTGCTGACATCGGAAATATTGGGGGTCTGGCTCACCCCATCCGGGTACGGGCGTACAACTGGGCATTGTCGGATCGTGGTAGTAGGGGCGGGATAACCCCGCCCGTACTAGGGGCCTCAGGAGGCCCAAGAAGGCGCGGTCGGGGTTTCCTTGGCGGCCAGCCTGGGGTGGGAGAGCGTCGGCGTAGGCCGACGCCTGGAGGGAGGACGATTTCCATCGGCCCCATCGCGCGCCGGCCGGGGC
>Ga0078972_1009290_pt1 | contig 19563 bp, 15 predicted proteins | sample YelNatPaOPGAMG01_FD_67568 | JGI IMG/M metagenome (GOLD analysis project Ga0078972, IMG submission 67568) | Hot spring thermophilic microbial communities from Obsidian Pool, Yellowstone National Park, USA - OP-RAMG-01 (SPADES assembly) (version 2) | ecosystem: Environmental > Aquatic > Thermal...
ATGTAAGAAGCGGAACAAAGGTTGCTGTAATAGGTCAGACAGTAGCAGATAAACTATTTGGAGAAGTTGAGCCAACAGGAAAACTTATAAGAATTAAAAAAATTCCCTTTGAGGTTATAGGAGTTCTTGACAAAAAAGGGCAGTCTCTTACTGGACAGGATCAGGATGACATTATTTATGTGCCTGTTACAACTGCTCAGAGAACCCTTTTTGGACAAACACTTCCTGGCAGGGTAAGATTAATTTATGTAAAGGCATCATCTCTTGAAAGCATTCCACAGGCAACAGAACAGATTAAAACATTACTCAAACAGAGACACAGAATAGGTCCTAATCAGGAGGATGACTTTACAGTTATGGACCTTACTCAGATGCTCAAAACTGCCGAAGAGTCAACAAAAACCATGTCAATTTTGCTCGGTGCAATTGCCTCGGTTTCCCTGATTGTTGGTGGCATAGGAATTATGAATATTATGCTTGTATCAGTTACTGAAAGAACAAGGGAAATCGGAATAAGAATGGCAGTAGGAGCAAAGCCAAGAGATATAAGAATGCAGTTTCTTATTGAATCAGTTTTTCTTACTACCATCGGTGGAATTTTCGGATTAATGCTTGGTATTGGTGCTTCATTGATTGTAGCGGATTTGATGGAATGGCCTGTAAGCATTTCTCTTTTTTCTGCATTAATTGCCTTTAGTTTTTCAGCTTTTGTAGGAGTCTTCTTTGGATTTTATCCTGCCTATAAGGCTTCCATGCTTAATCCAATAGAGGCTTTAAGATATGAGTGAAGTTTATCTTCTTGATGGAAGCTGTTTTATTTACAGAGCCTACCATGCTATAAAAGGATTAAGCAATTCAAAGGGAATACCAACAAATGCAATATATGGCTTTACAAGAATGCTCCTTAAACTTATTAAGGAGAAAAATATCAATTACATGCTCATAGCTTTTGATAGCCCTCATCCGACTAAAAGACACAAAGTTTATGAAGAATATAAGATTACAAGACCTGAAACTCCGAAGGATTTACCTCTTCAGATTGACTACATAAAGGAAATAGTGGATGCTTTTGGAATAAAAAGAATAGAAATTCCAGGATATGAGGCAGATGACATAATCGCTACAATGGTTGAACTTCTTCGCTCAGCTAAGAATGAAGTTTTATTAGTAACTCTTGACAAAGACATGCTCCAACTTGTTTCTGATAATGTAAAGATTTATGACCCCTTTAACGATTTAATAATTGACAGAGATTTTATTTTAAAAAAATACGGAATTGCTCCTGAAAAGCTCACTGATTTCATGGCTTTAGTAGGTGACAGCATTGATAATATTCCTGGGATAAAGGGGATAGGTGATAAATCTGCATCAGAGCTTTTAAAAAGATATGGCTCAATTGATAATATTTTAAAAAATATTGAAATAGTTAAGCCTGGAAGATTGGCAGAACTTATAAGAAAAAATATAGATTTATTAAAATTAAGCAAAGAGTTAGTGATTTTGAAAACTGATGCACCTGTTAAACTTGATATTGATGACTTAAAAATTAAGGAGCCAGACAATGAAAAACTATGCCAGATTTTTCGTGAACTTGAATTTACCTCTCTATTAAAAGAGGTCTTAACAAAAAACAAAGAAGAAACTCATCCAGTAAATAAAGTTTTAAAGGATACTTCGGATTTTTTTGAAAATATTAATAAATATGATAAGTTTGCATTAACATTTAATGAAAATAAGTTGCTTATTGGTTTTAATGGAAATGTTTATGAGACTAATTTGAGAGACATTCTGGCTAATATATTGAATTCTAAGGCATTAAAAATTCTTTATAATGCAAAGGAAGTTATTAAGAAACTTAATGCACGGGAAATAAAAATTTTACCTCCATATTTTGACCTTATGATTTCAGCCTATCTTATAAATCCAAACAAAGGTAAGTATGAATTTAAAGAACTTTTGCTTGATTATTTAGGCAAATTATATGAAACTTCAGATTCAGCTGTTGAAACTGATTTAATGCTTGAGCTTTATGAAAAATTGCATTATGAATTAAAAGAAAAGGGACTTGAATCTGTTTATTTTGATATTGAAATGCCTTTAATAGAGGTTCTTTGTCATATGGAAGAAGCAGGAATTAAAGTTAATGAAGAAAAACTTGATACACTTACAAAGCAAGTTACCTTTGAGATTGATAAAATAAGGGAGAGAATTTACATGCTTGCAGGAAAAGAGTTTAATATTAATTCTCCAAAACAGCTTGCAGAGATTCTATATGATAAATTAGGCTTAAAAAGCAGAAAAAGAGGCAAGAAAGCTCGTTCAACAGAGATGGAAGTCCTTGAAGAGCTTTCATTTCAGCATGAGCTTCCTCAAGAGCTCATAAACTATCGCATACTAAACAAACTTTTAACAGGCTATTTAACACCTCTAAAAGATTACATAAATCCTCAGACAAAAAGAATTCATACAAAATGGTCTCAAACACTTGCAGGTACAGGAAGACTGATTAGCAGTGAGCCAAATTTACAAAACATTCCAATAAAAGGACAGTGGGCTGAGCTTTTAAGAGAAGTATTTGTTCCAGAAAAAGGCTTTCTTTTTTTAAGTGCAGATTACTCGCAGATAGAATTAAGAATTTTAGCACATTTGAGTGGAGACCCCTCGTTAATTAAAGCATTCAATGAAGGAAAGGACATCCACAGGGCAACAGCTGCAGAGATATTTTCAATCCCTGAACAAGAGGTTACTGATGAACATAGAAGAATCGCAAAAACTGTAAACTTCGGTATATCTTATGGAATCAGTGCTTTTGGTCTTTCTGAATCAATAAAAGTTCCTTATGAGAAAGCACAGGAACTTATTGACCTTTATTTTTTGAGATATCCTATGGTTAAAAAATTTATTGAAGATACAATTGCTTTTGCAAGGCAGAATGGATATGTGAGGACAGTCTTCGGAAGAGTTAGGCCTGTTCCGGATATTAACAGTCCAAACCAGTTTCTGAAAATGCAGGCTGAAAGAGTTGCAGTAAATGCTGTTGTTCAGGGAACAGCAGCAGACATAATAAAAATTGCAATGATAAGGATATATAAAAGGATTCAAGAAGCAAAAAAACTGAATGCAAGAATAGTTTTACAGATTCATGATGAGATTGTAGTTGAAGTTGAAGAAAGAGAGATTGATAAAATTCAGGAAATCATTAAAGAAGAGATGAAAAATTTTTCTTTTTCAGTTCCTCTTGAGGTTAATATATTTACAGGCAAAAGTTTGAATTTATAAATTAGTGAGCAGGACTTACTACAACAAGAATATATGAATCCGTATTCAGATATTTCTGAGCAACTCTTTTTATGTCTTCTTTTGTTACTTTTTCAATATACTCAGGATATTTTGTTATATAATTATCGCCAAGTTCATAGTAATCTATAAGAGGTAAAAATTCGCTTATTTTTTTCATTGTGTCAAATCGCATAGGAAAACTTCCTATCAAAAATTGTTTTGCTTCTTTAAGTTCTTCATCCGTTACTCCGTTTTCTTTCATTTTTTTTAGTTCTTCAATTATCATTTCCAAAACCTGCTGAGTATTTTCAGCCTTTGTTTTAACTTCTATGTAAAAATCTCCAGGGAATAAATTGGGAGAAAATGTACTGTAAATTGAATAAGCAAGACCTTTTTCTTCCCTTATATGCCTTGCCAGTCTTGAAGTAAGTCCACCTCCGCCAAGAATATAATTCATTAAGCTTAAAGAATAAAAATCCGGGTCTTTTCTTGAAATTCCTTCAAAACCAAATACAATTGTTGATTGAGTTAAATCATCTTTTTTCACAGAGAGCTTTACAGGCTCATTTCTTATTGCAAAAAGCGGAGCGCTTATTTTCCTTTCTTTCTGAATGCCCTGTAACTTATAGATAGATGTTTCAATTAACTCTTTAAGTTCTTTTTCGTTTATATCACCCACGACTGAGAAAATCATTTTATCAGGTTTGTAAAAACTTTTATAAAAAGAAACAATATCATTTCTTGAAATTTCTTTAAGATTTTCAGGTTCTCCTTCAACAGGTCTTCCGTAAGGATGTTTACCAAAAAGCTTATTGAGAAATTTTTTTTGCGCTATAAAAGAAGGGTCTTCTTCCATTTGTTTTAATGATTTTTCAAGTATTGATATTTCCTTTTCCATTTCATCTTCAGGGAAAACAGGATTTGTAATTATATCAAAAAATAGGTCAATTGATTCTTTTAGATGTCTTTTTGTTGTTGACAGGGTAAGCATTGTGTAATCATGAGTTACTTTTTCTTCAATTGAGATTGCTAAAAAATCTATTTCATCTTCAATCTCTCTTGCATTACGAGTTTTTGTTCCATGAGAAAGTAAACGAGCAGTAAGATAGGCAATTGAAGATTTTGGTTCATCTAAAGGAGAAGCAGGGATTAAAACAGAAACATATACAATAGGGATGCTATCTCTGTAAAGATATTTAATTTTTGCTCCATTTTTTAAACAAAGTGTTTTATACTCCATATTACCTGCTCCTGCAATAGAGTAATTGATTAAAAAAAATATAGCAAAGGATAGAAGTAAAAAAAATTTCTTTTTCATTTCGGTATTAAAACTCCCACTGTTAAATTTTCAGAATTGAAGTATTTTTTTGCATTTTCCTGAACATCTTTTGCAGTTACTGACATTATATCATTTTTATATTTATCAATCATTTTCCAGTTACCGATAATTTCAAACCTTCCGATAACCATTGCTCTTCCAAAAACTGAGTCCTGATTAAAAAGAAATGATGCTTCAACCTGATTTTTAGCTTTTTCAACTTCTTTTTCTGATGGGGGCTCAGTTTTTATATTTTCAATCTCCTGTCTTATAATTTTTTCAACTTCATCAATTTTTTCAAGATTTTTTACAGTAGCCACAATAAAAAATAAAAAACCATCTCTGCTTAATGGAGAGTTGCTTGTTGAAACATCAATTGCTAAAGATTTTTCAATCACAAGCTTTCTGTAAAGTCTTGAACTTTTTCCTTCTCCCAGAATTGTACTTAGAACTTCCAGAGAGAGACTATCCTTATCAGGATAAGCAGGGACCTTAAAAACTAAAACAAGCATAGGTAGATGGGTCTGCCTTTTTAAAATTATTCGTTTTTCTCCGTATTGTTTAGGTTCATAGAGAAGCTTTCGTGGAGGAATAGTTTTACAGGATGAAATGCTTTCAAATTTTTCTTTAATTTTTTCCTTTATTTCATCTGCTTTTATATCTCCTGCAACAATGATAAATGCATTATCCGGGCAGTAGTAGGAATTATAGTAGTTTTTTAAATCTTCAAGAGTAATTGATTTGATTTCTTCTGTCCATCCAATTACAGGCTTTCTGTATGGGTGATTTTTAAAAGCTGTACTGATAACTTCTTCTATTATAAGGCTTTCAGGGTCATCATCATATCTCTGCCTTTTTTCTTCAAGAACAATCTTTTTTTCAAGTTCAAAATCTTCAGGAAGCAATATTAGATTTGCCATTCTGTCTGATTCTAAATCAATTGAAGTTTGTAATTTTGCTGGCGAAAGTTTCTGAAAATAAACAGTATAGTCCTTTGTTGTAAAAGCATTGTCTATTCCGCCCTGTGATTGAATAATCCTTGAGAAAACATTGCCGGGATAGTTTTTGCTTCCTCTGAACATTAAATGCTCAAGGAGGTGACTTATTCCGGACTTACCTTCAGGTTCATCTATTGCTCCAACTTTATACCATACCTGAAAGGTTGAGACAGGGGTTGAATGGTCTTCTATCAGTATGAGTTTAAGGCCATTTTTTAGTTTTTCTTCCTTTATCTCGCTATAACCCATAGAAGGAAATATTAAAATAAAAAGTAAAATTATTACCAGTAAATTCATTGTAATCCAAATTTCTGGGCAATCTGTTTAATTGTTTCTTTTAAATTTGTCAGATCGGATGATTTTACAATATAAGCATCAGATACCCATACAGAAAAATCATCCCTGTAATCATAGGCAGTTAACATAATTACGGGAATATTCGGGTCTTTTTGTTTTAACTGCCTTAAGACCTGAATTCCGTCCATATCTGGCATCATTATGTCAAGAGTTACCATATCAGGCTTTTCTTTATCAAAAAGTTCAAGAGCTTCTTTACCTGAATTTGCAGGAATTACTTCATACCCTTCATCTTCAAGTTCTGCTTTGTAGAGCATCAGGATATTCTTTTCATCATCCACTACCATTATTTTCATTATTCTGACCTCCTTTTTTGGTAAACTGGTAAATATATTTTAAAAATTGTTCCTTTATTTAATTCACTCTCCACAGAAATTATACCACCATGGTCTTCTATAATTCTTTTTGATATAGCAAGACCCAATCCAGTGCCATTTGTTTTGGTTGTAAAAAAGGGAGTAAATAGCTTTTTCATATTTTCTTCTGATATTCCGCATCCTGTATCCTCAATTTCAATAACAAAATATTCTTCATTAAGGTTTTCGCTTTCAGGCAGTCTGCCTATTTTTTTTAGTCTCAAATAAATTTTACCATTTTGTGTTGCTTCATTTGCATTTGTAATTATATTCAGTAAAACTTCTTTAAGTCTGTCATAATTTCCTTGAACTGGACAATCCTCTTGTATTTCAACTATAAGTTCATTATTTTTATCTTTCAATACAGAATCAGTAAAGTTTACAACATCATTAATAAGTTCATTAATTATAAAGGGCTTTTTACCCATATAGTAAGGTTTCACAAAACTAAGAGTTTCATTCAAGATTCTTTCAAGTCTTTTTGTTTCATCCACAATGACTCTGACATATTCTTTCAGGTTTTCATCCTGCAAAGATTTATCAAGTCTCTTGGCAAAACCACCTATTGCAAGAAGAGGATTCCTTATTTCATGAGCAACTTTAGCAGCCAATTCACCAAGGGCAGCCATTTTTTCCATTGATGCAATTTTTTCTCTAAGGTTTCTAAGTTCTGTTATGTCTCTTCCTAAGTTTATTGTTCCAATAAGATTTCCATTTTTGTCAAATATTGGAGAGCTTGAAAGAAGATACACACCTTCAAGAAAATTTTCCTCAATTTCTGCAATAGCGGGTTTCTTATTTTCTATAGCTTTTTTATGAGGGCAGTTTTTCGGAGGGTATTCTGTTTTATGAAGAATCTGGAAGCATTTTTTATTAATAACATCTTTTTCTTCTTTGCCGGTTTTATCAAGAAAGGCTTTATTGACTTTTTTTATTGTATAGTACTCATCTGTGTAATAAAGTAAATCCGTTATTGAATTAAACAGCATCTCAAGTTCTTTTTCTGCTTTTTCAACCTTTTCAAATATCCACGCATTTTCAATTGCAGCTGCAACCTGATCAGCAAATCCTTTTAAAAAATTTATATCCTGTTCTGTTATAGGTTTTTTTGTATAAAGGTTATCAACCCATACCACTCCTATTGCCTTATAAAATAATTGACCAAGACTTATATCTTCTTCTGTAAACTCTCCCAACCCCTCTTCAGAGTCAAGCTTGTTATATATAAGAATTGTTCCTATAACCTTTTCACCGCCTGCTTCTTCTATTTTAAGAGGAATACATATTGCTGAATAGGCAGGAATATCAAGTTCTATTCCTTCAAGTTCCTGTTTATTGAATACTCTGACTTTCCCTTCCTTTATAACCATGCCACATATTCCTTCATCTAAAGGGATTACTTTTTTATCAGTTTGTATGTTATATGTGGCAGTTATATATAAATTTCCGTCTTTAATAAGTCTTATCAAACCACCCTGAGCATTCATAAGCTCAGATGCATGATAGATAAGTCTTTCAAGAAGCACATTTATATCTTCGGATAGTTCAAGAAGTTTTATTAGTTCAAATAGAGCTTGTCTTTCTCTCATTTATCAATCCTTTATAAAGTTCCAGATATTTTTTAGATGAAACATTCCATGAAAAGTCTTTTTTCATGGCGGAGCATATCATATTATAAAAACTTTCTTTTTTATAGAATATCTCAAGAAAACGAAAGACAGCTGATATCAGGCTATTACTGTCATAATTACTGAAAAGAAATCCTGTTATACCGTCTTCAACTGTATCTGCAAGCCCACCAGTTTTTCTGCAGATTGGTATTGTTCCATATCTCATTGCAATAAACTGCCCGAGTCCGCAAGGTTCATATTTTGAAGGAATTAGCAAAGCATCAGCTCCTGCATAAATTTTATGTGCCAGAGCTTCGTCAAATCCTATAAAACTAAATATTTTTGATGGATAGATATTTTGAATCTCTCTAAGACGATTTTCATAGTAGTGTTCACCTGTGCCTTCAAAAATTATCCTTATTTCTTTATCAATTAAGGTAGGGATAGAGTCAAAAAGTATATCAAGACCTTTTTGAGAGACTAATCTGCCAATAAAAGCCAGCAAAGGTTTGTCTAAGGGACAATCTATGCCAGTCATTTTTATTAATTCCTCTTTATTCTTAAATTTTTCATGGAAGTTTTCAATCCCGTATCTGTAAATAATAAATGGGTCCTGCTGGGGATTCCATATTTTGTAATCTATGCCATTAAGAATTCCTATAAGTATATCCTGTTTTTTTCTTAAAACCCCATCTAATCCAAATCCGTACTCTGGTAAAAGAATTTCCTTTGCATAGGTGGGACTGACAGTTGTTATTTTATCAGCACCAAAAAGTCCTCCCTTCATGAAATTAACCATTCCATAAAATTCAAGTCCGTCTATATGGAACATCTCCCATCCAAAACCTGTTATATCAAGTTTTTCTCGTGGAAATACGCCCTGATATCCAAGATTATGTATTGTAAAAACTGACTTGGTTGAGCTAAAGCATGGATTTTCCCTGTAAAGAGTTTTTAAATAAAGAGGAATTAAAGCAGTATGCCAGTCATGACAGTGAATAACATCAAACTTTAAATTTAAGACTTTGCATACTTCAAGAACAGCTCTTGAAAAAAATACAAATCTTTCAGCATTATCAAGATATTCTCCATAATTTGTTCCGTAAAGCTCCTCTCTGTCAAAAAAATCATTATGTTCAATAAAAAATAAGTTTCCTTCTTTTGATGGTTCAATTTTCATATTGTCTTCAGAATCAAAAAATACTTTGGCAGTTCTTACAGCACCAAAACGATTAGTTGAACCAACTGTAACTCCATAAACCACTCCTGCATTTACTGTAGAGTCATAAAAGTTTTGTTTTGTTATTCTGTAAAAAGGGACAAAAAGCATGACATCAATACCTGATTTTACAAATTCTTTAAAAAGTGCACCCACTACATCGCCAAGCCCTCCTGTTTTTGAAAAGGGATAAGCTTCTGCAGAAACAAGTGCTATTTTCATATTTTTGCCTCCTTCATAAACCTTGCAGCTTCTTCAGGAGGAGTAGGATTAATAAAAAATCCAGACCCCCATTCAAATCCTGCTGTTTTTGTAAGCTTTGGTATAATTTCAATATGCCAGTGATAATATTCATTAAAATCATCCTGAAATGGAGAAGTATGAAGGACATAATTGTAAGGAGGTGATTCAAGAACAGCATCAAGCTTTTTAAGTGTTGTCTGTAAAGCATCTGCAAGAAGGCAAAAGCTTTTATCTCTTGGTTCAAACCTTGATTCGTGTCTATTAGGTAATATCCATGTTTCAAATGGTTCTCTTGGTGCAAAAGGAGCAAGAACAATGTAACCTTCATTCTGATAAATAACTCTTTTGTCAGATTCAAGTTCTTGAGCTATTATGTCACAAAATATGCATCTGTCTCTTAACTCAAAATATTTCTTAGCTGAATTTATTTCATCAACAACAACCTGAGGAACAATTGGAAGAGCAATAAGCTGGCTATGTGTATGCTCAATAGTTGCTCCAGCTGTTTCACCTTCATTCTTAAAAACAAGAACATATTTGAATCTTGTATCTTTTTTTAGGTCTGTAATTCTGAAATAATAAGCCCAAAGCACATCCTCAACTGCCTTAATTGGCATTGTAGAAAGAGATGCAAGATGATCAGGTGTTTCAATGATGACTTCGTGGGCTCCTATGCCATTCATTTTATCGTATAATCCCTCACCTCTTTTGTTGAGGTCACCGTGTATTTGAAGCGCTGGAAATTTATTCGGGACAACTCTTAATGACCATCCCGGAGTGTTTGGAGCAGTGTTTGGCGGTCTGAAAGCAATTATTTCGTTTGGAGCAGTGTGTTCATTGCCTGGACAAAAGGGACAGAATCCTTTTGCCTTTCTTTTTTGACTGACAGGTGTAAAATCAGAAGGTCTTTTGCCTCTTTCAATTGCTATGATAACCCATCTTCCTGATATAGGGTCTCTTCTTAATTCCGACATAGTATCCTCCGCTTGTATCTTTTATTAAAATTTCACAAAAATTTAAAAATTTTTACATAATAAAATTCATAGCCAATTTTGTATAATTATACCATTATGGCAAGACTTTTTCATTATAAAGTTGTAAACAATGCATTCGGTGACCCCTGTGTTTTTGTAAGGCTTTTAAGAGAAAAAAGAGCCTTGCTTTTTGATGTGGGAGATATTAGAAAGATTCCTTTCAATGAAATATTAAAAGTAACTGATATATTTGTCACCCACACACATATTGACCACTTTATAGGATTTGATCAGGTTATAAGAGCTATTCTGAGAAGGACTGAGCCTCTCAGGGTTTATGGTCCTGAAAATATTATTGAGTGTGTTCATGGAAAACTTAAAGGATATACCTGGAATCTTGTTTCAGATTATCCGCTAACAATTGAAGTTTACGCTATCAAAGAAAACAGTATAAAGTGTGTAAAATTCAGTGCTTCAAAGAGATTTAAAATGGAAAATCTTAAGAATATAAAAATGAAAAATAATGTAATTTTGAATGAACCTCTTTTTAAAGTTAAAGCAATAGTTTTATCTCACGGAATACCTGTAATTGCTTACTCTGTAGAAGAAGATTTCCATATCAATATAAACAAAGTAGAACTTGAAAAATCAGGATTAAAAATTGGTCCCTGGCTTGGAGAGTTAAAAAAAATTATAAAACAAAACTTTGATTATGACCCGGTAAAAATGCTTAAACCTAAAAAAGAATCATTTCAGGTTACTGCAGATACTCCAAAAGGAACAGTAAAAGTTGAAGAGCTTTTTAGTATTTTGAAAATTGCAAAAGGTGAAAAAATATCCTATGTTATGGATGTTTCTCCTTCTGATGAAAATATTGAAAAAATAATAGATTTTGTCAAAGGTTCAGATGTTTTCTTTTGCGAAGCCTATTTTCTGGATAAAGATAAAGAAAGAGCTTTTGAGAGGAATCATCTAACAGCTAAGATTACAGGAGAAATAGCAAGAAAAGCGCAGGTAGAAGAAGTTGTAATAATGCATATATCTCCCAAGTACATAGACAGTCCTGAAGAAGTTTACAGAGAGGTGAAGCTATCAAGAACAGGCGATATTTAGCAAAATTATTAATCTTAGTTTTAGTTTTAATTTCTTCCACAAGTCTTATTTTAAGTGGATATTTTCTTTATGAAAATGCAAATAAAGCCACAGAGTCAGCCCTTAAAATGCAGGCATTAGGTATAACCATAACGCTTAATAGTTTTATAAAGAACACAAGCATAGAAAAACTAAAAGTTGAAGGTAGTGCTATTATGTCTGAGATACTGCTTGATGAGCGGTGGAAAGGTGTTGCTTTCATAGCCTTGTATGATAAAGAAGGAAATATTATACTTCATTCTAATCCAGGTCTTATTGGGCAGAGATTTGAAGAGATAAAGAGGTCCTTTTCTAAAAACAGTCCTTATTATCACAGAATTACACTCGGAACAGGAGAAGAAGTTTTTATATCAGATACAAAGATTACTATAAATGAAACTCCTTATTTATTGAGAGTTGCTTTACATCTTTATCCTGCTAAATCTTTTATGAAAATTTCAGGAATATATCTGTTTTTTATATTTTTTTCAGCATTTTTAATTTTATCTGGAGGAATATTAACTGCTTTTGTAGTCGGGAAAATTGAAAAAATGCAGATTAAAATGAAAGAACTTGAAAATATTTCAAATATTTCAAGGGTTTTAGCACATGAAATAAGGAATCCTCTTGGCAGTATTAAAGGTTTTGCCCAGTATTTATCTAAGAAAAATACAGACCCCTCTTTAAATGAGTATTTTGATATCATCATAAAAGAAAGTCTTAGGATTGAAAGGCTGACAGATGAACTTTCAAGTTATGCCAATCCAAAAAAAGTAAACATAACTGATATTAATCTCAAGGATTTTTTGCAAGAAGTTATACTGCCTTTTGAAAGTCAAGATAAAGAGATAAAGTTTGAGATAGACGCTGAAGATATAAAAATAAAAACAGATATGGACAAATTGCAACAAATTCTTGCCAATGTAATCCAGAATTCAGTTGATGCAGTCAGTGAGAAAAATAAAAAAATAATTTATATCAAGACAGAGAAATCTGATGGTAAAATAAAAATTGAAATTGAAGATACAGGAACAGGCATGGATGAGATTACATTAAAACAGTCTCTTGAACCATTTTTTACAACAAAATCCAAAGGCACAGGACTTGGACTTGCAATTGTGAAAAGACTTTGTGAAGTTTTGAAAATTGACCTTCAAATAAAAAGTAAAAAAGGGGAAGGCACAAAAGTATGTCTAACTTTAAAAGAATTTTTATAGTAGAAGATGACACATCCTTTGCTTCTTTTCTTAAAACCATCCTTGAAGATGAAGGTTATATTGTAAAAATATATCATGACCCTGAAACTGCTTTGAAAAATATAGTTAGTTTTTCTCCTCATCTTGTAATTACAGATTTAAAGATGCCTAAGATGGACGGCATAAAATTTATTGAAAGAGCAAAAGATATTATTTCTGATGCTTATTTTATAGTAATAACAGCCTTCGGGACAATTCCTTCAGCAGTTGAGGCAATGAAAAAAGGTGCTATAGATTATATAACCAAACCCCTTTCTTCACCTGAGGATTTTTTAGCTCTTGTTAATAAAACTATCAATAAAACTGCTGAAAAGGTTTATGACCTTCCTCCTGATGAAATACTTTTCGCAGGGATTGAAGATGTTTACAGAATGGTTAAAGAAGTAGCGAAGACTGATACTACACTGATATTTTATGGTGAAACAGGAACAGGGAAATCTTTAATTGCTAAGGCTGTTCATTACATGAGTGGTAGAAAAGGTTCATTTATAGAGATAAATTGTGCATCTATTCCTGAGTCATTAATTGAATCAGAGCTTTTCGGATATGAAAAAGGTGCCTTTTCAGGCGCAGTTAAGCAAAAGTTAGGAAAAATTGAGCTTGCTCAGGATGGAACACTTTTTCTTGATGAAATTGGTGAGTTAACTCCAGCAGTGCAGGTTAAATTTTTAAAAGTTCTACAGGATAAAAGCTTTGAAAGGCTTGGCGGGCTTGAGATAATTAAGACGAATGCAAGGTTTATTACCGCGACAAATAAAGATTTAAAGCTGATGGTAAAAGAAGGTAAATTCAGAGAAGATTTATATTTCAGGCTTAATGTTTTTCCAATTACTATACCGCCATTAAGGCAGAGAAGAAATCATATACAAAAGATTGCAGAATATTTAATGGATAAAATTTCTCGCAGATTAGGTAAAGAAGCAAAAAAACTAAGCAAAGCATCCTTAGAGATTCTTTTAACATACAGTTTTCCCGGTAATATAAGGGAGCTTGAAAACATGCTTGAAAGAGGGATTATTTTATCAAAAGGGCAAGAGATTGAAATAAAAATTGATGAGACTGTTGATTATGAGGGAGATGACCTTAAAGCAATTGAAAAAAAAGCAATAATTGAAGCAATTAAAAAAACAGGCGGTAACAAAAAGCAGGCTTCAGAACTTCTTGGTATATCTCTCAGAAAGCTTTATTATAAAATTAAAGAGTACGGGATAGAGTGAGTTGAATTTACTCTTCCTTCCATCCATACTTTCCGATTAATGGAACAAATGCCACTGGAATAAGGTAATGTTTTTCAAGCTCCATGCCTTTTTTTATTGCTTTCAGCAAGTACTGAGAGTATCTTTCACCTACTGGAGCAACAATAATACCTTTTTCATTGAGTTGTTCTATTAAAGGTTGAGGCACATCAGGAGTTGCTGCTGTTATAATTATTCTGTCAAAAGGTGCTTCTTCTATCAAACCTTCAGTGCCATCTTTAATGTAAACTTTCACATTTTTATATCCAAGTTTTTCAAATTTTTTTATTGCTTCTTCTGCCAATGCAGGAACTCTTTCAATTGTATGAACTTCCCTTGCAAGCTCTGCAAGAATAGCAGCCTGATAACCTGAGCCTGTCCCGATTTCAAGAACTTTTTCATTTCCTCTAAGTTCAAGAAGTTCAGTCATTAAAGCGACAATGTATGGCTGAGAAATTGTCTGACCATGACCAATGGGAAGTGCTCTGTCATCATAAGCTTCATCAATAATTTCTTCTGGAACAAAAAGATGTCGAGGGATTTTCTTCATCGCTTCAATAACTCGCTTGTCCTTTATCCCTCTTTCAATAATCTGAGTTTCAACCATCCACTGTCTTAAATGTTTGTATTTATCCATAGCGATTTAATATCTCCCTTGCTACAAGAATACCAGATGCTGAAGCCTGAATCAACCCTCTGCTGACACCTGCTCCGTCTCCTGCAGCAAAAAGATTTTTTATCTCGGTTTCAAGGCTTTTTGTAAGCCGGAGCCTCATGCTGTAAAGTTTAACCTCTACTCCATAAAGAAGAGTGTGATTTACATCTATGCCCGGCATCAGTCTGTCGAGGGCTTTCAGCATTTCAATAATATTTACAAGATATCGGTATGGAAGAACAAAGCTTAAATCTCCGGGTGTTGCATCTTTAAGGGTTGGTGATACAGCATTCTTCTGGATTCTTTCGTAAGTTGACCTTCTTCCTTTTTTAAGGTCACCGAGTCTTTGAATAAGCACTCCCTGACCAAGAAAATTTGCAAGCCTTGCTATGCTCTGTCCATAAAGAATTGGCTCACGAAATGGCTCTGTAAAGTATGTGCTTGAAAGTATGGCAAAATTTGTATTTTCTGTTCTGCGATTAGCATAACTATGCCCATTAACTGTCCAAATTCCGTTTATATTTTCCCTTACAACCTCTCCATAAGGATTTACACAGAATGTTCTGACAGTGTCATCAAAGGTTTTTGAATAATAAATAAACTTTGGCTCGTAGCAAACTTTTGTAAGCTCTTCACAGACTCCTGCAGGCACTTCAACTCTCACGCCAATATCAACGGGATTAAGTTCTGTGTTCAATTTCAGTCTTTTTGCTTCTTCATTTAGCCATCCGCTACCAGCTCTACCTGGTGCAAGAACAACATACTGAGCTTTAATTTTTGTGCCATCCTTAAGTTCAACCTCTGAAACTTTGCCATTTTTAGAGATGATTTTTTCTGCAGGTATATCAAAAAGAATTTCAACCTTTTTTGATAAATCTTTTTTTAATGCTTTAAGAACTTCAAAACATTTTTCTGTTCCAATATGCCTTATTTTTGATGGAACAAATATAAGACCATTTTTTATTGCCTGGGCTTTAATATTTTCAACTGTTTCAATATCAGGTTCATAGACTTTATCAGGAGCGCCATACTTTAGATATATTTTATCAACATACTCAATAAGTTTTATAAGATTTTGCCTGTTTATATATCTTCCTAAAAAGCCTCCTATATCCGGAGATAAATTTAATTTTCCATCACTGTATGCACCAGCACCACCCCATCCACTTAAAATATTGCAAACAGGACAGTTAATGCACCTTCCTGTTTGTTCCATTGGACAGCGTCTTTTTTCAATGTCTTTACCTTTTTCAATAATTAAAACCTTGAGAGCTGAATTTTGAACTATCTCTAAGGCAGTAAATATTCCTGCAGGTCCTGCGCCAATGATAATGACATCATAACTGTTTTTCAATTTCATGGCTTATAAGATAATCTAAAGCTTGATAGTTGGTTAAATCAATATGAAGTGGGGTTATTGAAACAAAGCCTTCCATTATTGCCTGAATGTCTGTGCCTTCCATTTTTTGCCAGGAAACTACTCCTCCACCTATCCAGTATTGTTTTTCTCCCCATGGAGAGAAAATTTCATGGATTGAGTTTTCATATGATCTTTTGCCTTGTTTTGTTACTTTGATTCCATGAATTTCCTTTAAAGATTTATTTGGCACATTTATATTTAAGAGTGTTTCTGGTGGCAGTCCTTTTTTAAGGACAAACCTGGCTATTTTAAAAGCATAGTAAGTAGCGGTTTCATACTTGAAAGGTCTTTCTCCTACAAGGGATATTGCAAAGGAAGGAACTCCAAGAATTGTTCCTTCAATTGCAGCAGAAACAGTTCCTGAATAGGTAATATCTTCTCCTAAGTTCGCTCCTTTGTTTATACCGGATACAATAAGGTCAGGTTCACGGGGTAAAATCTTCTTAACACCCACAACCACACAGTCTGTTGGAGTTCCATTCACACTGTAGCAATCCTCTTTTATCAAGTCAACTTTCAAAGGCCTGTGCATTGTTAAAGCATGACTTACTGCTGAGCGGTCTCTGTCAGGTGCAACAATGTAAACATCTCCAAGTTCCTTTAAAGTTTCTGCTAATGCCTGAATTCCTTTAGAAAAAAATCCGTCATCATTGGTAACAAGAATAAGTGCCATTATTTATTCCTTAATAAAATATAATCAGCAATTTTGAAAAGAGTCTGTTTGTATGGAGAATCATTGAACAAGTAAAGTGAGCTTTTTGCTTTTTCTATATAATCTTTTGCTATTTCAATAGAAGACTCAATACAGTTATATTTTTTTAGATATTGTAAAATTTTACCAAGGCTTTCTTCAGATAATCTGTCAGATTTTATTATATTTACAATTTCCTCTTTTTCTTTTGCTTTTTTTAATAGTTCAATAAGGGGAAGGGTTATTTTGCCTTCCATTAAATCCTTACCAAGTTTCTTACCGAGTTCAGATTGATCTGCAACATAATCAAGGATATCGTCAATCATCTGAAAGGCAACGCCGATATTATGACCGAAATCAGTTAAAGCCTGAACTTTCTCTGTTTCAAGTTCAGCAAGAAGTCCTGCAATTCTGCAGGCAGCAGTAATTAGTCCTGCTGTTTTACCTGTTACAATTTTTATATATTCATCAAAAGTTATAGACGGGTCGCCTGCTTTCATAAGCTGAAGAATCTCTCCTTCAGCCATTTGGGAGGTTGCATAGGATAATGCCTCCATAATAGGCAAACTTCCCTGAGCTACAGAGATATGCAATGCCTTTGCATAAAGATAATCACCAAGAAGAACAACAACAGGATTGCCCCATATTCTGTTAGATGATTTTTTACCTCTTCTTAATTCAGCTTCATCAACAACATCATCATGAAGAAGGCTTGCTGTGTGAAGTGCTTCAATTACTGCAGCAAGAATAACTCTTTTATAACCTTTGTAGCCTGCAAGGTCAGCACTAAGAAGTAAAAAAAGAGGACGAAGTCTTTTACCCCCTGAGTTTAAGATATATGCTCCTATTGTAGGAATCAGCGCAGCATCTGATTGAAATATATTTGCAAGTTCTTTTTCAACTTCTTTCAGTTCAGATTCATATTCTTTAAATATATCCTGAAAATTCATAGCTTAAGCCTCAATTTTTCAAATTTATCAGCATCGTGAATGTATTTTATATGTTCAGGCAAAAAAGCTCCTCTCTCAGTAATAATTGCAGAAATATATTTTGCAGGAGTAACATCAAATGCCATATTTATAACTTTAACTCCTTTCGGAGCAACTCTTATACCCTTTATTTTTGTTACTTCATCAGGTGTTCTTTCTTCAATAGGAATCATATCACCAGAAGGAATGGACAAATCAATGCTTGATAAAGGTGCAGCTACATAAAAAGGAACTTTGTTTTCTTTGCAGAGAACAGCTAAGGAGTATGTGCCTATTTTATTTGCAACATCGCCATTTCGCACAGTTCTATCTGTCCCGACAATAGCAAAATCAATTAAGCCTTTTTTTAGTAAAGCTCCTGCGGTATTGTCAGATATAAGCGTAACATCTATACCAGCCTTCATTAACTCAAAAGATGTTATGCGGGCACCCTGTAAAACAGGTCTTGTTTCACAGGCAATCACTTTAAAATTTATTCCTTTTTCCTTTGCAAGATACATTCCTGCAGTTGCTGTGCCATATCCTCCTGTAGCCAATGCTCCGGCATTGCAATAAGTTATAACAGTGCATCCATTCTTAAAAAGAGACAAAGCATACTCGCCAATAGTTTTATTTATTATTATATCCTCTTCATGTATTTTTATAGCTTCCTTTACTATCAAATTTTTAAGTTCTAAGACAGAAAGCTTTAAATTACTTTTTATCAAGTTTTCCATTCTCTCAACAGCCCACTTTATATTTACAGCAGTTGGTCTTGTACTTATAAACCTTTTAAAAACACCCTTGAGTTCTTTATATAGTTTTTTAGTATCAGAAGCCTTTGAATTTAATGAGGCAAGAGCAATTCCCATAGCTACTGCAATTCCTATGGCAGGAGCACCTCTTATTGAAAGATTTTCAATAGCCCTTGCGATTTCTTCATATTCAGAACATTTCAGATATTTTGTTTTTTCTGGTAAAAGCCTTTGGTCAAGGATATAAACATTTTTATTTCTCCACTTTATAGATTGAAGCATAGGCATATTATAACAATTTTTGTAAGCTATTAATCCACCTGAATTTTTGCAATTACTCAATTAAACTCAAAAATTAAAAAAACCTTTAAGCAAATGAGGAAAGTCTTTTTTGTGATTAGTAAAAAGAAAGAGATTTTTCAAAACTTTATGTCTCCGAATGATACGAAGAAATATTGCAATTAATTTTCTGATTGTAACTCTTTAAAATCAACTTCTTCTGGATAACCATACACTTCTATGCCAGAGGATAAAGCAAATTCCCTTGCTCCATAGTCAAACATAGGAGATATCATAATCTTTCTTTTAACAGAAGCCTTTTCCTTTTTCTCGTAAAAATCAATTTTTCTTAAAAATGTAGCAACATCGCCCTTGCTTATTGAAGATTTTATCTCAGCTACTATAACCTCTCCATTCTTTACTATAAGGTCAAGTTCTACCTGATCAGGTTTACCAAAAACTATACCTTCTTCATGTTTCGCTTTGTATCTTTGCACCTTTACAGGGAAACTTTCCTCAAGAATTCCTTTTATAGCATCTCTAAAGGAGGATTCAGCTCTTAATCCCCATCTTGCACCAAGAGCGCCTATGGTTGTGTCATGTTTTCTGTGAAGTAATTTGATTTCCTCAAGTATAGCATCAATTCTCTTATTATTTTCCTCCCATCTCTTGTTTTGTTCCTCCCATCTCTTGTTTTGTTCTTCCCATCTCTTGTTATTCTCCTCCCATCTCTTGTTTTGCTCTTCCCACTTCTTTTCACTTTCCAGTCTTTGTTGATTAATTTCTTTTAGTAACTTTTCAAATCGGTCTTCTGTCTTT